>ERZ857629.211-NODE-211-length-88872-cov-9.277571_pt1 | contig 88872 bp, 90 predicted proteins | sample MGYA00519700_ERZ857629 | MGnify/ENA primary metagenome ERZ857629 (study PRJEB31778, sample SAMEA3449351) | human gut metagenome | biome: human gut; feature: human-associated habitat; material: faeces | place: United Kingdom | collected 2010/2012 ... | reverse complement strand
CTTCTTCATTATAGTTTTTACTTATTTCTTTCCATCTATTTACTACTCTCTTATAGCACTCTTCTATAGAAGTTCTTATATTATTTTTCCTTTTAATAATTTAATTTCTTTTTCTGTTCTTAAATTTCTAAACTGAGCCGAATCTATAACTAGCATTTTATCAGTGTTTTTATGATAATTTAATATATCATTATATATGGTACTAAACTTATTACATATATCTGGAATGCTATCATTATATTTTTTCTTCAAAAACTCTCTAAATTCAATACAATTCTTATTATCGGTTGGTCTATCTTTAATTATTTCATCAGTATCTATTACAATATATTTATCATCATTTAGATATTTTTTAGTATATGTTGATTTACCACTTCCAGACCCTCCCGTTATATTTATAACCTTATCATCTGTAATATATTTTATATATGGTTCTTTATCAACAAATCTACTTATTAATAATTCTGATTTAACTTCACTATTATTAGTATATACCTAAATTATATTGAATAATGATAAAATTCCTATTATCGCAATTATTATGATGATAAATGTAAATAATAAATTTATTTTACCTTCTTTTGCCACATGCTTTATAGTTTTTTTATCATTTTCAATTTGTGGATATACTAAATAAAATTTTTTAAATATTTTATGTCTTATTACACACCAATCATTTAAATTCATTTTAACATCGTCAGCTGTATTTTTTATAAATAATGAATACGCATCTGTATTACAAACACTTGCTAATAAATAATCATATTTTCTATCACTTCTTTTAATATTAATCGAGCCAGTTTCTATGATTGATAAATCCCCTTTTATATCAATATATAAAAGACTTTTTATGCATGACATAATTCTATACTTAAAAATTTTTAATACAGGTAAAGCAATTAAATTAGATTCTAAATAATGGATGTATTGTACATAATTATTTTCATTTACAATTTTTGTTGACATTTTTTACCTTCCTTCTTTTATAGATCAATTTTTATCCTTTTCATTAGAATTTACAGTTAAATAATTACTAATATTTCCTTTATCATCTTTAATCCAAATATAATATTTTTTATATCTATAAATTGATATTGAAGCAATATTATTTTCTATTTTATTCCAACATAAATTTTTAGAATCAGGTTTTGATTTAGTTGATTTTACACAATATTCTATTGGATCACCAGATGTTGTGATATATAATTTACCATCATGAATTTCAACAGTTTCTATTTTCGCACTCATATCATCTCCAACTTTCACATAATATGAATTGCTTTCCTTATTATTTGGTAATATATTATAAGCAACAACAAAGGCGAATACGCATAAAACAAATATACCAGAAACTATTATAAATGTAGTTGAATTATTATTTTTCATTATTTTTTACCTCCGTATAATCTTTAAATAATTTTACATATAATGGTTTAACTAATTCTCCTAGTATAAATACAGTAAAGCATATACCTAGTGTAATTAAAACATTAATTATTCCTATGTTATCTACTATAAAGAATTTTGATAATCCCGTAGTTAAGACAATAATTTGAATTACTACTATTACCGCTAATCCGATAGATAATCTCTTATTATCAAAAATATTTTTATTTAAAACTGATTTTTTAAGATTCCTACAAGTTAGGGAATATAGTAATTCATTTGCTATTAAAAATATAAACATTAAAGAACCAGCAGTATTTACATCATAATTTTTTGAATAATATATAAATAATATCAACATTACAGCAGATCTAACAATAGCACTTATTACAATTTTTGCCGTTAAAAAAGGAGTAAAGAAACTTGAATTAAATCTATTAGAAGGCATATTTTCCATTACATCTTTTTCACTTTTCTCAAAAGCAAGCATTATTGCTGGAATTGAATCCGTAACTAAATTCAACCATAATAATTGAAGTGTTGTAAACATTTCCATATTCATAAGCATAGAAGCAAAGACAAGTATAACTTCAACAATGTTTCCCGCAAGCAAATATAAAATTACTTTTTTAATATTTGTGGTTATTCTTCTACCTTCTTCAACACCATCTACAATTGTAGAAAAACTATCATCAACTAAAATACAGTCAGCAACTTTTTTTACAACTTCAGTACCAGTAATTCCCATACCTATACCAATATCAGCCTTTTGAATTGCTGGGGCATCATTTACTCCATCTCCTGTCATAGCAACTACATAGCCGAGTGATTGTAATGCTTCAACAATTCTTAATTTTGTACTAGGTGTAATTCTAGCATAAACTTGATATTTTTTTACAGCATCAAGAAGTTCATCATCTGTCATTTTATCAACAAATTTACCTTCAATTGCCTTATCATCACTATCAATTATATTAACATCTTTAGCTATTGCAATGGCAGTATTAATACTATCACCAGTTATCATAATCGGTTTTAATCCTGCTTTATGACAAATACTAATTGCACTTGGAACACTTTCTCTTGGAGGATCCATCATTCCAATTAGTCCAATGAATGTCATATCATGTTCTGGATCATCAGTATTTTGATTTTTAAATGCAAAAGCAAGTAATCTTAACGATTTCCTGGATTGTTGTTTTTCAATATCAAATATTTTTTGTCTATACTCTGGACTCATCATATATATTTTTCCATTTACAATATATTGATTACAATTATTTATAACTGAATCTAAACTTCCTTTTGTAAAAGAATATATTTTTTCATCTATGTTATTTATTGTTGTCATCATTTTTCTATCAGAATCAAACGGATACTCTTTTATTCTTGTTTTATTATTTAATGGAAAGTTAATATTTTCTAAATATTTATAAATTGAAACTTCGGTTTCATCACCTATATAAATATCATTGTTCTTTACAACATTTTGGCATAGTGATGCACACCATTTTAACAAATCACTATTAGGAATATTGTCATTATCACTATATAAATTTTCATTAACATAAATAGATTTTACCAACATTTTGTTTTGAGTTATTGTTCCTGTTTTGTCTGAGCAAATAATATCAGTTGAGCCAAGAGTTTCAACGGAAGCAATTTTTCTTATAATAACATTTCTTTTTGCCATAGCACTCATTCCGAGTGATAATATAATGGTTATTATAGAACTCATTCCTTCAGGTATTGCAGCAACAGCAAGAGATATTGATAGCATTAAAATATCAAAAAAATCGTTTTTCTTAAGAAGCCCTAGACCCATCATAACGATGATAATTGCAAGAATTATATACGTTAATACTTTACTTATTTGATTTACTTTTTTTTGAAGTGGTGTTATATCTGCTTTTTTATCAATTAAACTTGTTGCAATTTTACCTAGTTCTGTATTCATGCCTGTTGCACATACAAGAACAAAAGCATGACCATTAGTAACGTTGCAACCAGCATAAACCATATTTTTTCTTTCATATAATTCTTTTTCATCGGTTATATTTTCACTATTTTTCTTTATTGATTTAGATTCACCAGTTAAGGTAGATTCATTTATCTCTAAACTTTCAGAAGATATGATTCTAGCATCAGCTGAAACATAATCCCCAGCTTCTAATTCTATTATATCTCCAATAACAATATTTCTTACATCAATAGATTCTTTTATTCCATTTCTTATGACATAATTATTGGTTATAAACATTTTATTTAATTCTTGAATAGCAACATCTGCTTTCTTTTCTTGAATAAAACTCAATACTGCATTAATTATAACTATAATAATTATTATTATTGAATCAACATAAGATTCATGCTGAATATATGATATAACAGCTGAAAATATAGAGGCAAAAATAAGTAAAATAACCATAAAATCTTTAAATTGTTCCAAAAACAACGCTATATTTGATTTTTTCTTTTGTTCGGCTAATTTATTCTCACCATACTTTTCTAATCTTTTCTTTGCTTCTTCTTCAGTAAGACCTCGTTCACTAGATTCTAGTCTTTTGTATAATTCATTCACAGTTTCATTATAATAATTTAATTTCTTTTCTTCTTTCATATTTTTTAACTCCTTTAAATTCTAATCAACAATATAAGACGCCACAAATAGCAATATTACAAAAAGTAATAAGGCAAAGGCAATAATTGTACCTATATTTATTAAAATATAATGTGTATTACTTTTTAATCTACATCCACAGTTTCTACAATATAAATCTGTATTTCTATTTGTTCCTCCACAGTTATAGCATGTTTTCATATGTATTTTCTCCCTATAATTTTTGATTAATTATTTGTATAATTTCATAACTGCTATTCTTCATATTTTCCTTATGAAGATAATAATCATGTATAGCTTCAGCAATGGTTTCATCAGCAATTAAATTACCATTTTTATCTTTAACACCAGCATATTTTGAAATGGTTAATGCAAAGTTCTCAATATTCAAATTCAAATTATATTTATTGTTATAATTTTCTAAAGCTTTATAGATTATTGACAAAGAAAATTCTCCTGTATCAAAATCATTCATAACATTATTTATTTTTTCTTCATTTTCTTCAGTTACAAATGTAATATTATTTAAATTATTTTGTCTTAAAAACATCGTGAAAGAAATATAATGTCCAAGTTCATGAGCAATAGTGCTTTCCCAAGTTGCATCATTAACATACCAGTCACTTCCAACAACGCTTGTTATTGGTGCATTCATAATATTCTCATTTAAAAAATAATAACTATTTAAAAGTATTTGAGTTTTATTTACTTTGTTATATTTCTTAATGTCTTCATTGGCATTAACAAATTGAAACATGGGTTGAAAACGAGCAATATATTCTTTATTAGTTGAAGCATTAGTAATAGATATGTTGGTTAAAGCACCAGATATGTTAGGAAATAGATTATACATTTCTTCGATTACATTAGTTATTTTTTTTGAAACATTGTCTGATGCATCACAAAAACTTACTATGGGAATAGAAGTTTTATTTTGTATTTCATATTCATATTGTGATGTTTCAATTTCATGACTACATTTCCAACTTTGATTATCTAAATCTTCTATTATCAGGTTTAATGCCTCATCATAGTTGTTGACTATTTTATTGCTATAAGTGTTATTAGTATTTAATATTGAAACATTGTAACCATAAATATAACCATTTGCGTTTCTTTTCAAGTAGAAAAACGGCTTATATAAATCATTTCCTCTTATGATACTAATTATAACGAAACTAATAAAAGCAAGTGATGCAACACTAACCATAACGGAAAAATTATCTTCTTTTTTTACTGCTGCTCCGTTAAGAATGTTCTCAACATTTTCTTTATTTCTTATAAAAGAATATCCTTTTGCAGTCCAATGACCACATTTATAGCAAAAATTATCGTCTTTTTCTATTTCATCAGCATCACAATATTGATTTAAACAATTCATAATTTATCACCACTAAATATTCCACTACTATAAATAAAGTATAACACATTTTACTAAAAAAGTGTACTATATCGTAAATTTTTCTTAAAAATTTAATGAGAAAATTATATTAGGGGTAACATATATAATTTTAAGAGGTAAGATAAATGGACAAGGAAAATTTATATTATTTGGTTTCTCAAAATATAAAAAAGCAACGAAAAATAAAAGGTTGGACACAAGTAAAACTTGCTATGAAAAGTAATATTAGTGTAGATTACTTAAAAAAAATCGAAACCAAAAGTGGTTGTGATAAGCAGTTTTCATTAGATACCGTTCAAAAAATAGCTAAAGCTTTAGAGATTGATGCCAAAGATCTATTCAATAAATTAGATTAAATATAGAAAAAAAGTATGTTTCAGTTAAGTTTGAAGCATACTTTTACCTATTTTTACTTAATGACAGCAATTTAAGGATGGGTACTACCTGATTTTTCTGTCATTCCTGTTTTTATTTTTTGTATTTAAATGTTTTTTCAAAAGACATTTGCTGACTTAATTGTAATAAAGTTTCATCACATAATCCAATAAAGGAAAAGTCTGGTGTTTTTTGCTTTGGAATATCATTTTTCATAAATTGCTTTAAATTTTTCATTCCTAATTCTTTGTTATGATTCATTTGTTGTGATAATCCAAATGCAATTATTCCAGATTGTATCTCTAATAATTGTTTTTTTATTTGGGGTGTCATCACTTCATTTATATCATCTATATTGGGATTTACACTTGCTTTTAATCCTTTTTTTCTGATTAACTGTCCTTTTATTTTGGTCAATGTCAAATTTGCTAAATTTACTAAATAATTGTTTTTTTGTGTTCTTAATTTTTCAACTTCATTGGAATCAAATCCCATTTGTTCTAAATAATCTATTAATAAATAATCTATTGTATATGTTGGCACTTCATGAAAACCAAAATAGTTTGCACTTGGAAGTTTAGGATGCATATAGAAATCTATCCCATGCATTACTTCGTGATTTAATACTTGAATATCAAAAATATTAGAATTTTTAGACATTGTACAATAAGACTTATTAAAAATAAAATCATTAAATGTTATACCGCTGAAATCCTGATAACCATCTCTTGTTGTAGTAGTTATATTAATTGCATCGGAATCACTTAATACTTTTGATGCATTTTTAATGATTTCTTGATCACCTAATTGTGAATAAAAATTGCTAGATATTCTAATTAAATCATCATTTGAAATATTTAATGGTAAAAAATCTATTTGCTCTTCAACAATACCTAATGCTACATTTGTAGTCAAATTTAATAAAAATTGAAGATAATTATTGTCAAAGTTAGGTATTTGTTCACAAACTAAATTTCTTTCTATCTCAATATATGGAGAATTTCTTTGCAAAGAAAACTTATCTTTGGTAATTTTATCCATTATATTATAAAATTTAGTATATAATGTTCCGCTGTTATTTAATATACTAATAAAAGATATCAGACTTAATTCTAATTTTTCTTTTTCTTCGTTAGAAATATTATTTTTTAATCTATCTAAAACATATTTCTGTTTCTTTTTTATCTCTGATAAATTCCACATTTTATTACTCCAATCATATCGTTAAACAATTTCAATTTGTTCTTCCATATATAGTTTTTTATAGAATTCGTTATTTTTTAATAGTTCATCATTAGTTCCTTCTCCAACAATTCTTCCATTTTCCATTACAAATATTTTATTGCAATCTTTAATAGTTGACAATCTATGTGCAACAATAATTATTGTATAGTTTTTTGTTATATTGTTAATCGCTTTTCTTAATTCATTTTGTGTTATATTATCTAATGCAGAAGTTGCTTCATCAAATAAAATAATTTTACTTTTCTTAATTAACGCTCTTGCAATAGCCAATCTTTGCCTTTGACCACCAGATAAATTAATTCCACCTTCTCCAAGTAAAGTATTATACTTATTAGGTAATGATTCTATATAATCGTGTATTTGAGCAATTTTACAAGCTTCTATAATATCTTTCTTTTTTACATTATCTCCAACTAATTTTAAGTTCTCTTCAATAGTTAAATTAAAAATATACGGGTTTTGGGTAATTATTGAAATATTATTTCTAATACTATCTCTTGTCAAATTATTAATATCTATGTCATCTATAAAGATTTGATTATCATCTACATAATAACTTTTAACTAATAAATTTAACAATGTAGTTTTACCGCTTCCGCTTGATCCCACTATTCCAACTGTATCGTTTGGTTCTAACTTAAAACTAATATCTTTTAATATATCTTTTTTACTATATTTAAAAGATAAATTTCTGCATTCAATTTTACCATTAATTTGCTCAATTTTTTTACTACCAAACTTTTCTTTCGGATATTTTTCCTCATCCATAAGTTCAAATATTCTATTTGCAGATACTTTATATTCAACAAAATATTCTTTAATTGTCGTATAGCATAAAACAATATCAAACATATTTATTCTATACATATATATAATTATTAAATTTGTTACAGTTAAATAATTATATTTTATTAAAGCAATACCTACAATTAAAACTACAATCTCAATTATTCCTTTTATGACATTAACAACATCATATATAACTCCTTTTTTAACATTTTTTTCTATTTGAGCATCATTTGAAATATCTAAACTTTTATTTATTAAATTAGATATAGAATTTATCATGTTTAATAATTTAATATCTCTTATACCATGCATAGTTTCATTTAAAATAGTCGAATTTTTTTCATTTAATTCTTTTGTTTTTTCAGTTAATTGTTTTTGTTTTTCAAAAGCATATTTTTCATATAGAAAAACGATAACAATTCCTAAACAATAAACTATACCAATAATATAATTAATATAAAATATATATATTAATACTAAAACATCAGTAATTAAGTTAAAAAAACTATATTGAACTGCTGATAAAATCATAGAAATATTTTCAGGATCATTTCTTAATCTTTCTGCAAATTCTCCAGAAGTATGATTATCAAAATTAATTGTTTTCATACTAAAAATATTCTTTATCATGTCTTTTCTTAAATTTAATAACACTTTCTTTTTAAATCCTTTTAAATAAACAACATTACAAATATAATCATTAATCCTTTGAAGTATTATCACAACTAATAAGATTAAAGAAAACATTAGTGCTTTATCAGGAGAAAAAGCAGTAATATGAGTCAATATATTTGCTGTTACAACTGGTGTAATTACGCCAAATACACAACTTAATACCATAGTTATTACTATAACTACTATACTTAACTTTGCTGTATTGAAATATCTTAAAATCTTTATACTATTATTTACTTCTTTCTTTTTTTTCATACATACTACCTCACTTAATTCAAGATTAATATTTATTTTAATCCGAAACTATATAAAATATATCCAATTCCTATACCTATAACCATTATAAATCCAACAATCATACATAATCCTAAAATATCAACAAATCCAGTTTTCTTTAATAAAATTCTTGTTTTTGACTTAGTTTGACTTAATCCTTGTTGTTGTACTAAGCTCATTTGTTGCATATTTGCTAATTGATTTTTAATACTTATCAGATCATTTTTATTCTTTGCATTTGATATTTGTTCATCAAAAGTCATTAAGGAATTATTAATTTTAAATCTATTCATTTCTTCAGCTATTTTATTTTTTAAATCAGATGCTATTTGTGATTGATACATAAAATTTCACTCCTATCTTGACATTCCTACTACATCTTGATGCATTTGTTCCATACTATAATTTTTCTCTATTTCTGTTCTATTGTAATCTAATAACATTTGAATTTGTTGTGGTGTTAGTTCTTGTTGTAATCCTTGCACATATTGTTGAGATAACATTGTACTTCCAATTGTATTAGAAATATAATTGGCATTACTATTAGAAAAATCATTAAACATATTATGTAATTGACTTTCTACCTGTATCCTTTTACTTTCTACTATTCTAGTTATTTCTATAAATTGTGGAGAGTTTTGTTTTATACCATATTGACTGCATATATCTCTAACTACTTTTCCAAATTGATTAGAGCAATTCAAATGAAATCCCTTTAATTGTGTAGTTTGTAAATATACATCTAAACATTGTTGAACTTCTTGTTCTTTAACATCTGGTTGCATTAAAAATGTTTGAGAAATAGAGTCCATTGTTGCATTATTTATATTTGTGAAGGTGGCTACCATATTAGCACTTAAATTATTATTAACTTCTTTTAACTCACTATTTAGTTGTTTGATTATTTGCATAGATATATTAGGATTATTTGGTATTCCATTTTGTTGTAATAAAATACTAACTTCTCTTAACATTTCATTAGAAACATTATCAATCGTTGTATCTGTTCTAGTTGCATACAATCCTATATCTTTCCAAACATATTGATTCATTTGGTTCTTTACTGCATCAATAATTCTTATTTCATTATCAACTATAGTTGGTGCTTGACTCTGACTATTAAACATTTGGATTTCTTCATCAGTAAACATATTCTTTCTAGGATCTTGTTTCCACTCTATAGTTCCATCTTCTAAAATTCTATAATTTTTGTTTTCTTCATTTGATTGATTAGACATTTGTGATTCAAAAGATTTAAAACTTGGAGCATATAAAGTTTTATAATCATCATTATTTGTTTCTACTACTGGTACATCATCTTTCTTTTCAGTTTGAATAGGACTTTGATATTCAACTTTTGGTGAAGTAGTAGTTTGTGTAATATTAGTTTCTTCTAAAGATTTATCTTGTTCATAAGATGTTTGTATTTCTTTATCAATTGATTCTTCAACTTTTTTTATTTGCTCAACCACTTGTTCAGATTGTTCCATTGTTGTTGAAACATAATCAGTATGTTCACTTAATCTTTTTGAACTTTCAATAATTAATGTAGTATTTAATGTAACAATTTGATTTCTTTTATCTTTTAAATATTCTTGAGCTGCTTTCATTTCAGATGTTAGAACTCTTTTAATATCTTCTACTGCTTGTGGTCTATCATACAAAGGATTTTCTTTTAATATTTTTTTAAATAACCTATTAAATTGTTCATTTAAATTTATTGTTATTTTTTTATACTCTGACATAGTATAATCCATTTTTTTCATCATTTCTTCAACATTTTGCTCTTTTTTTGATTTATCAGTTTGCTGTTTTGCTTGTTGAGATATAAAACCTTGAACCGAGGAATTAAAGGTTGCTAATTTTTGAAAGTTTTCAACAAGAAACTTTTTATTAAATTGTTTTAATTCATTTGATAAATAATCCTCTACTATTCCTTCCAATTTATAAAGATCAAAAGAAATTCCATTATATGATAATATATCTCCAATTTTAGTTACAACTCTTTTTCTTATAGACGATATTTCTTGCTCGATATCTGATAAAGTTGTTTCAGAATTAGATTTTAATTTATACTGAATATTATCAAATAATTGTTTCAATTCATTATCAAACATCAAATCACCACCAAACTTCTATTTAATTATTTTTCTATAATATGTTGAATTTCATTAAATTGTTCTTTAATCAAATTTTTATTAGATATAGGTAATATATTTAATTTATCAATATCTTTAATATCAGTCCAATAAAACATTTGATTTTCATTATCTAAACAATTAAAACTAATTCGTTCTATTTCATAATTATATATTGCCTTATAGCAAAAACAATATTGCATTATATTAATATTATTTTTACTAACAAAGTTTTCTTGAATAGAGCATAACTCATATTCTAAATTATAGTTAAGTTCTTCATTTATTTCTCTGGATATTGCAGTTTTACTATCTTCATTTAATTCAATTCTTCCACCAGGTAACATATAAAAATCTCTACCATCATTTATTTTGAAAAGCAATACTTTTGTTTTATCCTTATTATAAATAATTGCTGACACTCTTGCATTAAATCTATAATTTTCTTTTGTAAAATCTAAATTCATTTTTTACTCCATAATAACTTTACCATCTAAATTACAAATATAGCAATTTTCAAAATGTTTTTTTATTAAACTTAAATTTTCTTTTAAGTTCTTTAATGTAACTTTCTTTTTTTTATATCCATTTAGATACCTCCAATCATCTGTGTATATTTAAATTTTCTTGTTGTACAGAAGTTGGTAAATTAATAATATTCCCATTTTCTAAAATTGCTTGTACATTATTACTTTTACTAATACTATTATCATCGATCATAATAATATCCCCATTATACATAATAATACTTTGTAATATTTTTTTGTTTCCTAATTGACTAGCAATTTGCTTAAATGCTTCATGTTGCCATATATCTGCAACAGAGATATTTAATCCAACATCTCGTATTGCATATGTTTCGCTTATATTAGATGGTAATTGTCTAGTAAGTGAATTTTGTTTTTTTTCTTCACTAATATTACCATGTGTATGTCCGATAGATATAACATCATAACTTGAATTAGATACTAATTTTTTAAATTGTTCTTCATCAATAGATACTCTTAAATCATTCAAATCACCATCTATGGAATATCTAATTTCTTGAATTGCAACATAATCTTGTCCATCAATATTTTTGATATTTCCTAACAAGAAAAATGGTATTTCTTGTGCTGTTTCAGGATTTTTAATTCTTTCAACCAATTTATTATATTCTTGTAATACTTTTCTTGCAAGAATAATATTTTCGCCACTATCATTCATTAAACTAGGTGATAATGGTATATCACTTACTTCCTTACTTGAATCTGTTTCAAATGCCATAACAATATCCAAAATTTGTTCTTCATATCCTTGCTCAAATAATTTATTTATTACAATTGATGGAACATCAAATTTCATCTTTATCACCTCTATTAATTACTACATATTATTATCATTATAATAAAAACTATTTGCCACATCTTCAACATTTTCTTTATTTTCAATTGCTATCATTAGAGCAATGATAGTATCTTTCCATGTACATTGTTGTGGTAATAATACTGGTTGATTCATAACTTCACTATATTTTTTATTTAATTTTTGAATTATTTTTCCATATTCAAATTTATCTTTTATTCTTTCTAATAACATTTTATCATTATCAAGCATATCACTAACTTCTCTAGCACTAATGTTTTCTTCTAAAAATAGTTCTATAATTTTTTCTAATTCCATTATTTTACTTTCTCCTTTCTTTTAACAAAATAGTATTAATTATTACTTTGTTCTAAATCATTTAATAAATCGCTAAATATATCATAATTTTCATCTAATAGTTTAGTTGTTCTTGTATAAGTAGATTTAATTTGTTGTGGTAAAAAATTAATTCTATATGCTTCTGTTTGAAATTCATATATAAATTTATTATAAATTTGATCATGCATATCATAAATAGTTTTATATTCATTTTCAACAGGTGTTTCAATTAATTGTAATCCACCGTATTCAACAACAAATTTTCTGTTTAATTCTACCATTTTTTTTATTTTTTCAAATAATTGATCTAGCTTATTAGTATAATCAGTGATTATAGTTTCATATTCACTATTAAATTCATTCTCCAAAACTTTTAATTCTTTTTCTACTTCTACTTTGTCAAAAATATTCTTTCTTGTATTAGTAAGCACTGCTACTGAAAATTCATTATCTTTTAATGAAAAATCATTTAATAATTCATTAAATTTGCTTTTTTCTGCAATAATTTTATTTCCAATTCTTTTAGTTTCCTCAATGAAATCATCTAATCCTTTTTGATAACTAGACACTGAAATTTTTTCTTTCATATATTCTCTAAATCCTTGTTCACGTTCAAAGATACTTTGAACATCCATTAAATATTCTTCGCTTTTCTTTTTATAAACATCCATCAATTCATTTGTATATTCTTTTCTTTTTTTTATTAATTCTTTCATTTTTTATTTCCTCTTTCCTTTTTTATTAAATTAAATTATATAAATAATTGTATAACACTGTTGCTAATCTAACTAAGATATGATTTTCTAAAAATTTGTCAATTAAAGTCCCGTCTTGTTTTGATTTTTGTAATAAATATGATAAACACAACATTAATTGTTCTTGATTCAAATCCAATAGTCTTTGATTTAAATAATTAATAACTTCTAATTCTGTATTATAATTAAGTTCTTCATATAAATTATATTTTTCAAAAATATCTTGCAATTCATTTATATTTTTAATATAAAGTAGAATATCGTTATTATTTTTATCTTTTACATAAGTTGTATCATAATTATCATCATTAAGAGATATTATTAAACTTGCTAATCCACTTCTTAAATCTCTTTTCCAATCATATTTTCTAACTTTTGGTGTTGTATCTATTTTTAAGTTAACATTTCCATTCTTATCAATATAATCAAATAATTGATCAGTTTGTTTTTGATAACCAGCAACTTTATTTTGTTTTTGTTCTTCGCTATAATTTTTATTTCCGTTTTGAATATCAGTTATTGTTTGATCAATAGAAGAAATTATTTCATTAATATTCATTATTTTTCCCATTTCTTTTCTTGTTTCTCCTATTTCTTCCTGTTCTTCTTTCATCTCTGTTAATACAATTTTGACAAACCGATGCAATTCTTTTGGTACTTGTTCCATACTATTGCATTCTTCTAACATATCACAATAATCATGTTGAATTTTTAATGATATTGTTGGCTCCAGCATTATTGCCATTTTCATTCTTAATTTAATATTTTCAAATTCATTCATTATCCATCTCCACCTTTTTTAAAATCTATATTTGTTTTATTTATAGCACAATTATCATTAATTTGTTTTTTTTAAGAAAAAGTTCTAGAATTTTTAATTATTTTTTTTCAATTTCTTATCCTTCAATATTTGCTTAATTGCACTATCATATTTTTCATCATTTATTCCTTCAATGTTAGTACAATTATTAAATAATTCCAAAGATTCAGGCCATAAATATTTTAAAAAATTCATATATTCTTTTATCGCTTTTATATCAACAATTTTGTCATTAATATATTTTTTGCGTACTTTATCAAATAAACTTACAAAGTATTCGTTATACGAATTTCCTATAATATTTCCCATATTTTCAAATAAAATGTTAAACATTTTATCAAAAATACTTTCCATATTTGATAAAATATAATCCTTAGGGCTTATTAAAGCATTTTCTAATTTCATGACTTTTTCATCATATAACAAATTATTTAAGTTTTTAGAATCTTCTTTTATTTGCTTAACAATTTCTTTTTGCCATTTTTGAAAACTTCTGATTATAAAATTACTTTGATCATATAAAATACTACTGCCATTATTTTCAAACAATTTATCAAGTGGTAATGATGTATAATCTTTATTAGAAACATAATAATAATCTAAAATTTCACCGCTTATTATATCTTGTATCAACCATTCTTTTGGTCTTTTTATTCTATAATCATTATTAAATTCGTCATTGAATTCTATAACCAAATATTCAAGACATAAAACTCCATTTTCCATCCTAAAAATAGGTTCATATAATATTGTATCTTTTTCTTTCTTTTTACTTGCATACTCTTTAGCAATTAATATTAACTCATTATATTTTTTCATTTTCTAATTCCTTCCTTAATTTTTTTCTTGACTTATAAAGATAATATTTAACTAAATTATCTTTCATTTTTAATGTGTTAGCAATTTCTTTTATTGAAAGATCTTCATAGTAATATAGGATTATACATTTTCTTGATATAATGTCTAATTTAGAAATATGTTTCAATAATAAATCCTTAATTTCCGTCATCTCTACTTGTTTTAAAACATCTATGGTGTTATCTTTAATAGTATTTTCAAGTTCACTTGTTAACGAAACAGCATTTTTATTACTAGTATATTCCTTTACTTTTTTACACCAAGTATAATATGCGACTTTCCAAATAAATCTTTCTTCATCAATAATTAAAGTTTCCCTAGAAAAAGCAACTGCTAATTGATAATTTATTTCTTGCAAAAGTTCTTCTGCATCATTGGAATTATTTGCTTTAGTTAAACACCATCTAAATAATTGATTATTATATTTATTGTACAATTCATCGCTCATACTACATCTCCTTCATCTTATTAGTATCTTTTTATTAAATTTGGTTAGTATTCTTTCTTAAAATATTGTTTGACTATATTTATAATGACTTATTTAACTTCCAAATTTAAATAAACATATAAAATAATGCTAACTATCGTTAAACAACTACAATTATCTTGTCATATATATTGTATCACATATTTTTAATTTTTTTGTTGGATTTCAACGATTTTTGTTTATTTGACTAGAATTGACAGTTCTAGTTCATTTTTTATGTTATTAATAGAAATATAATCAAAATAAAAAAGAAAGTCTATTTTTTTAAGTTGACTCTCTTCGGTAAAGGTTTGTGATAATCATTTTTAATTAATAAATAATATTCTACTTTCAAACACTTTGCTATATTTTCTAAAGTATCAATAGAAATATTACCATTATAATTTTCGATATCGCTTATATATCTAGGACTTAAATCTGTTAATTCAGCAAGTTTTTCTTGTGTGTATCCTATCTTAAATCTATAATACTTAATGTTATCACCCAAAACTTTACGAATACTAGGATATTTCATATCACACCACCACTTCTAGTTTATCTTTTTTACCAAAAATTAAACACGAGGTGGTATCGCTGAATAATTGTTGCAATTTGTATAATTCTGTGTTATTATTAATTTATCAAATGACATAAGTAGTATTAAATGTTATTTTGATTAAGCTGATGCAGTAATGTAGTATATCAGTTTAGTAGTAGAATCGTCTGCTTGTATAGAGGCGATTTTTTATTACCTTTCAAAATTATCATTTAACCAGTCATATTCTTCTCCCCATAAATCATCTATTTCATAATTTAATTTATCTATATTACTATTTATTGCATTTTTAAAATAACCAAACTTATTTTCTATTACATTTCCATCTTCATCTTTAAAGTTTCTATTTATTACTCTCGGGACAATATAATGGACTATTTGTATTAAATCTTTATATGAGTTATCTTTGAGCAATTCTTCAAAAAGTTTATCATAATAAAATATTTGAGTATCAGTTTCATTTATAAATCCTCTATTTATTAATTCTAATGTTAATATATTATGTTCTTCTTCAATGAAAAAAGATGATATTTTGGTTTTATCATCTTTATCTATTTGTTTTTTAGTATTTTGTTTATTAGTATTTATTTGTGTGGGAGTTTCCACATCTGGACAATCCAGGTGTGGATTTTCCATATCTGGATTGTTTTCACTACTTTCTTCTCTAATAAAATGTGGTACTTCATATATTAAATAATTATATTCAAAATAACCTTTATCTCCCCTAACCTTTTCTATTTCAACATAATGATGTTCTTGTAATTCTTTTAAAATTGCTCTTATTCCATCTCTACTTTCTTTGCTTATAGAACAAAGTCCTGCTAATGAATAATCCCAATCTTCTGGTAGTGATAACATAAAAGATAGTAACCCTTTTGCTTTATATGATAATTCTTTATCTCTTAAATGATAATTAGACATAACTGTATAATCTTTTGTTTTTTCTATTTTAAATACTGACATTTTTTCACCTCCATTAAAAAAGCACTTATGTGCTAATTTACTGAACAAAATATACATTACAATTATATTCAACAACAGGATTTAACATAGTTGCACCACCAACATTTCGCTCACTTACCTTTGATACCTTTATGTAGTCATAATGTTTGTCATACTAGCAGGGCTTCTTTTTTCATTAGAATTCTTTTCGTATAAAACTTTACCAGTACTTGCCTCAACAAGAATTGCTTCCTTACTATATTTAGCTAAATCCACACTTGCATTTACTCTAAAACACATAAATATTAAAAGAAATAAAGTAATTATTTTTTTCATTATATCACCTATTAAACTATATGATATTAATAATTTTTTATAATTAAAAAGTAGTATTTCTACTACTTCTTAGTGATTTTTTTAACTACTTCATCTGGATTCTTAGCAACAGCTTTAAAAGCATCTAATATTTCCATTGGTAAACACATTAATATTGTATTTGATTGATCGCTACTTATATCACTGATTGTTGATAAAGTTCTTAAATGTAATGCTCCTGGTGTACTAGCCATAGTATTTGCTGCTTCAGCTAAGTTTTTAGCAGCTTCTACTTCGCCTTGTGCTTTCGTAATAACAGCAGCTCTTTCACGTTCTGCTTCTGCTGCTCTTGCTATTACTCTTTTCATTTCTTCAGGAAGAGATACATCTTTAAGTTCAACATTTTCAACCTTAATACCCCATGGATCAGTTGCCTCATCAATTATCTTACAAATAGACTCTGATAATTTTTCACGCTCTGCTAATAATTCATCTAAAGATACACTACCAACTACATTTCTCATAGTAGTTTGTGCAAGTTGACTTACTGCATAATAGAAATTCTCAACTTCTAAAATAGCTTTACTAGCATCAAATATCTTATAGTATATTACAGCATTAATTCTTACTGATACATTATCTCTAGTAATCGCATCTTGTTCTGGAACATCTACTGCTTTTGTTCTAATATCAACTTTTTTATAAGATTGAAAAATAGGTATTACAAAATTCCATCCTGGATTCATTGTTTTATTAAATTTACCAAAGTTGAATTTAATACCCCTTTCATATTCATTTACTTGTACTATACTTTTAAGAATTATTATTAAAAGTACTATTATAATAGCTATAACCATATGTTACTCCTTTCTAATAAAATTATATCATAAAAAAAGAATAATAATACTATTATTCCATATTACCAATCATTTTTTCCTTCATATCCTTGTGAAGTATACTTAGGACACTTAATATATCCTACATAAACAATACCTGAGTCTGAACTAACTATCTTAGTATATCCACTACATGATTTACCATTTTCATCAAGTAAATCACTAATATATCCATTATATTTTAAAGTTGATAATCTAACTATCATCTCAGTATCATTCATTTCATATTCATAATATTCACTAAAATATTTTTTAGTTGCTTCAACCATACTTTTTTCAAGAGCTGTGTAATCAAAAGTTTCCCTATCTACATTTTGTATAGGTGCATTAGGATTTTCACCTAATAATCCTAGTCTATTAAGTCCAATAGAAACAATAACTAAACAAATAACAAATAGTAATATTATTACTAACTCTACTCTTAATCCCCAACCTTTTTTATTCATAACATTCACCCTCTTAATTATATAATATTTTTTTATTTAGAGCAATTCTTCTATTTTATTTTTTATATCTTCTGGTAAACCTTTTATTAATTCTTTTATTTTAATGCTTTTTTTATTAAGTTCTAATAATGATTCATAATTTTCAAGTTTACTTACTATTTGATTTAGATATTTACTTGCATAAGCTTTACTTACCTCATATAAGTCAGCTATTTCTTGCATAGAATAATCTTCAAAATAATAGTACTCAAAATAATTTTTTTCTCTTTCAGTTAATAATTTATTATAAGTTTCATATAGTGTTAATATATATTCTCTTTCTATCATTAGAACTCCTTAAATAAACCATATATGTATTTTTCAATATCAAATGGTATCAAGTCAGTTTCTTTTTCACCTAGCCCTACAAATTTAACTGGTATATTTGTATTTTCTTTTATAGCAAGTACTATTCCACCCTTAGCAGTACCATCAAGTTTAGTTAGTACAATACCTGTTATATTAGTAATCTCTTTAAAACTTTTTGCTTGGCTTATACCATTTTGACCAGTAGTTGCATCTATAACTAGTAATGTTTCAACTGGATTATTTGGTACTATATCCGAAATAACTCTATTCATTTTTTCAAGTTCTTTCATTAAATTAACCTTGTTTTGTAGTCTACCTGCTGTGTCAATTAGAACAACATCAACTTTTTTCTCTTTTGCTTTTAATAAACCATCATATATAACAGCAGAAGGATCTTTTCTATCATCACCAAAGAATAATAAATCTAATTTATCAGCCCACTCTTTTAATTGATTAACTGCTCCTGCTCTAAAAGTATCCCCTGCTATTACCATAACTTTTTTATTATCTTTTTTAAGTTTATTGGCTATCTTAGCAATACTAGTCGTTTTACCCACTCCATTTACTCCAACAAATAATACTACATTAAGTTCATTGTCTTTAAGATTTAATTTAGATGTTAATATATCATTTCCAACATATATCATTAATAGTTCATCTACTATAACTTCTTTTAAATATTCAAAATCAGTTATATTTTCACTCTTAACTCTTTTTCTTAACTTATCAGTAAATGACATAACTGTATTAATTCCAACATCTGCAGTAATAAGTATTTCTTCAAGTTCATCATAAAATTCATCACTAATTTTTGTATATTTAATACCTAATAATGAAAGTTTATTTACAAAGTTATCTCTTGATTTAGAAAGTCCACTTACATATTTTTCAGTTTCAATCTTTTCTTCTTTTTCTATTTTAGTTAATTTTTTATCTTCTTTTTCTTCTTGTTTTATAAAAGCATTTTTAATTTTGCTAAATAATCCCATACATAATCACCTATTGTTATTATACACTAACTATCTAGACAAATCAAAAAAAATTTGATATAATTATAAGCACTAAAGAACTTTTTTGAAGGGATGATATAATGAATAGTAAAAACAAAGAGACTTTAGTCTGTGCTTTAGGTGGCTTAGGCGAAGTTGGTAAAAATATGTATGTTGTTATGCATGAAGAAGAACTTTTTATAATTGACTGTGGCGTAATGTTTCCAGAAGATGATTTAATGGGAATTGACTATGTTCTTGCTGATTATACGGTTCTTAAAAATATGCAAGATAAAATAAAAGGATTAATTATCACACACGGTCATGAAGATCATATTGGTGGTATTTCTTTCCTTTTACAAAATATAAATGTTCCTGTTATTTATACACCTAATATTGCAGGAAAATTAATTAAGAATAAGCTAAGTGAAAGAAATGTTCCATGCCCTAAAATGGTAACTGTCAATGAAGAGTTAAATATAAAGACTAAATATTTTAATATTGAATTCTTTACAACTACTCACTCTATTCCAGATTCATTTGGTATGGCAATTAGAACTCCTAATGGAACTATAGTTGAAACAGGTGACTTTAAATTTGATTTAACACCTATTGGACCAGTTGCAAACATGGGTAAAATGGCTGCTATTGGTAATGAAGGTGTTACACTTTTGTTAAGTGATTCTACTAACGCTTTAGTACCAGGTTTTTCTAATAGTGAATCAGTTGTTGATGAAGCACTTGGTGAAATATTCTCTGCTAATACAAATGCAAGAATAATACTAGCAACATTTGCAAGTAATATTTATAGACTTACTCATATAATTGAAACATGTAAAGAAAATAATAGAAAAGTTGCTGTATTCGGAAGAAGTATGAATACAAGTATAGAGATTGCTATTGAATGTGGATATATTAAAGATAAAGATATATTTATAACTAGTGATGAGGCTAATAAATTAGAGCCTTCTAAGGTATGTTTACTTTGTACAGGTTCTCAAGGTGAACCACTAGCGGCACTATCAAGAATCGCAAATGGTAATGATAGAAATATAACTTTAATGCCAGATGATGTTGTAATATTCTCATCATCCCCTATCCCAGGAAATGCTATGTCTATTAATAGAATAATTAATAAATTATATTTAAAAGGTGCTAAAGTATATACAAATACCAGTGAATATGATGTTCATACAAGTGGACATGCTAAACAAGAAGAATTAAAATTATTATTAAGACTTATTAGACCAAAATATTTTATGCCAATGCATGGTGAATATAGAATGCTTGCATCACATGCATCTTTAGGACATTTATGTGATATACCAAAAGAAAATACATTTGTATTAAAAAATGGTGATATACTTGCTTTAAAAGATGGTAATGTTTATAGAAAAGGAAGTATTCCAATAAATGATATATATGTTGATGGTAATAGAATCGGAGATGTTGGTCTTTCAATAATCAAAGATAGAAAAATAATGTCAACAGATGGTGTATTAGTAGTAATATTAAATATTGATTTAAAAAACAAAAAGATGTTAATTGAACCAAATATAACAACAAGAGGCTTCATAGTAGTAAATGAAAATCAAGAATTAATTAAAAAGATTCAAGATAAAACAAATATAATTACTTTAAATGAATTAGAAAAAGATAATTTCAGTCTTACAGATTTAAAAAATAGAATAATACTTGAAATAAATTCATTCGTAATAGAACTTACTGGTAGAAGACCAATTATTATTCCAATGATTTTAATATCAAACGAGAAGTAGATTTTCCTCTACTTTTTTAATGTCCTTTCAAGAATAATTTTTCTATCCATATGTTCAAAATCAATATATTCACAACTAAAATCATTAACTTTTAAATCATCAAAATTTATATTACAAACTAGAAAACCTTTATTAACAATCAAATTACTTCTCATATCAGATAATGTTGGCACCCTAATCCTAGTATTTGTTTTATTATAGTTACATCTATATTGATGAGAATGTCCAATAAAATCTATAAGAGTTAAATAATCTTTTAAATTATTTTTGAGTCTTGAAATTTCATGTTTTAATGAAATATATTTATCATTAACTTTTATATAAGCACATCTATATCCAAGTATTTGAAAGTCTTCTCTTTCACTTAATAAAGGAACTATATCAACTCCATAATGATAAATTGAATATACATCGTGATTAGCAAGTAATATCATATTTTTAATATTTTTATCATAAGAATAATCTTTAAGTACATGTTCTACTTGAGAGTCAATTGTCTTATACTCTTCTTTACATCTTCCAAAATCATCATAAGAACCCTCTATTAAATCCCCAGCATGCAAAATATAATTTATACCATTTTTAGATGCATATTCATAAACATAATCTAAATACTCAATATTTTCAAATACACTTCCAAAATGAGTATCAGAAATAACTATAAATTTAAATTCACTTTCTTCATCTATGTTAAATACTTGTTGACATTTAGAATTAGTTTCAATTACCCTACCTTCATATTCAAGAATCATATTATTATTACAAGATGTAATCATCTTTTTTACTCTACCACTACTTCTACTTTTTAAATAAAATATTATTTCATTTATTGTTTTCTTAATTAAATTTACATCAAAAATAATTTTCTTATCTTTAATAGATTCATAATATATACTTTTTAATATAAATAATAATTCTCTTTCATCAATGCCTATTATTCTAAGTATTTCTATTCCATTATATCCTCTAGTAATAAAGTCTATTATTTTACTTTTTTTAACATTATCAACAAAACACATAACATGATTAATTTCTTTATCATTATATAAAACACTATCGATAAGTTCTAGCATATAAAAACTATCACAATCATAAGATAATAAAATATCACTTTTAATACCTTTTAATAATGTAATTATATATTTCCTATCAAAATTAAGTTCATTACATATTTCATCTAATGACTTATTATTTTTAATCATATTTTTAATTATTTCATTTAGACTAAAACTAGTTTCCATAAAACCTCTATAATAAGATTAGCATAATAATTATTTAAATACAATTATTTCATTAATGGTTCATTAAATAATTTCTTTTCATATTCTATTTTTTTATCTTCTATTTCTTTTAATGCAATTTCACTAACGCTTAATAACACGCAAAGCAATTTTTGTCTTTCCATCTGTACTTCGGTATTATCATAAATGACTCTTTTATATTTTTCATTTGGATACTCATCCATCAAAGAATTATTATCAGTTGTAATATCATATCCATTATATATTACGCATGGAGAAGATATAATATACTTATCATTATCTCAAACTTCTATCTTTGCACTCTCTATCGCTTCAATATTAAAATTATTATCTAATTTCTTTGATTTTAAATATATGTTCTTAGCTTTTAATATGCCAATAATAGTTAATACGTTTGTTCTAATAACAGTATTACCATTAATTATATTATCTCTATACTTTTTAAATTCATTTATTAATTCTACTTTATATATTTTTTTATTTTCCTATTATTAAGTCTTTTCTCTAATTTTTTTCTTTCCTCTTCCATATCGCGATATATTGAATCACGAATAATAGTTAATGCTTGCAATAATTTTTTTCTCTCTAATTGTACTTTACATTCATCATACACAAATTCTTTATATTTTTGATTAGGATAGACATCAACTAAAGAATTATTATCTGTTGAAACATCATGTCCATTAAGTACTACTTTTGGTGAGGAGATAATATACTCTTTAGTATCATCACCATCTATTATTACACTTTCATCTGCTTCAATATAAGAATCAGAATTAGATGATTTGTTTGTTTTTAAAAATATATTTTTGGATTTTAATAAGCAATCTTTCATATCTAATTCTTTAGTTTTAATATTAGTATCACCATTAATTACATTATTTCCAGATATATTAACTACATCACTTTCAATAACTAAATCAGAATCAAACTCACAATTATCAATACTAACTTTATCTAAATCATATTCAAAATTATTAAATAGTTCTACAGACTCATTAAATTTACAATTTTTAAAATCCAATCCAAAATTCACATAATAACGTCCATAACCTTCATAAATTACTTTTCCAATGAACTTACAATTATCAAAATTAATTTTTCCTCTTATAGACCATTCATACTTTGATATTCTTACACTATTAATATCATCTTTTTTATTTTCAAATGTACAATTAATAAATTCAACTTGAGTTGATTTACTTATAAATTTAGAAATACCATTTTTAAATGTACAATTTACAAATTGAATTTTAAATCTAGATGCAAAGCAAAAATTATAATCAATTTTTATTATATCATCATCTATAATTTGATCTTGTATTCTAAATATTATATCTTTGTCTTGATCAAATCTATCTTTTGCATTTTCATAATATTTATCATCAACATAAAAATTCTTTTTTCTTGATAAAACAAAACCATCAAGAGAATTTAATATTAATGTAATAGTTTTTTCATCTTCAATACAACTTATATTCATTCTTGGAAAAAAACTTTTAAGTTCATTTATTTTTTTTACTTCTTTTAATGCCATAAATTCACCTATTTTATATACCTTTTTAATTGATTTGCATTTAACTCTCGTTCTACTTCAATTTTTTCCTTTCTATTTCAATACGCATACTGTCATTATCATATGCAATCTTTCTATACTTTTCATTTAGATAAACATCCGTCATAGAATTATTATCAGTTGTAATATCGTCCCATTAAATACTACTTTTGGTGAAGATATAACACACTTTTTAGTATAATCAGTTTCAAAATTATCTAATCTTTTTTGTTTACTTTTTTTACTTTTCTACCTTATACTCTCCAAACATAATTCCTCACATAATTGTGCCTTATTATAACATAAATCAAGTATCAAATCAAACAAAAAAGTAGGTTTCCTACTTCTTATCTTCTGTTTCATTCAACATTTTTAATATTTTATTTTGATTAGCTGCAAGTTTAGTCATTTGATCATGCAACTCTTCTAAAATTAATTCACTTTTTAAATCAGTTTTATAATCATTCTTACCTCTTAAAGTATCCTTTTTAGCTGCTCTATTTTGACTCATCATTATTATTGGTGCTTGTAAGGCAGCTACACACGATAAGAATAAATTAAGTAATATAAATGGATATGGATCAAATGCATTCACTGCTAGTAAATAATTAATAGCCATCCAAGATATTAATATAATTACAAAAATAATTATAAATGACCAACTACCTGCTACTTCAGTTATTTTATCAGCTAGCTTATCACTCCATGTTTCATTTTCTTCTGCTTGCTTATCAACATCAATCGCAATTGGCTCATTAAATAATATTTCCATTAATTGTTCTTCATCTTCATTTTCAAATTCTTTGTTCTTTAAAAGCATTTTTACTATATCTTTTTTTGTTCTACTTTGTTTTTCCATGTTACACCTCTATTATTAATATATAACAAATAGATTGTAAAGTAAATATCTTATTTACATTGGATTAACATGTATCACAACTAAATATATTTCTTCTACTTCATCAATTATCTTTTCTTCTAAGTTATTAGCAATTTCATGACTATCAAATGTAGACATATTGCCATCAACATAAATAGTAAATGATATTTGATATCTATATCCTACTGGTGTTGAATTAAAATGTATTATTTTTTTAACTTGTTTTTCTTCTTTAATAATATCTAATACTTTATTTTTAGTTTCTAAAGAAATAGATTTATCCATTAATACATTATAACTTTCAATAAATAATTTTATTGCTGTATACATTATCCATAATGAAATAATACTACCCACAATACCATCTAAAAAGAATATGTTATATGATGATAATATACAAGATATTAAGTTAAGGCTTGTAATGATAGTATCATTAAAATGATCTTTTGAATTAGCAAGTATTAATAAATTATTATGTTTTTTATACAGTTTATTTGTGTATAAATATAATGAAAATTTAACTATTATAGTTACAATACATACTACGATTAACCAGATTGAAAAAGTATATTCACTTCCATAAAATATTGATTTTAATGAATCTTTTAATGCAAGAACTGCCATTAATATCATTGAAATACTTATTAACATAGAATAAATATATTCAGCTTTACCATGTCCTAGATTATGATCATCATCTGCTTTTTTACTTGATATTTTATTGCCAATATAAGTCATAAGAGATGAAAATATATCACCTGCACTATTAAAAGCATCCGCTATCATTGCTTGACTTCCACTTAAAAAGGCCACTATTCCTTTAATAATAAGCAAAAACAAATTACCGATTATTCCTAGTACACTTGCAATTTTGGTACTTTTAAATCTGTTCATAATTCCTCCATAATATTTTATTCAAAATATTTAATAGTGAATACAGTTCCTATCTTACTAGAACTTTTAACACTTATACTACCATTATCTTTTTCTATTATTGACTTAGCAAGAGCAAGTCCTATACCTACACTATCTTTACTTGAATTCTCTCCCTTATAAAATCTTTCAAATATATAAGGTAAATCATGTTCACTTATTCCAGAACCATTATCTCTAATAACTATTCTTGAATACACTTTATTTTTAGTGTAATTGATTTCAACTATTCCACCTTCACTACTATGTTCGATTGAATTTTTAAGTATATTACCTATTGCTTCAATTTGCCACATTTCATCACATATTAATGTTGATGAGTCATCTCCACTTATTTTAACACTAACATTTTTTAAATCACTTAATGCATTTACTTTATCATATGCAGAATATATAATATCACGAAGTTTAACTTCCCTTTTACTAAACTTAACTACATTCGCATCAAACTTTGATAATTTAAGTAAATTTTGAACTAAGAAATTCATATTGATTATTTCTCTTTTAATACCAATCAAAAATTTATTTCTAGTACTCTCATCCATATTTGGACTTTCAAGTATATTATCTATCATAATAGTAATACTTGTAAGAGGAGTTTTTAATTGATGCGATATATCACTTAATGAATCTTTTAATTTTATTTTATCCTTTAATGAGTTATCGCTTTCACTTCTAAGCATTATAGTAAACTTATATATTTCACTTTTTAATGAAGATAATTCATCTTCATCATAATTTTCAATTTCTAATTTATAATTTCTATTATTTATTTTAGATATTAGTTGTACTATATCATCAATTTTCTTTCTTCTTTTAACATTATTATATAAAAAGTATCCACCAGTTATTAATATTATAATTATGATTAATACAATGTCAATTATTAAATATTTCATAAATAATGTATCATTCTTATCAATAGAAGAATTATTTTCATCAATACCATATTTTTCTAATATATTTGAATCATTAGAATTGCTGTTTAATAAAGAAATGATCTCATCTTCACTAACATCAGGATACTTTGATAACACTTCATTAACAATAGAATTTATTTTACTATTATATTCTTTAACATAAGATTTGTATTGATAAGTTAAATTAAAAGAGAATAATACTACTGTTAATAGTATTATCACTAAAGAAAATATAATTGATTTTTTATCATATTTTTTATTCATCCACTCTATACCCTAATCCTTTAATAGTAACAATTATATCACTACCTAATTTTTCTCTAATTCTTTTCATATAAACAGTGACTGTGTTATCATTAACATCATTTCCTGTCCATTCCCAAATACTTTCAATTATCTTATCTCTGCTTACTACTTTGTTAATATTATTAAATAATAAATTTAATATTTTTAATTCTAAACTAGTAAGATTAACCACTTTATCATTTTTATAGACTATCATTTTATTCATATCAAAAATAATATCTTTTACTTTAATAGTTTTTTTATTTAATATTCTATTTAATCTAGCAATTAGTTCTAAAGTTCTAAATGGTTTAGTAATATAATCACTTGCACCCATCTCGAATGCTTTAACTATATCTTCTTCAGCATCATTAGCAGTTAAAAATATAGTTGGTATATCTTTAATCATAATGTGATGCTTATATAAATCAAATCCATTACCATCAGGTAAAGTCACATCAAGTATCACAGCGTCTACTTTATTATAATCTAAATATTCTATGGTGTCATTAATACATGATTTACTTACTAAATCTATATTATTTTCACTAAAAGAGTACTCAAGGCTTTCTCTTATATTTGAATTGTCCTCTACTAATAATACTTTCATATAAATCCTTTCTTAATAATTATAACACAATAAAAGGACGATTATGTCCTTATATGTTTTCATTTCTTATATTTTCTATAATATTTTGTTCATTAACTTTACGTATAGAAAATTTCATTATAATAAATACTAGAATAAATACAGCAATGATACTTATTATAATACCTCCAACTGGTAGTTTATATAGAATAACATTTTTTCCCTGATTGAATGCTAAATATAATACATAAGAAAGTCCTATACCAAGAGGTACTCCTATTAATAGTGATTTTAATGAATAGAATAACACTTCTAGATTAATCATTCTATTAAATTCTTTCCCTGTCATACCAACACTCTTTAATATCGCAAATTCTCCTTTTCTAAGATTCATATTGGTATTAATAGTATTAAATATATTAGTAACACCAATAAGCGCTATAACAGTTATAAAACCATATAAGAATATAGCAAGTAACGTATAGAATCCCTGTATGTCCTTAGCAGCTTTATCATTATTATATAAGTTATAAGAATCTTTATCTGTAATAAATTTTTCTATTTCTTCTTGTAATTTATCAGCATTAGTTGAATCAATGAAGCATGTTACACTACCCATAGATTCACCATTTTTATATATTTCATCAAATAATTCATCACTGATTATCATAAATGCTTGTCCATAATTATTTTCAATGCCCATAGGTCTTAGAGTAGTAACTTTAGCAACTTCTATTTTGTTTTTGGAATAATCGTCTGTACTAAAATCATAGAATCCACCATTTAGTATCTCTCTTGTCTTAACATTTAATACAGATAGTTCTACATTCTTACCATCTTCTACTTGAATTGTATTATTAATAATAATTGCTTTATCTTTAACTTCATCATAATTTAATTTTAATTTGTTTATATATCTTATGTATTCGCTCTTACCAAAAGCATATACTTCAACAGTGGTATCCTTAAAACTATCACCATAAAATTTCATATATTCTTTTGTATATAAGTTATCATTTATAGAATATTGTGTAGTTCTTTTAACACTATATTTTGATATATTATCAAAATTTAATATACTTTTAATTTTATTATAATCTTTGTTATTAACTGATAACTCTATATTATGAGTCATTTGTCCAAGTTCGAGTTCAAGTGTCTTTCTACCTAGTCCCATAAAGTAATATAGTCCAATAAATACTGATACACTAACTACTATTGATATAACAGTAGTTCTATATTTCTTTCTATTTCTTTTGATATTTTTATATGATATTATTCCTCCTATTCCAAATAACTTTTGAATATATTTAGGTGATCTGATTTTTTTAGATTTAATCTTAATATCATCTTGACTTCTAATAGCACTCATCGGAGATAATTTAGATGCTCTACGCGCTATTTTAAGTGCTGAAAAATATATTGTTATAAAACTTAAAATTATTGATAAAACTATTGCTAAAATAGATGTCTTAAATATTAAAGCACCAAATACTAACAAATTACCTAAGAAATAGTTTGAAACTTTAATTAATATAAATGCAGCAAAGATACCACAAAGTATACCAACAGGTGCCCCAATTAACCATAAAATGTATGCTTCATTAAGTACATTTTTCTTTATTTGTTTTGATGTTGCTCCTATACTTCTTAACATACCATATTGTTTAGTTTTTTCAGTAATAGATATATCAAAACTATTTTTAATACAATATATAGATGTAAATATAATTATAAGAATAACTATCCCACCAACAGCATACAATGCATTCATAGATGCATTCCTAAATGAAATTGTTGATAATGTAATTAACATCTCATTAATGTCATTATGATATTTAGCATTAAGAAATTCTTTATTATAAGCTTTTATTGTAGCATCACTTAATTTATTATAGTCATTAACCATACTATAATAATGCTCTTCATTAATACCTAATATTTTTGCAGTCGTTCTTTCATAATTTTTAACACCATATTTAGTATATTTAGTATAAGTATTATAACTATCACTATTTAAATCATAATATGTAAGAAATGTATATCCAGGTGCTTCAAAACTTTCAATAAAGTTACTTGGTCTTTCCATTATACCAACGATTTTATATGTTTTAGTATATCTTTTCTTAAAAGTTTCTTCTTCTTTTAAGTAAGGATTTCCTTGACCTAATAAATAATCATCAGAATATCTGTCTCCTATATCAAGAGTTATCTCATCACCTATTTTATAATCAACTCTTCCATTTGTTTTTAAGTGCCTTGGAATAACTATTTCATTATCGTTATTAGCCATTCTTCCTTTTAAAATTTTAATTGCTAAACCATTTAAATCTTTTTCTCGAGCTCCGATTAAGAACGCAAATTTTTTATCAGGGTTTTCACTCTTTTCAAGCGGAGCATAACCTATATTTTCACTTATATATAGTCTTTCTATATTTCTATTATTTTCAAATGATTCTAAATCATCTTTTTTAACATCATAGAATACAAAATGATAATTACCTTTACCTTCTATAGTATATTTAATCATACTTTTTCTAAAGCTTACAAGCATACTTGCCACTGCACAGATAAGTGCAACCGATAATACTATTCCTATTATAGTTACTATAGTTCTTTTTTTATTTAATTTTAGATTTTTAATTGTTAATTTATTAAGGATATTCATAATTATTTCTCCTTAACTATTCTTCCATCTTCTATAGTAATAATTCTATCCGCAACTGCTGCTATATCTAAATTATGAGTGATCATTATTATAGTTTGCTTATATTCTTTATTTAATTTTTTAAGCAAATTTACAACCTCATCACTCGATTTAGAATCTAAGTTACCAGTAGGTTCATCTGCAAGTACTATTGCTGGTTTAGTAATTAATGCTCTTCCTATAGATGTTCTTTGTTGCTGTCCTCCAGATAGTTCATTTGGTAAATGTTTTCTTCTTCTTTCAAGTCCTAGTAGTTTTATCATTTCATCTAATTCAAACTTATCTACTTTTCTATTATCTAATAATAATGGTAAAGTAATATTTTCTTCAACTGTTAAAATGGGTATTAAGTTATAAAATTGATATATTAATCCTACTTCACGTCTTCTAAATATAGCAAGATTATCACTACTAAGTTTATAAATGTCTTTACCATCTATAAATACTTTACCACTAGTCGGAGTATCTACGCCACCCATTAAATGTAATAAAGTAGATTTTCCACTTCCTGATGCTCCTACTATTGCTACAAATTCACCTTTTTCAACACTAAATGATACATTATCTAGTGCCACTACTTTAGAATTTTCTTTTCCATATACTTTTGTCAAATTTTCAACTTTTAATATTTCCATACTCTTCTTCCTTTCACTTACAAATAAAGTATATACTATATAAAGTGACACATAAGTGACATAATTATTTTTTTATTATAAAATAAAAAGCCTTCAAATGAAGGCTTATAATCCTAATTGGTGGAGAATGTGGGACTTGAACCCGCGACCCCCTGCGTGCAAGGCAGGTGCTCTAGCCAACTGAGCTAATTCCCCATTAGGTAGGCACTTGATAAACATCAAGCATTTAAATATTACCATAAATATTCACTTTATGTCAAGCATATTTATTCATTTTACTAAAATATTCATGATTTCAAGTGCCAATTTAATATTATCATGTCTAATTACGTCATTCTCCACCTTAATTAAAGGTTTATTAATATGTTCAATATTAATGTTTTTAGAATCTATTTCAACTAAATCCTTCTGTTCAAGTGTCTCATATATCTTTTGAGTTTTTTTAGATATTTTTTTACTATTTGTAATAACTGTATCTATTTTTCTCTTTCCTAAATATGAATTTAACAAATTTATATGATCACTCGCTGTAAACCCATCAGTTTCTCCAGGTTGAGTCATTACATTACATACATACATTATTTTAGCATTAGATGAATCTATTGCTTTTATTATTTCTTTACATAATAAGTGTGGAATAATACTTGTATAAACACTTCCCATACTAAGAATAATTGCATCAGCATCTTTAATTCTTTTAATAACTGATTTATTAACTTTAGGATTAACTTTGTAATATATCTTTTCTATCTTTTTATCACTTAATGTAATGTTATGTTCACCCTCAATAACAGAGCCATCACTCATCTTACCCATTAAAACTACATTATCATCAGTAAGTGGTAACACTTCTCCTTTAAGATTTAATATTTTACTTATTTGAAGTACTGCATTTGATAAATTACCATATATATCAGTAATACCCGCGATCAATAAATTACCAAGTGAGTGTCCATCTAAATCTCCATTTGATTTAAATCTATAATTAATCATTTTTTCAACTATGTCCTCAGTTTCAGCAAGTGAAATAAGTACACTTCTTATATCACCTACTGCTGGTAAATTAAGTTCATGTCTTATTTTACCACTACTTTTACCATCATCAGAAACACTAACAACTGCTGTAATATTAAATGGAAATCTTTTAAGTCCTCTTAATAATACAGATTGTCCTGTGCCTCCACCTAATACAACTATATTTTTATCCATCATTTCCCCCAATACGCAAGATATTCCTCTAAGCATAAATTTTCATTATACATTATTGTAGATGCATCCGTACCTACATATCTAAGTCTCCATGTTGATGATTTAAATCTAGTTAAATTTTCCTTATCCTTAGGAAATCTAAATATAAATCCATATTTATGTGCATTTTCTTTAAGCCATTTATATTCCTCTGATTCAGTAGGATTATCTATTACTTTATTATATGGCATCAAATCAAATGACATACCAGTTTGATAATCAGAATGACCTGGTTTCGCAACATATATATCCGCTTCACTCTCACCAAAACTATTCTTATAATTATTATAAATATTTTCCTGTTCCTTATAACTTCTATAGCCATCAGATACTACAAAAGTATAGCCTTCTTCTTTACCTGCATCTATTAAGCTAATGATGTCATTTAATATACTATTACTTATCTTCTTTCCAGTATAAGCGTATAATGATGGAACATCAACTATATCATCAGGTTCATAATCAGATGGAAGACCATATATTCTGTTTACTAGCATTAAGCTGCCTTTCGATGTATCAGTCTTCTTTTCATTATCCATCCAATCAACATTGGCCTCTGTATTAATGATCGCAACTATTTCATTATTTTTCTTACCTTCATTTTCTTTCTTATATTCTAGATATTTATCTAAATTTTTAAATATAAAATATTTTTCTTTAGTTAAGTTAACTATGTCACTATTTTTTTTCATTGTTAATAACTTGTTAATTTCATCTTTGGTTAATTCTTTTGTTAATACACCAACTTCTTTTTGGCTATAACCTACCTTTAATAGTTTGTATTCACTAGTACCTCTATAATTAATGAATGACACTAATTTAACAATTCCAAAAACTATCAAGCATAAAACTATAATGAAAGAAATTAATCTAAAATAATTAAATTTTCTAACAACCATTTTATCACCATTATAATTATATCACATTCCATAGAAAAAAATAAATCACAATGGATTTATTTTATTTCATATATAGTTCCTTCTCTTGTATCTTTAAGCACTATTCCCTTTTCTAATAATTCATTTCTTATTGAGTCAGCAAGCTCATAATTTCCTTCTTTTTTTGCATTACTTCTTTTAGATATCATATCTTCTATGTAAGCAACTAACTCATCATCATGTTTTTCTTCTTTGATTAAGTCAAGTGATAATACCTTATCAAATGATTTTATTAATGCAAGTTTAGTATTATTATTTAAATCACTCTTAAGAACATCATATAACACTGTTAATGAATTAGAAGTATTTAAATTATCACATAATGTCTCTTTAAATTTACAATTATATTCTTCAAATTTTTCATTATTAATTTCGCTAGAATTTTCAGTTATAGATTTAATTCTACTAATTAATTTATCATATGTATTTTGGGCACCTTCAAGTGATTCATATGTAAATAAAAGTTGTTTTTGATAATGTGATTGTAAACAAAACAATCTATATGCTAAAGGATTAAAACCTTTTTTAATAAGTAAATCAACTGTTAAAAATTCCCCATTGGATTTACTCATCTTACCACTTTTATCATTTAAATGTTCAACATGAAACCAATAATTACACCACTTCTTACCTATATAACTTTCAGTTTGAGCAATCTCATTAGTGTGATGTGGAAAAATGTTATCAACGCCACCACAGTGAATATCTAATTGCTCACCCAAATATTTTAATGATATACAAGAACATTCTATATGCCATCCAGGATATCCCATTCCCCATGGACTTTGCCACTTTAATTCTTGACTATCAAATTTAGATTTAGTAAACCAAAGTACAAAATCAGTTTTATTTCTTTTGTTTGTGTCTTCTTCAACACTATCTCTAACACCATGCATAAGTTCTTCTTCATTATGATTTGTAAGTTGATAGTATTCTTTAAGTTTAGATGTATCAAAATACACATTACCATTTGTGAAATATGCATATCCTTTTTCCATTAATACTTCTATGAATTTAATGTAATCATCTATTAAACTAGTCGCAGGAACAACTGTTTCAGGCCATTTAATATTTAACCTATCGCAATCACTCTTAAAACACTTTGTATAATAATCTGCAATTTCTAATACTGTTTTATGCTCCCTTTTAGCACCTTTTAACATTTTATCTTCACCAGTATCTGCATCACTTGATAAATGACCTACATCTGTAATATTCATAACTCTTTTAACATTATACCCACAATAATTAAGTGCCTTTTCTAGAACATCTTCACATATATATGATCTTAAATTACCAATATGAGCATAATGATATACTGTAGGTCCACAAGTATACATAGTTACTTTATCTTTATTATATGGAACAAATTCCTCTATTTTATGTCCAAGTGTATTGTATATTTTAAATGACATATTATTCACCTCTTACTTGATTCTATCATATTTTATTATTTAATTCTATTTTTATATCAAAAAAGAATGAATTATTCACTCTTTTTAGGCTTTTCAACTTCTTCAGTATTAAATAAATCATTTCTAACTTTTTTACTTATCTCATCATATAATGCTTTATTATTTTTAAGTACAAGTTTAACATTTTCCTTACCTTGTCCAATCTTTTCACCTTTGTAACTAAACCATGCACCACTTTTATCTACAATTCCCATACTAGCAGCTAAATCAATAACTTCACCTATTTTAGAAATTCCTTCGCCATACATAATTTCAACTTCTGCTGTTTTGAAAGGAGGAGCAACTTTATTTTTAACTACTTTAATAACTGTTTTATTACCAAGAACATCACCATTAACTTTAATTTGTTCGCCACGTCTAACATCTAATCTAACTGTAGAATAGAACTTAAGAGCTCTACCTCCAGGAGTAGTTTCAGGATTACCAAACATAACTCCAACTTTTTCTCTTAATTGATTTATAAATATACAAATAGTATTGGTCTTATTAACAATTCCACCTAATTTTCTTAATGCTTGACTCATAAGTCTTGCTTGTAAACCAACATGACTATCTCCCATCTCACCTTCAATTTCAGCTTGTGGAACTAGTGCAGCAACAGAGTCAATTACTATAATACTCATTGCTTCACTTCTAACTAATGCCTCTACTATTTCTAATGCTTGTTCACCAGTATCAGGTTGTGATAATAATAATTCATCTGTATCAACACCTAATTTTTTAGCATATACAGGATCTAATGCGTGTTCTGCATCGATAAACGCAGCTCTTCCTCCAGTTTTTTGTACTTCAGCAATCGCATGTAATGCAATAGTAGTCTTACCACTTGATTCAGGTCCAAATATTTCAATTATTCTTCCCTTTGGATATCCACCTACACCTAAAGCTCTATCAAGCATTAAAGAACCACTTGATACCACATCTACATTTCTAACTCCCTTTTCTCCTAATTTCATAATAGCGCCTTTACCAAATTGTTTTTCAATATCAGCAAGCACTTGATCTAAAGTTTTATCTTTGTCTTTTTTCATAGTTAATTCTCCTTTGATAATTTAATTGTAAACTAAATATTTTTCTTTGTCAATACTTTTTTGCAAACAGTTGTTTGTTATAAAATTTAATTATAGTTTTAAACTCTTTCTCATAATTATTTTTTATAATTTAACTAACAAATATAATTATTTTTTACCATAAAAAAAGAATAAAAAAATAATTTATTCTTTTTTAATATTTAATTATTTATTATATATTTCTTATTTTTAATGTAATATTCCACACCAGATATTACTGACAATACAGTAGCAATCATAATCAATGTTCTAGCAGGATTAATATTAATTAATGAGAATGGTAAGTTATAGAAAAACAATAATGTTATACCACACATCATACAAGCAGTTTTAATCTTACCTGTCTTAGATGCTCCCACTGCTCCTGACTTTTGACCAGCAACCATTTTAATTGAATCAACAATAATATCTCTTGAAACAATAACTACCGGAATAACAACACTTATATAACCATTTACAGCTAAAATAATTAAAATTGCATTTACTAATATTTTATCAGCAATCGCATCCATTACTTTGCCTAAATCAGTAACTAAATTATATTTTCTCGCTAAATGGCCATCTAAAAAGTCAGTTAAAGATGCTACTAGAAAAATTATTCCACATATTATGTATTTACTGTCTATTATTATCTTACCATTAATTTGAAACTCCGGAAAATCAATTCCTACCCTATTCATTGGAAATATCATAAGAACTATTAATAATATAGAAAGAAATATTCTACATATAGTTATTTTATTTGGAACATTCATATTAAAATCTCCTTTCAATTTCATCAAATACTATAGATAAATTATCCACATTACTATTTTTAATAAAATGAACTATTAATATTATTAAAATTATCATAACAATTACTGATAATAAATAAATAACAATATATTTATAATTATTAGTTTTTTTAGGTGATGTATACGGAGATACCACCTTATTTTCCTCTTGTTTCTTTTCGATAACTTTCATCTCTCTAGTTTTTTCTAATATATCGCTTACTGGAATCCTAGATGTATATCCAAATATAAAATCATTGAATTTATTCATTATTTCATCTTCATCAAGATTCAAATATATAGCATATTTTTTAATTAAATCTTTAAGAAAAAATATATCTTTAAAAGCATTAGCATTTCCATCTTCTAAATTATCAAGTTGACTTTCCGAAATATTTAAATCTCTTAAAACCTCTTCCTTAGAAAGTTCAATACTTTCTCTTGCCTCTTTAAAGCACTGTCCTATTTCCTTCACATTAATCTCCTATAAAATAAAAAAAGCAATAATTTTTAATAAGCCATGTTCTGTACCTTTAAAAGGTGACAAACATTTATCTAAGGATTGCTCCCTCCCTTACTCCTTTATTATTCATTCGTAAGAGTTCCCCTACCAAATTTGGGTTTCTCACTCGTGGGGTTTACCTCGTTCCACTACTCCTATTCCTAAGAGTCATCGTCACTATGGCACTTTTATAGCAATTTAATCAGGTCTTGATTATTTCGCAGCCGTTAATACTTTGTATTACCTAAGGTTATTTTTTCCCTTAGCACGAACACTTTCATGCATTCCAGCATGAGTGAGCATGGACTTTCCTCTACATAATAAATATGCAGCGTTTGTCTAAAAAATTATTCCTCTCCATAAACTACTTTTTCCAAATCACTAATTCTTTTTAATAAATCAACATTAGTTACACCTTTTGGACTTGCAGATTTGGCTATTTCAAGTGATGACTTTAAGTTTCTAATCTCTGCTTTTAACTTTGCATTATCAGATTCTAATGCTTTAATTTCAGTTATTAATCTTTTAGTAGTCGTTTCAAAATCAACATAATCTTTAATAATTAAATCTAAAAATTGATCTACTTCTTGTGGCCTATATCCTCTAGCATCTATTTTAAAATCTTTCTCAAGTATTTCCCTAGCAGTTAGAAACTTCTTATCTTCATACATACTTTTTAGCCTCTCTTCCAATACAATTTTACTACAAATTATATTGATAAGTCAATATCATCAAAAAAGCAAACTATTAAAGTTTGCCAATGTATTCAATTATCACCTCATCTAGTGCATTATCAAATTCTTTAAAATACTTATTTATATTCTTTATATGCCCACCTCCATATAGATAATACTATATAAAAAATATAATTGCATTCAATTTGACAAAACTAGTCATATTTTTCATTCAAATATTTTTCCTAATAGATCTTCTTTATTTTTACCATTTAAATAATCACTAACTAACATTTCTTTTTTACCACTAGGTTTTAACTTAGTAATTATTATTTCTCCATCACTACAGCTTACTCCTATACCATCTTTATAAATATTAATTATTTCACCAGGTCTCTTAGGAATACTATTACCCATTCTTGAATTGCATATTTTGATTATTTGATCATCCAAAACAGCATAACTAACAGGAAAAGGATACATTCCCCTTATTTGATTATATACTTCTTTAACAGTTTTATTAAAATCAAGTTTTTCTTCTTCTCTTTTAATATTATATGCAAAAGTAACTTCTCTTTCATCCTGTTTTATTCTTTCATTAGTACCATTAAATATAGATGGAAGTGTTTCTAAAAGCAAATTTCTTCCTAATACACTTAATTTATCATGAATATCAGACACATTATCAGTATCCTTAATTACTATTTCACTTTGAGTTATTATATCCCCATCATCCATACCTGGTGCCATATACATAATGGTGATACCCGTTTTATCATATCCATTCATAATTGCTCTATGCAAAGGACTGCCACCTCTTAATTTAGGTAATAATGAAGCATGAACATTAACTGCATGATATTTAGGAGTATCAAGTAATATACTAGGTATAATCTGCCCATATGCACATGTAATAATAATATCAGGTTTACACTCAAGTACATTTTTATAATCATTTCTAATCTTTTGAGGCTGAAACACAGGAATATTATGTTTTAAAGCAACCTCTTTAACAGGACTAAATTTTAATTCATGCTTTCTTCCTACATAAGAATCAGGTTGAGTAACTACCATAACTACATTTGTATTTTCAATTAACATTTCAAGAACTGGAACACTAAACTCAGGAGTTCCCATAAAAACTACTCTTTTATCTTTCATAAAATCACCTTTTTCATTATATTAAATATTTATATTTATATCAACAGTAGTATTTTTAAATGACATATTATTTATCTCTTTCAATACTTTTCTTAACTTTTCATCTTTCTTATATTTAATTAATATATTAAATCTATATTTATTTTTAAGTTTAACAATAGAATTAATAGAAGGACCAAGTATAATATAACTTTCATCTAAATTATTATCCAAATATTTTTTAACCTTATTTGATATCTCTGATGCGCTTTCAAACTTATCACTTACAATCATCAAACTACATATGTAGAAATAAGGTGGATAATTAAGTTTCTTTCTAATATTCATCTCATAATTAAAGAAAGCATTATAATCATTTTTTATGACAGAATTATATACATAATTATCCTTATTATATGTTTGAATAATTACTTTACCAGGCAAATTAAATCTACCAACCCTTCCGCTTGTCTGACTCAAAAGTTCATATGTTTTCTCAGCACTTCTAAAGTCTGGTATTGATAAACTAGTGTCAGGATTAATTATTCCAACCAAAGTTGCATTTTCAAAATTAAGTCCTTTCGATACCATCTGTGTACCTATTAATATCTTATAATTTCCTTTTGAAAATTCACTTATCAATTTTTGATGGGCATTCTTACGGCTAGTTGTATCCGCGTCCATTCGAAGAACTGGAACACAGTACTTCTTTTCTACAATTGCCTGCAGTTTCTCAGTACCAAGACCAAGATCTCTAATCGCATCTTCATGACATTTTGGACATATTGTACTACTAAAAGTTTTGTATCCACAATAATGACATGAATAACTACTACTACTCTTGTGATAAATCAATGATATATCGCAATTAGGGCATTTAACAACATATCCACAATTATTACATGATAAGAATGTAGAATAACCTCGCCTATTCAATAATAATATAACTTGTTCACCGCGAGATAAAGTGTTTTTAATTTCATTATCTAAAACTGATGAAATGATATAATTATGTTTTTTAGATTCAATATTCATATCCACTATTTCATATTTAGGAATACTATTACTAATTCTTCTAGTAAGATTAATTAAATGAAACACTTTCTTTTTAGCACGAGCATATTGTTCAAGTAAAGGAGTAGCACTTCCTAGTAAGACTTTACACTTATTATATTCTCCCCTTTTAAAAGCAACATCTATCGCATTATATTTTGGATTATTTTCTTGCTTATAAGTTGTACTTTGACATTCATCAATTATTATTAAACCAATATTTGTAAGAGGCATAAACACTGCACTTCTTGCTCCCACTACAACCTTAATCTCATTGTTAAGTATTTTTCTATATTCATCATACTTTTCACCTTCTGATAAAGCACTATGAAATACTGCGACACTACTTCCAAAAACACTTTTAAATCTTGAAACTATTTGAGGTGTTAAAGATATTTCAGGTACAAGTACAATAGATGTTTTTCCTACATTTATATATTTCTTAATAAGTTCAATATAAACCTCAGTCTTACCACTGCCAGTAACTCCATATAATAAAAACTTATTATCATTACTTTCAAGTACTTCTCTCACTGCGTTATTTTGCTCTTCCGTTAAGTTTACTGTTTTAGTAGTAATAGTTTCATATGATACTTCTCTTTTAGATTCTTCTTTTTCTAAAACTATTATTCCCTTATCAATAAGTCTTTTAACACATGTGCTATCATAATTACGTTTTAAATCTCTCTTACCAATAAGACTACTCAATACTTCTATTTCTTTTTTATTTCTTGAATGAGTTTCAATATAATTAAATACATCTATATCTTTATTAATCATGATATATGAATCATATTTAATATTAATATTAGTTTTAATATCAGCCTTTAATGCTTTAGGGAGCATGGCTTGATAACAAGATATTAAAGTACATAATAAAGAATCACTTAAGTATTTACCAAGTGATAATAACTCTTCATTTAAACAAAAATCATTATTAGGTATTTCTTTAATATATTTATATTCAAGAGTATTATTAATATCATTATGAATTTTCAATACAAATCCTTCAACATTCTTATTACCAAAAGGCACTATTACCTTATGTCCCACTTTGATAATAGAAACAAGTTCATCAGGTATTTTATAATCAAATACTTTATTTAATGATTTTACACTATATTCTATAACAACACTAGCAAGCATTATAAACCTTTCAGAAATGGATTATTTTCTATTTCATAATCATAATTTGTTTCATCACCATGACCAGGATATATAGTAACTCCATTATAATTACCATTTTTAAATTTAATTAAGCTTTCAAGCATAACTTTATAATTTTCATCTTTATAATTACCAATAGTATCTTTGAATATAAAGTCTCCGGTAAACATAACTTTTTCTTTTTTAAAGTAATATGAAACACAATCTAATGCATGACCATAATTTTTAATAATTTCAAAATCAAATCCATCTATTTTCTTTTGATTATTATAGTCAATTACATCAACTTTAAATTCATTTTTAATACTTTCTAAAGCACCAATATGATCAAAATGATAATGTGTTATCAAAATTGCTTTAACATTATATTTATGCTGTTTAATAAATGAAATAATTTTGTCACCTTCATCACCTGGATCTATTATTAAAGCATTGTTATTGTTACTAACTATATAACAATTTACACTTAAAAAACCAACAACTAGTTTTTCTACTTTAAACATACTCTTCACTTCCATCAAATAATTTAATTAATTCATCAAGTTTATTAATAACTTTAAATCCTTTAGAATCAAGTTCCTTAGAAAATCTAACAGCAATACCACCATTATCTTCCCATTCTTTTAAATTACCAGAGTAATCATCAACTAAAATAGCATCCCTACTATGAACTACTTTAGTTTTTGATATCTCTTTAGGTACCATAATAATACTTATATCTTTAAATTTCTTTCTTAGATACTCTACTTTAACACAACCTTCTGTTAATGAATTTACATGAGTTAAAAATGCTATTTCAAATAAATCACTTGCTACTAATTTATTAATACATTCAATTGAATCATTAAGTATATTTTCATCATTAATAATTTTATTAAAATCATAAGTTGAAAAGAAAATAGACACTTCCCTTTCATTGCTTAAATCTACTCCGCTTTTTTCAAGTGCTGAATATAAAAATGGAATAGTATCCATAACAACGCCATCAAAATCAATATAAAGTCTTCTTTTCATATTAACCTCCCTAAAATTGTCCTTAATAAGATTATACTATATTTTTCAAAATATTCAAAAAGTAACACAAAATATGTTACTTAAGATTAATTATTTTATTGTTCTCATCAAGTGCATAAATAATATTGTTACATAAATCTTCACTATCATATAGCGTTATATCTTTAATTCTATTTCCATTTGATATTTCATAAAATGGATCTTCCTCTAATAAATTTTTATTATCCTCAACTTTATATACTTTACCAGTAGATGTTAGTACTACAGCAAATATATCATTACATTTACCAGTTTGAACATCTATACTAACAACATCTCCATCAAAAGTATATTCTTTTATTGGATTATTATTATCATTTAAGAATACTAATTTTTTAGAATCATTAATATAAAGTTTACCATTAATATTACTATCAGTATCATAATCATATACATTAGATACTAAAACTTCTGTCTTTATACTAAAATAATATTCTTTGTTATCAATAGTTAAGCACTTATAGTCAACAAGGCATGCATCATCAGATGGTTTATTATCTTTAGTAGTATTTCCATTATTATTTTTATTATTTGTATTACTAGTATTATTATTAATAAAATATAATGTCACAAAAATACCAAGTAAAACAACAATTATCAATATTATAGACTCTTTTTTCATATATACTCCTTATTTAACATAAACCCCATCAAGTGAAAAACTTTTAGCATCAGTAATTTTAACGTTAATTATCTTTCCTATTAAAGATTTATTTCCTTCAATATTAACAAGTTTCATATTCTCAGTGTATCCACATACCTTAGTATCATCTTTATCACTGAGTCCTATAACTAGACACTTAACTATCTTACCTTCATATGCTTTATTTCTTTCATTACTATATTTATTTACCACTTCATTTAGTCTATGAAGTCTATCCATTTTGACTTCTTCACTTACAGTTTCTTTCATTAAAGCCGCAGGTGTATTTTCTCTTTTACTAAATGCAAATGTAAATGCACCGTCAAATTTACATTCATTTACAACATGTAATGTTTCCTGAAAATCTTCTTCAGTTTCACCTGGAAAACCTACTATTATATCAGTTGTCACACTAGAGTTTTTAACTTTAGAACGAATAGAATTATATAATTTTAAATATTCTTCTTTAGTATATCTTCTATTCATTAGTTTAAGTATTTTATTGCTTCCTGATTGTAGTGGTAAATGAATATATGGCATAATATTATCACGACTAGCAATAACATCAACCATCTCTTCTGTAAAATCCCACGGATGAGAAGTTACAAATCTAATTCTTTCAATACCTGTATCACTAACATCACTTAATAGATTAGCAAGATTATAATCATCATATAAATCTTTCCCATAAGCATTAACATTTTGTCCAAGTAAAGTTACTTCTTTATATCCATCTTCCTTTAATTTTTTAACTTCTTCAATAATACTTTCTTTAGTTCTACTTCTTTGTTTTCCTCTAGTATAAGGTACTATACAATATGTACAAAACTTATCACAACCATATTGAATATCAACCCATGCTGAATAAACACTATCACGAACAACAGGTACTCCCTCTACAACATCGCCTTCATAACTTAATACCTCTATTTGTTGAATGTTATTATCAATTTTATCTTTAATTATATTTAATAAATTATCTAAATTATGAGTTCCACATACAAAGTCAACATATTTATATTTACTTAATATCTCATCAACAACAACCTTTTCTTGAGACATACATCCACAAATACCAATTAATAAATTAGGGTTTTTAGTATCTTTAATATGTTTTAATACTCCTAGAAAACCAAATACCTTATCATGAGCATTTTCTCTTATCGCACATGTATTTAGAATTACTATATCAGCATTATCTACACTATCACATTCAGTATATCCCACACTCTTAAGCATTCCCTTTATTTTTTCAGAATCATGCTCATTCATTTGACATCCATATGTTCTTACAAAAAACTTTTTACCCTCACCAAATTTATCTAAAGAAACATTATAATTAACATAATTTATCTTATCATTATTTCTCTTTTTAGCATCTATCATATTAGGCATTTTCATAGTAATCACTTCCTTGCAATATTATAACATAAACAAAATAAAAAGAACATAAGTTCTTTTATAAATTAATTGAAGTAAAAATTGTTTTTAAAATCATCAAAATCATAATCATCATCAAATGTATCATTTTTATCTGTACATACACACTTTCCATTAGTATAAGAAAAATGACCATCACATGTATTTGAACAAGTTTTAATATCTCCTATAGGCATTACGCTGTAAAAGAAAAATGTAAATATTAGAAGAATTACAGCTATTATTTTAAATACATACCCAACTATAAAACCTATCATTAATTTTTTGCTAGTTTTAGGTTTTTCTTGACTATAAATACAATATAATATAGTTGCTATTAATGGTAAAAACAAGCCAAGTACAAAATACCAAGAAGAACCACTATCATTAATTGTATTATTCACTCCATTACCACAACTAGGACAAAATTTATCACTTTCATTTAATTTTCTACCACATTTTATACATTTCATTTCTATTCACCTCTACTTTAAAATAATATCACAATTGTTATCTATAATCAAATTCAAATATTTTTCCATCTTCACATACACATCTATCACCTTTAATTTCATAACCATTTCCTTCACAATAGATGTTACATGAATATTTATAATCTTCATTATTTTCTTCTTCTATTAGTCCATCACGTATACCAGAACAAAAAGCAAAAACAAATATAATAGCGGATAAAACAAATTGAATAATTATTTGAACAATTGCTCCTTTTATTAAATTGCTTCCTATTGATGATTTAGAATATCTAAGACATATATAGGCAATTATAGATGGATACGGAAATAGAAAACCTAGTATGAGCATCCAAATAGAATCATTTTTATTAACAGATTTTCCACAACAAGAGCAATATTTATCAGTTTCACTTAATTCATTTTTACATTTACTACATCTCATATTAACACCTCTTTGTAACATAATTATTTTATCACATTCATACCACTATAACAAATAAAAAGCAAAGATTTTACTCTTTACTTGCTATTGTTTAATTACATTTTTTCTTTTATCTTATTCTTTCATTTTAAATTCAATTTTCTTAGAAGCATTACTACTTGATTCAAATAGTTCTTTTGTTTTAGCATTTTTAACATATATCACAGCAGAAGACAAATTTCTAAACATATTATCAGTTCCACCATCTTTAAGACTTGATATGTCAAAATTACTTAAATCAATTTTTAATGCTTTACTACCATCAAACATTCTTTTCATATTTTCTACATTAGATGTATCAAAATTACTTAAATCCAACTCAGTAGTCCAGCACCCATTAAACATTAGTGCCATATTAGTAACTTTTGATGTATTAAATTTTTCCAAACCTATTATTTGCTTTGAGTGTACTGAATCGAACATTTGCGCCATATCTTTAACGTTTTCTGTATTAAAACTACTTACATCTAAAACTTCCATTAAATTAATTCTAAGCATGGAATTCATATTAGTTACACTAGAAGTATCAAACTTATTTAGTCCTATAATATTTGTTACACCACTTCCCATAAACATTGAACTCATCAATTGAACTTTTGATGTATCAAAACCACTTAAATCTAATGTTTTAACATTAGTAGTATAATAAAACATTCTATGCATATTTATCACTGAACTTGTATCAAAATTGCTCACATCAATATTATTTGCTTTTGTACCAGAAAACATAGCTTGCATGTATTTTACTTTTGCCGTATCAAAACCGCTTAAGTCTAAAATCGCTTTTTGACTATTAACATCAGAATTATTTTTAAATGTATCACTAAACATACTACCCATATCTGTTACATTACTTGTATCAAGATACTCAAGTCCTTTTATTTCAGTCGCAGCAGCATTATTAAACATACTACTCATATTTGTTACATCACTAGTATAAAACTTAGATACATCAATTGATGATGCTTTACTATTATAGAATAAGCCTTTCATTGATGTTACTGCTTTACCATTTATACTTGAAGATGGTGCTGTATCTATTGGATCGGTACTTTCTAAATTTGTTAACTTAACTGTCCAACCTTTATTCGTGTTTGTGTAGGTATATAATGAATCAGTATAAGTTTGACTATTATCACTACTACTTTCCTTTGGCGTTGGTTTTTTAATTACTCTGCTACCATTTTTAGAGCAAATCAATTTTATAGTACCATCATTATCTTTTACATTTGTATTATTAAAATTAGCTATATCAGTAGTACCATCATACTCTACAAGATAATTATTATTTGATACTATTAAAGATGTAACATTACCACTTCCATCTAAATTAATGCAATATGAGATATCTTTTGAACCACTTAGTTCTAAAGAGTTTTTAGAATTAGAATTTATATAACTGACTTTATTTCCTTTCATACTTTCAGTTATATATTTATTTGATGCTTCTTTATATATTGTTTTTGCTTCTGTTAAAAAACTATTCTTTTTAGCATTATTATATAGTTTGATTACGTTTGGTAATGCAATAATTATTAGTATTGCAAGTATTGCTATTACTGCTAGTAGCTCTACTAATGTAAATCCTTTTTTCTTCATATTATCTTACTCCTTTACTTAGTATAGTTAAATTATAACATACTAATCCTCATACTTGTCAATTTACAATTACTTAACATACAGTTAAACTTAGAAATAACTTGAAGTGATAAAAAGTGAATAGTCACTTCTATAAGCTTTGTATTTCTTCAATACTTAAACCAGTTGTTTCAAATATTATCTTTATATCCACATTTTTTTCTTTATGTTTTCTAGTAGTATCTCGTTTAATGTTTGATAACTCTTGAGTTTGCATTTCTAACCCATAAACTTACTTTTCTAGTTCTTGAGACTGTTTATTAATAATATTTTTAGAATACTTTCTGTCTTTTCCGATCTTCTTCTCTACTCATAAATAACATGAATTAAAGATTATTATTTAACTTTTTTACTCTTTTTTTACAAACTTTTTTTAAAAAAATAAAAAAGATTTAATTACTTAAACCTTTTAGTTCAAATATAGTATCTCTAAGTTCAGTTGCTCTTTCAAAATCTAAGTTAGCAGCAGCCTGTCTCATTTCTTTTTCTAGTCTACCCACTATATCATTTATTTCTTTTTTAGAATATTTCTTTTCGGTTACTTTTTCTGTTATAACATCATTAGTTACGGCCTCACCTATCGCTTTAATAATTGTTTTAGGAGTAATATTATGTTCTTTATTGTATACTTCTTGAATAGTTCTTCTTCTTCTAGTTTCAGTAATTGCTTTATTCATTGCATCACTTTCATGATCAGCATACATTATTACTTTACCATTAGCATTTCTTGCCGCTCTACCTATTGTTTGAATTAAACTTCTATCACTTCTTAAGAATCCTTGTTTATCAGCATCTAATATACAAATTAAAGATACCTCCGGAATATCAAGACCTTCTCTTAAAAGATTTATTCCAATCAACACATCAATTTTTCCAAGTCTTAGATTTCTAATTATATTTAATCTTTCTAATGTTTTAATTTCATTATGTAAGTATGTAACTTTATATCCTAACTCTTTTAAATACGAAGTTAACTCTTCACTCATTCTAATAGTAAGGGTTGTTATCAATACTCTTTCATTATTTTCAATTCTCTTATTTACTTCTTCTATAATATCATCAATTTGACCTTTAGTTTTTCTAACTTCAATTATTGGATCTAATAATCCAGTTGGTCTAATTATTTGTTCTACTGTCTTATTATCAACAAGCGATAATTCATAATCTCCAGGTGTTGCGGATACATATATAACTTGATTTAGTTTTTCATTAAATTCATCAAATTTTAAAGGCCTATTATCCATCGCACTAGGTAATCTAAATCCATAATCAACAAGAGTTTGTTTTCTCATGTGGTCTCCATTATACATACCTCTTACTTGAGGAATCGTAACATGACTCTCATCTATAACAAGCAAGAAATCATCTGGAAAGAAATCTATTAAAGTAGTTGGTGTTTCGCCCTTATCTCTAAGACTTAAATGTCTACTGTAATTTTCAATACCATGACAGAAACCAGTTTCACGAAGCATTTCTATATCATACATTGTTCTTTCTCTTAGTCTTTGTTCCTCTAAAAGCTTACCTTCACTTTTCAACTCTTCTAATCTTTCTTTTAATTCACTTTCTATTCTTTTAATTGCCTCTTTTAACTTTTCATCGCTTGTTACAAATAATGATGCTGGGAATATACTTATAGTTTTAACTGTATTTAACGTTCTTCCGGTTAACGGTTCAAACATACTAATTCTATCTATTTCATCGCCAAACATTTCGACTCTAATACCATTTTTCTTTTCACCTATTGGTATTAATTCTATAGTATCTCCCTTTACTCTAAAAGTACCTCTTTTTAAATCCAAATCACTTCTTTCATACTGCATACTAACAAGTTTTTCTAAAATAGTATCTCTTTCTATTTCTTGACCAATATATAAATTTAACATTTTATTTATATATTCTTCTTTTTCACCTATATTATATATACATGAAACACTTGATACGATTATTGTATCTCTTCTATCAATTATTGCAGCACAAGCAGCATGTCTTAATTCATCTATTTCATCATTTATAGATGAATCTTTTTCTATATATAAATCTTTTGATGGAACATATGCCTCAGGTTGATAGTAATCATAGTAAGAAACAAAATACTCAACTTTATTTTCAGGAAACAATTCTTTAAACTCTGCATATAGTTGTCCTGCTAAAGTTTTATTATGGGCAAGAACTAATGTGGGTTTATTAGTTTCTTTAATAACATTCGCTATTGTAAATGTTTTACCAGTACCAGTCGCACCAAGTAATACTTGACTCTTTTTACCTGAGTTTATTCCATTAACTAATTCTTTAATTGCTTTTGGTTGATCTCCACTAGGTTTATGATCACTAACTAACTTAAACATAATAACTCCTTTCATTAATAGAATTTCTTTTTATTAAAATTTCATACATATTTTATCATCTTTTATATAATAAAACAATAAAATAGAACCTATATCAATATAAGTTCTACTGTATTTGATTTCTTATTATTTTTCTAATTCTTAATAATTCTTGCTCTAGTAATTCTTTATTTCTATCAGAATAGTCTTTATATCTTTTTCTATAAAATTCAATCTTAGAAAATAGCATATCAATATCATTTTTTGTTAATTTAAAACTTTTTAAGTTCAAAGATCTTTTATATAAATTATTTAAATATTCATCATCTATATATTTAATTATTCCTTCAAAATCAAGTTCACTTTCATATTTATTCTCAAAAATATAATTAAGTATCATACAAAACAAGCAGTAATAGTCTCCTGAAATACCAATATTTTTTAATTCTTCATCATCTTGTTTGTTTAAATATTTACCAAGAACAATCTTGCCATCAGATATCATTTGTTTATTATTTATTGAAAAACCATCACAATCTATTAAATGTATATTGTTATCATCATCCACTATTACATTTTTTTCATGCAAATCGCTAAGTGATATTTTAAATGGCAACTCATTCAATTTATCAATTGATTTTACAATCTTAATAAAAATTGTTTTTATGTATTCAGTACTATAAGATTTACTATTAATAATATCATATAATGTATTTCCTTTTATATATGGCATAATAAATCCAATAATATGTCCCTTATATGAGAGTAATTGCTCCGGTAAAACTAATTCTTTAATATTCTTTAGATATACTTTATATTTTAATAGTAGTTTTAATATTTCTAAATTATACTTTACTTTATCAAAACAATCTTCATATATCTTGTATACTTTATCTTCATAGATAAACAATGATGAATAAGAATTAAAATTATCTTTTTGCTCTATTTCATTAAAACTAATTTTTTCAATAAAAGGTGCACTAACAAATTTTATATTATTTTCCATAATATTTATAATTAAAATTTCTTCTTTCTTTGATATCCATATTTTTCACTGAATTTATCCATAAATTCTTTTTGTGTTCTTTGCTTTTCTTCTTCTTCCATTTTTGCTTTTAAAAGTCGAGCACTAAATTCTCTTGAAGCTTCTTCTAACTTATTATATCTTTGAATATATAGTTTAATATCATCTTCTGTTAAATCTTTAACAAAATCATAAACTTTTGGTTCTGGTGCCTTTTCAGTCATATATGCCACTATTTTACCCGTTTTAAGAATCTCTGAGTCTACATCAAACTTAATATAGCGAGTGTCAAAAGGAACATCAGAAAAATTCCCAATACAAATAACTTCTGTTCCAGTTATAATATCATAGTATTTCCCATCTATCTCTTCTACAAATAAAGGAAAATAACTTTCTGGTACCACTTTTGCTTTTTCTATTTTTTTCTCAATTTTTTTTCCAAACAATCCTTTAGTAATTTCACTAACATTATATTTTTCATTCTTATAATCTTTTACTAAATAACTTCTAATAACAGTAGGATAACTACTTACTGTCATAATATTTAATATTGCTGGTTCTCCCTCTACATTAACACCATAACTATAAAATGCATAATAATATTTTCTATCCATAAAATTCTCCTTATTTTTATACTCTAATTAAAATTTCTTCTTTCTTTGATATCCATATTCTTTACTAAAATCATCCATAAATTTTCTTTGTTCCATTTGTTCTCTGTTTTTTTCTTCATAATGTTTAGTTATATCTTCTAATCTTTGATCACCTAATTTTTTAGCATTTTCTTGTAAAGTTTTAAATCTTTGAATATATAATTCAATATCACTTTTTGCTAATGTTCTAACAAAGTCATATACTTCACGTTCTTCAACAGGAAACATCTCTGCTGCTAATCCACCAGATTTAAGTATGTTCATATTATAATCAGAATTCATTTCTTCATAATCCTTTATATTTTCTGGATAATATTTTCTAGAACTAGTAACTATTTCATTTACACGTGTTACTTCTTCTCCAGTTATAATATCATAATATTTACCATCAACCTCTTCTACATATAAATAAAAGTAATCCGCAGGAACTTGTCTTATAAATTTTGCATTTCTCTCTATTAAGCCAAAAAACACAAACTCTATACCATCATAAAGTTCATCCTTATAGTTTCTTACTAACTTACTCACACTAGGTTCATATTGTCCTCTCCATGCTGTTCCAATTATTTTTAGTTCTCCTATATTAAGATCCTCACTATATTTTACACTATAATACTTCTTATCCATAAATGTCCTCCTATTTTTATATAATCTAATTAAAATTTCTTTCTTCTTTGATATCCATAAGTTTTATTAAATTCATCCATAAATTTTCTTTGATCTTCTTCTGCTTTTATCTTATCTTCAAATCCCTTATATATCATTTCTAATCTTTTAGCACTTAATTTTTTAGCATTTTCTTGTAAAGTTTTAAATCTTAAAAAATATACGTTAATTTCGGTTTCTGATAAACCTTTAAAAGAGTGATAAACATCTCGTTCATCAGCAGGTTCAAATATATAAGCTGCTAATTTTCCAGATTTAAGCAAATTTAAATTTAAGTCTGAATTTAAAGTTTCAAAATCTTCTATTTTTTTTATTAAACAACCGTTAGGAATTCCTAAATTTTCTACACGTATTACTTCTTCCCCTGTTATAATATCATAATATTTACCATCGATTTCTTCTACATATAAGTCAAAGTAACTTCTTGGTATTCTTCTTTTCTTTTTTACATTTTTCTCTTCAGTACCACCAAACAATCCACGTACTTTTTCTTTTTCATAATAAATTTCATATCCAAGTTCATATTCTCTCACAAGAGTGCTTACATTACCAATAGAACTTATAAATCTTTCTCCTAAGATTTTTTCGCCCATGTTAAGATGATCACTATATCTTACTCTATAATACTTCTTATCCATAAATACCCTCCTTAGTTTTATTATTATAAATGATATTCAATAATTGTCAATTGTTTTATTAACAAAATAAAAAGAAGCATATTTTTAAATACGCCTCTATTTAGTACATTTTGTTATAACATAATCATATTCATAATCTATTTTATCAAGTGTAATATCTGATATATCTTTTATATTAACTTCTTCAAAAATATAAGTTCCATTATAAACATTAAATGCTTTAATATTACCACCTTTATCTAGAGTGATTGAATATACTACTTCTTTAAGATCTACATCCAATGTTTTATTAGAACAACCTTCAATATTACTATAGGTTACATCACCCTTAACAGAATTATTTAAATCATCAAGTGTAAATTGTTTTCTAGCACTAGAATATATTGATTTTATTTCTGTTAAAAATGTATTATTACTTGATTGATTAATCATTCCTAAAATAGTTGGAAATATCGTAGTTGCCTGTTCCATAAATTTTTGCATTTCTTTTTGTGATAAGTCATTTATATTTTTTGATTTAGAAACATCAATCGTATTTAACTTATCATCATATTTTATTGCCATATCTGTTTTGATATTTATTTCAGTTTCTTTTGTTTTTATTTTAATATTTAAATTATATTTATATTCTTTATCTGATATTTTATCTATTTTACCATTATAAGTTATATTTATTTCATCACTTTCAATAGTAAGAGAACCATCTTTTAAATTATATTTAATGTCAGTTTTTGCTTTACTTAAATTTGAATCATCTTCTATAGTTATATAATACATTTTACCATCATTTTTTATTGTTAGTTTATATTCATCATCACCTATTTGTGCATAAACAAGTTTTCCATCCATTGAATAATTTAATATTAAATCAACACTAACATTTTCATCAGCATCTGATGTATCTTCTTTTAAACTTTCAAGTAATTTTTTTATAGTATCTTTATCAGCACTAGAGTTCATTACAGAAATTAATGATTCAATAAATTTATCATCTTTTATAAAATCATCTAGCATTTTATTACCAATTTCCATGCTTTCTTTTTGATTTATATTATCAATTAATTTAAGTGTTAATACTTTTTTATTATTAATTTTTTTGATCTCTAATGTCTTTTTAAATTTACTAGTATCGTAATTTTTCTTTAAAGATTCTAATACTTTATCACTAATATAAATCATATTCTTACTTAATTCATTTGCTTTTTCAAGTGAACTTAAATCTATATTAAAAGTTTTATTTGATTCATTCGTATCAATGAATACACTATCATCAAAATCTTTATCAAAACTCATATATATTTTATTAGTTTTATCCATTAATATATTAAAATAATATTGTTCTTCACTAATGTTTTTTCCATTTAATGACAAATATATACTATTATTATCTTTATCATATCCAATATCGCCATTAACATTAATTGACATTTTATCTTTATCCTGAGTAAGTGATAATTCAGAACTAAATTTTCCTAAAATAGTTTTAAAATTGTCATTTACAACTTCAGTTGCACTGCTAATTGTCTTATTTGAATAAGCAGATATTTTATCAATAGTTTTATTAAATATTCTTTGTGGTGTTAAATACAAAAAGTAAACACCTGCTGCTAAGGCAATTATCAATAGTATTATTACTCCTATTATTATTAATGGTTTATTGACTTTATTACCATTTCTAATATCATCAAAATCTGACGTTTCAGGATTAACCAAATTATTAGGTATATCATTAGATTGATCAGATATATTTACATTTGTAGTATTCATACTCTGTATTACATCATCCTTTATTTGTGAAACATTACTAGTACTTTCTATATTAGATTTTACTTCACTAATAGGATTTGTATTTACTACCTGTTCCTTATTTATATTATCATTTTCATTTGAATTACCGTCATCAGTTATATTTATAATTGATGTTTTTTCGATTTGTTCTTCACTTTGTGAATTTAAATTATTATTTTCTTCCTTCATTTTATTCTCCTAACTACTTATAATAAACTATTTTTTATCTGTAAAATCAAGAACACCATAAGCATAAATATAGTTTGATTTTAACGGATATTTCTTTCTTCTAACATCTTTATGATCTACATTTCCTTCAATTGTATATACTGTGTTATTAACTACTTTTTCAACAAAACCTACATGATCTATAACTCCATTATTATTCCAATCAAAGAATATTATATCAGCAGGTTTCGGTGTATACTCTTTTGGTTTTTTCAATAATTTTTTTTCTTTATAATAATCAACTCCAACTTTAACCCAAATAAATTTTGGAACTTTAGTATTTAATATACCATTTTGATTAGCAATATAACTTACAAAAACAGCACACCATTCTACTCTATGATTATATCCATACCAAGTCCAATATTTATCCCCACCATTTCCTATTTCTGGTATTAAAGATGCAACTATTTTATTTCTTGTTATCGTTTCTTTATTAATTTTATTATATAGATTTAATACATTTAAGTTAGAGTATCTATCTTTATTAAAATATATTTTAATTTTAGTTTCTTTTTCATTATAATAATTATTAAAATATTTTTTTACTACATCTTTACTTAAAGTTGCCGTGTAAATATATTTATTATCATTTTTTGTCATAGTAGCATTATAACTATTATTTTCTATCAAACTCATTGTGTCTTTTAAATCATAATATTTATTAACTCTTATTAAATAATTATTAAGGTTAGAATATTCTATTGTAATTTCATTATCTTTATAATCAATTATATTATTGTTAAAAATACTAGTACTTATATTTGTTGCTAAACTAACTTTTGTACATACATCTAAATATACATATGAAAAAATAGTACTTATTATTAATATTAAAATTGCACTTTTAAAAGTCATATCATTCATACTACACCTACTATATATATTTTATAATATTTAGATGTATATATCAAGTTTATTATATCTTAATATTTAGAGAACCTTTATTTTTAAAGTATCAAATATTAATCTTCTTTTTCGAATACAAGTTTTTTTACTAATCTATTATGATACTCTTTTTGCAAAGTTACTTTTTTATAGTCATTTATTAAATCATCATAAATTTCTATTAACTCATTTTCACAAAAAAATAGTGATTTATTATATCCTAATAAATACGAAAACATAAATTCTCCTTGCAAATTACCTGAATAATAATGAGTTGTCATGTCATCACTTAATTTCACAAATTGTTTATGAAATGGCACTTCTTCAATCGTTTCTTTAATTATATCAAGTTCATCAGATGAAATGATATCATAGTAATCATTTACTATCTTATTTCTTTTATTTAATATTAATTTAATACTTTCTTTGTAATTATTGATTTCATCTTCATTTTTAAAGATTCGTTCCTCTTCAAAATTTAACATTCTATTATAACTATCATATCTTGCATCTAATACACCTATAATAGTTGCATATATTTGATATATGTATTTTTGTTTACTTAACCATAAGGCCCCAGGATATTCAGCTTTTTTATAAATATTATATTCAATTTGACTTCTTGTTTCGACTGTATTAATAGCTTTTAAGTTATCAAAACCAGATTTAATATATTTAGATACTTCTTCTAGAGCATCTGTGCCATTACCATTATATTCATTGTTTTCTTTTATTTTATATTTAAGATAAAGTATTTTTGCCTTATTAATATCATTCATAAATTTTCTCCTTTTTCAAATTACAGTAACAAAAAAACATATATTTGTCAATGAATTATATCTTTATAATTATAACTCCTAATATTACCATAACAGATGCTATTATTTTTTGAGCTATTCTATTTTTATCTTTATTTATAAAATACTCATACATTGTATTTAATATAGATGTTAATGTAAGAAGTGGTGCTATTAAAGTAACACTTCCAAGTTGATATGCTCTTACTGATGATATAAGCATCAAACACCAAGTAAAAGCAGATATTAAAAAAGATTTTTTATCATATAATTTAAACTCATCTTTTAATTCTTTTACACTATGCCTGCCTAAAATAAATATAAATATTGATGGTGTAAAAACAGTAAATATAGTATACACTGCTATATTAAAATTATCGGATATATTTACATTTATAAGCATCGCTACTGCAAATAAAAAATTTGATATAAAAGACATAATAAAATACCTATTTAATTTAAACTTTCCTTTATCAAATGCTAACATCACATTAGATATAATTATAAGTATTGAACCAATAACTTTTTTAAGTACAATTTCTTCTTTTAAAAATATAAATCCAAGTATAATTAAAAAGACTGTTGATAGTTGTTTTAACATACTAAAAACAGATGGATCAAGTCCATACCTTGCTTCTATATTTAATCTATCTGTCATTGCATAAATAATAGTAACTACAAGTAATGTTAAATATATGTTTATATCATGACTAAATTTAATCGTGAAAAATGGAATAAAAAGTATTGCGAATAACGCTGTAAACACTTCTAAAAGTATTGTGAGCGATCCTGCATTTTTCATATTCCTATTAGATTTTTTAAATGTTTGAGCAAAAATAACTGCTGAGATTAAATATAAAATTACCCAAAATTTCCAATTATTAAATATTTCCATTATTTATTTAAAAGTAAAATTGTCATTTCATCTTTTTCTCCATTATAAAATTTATCTAATACTTTTTTAAATACATCAATATCACTTACTTCACTAAATAATGTCATTGATGACTTTAATTTTAAATCATCAGGATAACCCATAACATATGTAGCATCATCGCTTTCAAGAGAAAGTAATGCTTCACATATCTCAATTAATCTATTCTTTAAAGTATTATTTTCTAAATATTCTATTGCTTCATTTTTATCTTTAATTGAATAATACTTTGATGTTGAACTAAAACCAAGTCCAGCTATTTGTGGAAAAATATACCATATCCAGTGACTTGTTTTTCTACCTTTTTTTATCTCTTTTAATGCTTGTTCATAATCCTTATCTTGTGCTTTTAAGAATCTTTCTAAATCGTTTTTCATATTATATCACCAATATAATTTTATCATAAATAATTTAATATAAAAAGAAATATTAGTTATTTAATAGAGTTTTTAACTGTATCAACTAATATTTCTATTTTCTTTTTACAACTTAAATCTTTATCAAGTAATGGATTGTATTCTACGATATCCATACTTGTTATATTGAGTTTCTCAAATAATAATCTTAATCCTTTGTTTACAATATCAAAATTAAGTCCATTACCACTTACATATGTTTTATGTAGAAGAACATTTACTGCAGGAAATTCATCATCATTAAGTACATCTAAATCAAAACTTAAATGAACATTTTTAGTTTTGACTTTACTAGATATTTCATCTACTACTTTTTCTATACCTTTTTCTATTACATCAACATCACTATATTTTGTAATATTTTCTTTTTCTACATATTCTATTTCTTCTTTTTCATAACTTCTTATTCCAATGTAATATAGATTTTTAAGATCTAGTTTATATTCACTAATATTTAATTTATCATCTCTGCATCTACCTATGCATACTGATAAAGGTATACCATGTATATTACCTGATGGAGTTGTTTCATCTGTATGAATATCTGTATGAGCATCAAACCATATAACAGACACATCACCTTTATAATGTTCAAGTGAGGCACTTACGCTTCCAATAGCGGTTGAATGATCTCCTCCAATAGTCAAAGGAAAGTTACCATTACTTAAAGATTTACTTACTTCGTTATATAATCTATTAGTAATCTCTTTAACGGCAGATTCATATTTTAATTTAGATCCTTCTTTATATTCACTACTATCTTTAACATGATTATCAATTTCTTTTATATTATCAAATTTTTTCTCATAAATATCCCTAGTACTTTCAAACGCCATATCAGCGCCATCTAGAAAGCATCCATATTTCATAGGAACACCAATTACATCAACTTTTTTCATTTTGTCACCTAAACAAGTATATAAAAAAACAGGTATTATTTCAACCTATTTTACATGTTATTTACTTTTATTAAAGTAATTACCATTATGTGTATCTTCTTTTATATTTAGATTTTCATCTACAGTTATATAATAAGTAGCATTATACTTTTCATCTTCTCCACTTGCATCTACATAACTAAAATCTATTACTTCACTTCCTTCTCTTAATGGAGTAATTGTAAATATAGTTTTAGTATTACATCCGGTATTATTGTCAGAACACTCTGTTTTATAATCTTTTGTTATTTTAACTGTACCTTCATTATAAGTTTCACTCTCCCAAATATATCCAGTAGATGGATTACCGTCAAAAGAAATAGTCAATTCTTTTAGTTTTACTTCTTCTTTACTACCACATCCACATAATAATAGTGTTAGTAATAACAAGAGCATAATTTTTATATTTTTCATTTTATTCACCTATTTTATTATAACAAAATAAGGGCTAAATTAATAGTCCTTATGAATTTAAAGATTCTGTTTCGTATAAATTTTTATAAGTTTTATTTGTTTTTAATAATTCATTATGTGTACCACTATCAACAACTTTACCTTTATCAATTAAATATATTATATCAGCGTCCATAATTGTAGACAATCTATGTGCCACTATAACTACAGTATGATCCTTTATTAAGTTATCAATAGTCTTTTTAATATAATCTTGTGAGCTATTATCAAGAGCACTAGTTGCTTCATCAAGTAGTATCACTTCACTATTTTTGGCAAGTGTTCTTGCTATAGAAAGTCTTTGTTTTTGACCTCCACTTAAATTAACTCCGCCTTCTCCTAAAACAGTATCATATTTATCAGGAAGAGACATTATATAATCATCTAAATAAGCCATTTTTGTATATTTTCTTATCTCTTCAAGTTTTATATTCTTATCAATTATCTTGAAATTTTCTAATATAGTTCTGTTAAATATAAATGGTTCTTGTCTAATTATAGAAATATGCTTTCTTAACTCTTCTTCCGTCAAATCTTTCATATTTATATTATCTAAAGTAATTAGCCCCTCTTTAGCATCAAATATTCTTGTTATTAAATTAAATAATGTACTCTTACCTTGACCAGATTTTCCTACTACGGCTATCTTTTTATTTGGTTCTAACTTGATATTAAAATCATTTATTATATTGTCTTCATCTGGATAAGCAAAACTAACATTTTTAAATTCAATTAGTCCTTTTACTTTACTAATTTTTTCATTACCAAACTTTTCATCTTCATATAGTTTATTTTCTAATATTTCATTTACTCTATGTAAAGATACAACTAGTTTTTGATATGTTTGACTAAAATTATTTATATTATCTATAAGCCCCATAAATCTATAGATATAATATGTCATAGCAATAAAGAATGCTAAATTAATTATTCCTTTAAATATAAGAATTGCACAAGTTATAAACACACAACCTTCAAGAAATATCTTTAATAGAAGTGTTAAACCATTATATTTCCTTCTTATTGACACTTCATCTTGTGACTTATCAAATATTGCTTTAATAATTTCTTTCATATCAAAAATTAAATTATTTTTAACCCCTAATGTTTTAATTTCTCTAATACCTCTTATAGATTCATTAACAAGAGATGTAAATTTATCTTGTGATACTTTTCTTTCTTTATGTACATTTATTAACATTGGATCATATTTCTTTATAACTAAATATAGTAAGAATAAAAATATTATTATTTCTAGTGCTATAATCCATGAATTTATAAATATGTATATTAGTACAATTAATGATGCGATTAATGATGATATTAATGCTACCAGTCTACCAAATGAAAAACTCAATGAATCAGCATCATTTACTATTCTGTTAATTACTTCACCTGATGATGTTTTTTCATAAGCATAAGCAGGTAAATTAAGTGCTTTTTTATATGTAAAATATCCCAATTTTCTTGCTATCTTACTTTCAATTAACTCAAGCATGCAACTAGCATTATTATACATACCAACATCTTCAATAGTATTAACTAATACATAAATAATTAAATATGTAATTGATAAATAATATTTAGAGTCTGTTATACTCTGAGTAATCTCACCCATTAAATAACCACCAATTATACCCATAAAATTAGATATTATGATTAATAATGTCGCTATAATAAACTTACATTTGTCTTCTTTAATAAATTTCCATAGAGGTATAAACTCTTTTACATTTTTCATATATACCTCCTCAATAAAAAAACTACTTTAGTAAGTAGTTAAAAGCACACAGAAGTAGAAAAAAACAATAATTTTCTATCCCCGCTTTCAACTAACAAATTGCCAACAAATTTTGAACTTAAATTTACCATTTTCTTCCACTCCTTTCTTTAAATTCAAATTAATAATAACATTCAAAATAAAAAATGTCAACCGTTTTTAGTTAACACTTTTATTTTTTTAAGCACATTGAATACTTTAGATTAAAACTATAATTTTCTTTTATATTGTTTTTTACAAATTGACTATATTTTTTTTCTACTAAATTTCCAACCTCAGAGATAAGTATATTTTGAGTATTTAATATATAATCCGAGAATATTTCTGCGAATAATTCACTATTGTTTTCAAATGTTAATTTATATTTTTTTAATATATTTATAAATTCACAATCACATGAAATGTGTAAAAAATTATCAAGTAAATGCCCAAATTCATGATATATTACCTTTCTAACGTTACACTCATCTATACCATCAAAAAGAACTATTGAAAAGTAATCAGCAAAACAGGAATCAATCTTTTCAGGAAGTTTATAATAGCCTGTAAGTTCGTGATCTTCTGTAATTGAATAAAATCCAGATATTCTATTATCATCTTTTATTTTACTATCGTCATAGGACTGTTCATTATTCATTGTAAAAATAAACATATTATAATGATATACAAAGTCATCTTCTTGTTCAATTGAGCATAACACATGATTAAAAAATGGGTATTTCTTATACATCAAAGATAAACCCATTAGTATTTCATATTGCGTACTTTTACTTATATTATTAAAATTACAATATGGAATTTTTAAATCACTTTTAATTTTATTACTGTAATCTTCTTCCATATCCTTCACTAAATTGTTTCCTTATTTCTTTATAAACTTCATCTATATTATTTAGAGAATAATCAGTTTCATCAATATATTCTAGTTCATCTCTTAACACTTCATCAGATGAAATAAGAGTATATATTTCATGATCATCATCATATATTTTAGCAACAAGCGTATGTTCCTTTTTATATAGTGCTAAACTTTTAATACCTAATATTTCCGCTATTGGATTAAGTGCTTTAAAATGTCTTCCTACAAATAAAGCAGTGTCTAAAAAGTCGCTTAAACTTTCATAGTCCTCACTCATATCTTTAAAACTACCATATTTAATTATAGTATCAATTACATTCATTCCTAGAGATGCTAAAACAATATCTTCTCCATTTGTAATTAATCTATAAAATTTATTGCACCTTGAATAATCTGGTGTCCCTTCTCTTCTTTTAATATCTTCTAATAAAGAAGATCTCATACTATTAAGTTCATCAACTTCATCTTGATTTTCTATTATTGAAGCAACCTCATCAGTAAGATTAAGTACACTATCAAGCAGTGGATTGTTTTCAACACTAAAAATATCAAAGTTTCTTTTTATATATACTTCTCCGTTAATATAAACTTCCATATTCTATTTCCTTTCTAAAGTTCTTGCTTTATCAACACCTATTTTATCATGTAATCAAAGTTTTTCAATAGAATTATTAAAGTCTGGCAATAATTTTTATCATGTAATACCCAAATCATTTGCTAAAGTAATTATTATTTATTATACTTTTTAAAAATTATATAACAAACCTAAAATAAAAAGTAACTAAAATAGTTACTCTTATTTAAACCAACTTAATATTTTGTTTTTAACTGTCTTATAAATGTTGTTAATAGCAGAACCTATTCCTGTATGAGTTTCATGATTAACTTCTTTTTCAACATCATCCATAATTTTATCTAAATTTTCAACACCTTTTTCAGCATTATCTTTTAAATATTCTTTTCCTTCTTCCATATGATCATCGAAGTATTTTTTTCCTTCAGTAGCATGATCTTCAAGATATTTTTTACCTTCTTCCATATGATCATCAAAGTATTTTTTTCCTTCAGTAGCATGATCTTCAAGATATTTTTTACCTTCTTCCATATGATCATCAAAGTATTTTTTTCCTTCAGCAGCATGATCTTCAAGATATTTTTTTCCTTCTTCAACTCTTTGTTCAATCATTTCATTATGCTTTTGTACTTTATCCGCAACAGTAGTATTTTGAGTTTGAACAAATGAGAATAAAGCAGCAATTGTTAATATATTCATAGTTTTCCTCCTTATTGCCCTCCCAAGCAATATGGTAATTATAACATACTTTACCTATTTTATCAATATAAACTTCTTATTTGACACTTTTATTGTCTTCTAAATAGTTTACATTAACTTCTTTATCTATTTCATTATTTATTGCATCTTCATCAACTATTATGTCATAATCATCCTCATTATTTTGTACAGCAATCTTTATTTTAGCATCACCTACTATTTCTATTCCTAGTTCTTTTGATATTGTATATTTAATAGTTTTATCTTCATTTGATACATCTACGCATGTAGGATTTTTAAGACTTCTTATGATAATTTCAGAATCATCATTAAGTTCAGTATTAGATTTAACTTTTACTTTTACTCTTTCCTCATAATACATTTTTTTACTAACAACATTAGTCTTAGTATTATTATCATAACTATACCAAATATTTATATCATAACTTCCATTTATTTTAATATGATCATCATCTTTTCTACCTGTTAAATTGTGATTGATAACCCAGCAACCTAAAACAGTATCAACCTTTTCATTGGTATTTAATTCATAATCATTTTTAAAAGTTTTTTTGCCCTTCCCTATAATCGCCTTTGTAACTATTTCTTTATAATTATACATTATAATGGCCCTCCCTATAATAGAATATGCAACTAATGGGAAAAAGTCATAATTTTCTTGTAATTTAGCATACTAAATGATATATTGATATTAGAAGGTGGGTTTTATGAAACAAGAAAGAAAATATGGTTTAGACATAGTTAGAATCATCGCAACACTATCAGTATTGTCAGTACATTTCTTTTTAAAAACAAATTACTATAATACTCCTCTTAATTCTATGCCAATGAGAGTACAAAGTATAATTAGAAACTTTTTTATGATATGTGTTCCTTTATTTATACTTATAACTGGTTATCTAAACAATAATAAAGAATATAATAAAATATTTTTTAAAAAACTATTTAATATATTAATTATATGGTTATTTTACAGCGTAATAGAATATTTTACTCTTCAAATAATAAATAATACCCATACATTCAATCTAAAAGATTTATTATTTAATGTAACTTCATTTAATGGTTGTGGTTACTCATGGTATATAGAAATGTATATTGGACTTTATTTTTTATCACCTATAATTAATAATGCATTTGATGTAATGAATGATAAAAATAAAAAGAGTTTAGTAATTATTTCAATCATAACCTTTGTTTTACCAACAGTAGTAAATGCTTTATTTGATAACATTTTGCATATCCCAAGTTGGTGGATAAGTGTTTATCCTTTATGCTACTACATAACTGGTAAATACATTAAATATAAAAATTATAATTTTAAAAAGAAGAATTTAATACTCTTATTAATATTTACTCAACTTATAACTTTCTCATTGAGTTTCATTTGTAAAATAGAATATAATACACTAACTACATTTATATCTACTTGTATAATATTTTTACTTTTATATAATATAAATATCAAAAAAATATGGCAACAAAAAGTATTAAAATATTTTTCATCAATAAGTTTAGATATTTATTTATCATCAAGTTTAATAGATTACATTATTTACAAAATATTTAATAATCAAATGATAATTCATAATATAAGTCAATCTAAATGTATATTATTCGCACCACTTGTAATAATAACTGTATTTATATTATCAAGTATAATGGGAAGTATTAGAAAACTTTTAATAAATGTAAGATAGAAATTTATTACTTCTTTTTATTTATAATTTTTTAATTATTAAACATACTAATATTATGAATATAATAGATAAACTATATAAATTAAAAGAACATACACCAGACTTACAAATAAAAAAAGTCGCTTTTGGTATAAGTAAAATTTATATTGTTAATATACAAACAGTCTGTAATTCATCTCAATCTAATAAGTTTATATTAGATTATTTAGCAAAAAGAAGTCTATTAAAAAATGAATTAATATCATCGATAAAAAAAGATATTTTAAATTATACCCCATCTATTAGTTTTATTGAAATAAAAGAAAAAGATGTAATGAATTATTTATTTAATGGATTTACTATTATAATTTATAATGATGAGTTAATAGCATTAGAAACAAAAGCAGTTATTGATAGAGGCGTAACAGAACCTACTAGTGAACCTACTATAAAAGGACCAAAAGATGCTTTTAATGAAAACTATAATACAAATATTGGTCTTATAAGAAAAAGAATAAAAACAGAAAATTTATTTTTAAAAGAATTAACTTTAGGTACTAAGACTAAAACTAAAACTTGTATTATGTATTTAGATGACATTGTTGATAAAACATTACTAGAAGATACAATAAACAAAATAAATAATATTAAAACCGATAAAATATTAGATACTTACTATATAAAAAGTTTAATTAATAAAGAGAATAAATCTATATTCCCAACTATTAAATCTACTGAAAAACCTGATACGGTTTCTAAATGTTTACTTGAAGGAAAAATATGCATAATATGTGAAAACTCATGTAATGCTTTAATAATTCCTACTTTCTTTGTTGATTATTTTTATAATGATGAAGATAATTATCAAAAAAAGATATATGTTGAATTTGTTAAAATAATAAGAATATTTGCTTTTTTCATAACTATTTTTGCACCAGGAATTTACCTTTCTCTTATAACATATGATCAGCAAATACTCCCGACTAGTTTACTTATGAACTTTTCACTTCAAAGAGCAAGCGTACCATTTCCAGCATTAATAGAAGCATTTGTTCTTATGTTTACATTTGAACTTTTATATGAAGCAGATGCTCTTACTCCTACATCTAGAGGTACTTCTCTTTCAATTCTAGGAGCATTAGTTTTAGGTGATGCTGCCGTTAGCGCAGGTATTGTCTCACCTATTATGGTAATAGTGGTTGCGATAACTGCAATAAGTTCAATATTCTTTATATATTATGACTTTCAATCTTTTATTAGATTTTATAGATATATACTAATGATATTATCATCATTCTTTGGAATAATTGGAATACTATTTGGATTCTTATTTATTATTACTAATTTATGTAATATTAAATCATTTGGTAAACCGTTTATGTATCCAATAACTCCTATAATTAAAATGACAAAAAAAGAGCAACAAAAAAAGGGAATGCTAGTTCAAAATAGCAACAAAGGTGAAATATGAAAAAAATAATAATATTAATATGTATTTTTTTACTTACAGGTTGTTCAGACTATGTCGAAATAAATGATCTTGCATTAATAAGTGGAATTGCTATTGATTATGAAGATAATTTATATAAATTAACTACTCAAATAATAGAAAATGATAAAGAAAGTAAAGTTGTAGTTTTAAATACTGCTTCTAGTTCTATAGATGAAGCAATGAGTGAAATATCAAAATTATCTAATAAAGAATTATTTATTTCTCACTTAAAAGTATTAATATTAAGTGAAAGACTAATTAAGTCAAATAAAAATTATTATGATTATTTTTTAAGGAGTTCTAAATCAAAAATGAATTTCTACACATATGTAGCATCAGATGATGAGATAAGTGATATATTTAAAATATATTCAGATAAAAATAGTTCATCAATATATTTAGATAAAATGATGGACTTTAATCAAAATATTTTCTCATCATCCACCCCACTTAGATTTATAGATATGATACATGATAAATATGAATATGGTATAAATATAGCATATCCAACTATCACAATAAAAGAAAATAACAATGAAAAGACTTTATATCTAAGTAATTTAATTTCTTTTAATAATGATTTAGATAAATTAGTATTAAATGAAAATAATTCTATATTTTATAATATTCTTACTAATAACTCAGAAAGAACTACATTAAATATACCATGTGATAAAGATAGTTTTACAATAGAAATTCAAGATATAAAAACAAACTTTAATTTTAAAAATAATACATTTACTATAAATACTAAATCACTTGGAAAACTAAAAGAATATAATTGTAAATATAATTTAAATAAAACAAATGCAATAGATAAATTAAATGATTTAACTAATCAATATATTAAAAAAAATATTAATGATTTAATAAGTAAAATGAAAAATAATAATAATGATTTAATCGGAATAGGCAACTATATTTATAAACATAATAAAGACTATTTTGATTTTAAAAATAAGAATTGGGACAATAATCTTAAAAATATATACATAGAAACAAATTCAAATACTAAAATTAATTCATCAGGAGAGATTAGAAAATGATAAAAAATGAAAAAATAAATAGTTTTTTCCTCTCAACATTAGTTGTTGCTTTAAGTGGCGCACCTTTCTGGGGAATATTAACTTCATTTATGATACATACTTCATCAACCGCATCTTTAATATCTATGGTTATAGGTTTTGTTTTTAGTATGTTGTTATCATTTATTTTTTTAAAATTTTTTGATTCTTATCCAGAACTATTTGGTGCTGAAAAAGTTAAAAAAGGATTCGGAAAATTTTCTTACATAATGAATGCGTTATTTGGAATTATCGGTCTATTAGTATACATTTCTTTATCATACAGACTAGCGATGTTTTTATCAAGTCAGTATTTAACTAGAACTTCTAATATATATATTTATGCATTAGTTATATTTATAACTTCATATATTGCTTCTAAAAAAATGGAAACATTAACAAGAGTATCCGTTATTTCATTCTTTTTAGCAATTATTATATTTTTATTTGATTTCTTTAATTTATTAACTGATATTAAACTAGATAATTTTTTACCATTCATAACAGTAAGTACCAAAAGTATAATTACTTCCTCATTTTATTTTACTTTATATTTTACAGTACCAATATTTTTCGTAATGGGTTATAGAAAAAACAATTTAGTAGATAAAGAAAAGTTTAAAAAACAATTTTACTTCATGTTAACATTATCTTTTGTAATTTTATTTTTAGCTATTGGTACAACTATTGGCGTTTATGGTATTAAATTAACAGACCTCTTTGACTATCCTCTATATACAGTATTAAAAAGAATACGAATATTTTCTTTCTTAGAATCACTTGAAAATATTTCATCTATTATATGGGCCTTATATACAATAAATGCAGGTTCTATTATGCTTTGTACAATATTTGATAATTTTAAAGTGGCATATAATTTGGATAATATAAAAAGCAAAATATTAAATGGAATAATGGTAGTAATAGCATTTATTTTTCCATTAATACTTTATAAAAACAATAATTATATAGAGACATATGGATATGTAAAATTCCCTTTGATTATCACTATTATATTATTAATTTTAATTATAATTAGTACTTTCGTAATATCAATAAAGTATAAAAAAAATAAAGAAAATTAATTCTTTATTTTTTTGATGTGCCTCTTAGTTGAGATAATTTTTCATCAATAAATTCTTGCATTTCTTCTTGTGTAAACAATGGTAATTCTACTGTAAATTCAGAATCCTTATATTTAGTAATTCTCTTAACAAAAGATTTTTCAAATATAAACTCTTCACTAAATTTTACATTAGTATTTTTATCATAATTAATACTTTCACAGTCGAAAAATAGTATAGAGTTATCATCATGACTAACAAAACCATTTATTGATCTACTATTCTCATCTTCAAAATATCCAACAGTAAAATTTACTTCTACTTTCTTATCAAATCTACCTACTAATAAATCCGCTGATTCACCCATTTCGCGTGAATGTCTTAGACAATTTAAATATAAAAATAATTCTTCATCAGATATTCCTATTCCTTTAAATCTTTGTTCAAATAATAATTTATCCTCAAAATTCATAAAAACTCCTTAAAGAAAAAGAACCAAAGGTTCTTAAAATGAATCTATATTTACTTTAACTTTCTTATTTCCATCATTATAAGCCTTTGCTTGTATTAAAGTTTTAATACTATTAGCAATCTTTCCGCCTTTACCTATAACTCTACCCATATCAGATTCTGATACAATTATTTCAACAGTAGTATCTTCATCACTACTAAATTCTTGCACTTTAACTAAATCTGGATCTTTTACTAATTTTTTAACGATTAGTTCTGAAAATTCAACTAGATTCATTATTTACTATTTTTAGATTTATGGAATTCTTCCATAACACCTACTTCACTTAAAATATTCTTAGCTGTATCTGTAGGTTGAGCTCCTTTCTTAAGCCAATTTAATGCTGCTTCTTTGTTAACATTATATTTATTAGCTTCAATTGGTGCATAAGTTCCTATAGATTCTATTACATTACCATCTCTTTTTGCTCTTGAATCAGCAACAACTAAACGATAATAAGGTCTTTTTTTAGCTCCCATTCTTTTAAGTCTAATTTTAACTGCCATTTTTCTTTCCTCCCTTGCTTAAATAATATACAACAAAAATGTAATCATGTCAACTATTTTTGGTTAACATATATATATATTTATTCATCAATCGGAAAAGAACTTCCCTCACTATAAGGTTTTATTTTATTTCCATCAACTATGAATTGTTTCTTAGCAAGTAAAAGCATTGGGATATCAGTTGAAGAATCACTGTATGATTCTAGCACTTCTACATTAGGAAACTCTTCTCTAAATCTTTTTACTTTTTCTTCACCTTTACAATTTTCACCAATGATCTTACCTTTATCATCAACTTTAGTACATATAATATTTTTGATACCTAATCTTTCGCAAAAAGGATTAATCCATAAATCATATGACGCTGATATTATAGTGTCATTTTCTTTTTGTTGACTCTTATACCATGGTTTAATATTTTTAATGTGACTATCTATAAATGAATCGATAAATTTATCTAAATCTTTTATTTGATATAAAAATGCAAAAAATTCTTCTTTCACTGCCCCGATATTAGAAGATTTATATTTCTTTCTAAGTTTCAATCCTTTTATAATACATTTTATAACTTTAAATGGATGTTTTTTAAGTCCATAAAGAACCATATCTACTCCAGTATCTCCTTCATATATTGTGTTATCAAAATCATATATATTCATTTTATCACCAAGTTAATTGTAACAAATTTTATATAAAAAATCCATATAAGAAAAAGGCTATCAAATTAGCCTTTTATCACATTTATTTCTCGTTTGTTCTTATATATTTTGTCAAGTAAACTGGTCTATTTTTTGTTTCTAAATATATTCTAGCAATATATTCACCTATTATTCCCAAACAAACTAAAATCACTCCACCTATCAGTAATATAAAACAAATTAATGTAGCATATCCCGGAATAGAAATGCCATAACATAATTTTTGAATCACAACCACTATTAAATATATAAATGATATAAGTGAAAACGATGTTCCTAAATAAGTCGCAAGCTTTAATGGCGCTATTGAAAATGCAATTATTCCGCTCCATGCATATTTAAACAATTTTATTGTGTTAAAACTACTAACACCATTTGCTCTTTCATCTGGAACATAAGGAATATAATATGTATTATAACCAATCCAACTAAATATCCCTTTAGAAAATCTATTATATTCTTCTAACTGTAGTAATCCATCTACAACGTATCTTCTCAACATTCTAAAATCTGAAGCACCATTTACAAAATTAATTCCACACATTTTTGAAATAATTTTATAAAAGTTTTTCTTAAGGAATGTCATGACTTTTCCTTCAATTCTTTTCTCTTGAAAATAAGCAACGCAATCATCATTTTCATTGTTTTCAAGATGTTCATACATAGGAAGTATCAGTTTTGGATGTTGTTGCAAATCAGCATCAATTATAACCACATAATCACCAGTAGATTCTTTTAATCCAGCATATAATGCAGATTCTTTGCCAAAATTTCTAGAAAAATTAATAATTTTAATAAAAATACCTTTATCATGCTTTTTTAACAACTTATTTAATTCTCCAATTGTATTATCCTTAGAACCATCATTAATATAAATCATTTCCAATTCAAAATCTTTATTGGACAAATACTTATTTGTTTCATTATAGAATAATTCAACATTTTTTTCCTCATTATAACAAGGAATTACCATAGATATTTTCTTTTTTTTCATAATAAACACTCCACAATTAATAATATTATTATAGCATATTTAAAATAAAATTAATATCCTTTTATTATTTACTGTTATTTAATAGCATAATGCAACTTTTAAGTTATTAAAAAATCATAGTTGTATTTACTTGTTTAATAATTATTTAAACAAATATTTTTAACAAGAATTGACTATAAAAGAATTTGGTGGTAGCATATTTTAGAGAGGTACCTATAATGAAAAAAGAAGAAAGTAACGTTATAATAAATATAATTTTAGAAATAAGTATTTTATTATTTGGAGGTGCAATATTATTTGTTTTATTTAATTCTAATCACAAACCTAATATGACAAAACCAAAAATAAAAGTAGATAAAATCAATATGGTTAATAAGGAAGAAAAAGATGCTTACCAAATAACAAATTCAACAATTTTTAATATAACTAATTCTAAAAGTTCAATATCAATAAGTAAAATAACTGATGAAGATTATACGACATATATAAAAGTTGATGCAAATTCAACTATTGAAATTAATAACGGTATACAAATAAAAAGTCTATATATAATGTATGAATTAAAAGGTTATAAAGGAACATTAGAATATAATAATAAAACTATAGAAATTGGAAATGACAACTTTATTCACGAATATATAGATATTCCTGAAGCTTCTAATAGCATCAAAATTAGATATGATGAAGATGCGATAATAACTGATATATATGTTTTTTCAAAAGGCAAAACACCAAATTATGTACAAAAATGGAAAGTAAATAATAATAAAACAGATTTATTGCTTTTCAGTACTCATAGTGATGATGAACATCTAATGTTTGCTGGACTTATACCTACTTATATTGCTCGTGGTTACAATGTTGAAGTAGCATATATGACTAATCATATTAATAATAATCAATCAAGATATCACGAATTGTTAAATGGTTTGTGGGTAGCAGGTGTTACAAATTATCCTGAGTTGGGTCCTTTCCCTGATCAGCATTCCCATGATTTAAACAAAGCAATAAAGAAACTGGAAATAATTAACATTAAACAGGATGATATAATAAATTGGCAGGTTGAAACAATTAGAAAATACAAACCATCAGTTGTGGTTGGACATGCTGAAAATGGTGAATATGGACATGGACAGCATAGATTAAATTCAAAATGTTTGGAACAAGCGGTTGTAAAAGCAGAAAACCCAGAATATTCAACAAATAATTATAATAAACCATGGAAAATAAATAAAACATACATACACTTATATGATAAAAATAAAATCGAAATTAATATTGATACACCATTAGATTATTATAATGGATTAACAGCCTTACAAGTTAGTCAATTAGCAATTAAAGAACATAAATCGCAAATAAAAAGTGGTTGGGTTTATAAATGGTTATGTGGTCCTAATGGCTACGAAATAACAAAGTCAACGCAAATAACAAAATATTTTCCTAATCAATTTGGGTTGTTCAGAACTAATGTTGGAGAAGATATAAAAAAAGATGATATATTTGAAAATATAACAAAAAAATAGTAATTACTTACTATTTTTTAATTATAATTATTTACTATTTTTTTCCAATCTTCGTAGTCCACAAATTTAATCATCGTACTTTGATTTATACCATAAAATAGTTTATATCTATTTCCAAATACACCCGTTTCTTTGTTAGCACAGTGTATATAATTGGAATGAGGGAGTGCTGGTAAATATATTACTGTTGAATTTTTTTTGAAATAATTAATACAATTAGATTGAATCATTTCTACTTTATATATAGAATAATAAATTGCAATTAAATACAAAAAGGCTATTACAATTGTTATTTTTAATAAATTATCAACACGATTTATTTTAGTTTTATAAACATAATCTAATATTTCCAAAATAATCAATATATAGAATACGTACGTCGTTAAAAACAACCTTGGCCCTACTGGTGTAATCATAAGTAAAGGTAGATTAAAAATAATTAGTGAACCTATATAAAATAATATTTTACGAGTCTTATATTTATTATCAATACAAATTATAGATATTGAAATTAAAGATGCTAACATTAATAAACCAGTTAAACAATTAAAAATCAACTTTAATTTACCTGAAAAAATATGGTCATTAAATGGTAAATTTGTATACACAATATTAAACAAATATAATAAAGTAAACAATAAACTACTACTTATTAATAAACCTTTACACCCGTTTATTATTTTATGTTTATTTTTATATTTAAAAATCAATATAATTATACAAATACTTAATATTATTTCTACAAATACATTATCAATAAAAATATAATTAGATAAAGTTTTTATAAATGTTTTTATAGAACTAATAACAACATTATCGGTAGTTATAGTTCTATATCCATCATTATTATTGAATATTGACAAATATGCACTATTACTAAACATCATTATACTACCACATAGTGAACCTACAAAATAAATAATGTTAGCAATGCTACATTTTTTAAATCTAATTTTTTCATATATTAAAATTGTTAAAATTAAAAATAAATTATATAAAGTAATATTCTCTATAAACAATGAACCAACAAAACTAATAATGAAATAACATATTAATTTTAATATTCTTTTTTCATTAAACTCTTGTTTATCATCCAATAGTTTAATATTTTTATGAATAATAAATAATACCAGCAATATCGGCAAAACATAATTAGCAAACCCAGAAGCCCATGTAACAGATTGTCTTAGAATCGTCACAGGCATTAGTAGTAATAATAATATGCTTATCAAAATATTTGTTTTATTTTTATCATTTATTATTTTATAAATGTATTTAATTATTAGAGTAAAAGTAACAGTTTCAACAATAACTCTCAAAATTTTGGACCTAGTTAATACTAGAATTAACAAGTTACCAGCATATCTACCATTATAATTGTCGAACCAACTATTTAGTCTATCAATCCCGATTTTTGTTCCCCATGCCCAATCATCACCAGTGTAAGGAAAAAAACAACACAATAACATAAACATAAGAAATAATAAAACTAAAAATCTATTATTAAATAACTTAATATTTTTTACGCTTTTGTTAATTTTTTTCTTCTCACTTGGTTCTTTATTGGTAGATTTGTTAAAAACAAGAAATTTACTCAAAATATAATTTAAAATTAAAATAATAAATTGAACAATAATTTTTGCAATAGAATCATTCATTTTTAAGAAAGAAACCATTATTCCCATTGAAATCATATCGATTATCAATGTTGACAGTCTTGCTAAAAAGAAACTCAAGCATTCCTTTGCAATATTTTTATTTTTGCTTTCAAAAACATATTTTCTATTTGCTACAAAGGCAAAACTAACGCATAAAATCCAAGAAATTATATTTGCTATTTGTAGTTGCAACGGATTTTGTGCATCCAATATTGTAAAGGTTAACAAATAATAACTTGCAAGGCTAACTACAGTAGTTAATCCTCCAACAATTACATACATTATTATTTCACGATATTTATTAAATAATTCAATAATTTTTTTCATGTTTCTTCCCACCTTACAAAAGTTTATTTATAACTTTTTAACTATTTCTTCATATATTCTTTCACAATTTTTAGTATCATGAAATTTAAAAGTTTTATGTATTCTATTTAAATATTTTTTTTCTATTTTACAATCATTTTCAATTATTTTTATTAAACCGTTTATAAATTTATCATATTCAGTATAACAAGGTCCAAAGCCCATTGTGTCATAATCGAAATAGCCTTTTTGATACACTTGACCTTTATAAAAATCATCACGATCAAATTGATAATATATTACAGGTTTTTCTAAATAACCAAAATCAAAGAAAACACTTGAATAATCAGTAATTAATAATTTATTTTCGCAAAATTCTTTTTGATAATTAATATTACCATCTTCAATTTCAATAAAATCGTTTAGATTAAAATCATTAATTTGAGTCATTACGTTAGGATGAGGTATAAATCTAATTTTATATTTTTTATTTTCTAGTACCTTTAATAATCTCTCATCATTGATTAAGGCATTTATGAATTTAAAATAGTCTGACTTTTTAAAATTAGGATTATAAAGTCTTTTCCCAGTTTTTTTATCTACACCAATTGATAATGCATTCCTCCACGTTAATGATAGCATGACAGTATTTTTTGCTTTAATTTTTTTCTGTAATTTTAATAAATTGTCATACCTAGGAAGTCCTGTCAATTTAACAACTTTTTTGTCATAACCATATTTGCCATTTATTACAGAATTATATTCATCATTACAAGAAGTAACAAACATATCTATTCTTTTTGAATTAATATTTAGCCATGGACTTAAATCATCTTTAATAATTCCATGTTGTAAAAATATATATTTAAAATAATATTGGTCTCTAACGAAGCAGCCTTTTCTACCCAATGGATTAAAAATATAGTTTTCACCATGTGCAGAAGCAACAACATCAACGATATTAAAAAGAAATTTATATTTAATAGACCTTGGATCTATTACTTTTCCTACTTTTTTTAATCTCTCATAGTCCACACTAGCTGATGACAAAACAAAATAAATATTTTTCTCTGGATGCTTTTTAACCATATAATTAAAGAAATGTTCCCCATTATCGTCAGCCCTATCAATCCTATCAGAAATAAACCAAATTTCTTTTTTCTTAAATATTCTTGATATTTTTGTATACAATCTTATTAATAAACTTTTAAATTCTTTTTTAAGAAATAAATTAATGTCATTAAATAATTCGTAGATAAATGTTCTATAAAATCTTTTTCGAATATTATAAATACATCCTTTTTTTAGAACTAATGTTCTCTTATTAAAATGATGATAACTTCTAGGAAGATATTCAGAGAATATAGCGCCTACCTTAAAAGCAGGATGGATACTGTTGTTCTTTATCTCAAAACTTAATATCCAATTTTCATCATTAATTGGAACATTAAATTCAACTCCAAGATAATCATAAATTTCTTCACCATCGAATGATTCTACATTTAAATTAACAGCAAGCTCGTAAAAATTAATTTTAATATTTTCTCCATTCAAGGTGACTTTAAAATCATCTTTATTAAAAAATTTTAAATTGAATTTACCATAAAATTTTAATACTTTATTATCTAAACATATTCTATCAATTTGTATTAGAGAAAGTCGATTAATATCAAATTGGTTATCATCAATAATTAATTTGTTAAATTCAAACTTAATCATATTTTCTGTATTTTTGCCATATTTCAACTTTAAAACAAATAATTTTTCATTAAGACCAAGATGTCTATGATTGATTATTATATCGTCATCCATCTTTTTTATTAGATAAATTAAACTTTCAGCATACTTTTTTCTTTCAAAATTATTTAATGGACTAACCGTTTTATCAAACTTTAATCTCCAATTAATATCATACAATATGGTATATTGAATAAATTTTAACACCTTGTTGTATTTTTGTTCTGACAAATCAAATAAATATTTATATACATTGATTGGCGTAGAAAAATACCAATCAACATCCTGAGTTTGCTTCTGTATTGCAGAGGAACCATCATTTCTTTTTCTATAATAATATTTAGGTTTTTTAAGCATCATTATTTTTGGTTCGTCTAATAATATTCCATTTATAAATCTAGTATCTTCTGAATATTTAATTTCTTTTGGAAATTCATATTTTTTTATTAAATCTAAACAAAAAAACACAGAAGATATGCTTAATTGTGGATAATTATAATCGTCATATACATTTAAAATTTTATTTTTAAAATATTTATAATTTAAAGGATGATTGCCCTTTTTAGCATCAAAAAACAATAATTTACAACTATATATTTGAACATCTTTATTTCTTTTGTAATTTTTATACACTTCTTTAAATGCATGTTTATCCCAAATATCATCACCATCAAAGAAATTAACTAGTTCTCCTGTTGCAAGCTCTAATCCTTTATTTCTTGCAACACTCACACCTGAATTTTTCTGTTTGTAATAAATAATATTTTTTGGATATATTTTTTGGTATTTTAAACATATTTCTTCACTGTTGTCTATACTTCCGTCATTAATTAATATCAATTGAATATTTTCAAATCCAATAGTTTGATTTACAATAGACATGATAGCTTCTTCTAAATACTTACCAACATTATAAATAGGAACAATAATTGAAAATTTATAATCCTTTTTCATTTTATACCTCCTTACTGCTTTTATTTACATTAATTTAGCGAACGCATATATTCTTCATATTTAGCCATTATTTCAGCAGGTTCTCCCTCATCTTTAATAAGACCATCATGTAACCATATTACTTTGTCACATAGTTCTACTATAGTTTTGGTACTATGAGAAACTATTACGACTGTCCTATCAGAGTCATTTATTAACTCTTTCATCTTATTATAACTCTTTTCTCTAAAATGAATATCTCCGACACTTAATACTTCATCAATAAGCATAATATCAGTTTCTAATATCGCAGTTATTGAAAATGCAAGTTTAGAATACATTCCTGATGAGTAACTACTAACAGGTTTATATATAAAGTCTCCAAGTTCAGAGAACTCTACAATATCATTTATTTTCTCTTCAACTTGTTCTTTTGTATAACCTAGAAGTAATCCAGATAAGAATATATTTTCATAACCTGTTAATTTTTTTTGAAAACCTACTCCAATTGACAAAAGAGAAATACTATTACCATGTAAATTAATGCTTCCTGAATCAGCAGAAAATATTCCTGAGATTGCCCTTAAAAGAGTTGATTTACCACTACCGTTTCTTCCACATATACCTAATATTTGTCCTTTAGGTACTTCAAAAGAAACACCTTTTACAGCTTTAAAGATTTTACCTGAACCTTTCCCTTTAACACCCATTTTTTTTAAAGAAAAACGATTCATATCTCTATAATACACATGTAAATCTTTAACTGTTATTGCTATATCATCATTCTTTTTCATTATTTCATCACCTTTACATATGTATTTTCATATTTATAAATTGTATTAATACCATATACACAAATCCATATTGAAATAAAGAACCATATTAAAGTCCACATTCCTACTGGTGGTGTACTATATATTAAAACATTTCTCATATTATAAATAAAATTAGCGAGAGGATTTATATCAAGTAATATTGTTCTATAAACTTCATTATGTATCCTTGATGCTATATCAAAGAATATACCTGTCATATAAAATAGCATTCTAAGTCCTATATTAACTAAATTTGATAAATCTTCTACAAATACACCAATATGCATTACTAAGGTGCACACACCAAATGTAAATATAATTGAAACCATTAGTATTGGTAAGAACCATAATACATTCCATGTAATTGGTACTTGATATATAACCATAAATATGAATACTAATAAGAATGAAACCATCATTTTAAATAAATTAACACTCATTTTTACTATTAATAGTACCCATTTAGGTAAATATACTTTGGTAACAGTATCTCTATTATTAGCAACTAATTTAACACTTACAGTAACCATTTTGTTAAAGAAGTTCCATATAGAAAGTCCAATAAATACGAACACTGGAAAATAATCTACAGATGACTTGAATATTATTTGTGCTATAAATGTATAAATAAGCATAAATGCAAGTGGTTCTAAAATCATCCACATCCAACCTAAATAAGAATTTATTACTTCAGTCTTAAGTTCAGACTTAGTTGCATAAGCAATATAATTTTTATATTTTTTTAAATCTTTAAAAAATCTTTTCATTTTTTCTCCTTCGAGTACATTAACATTTTATCATATATTATAGTCAACTTCAATTTATTTATTTTATTGTTCTCAAAAACATTTATATAGCACTATAAAAATGCATTATTTCATGCATTTTTATCATTCTTGTACTTCATTATTTAAAATTGTCAACAAAATATTTTGACATTTTCTATTCATTTTTAGACAATTCTTCATATATTCTATCACACTGATTATTATCATAATATAAGAAAAAATTATTACTTCTAGATTTATATTTTTCCTCATCATTGCCATTATTTTTTAATATAAATTCTAATCTATTTAATAATGCTTCAGAGGTTACACATAATTCTCCAAATCCCTTATCAAGTGGTAAATCTAACTCCCTATATATATTTAAACCCGCTTTGAATAAATCATAATCCGGAAAAAAATAAATTATTGCTCTTTTTAAATATACAAAATCAAATACAAAGTTAGAATAATCAGTTATAAAAATTTTGTAGTCATCATTATTATAATTATTTGTCCCTAATATAACATTTTTATTATCTATATTATAATGATGCTCATATCTTTTAAATATTGGATGTAATTTAAAATCTAAAATATAATTGTATTTTTTCAATAATCTCTTCAATCCTTTGCTATTTAAAAATTTTTGAGTTTCTTTATAGAAAGAAGATTTTAAAAACAATTCATCATTAGATATCCATTCACTTCCTTGATGTCCTATCAAATAATTTCTCCAAGACGGGGCAAATAGAATTACATTTTTAGCTTTTTTCTCTTGCTTTATATAATCATATCTTGGCATTCCGCTTTCTATTAAATCACTTTTAGTGAAAGAATAATTATTAATCAAATTATTTATCTCAAAAGAAGTAGAAACCACCTCTTTATCTATTAAAAGTCTGTCAATAGAATATTTCCAAGGCATATGCGCTTGTGATATTTCGTTTGGAAGATAAACAATCTCAGGAGTTTTACTAATATCTATATAATTTGAAAATGATTTTTTAGTAAATGGTGACATACTTTCTAGGTGAACAGTTGACGTAATGATTTTATCAGCATATAAATAATATAATTTATGTTTAATAGAATTGAATTTTATTAAATATTTTCTTTGCTTTTTACTAAATAATTCATTAATTTCCTTTTTATTAATTGATGTAACATAGTACCTTCTAATTCCATCTTTTTCTAGATCATGAATAAATTGATAAAAGCTATTACCTAATTTAATACCTTTATCATCACAATAAATCCATACTTTTTTCTTTATATAGAATAATTTTACCAATAACCTAAAAAGCCATCTTTTTCTATCATTTATAAAATATTTTAACTCAACATTCCTATTAATTTTTTTAATTTCTTTTTTATTTACTTTTGAAACATAAATAGAATCTCCATCTGTTTTATATTTATAACCTGAAGAACAATATTCATATCTAGATAATTTATCGTTAAAAATCGTTTTGCTTTCAAAAAATAATTTAGTATCTATTTCTAAACCATCAATTTTTAATTTAAATTTTATTTTAGATACATCACTTGCAACTAAATTAATATCAAATAAATATGTTTTAATTACTTTTTCTTTTCCATTTAGATAGTCAAAAGAAGAATTTATTAATTCTATTTTATTATCTAAATTTGTATTTGATAAGTATAGTTCAGGCTTCTTAGATAATACAAATATTGGAGATTTCAAATATGCTTTTATTTTTATATTATTATTTATGTGTTTCATAGTAAGAACATGAACTTCAACGTTAGACATTTCATATATTACTTCACTATTATTTAATATTTCTATTTTGTTTGTTTTATTATTAATATTAAAATTTAATTTACTATTTTCTTTTAAGTTTAAATAATAAAGAGCATAATAAATATCTAATAATGGATGATTTATAATAACATAATCATCACACATATTTATTAATTTTAGTATTTTACCATATTCTTGTTCATATTTTTTGCCTTCATATTGATATGGTTTTAATATATCTTTTTTATTCTTCCAAATAACATCATTTAGAAACAATGCTTGAAAATACCTTGGAACCTCACCTTCAAATGAATAAAATACTTCTTCCCAAAATCTAGTAGTTTTATCAAACAAATAATATGCATAGAAAAGACTATTTGTTATACTGTTTGATCTTTGAAAATATAAATATTCAGCCTCATCAACATAGCCTATCTTCATTTTATCTCGAATAACATCTATACTATATTTCTGATCTTCATGAGCTTTAAGATCATTGTCAAAAAGACATGTTTTCTCGCCCAGATTTTTAACAATATAATTTATTGTCGTAACGTTACAATAAATATTTTCATTTTTTGTTAAATCATATACTCCTGTTTTTGTTAAATAATTATATCTATAATGTAATTTTTTGCTTCTTTTACCATTTTTTATAGGAATTATTTTGTATTCAACCAAATCAACATTATTATAATTATCATCAAAAAAGTTTGTTAGCTTTTCTAGTGCAATAGTATTTAAAGTATCATCTGAATCAAGAAAACAAATATATTTTCCAGTTGCTAATTTAATACCGTTATTCCTGGCTATATTTGAACCTTGATTTTCTTGATATAAATATTTAATATTATCTGGATACAATTCTAAATACTTCTTGCAAATTTTTTCACTATCGTCGCTTGAACCATCATTTATTAATATCAATTCTATGTTTTGCTTAAAATCAAGTGTTTGATTTATTAAACTCAAAATGCTATTTTCCACATAATCGTAAACATTATAAACAGGCATTATTACACTTACTAAATATTTATTTTTCATTACTTTATTCATATGAACCTCCGAATAACGTATAAAAAAGAATTATAATTAAAAGTTATTATTCAGTAAAATTATTAATCCACTCATCATATGAAGTGACTTTTTCATAATCACTTAAATGTCTAACTTTTAATCCTACTTGTGACTTATAATATTTGTCAAACAATTTTCTCTTTTTATTACACATCTTCTCATCTAGAGTTTTAGATATATTATTTTCTTTATAATACTTTGTACTATATGTTTTGTTAAAATAATAAAGTTTTGATTTGTCATCTGTTAAGCCAGTGACTATTCTATTGGTCATCTTGTGATGAATATGTCCGTATTCTCCATCTGGATTATGAGTTACGATTTTATCCCACTCTTTCAAATTAATTATATTTTTTATATCTCTAGTTATTGAATCATACTCATCGGTCCATTCGGATTTTTTACCTTCAACTAAATCAGGATAACCAAGTGTTATATATTCATCTTCAAAATAATTCATCATTCGTTTAAACTCTTTTAATCTAGTTTTACTAGTACCACATGTTACACAAACAACTACATAATCATCTTTCATTAGTTCAGTACCGCCAAATAATAAGTCATCATCTGGATGCGCAACTACCATAAGATTTTTATATTTATAATTATTTTTAAACAATAATTTATACTTTAAATCATCTGGTTTTAAAACTTCAACTTTTGCCTTTACGTCAAAACCATTAAATAGTAAAAATGCTTTATCAAATGCGTCATTTACTGGATTGTTCTTCCATATATATTTATCATATTTAGTACTCCTAATATAAATTGGATTCATACCATCATCAACCTGTTTTTTAACAATTTCGTATCTTTCATTGTTACTTAAGTAAACACTATGATAAATATGTAGATATGATGATAAAACTATAATTAATAAAGTAAATAAAATTTTACTAATATGCCCATTCTTATCTTTTATTAACAAATTATATAGTTCACTAGCAAATAATATATAGAAAATAAGTGCAGGCAAACTACATCTATGGCCAACTGGAGTTAAAACCAATAAAGGTACCAAAACAATTACAACACTTCCCATGTAAAATAACAATTTATAACCAACTACTTTATCAAAGTAATTATTTTTATCAAAAAATATCAATAATATTATTAATAATAATGTTAAACAATATATAGCAGTCATAAATCCAACAAAATAATGACTACTACCAGTGACAATATCGAAATCAAAATAATTTCCTACTATTAAAAATACGCTATAAAAAATACTTATTAAATTTAGTAACTCTAAAAAGTATTTTTTCCATTTACTAATTTTATTATTATCAATAAACTTACATGTAAGTATTATCATTAATATACTTACTACTAAATTTGTAATTAAATTAAGAGAAAAAGCATTATTCTGTATTTTATTAAAATAATTTCTAGCCATTGTAACAATCATTGATTGTTTAGTTGTTACAGTTCTATAAAAATCATCCCCTTTAACAACATGCATGTAGGCACCGTTACTAAACATAATGATAGATCCAATTATTACACCAGCAAAATATATTAAATAACTTTTAGGGATTTTTTTATACTTAATATATGAATAAACACATAAAACAGTGCATAACACTAACAAATAAGTTGTTATATGTTCCATAAACAAAGTACTACTAAGGCCTAATAAAAATAATAATATTAAGTTATACCATTTTTCTTTAAAATTAACTTTTTTAAATACATCCTTTATATATGCTATAAAAATTAAGACTAAAAACATATTAAATGAATAATTAATAAATCCACTAGTATTAACAATAGTTTCTCTAAACACACACCTGTTAATCAAAAATAACATTAGTATTGAAAATATCATAATTCCATTATTGTTTTTATTAACTATTTTTTTAATTAGATAACCTATTCCAAAATAAGTAATAGTCATAAATAACGATTTCAAAAGATTACTTCGAGTCAATACTAAAACCAATGTATTTCCTAAATATCTACCATTATAATCTTTAAATCCATTTTCAAATCTTTCTATGCCTATTTTACTTCCCCATACCCAATCATCATTAGAATAAGGAAAATAATAAGAAAGTATAAATAAAAATACAAAAATAAATGTATAAAATAAATATAACTTCCAATTTTTTTTGATTTTTTTAATTATTTTTTTCATTTTAATTTTTCACCTCACACAAGACTTGATAAATTTTACTATATCACATGTATAACTAGTTTCACATTCTTCTATATATTTTTTTCTAAAATTAAATATCTTGCTTTTTTCATAGTTTATATTATCAATTTCTTTGAATAATTCTTCAAGCGTCAAACATATTTTTCCTGGCATTTCTTTATCATAATTTAAATAAAAATTTCTACTATCAACATAATTATTTTTATCATAGGCATAAAAAATCATTGGTTTGCCTATAACTGCTACTTCGTAAATAACCGCAGAATAGTCACTTATAACTTTATTCGATACAAAAGCCATTTCGTAAGTAGTAAAGCTTTTATCAAATATGACTTTGTCATTGTTAAATTTATATTTCGTAAGTGGATGTAATTTAACAACCAAATTATATTTTTTATAATTAAATTTATCGATAAATTCTTTTATATACTTATAATCATAATTGCCTTCTCTAAAAGTTGGACAATATAAAATGTTTTTCTTGTTATTTTTTAATTTAGGATATTTAGCATATATTTTATCGCTTACCTTTTTAATATTATTCTTATCAATCATTAAATCAAGTCTAGGTAAAGGAAATACTTTGAATTTATCTTTACTTTGGCCAAAAGCTTCACTAAAAAATTTTATACAATACTTACTACTTGCAAATATATAGTCATAATTATTATGCATATTCATAACTTTGGCAAGTTTTTTATTGCTAACATGCCTTACTCTACTACTAGCATTGTTAACTATACTTAAGCCAAACTTTTTAAATGCTCCCATCGCATGCCACATTTGTATAACTATTAAATCTTTTTTATGTTTGCAATTACTTATAACAATGCAGTAGGAGTCTAGAATAACTAATTTACTTGTTGATATATAGTACATTTGTTTAAACATATGAAATATATATTTGATTTTATTAAGAAAATCAGAATTTAATGTCTTGCATAAATACACGACATCATATTCGGGCATTTCTTTATTTATTTCTTTTCCGAGCAAAACAAAATCAACGTTAATATTATTTGATTGTCTACTAATAAAAGTAATTCTATTTTTAGCTTTAAACAACTTAAATATTGAATATATAATATTGAGAATGAGTTTTAATATTTTAATAATTATTACCATTTTAATCCTCTGTTATTAGTTTTTTGACCACTCTCTCTGCACTTTTACCATCGCATGCTCCACAAAAGTAGTCGAAAAATTCTTGAAGTTTCTTTTTATTGACTTTACTATTTTCAATTAAATTAATTAGCTCTTTATTATTTTTTGCTATATCACCATAAGTATACTTAGAGAATGGATAATAAAAGCCTCTACTTCCATCATAATTTTCATAATCTGGTATATAAAATATAACAGGTTTTTTAAAGAATGAATACTCAAATATTACAGAACTATAATCAGTAATTAATATATCAGTTATAAATAACAAATCGTTTATTTCTCTTTCATTACTTAAATTGTAATAAAAATCATCGTTTTCAAAATCTATATCAGGTAATTTTTTAATAAACGGATGCATTTTAACTAAAAATACATAGTCTTTGGAAAACTTCTTCTTTATTAAATTAAAATCTATTAAATCATAATCATAGTAAGCTGTTTTTTGACCATTTCCTCTAAATGTAGGAGCAAACAGTATAACCTTTTTATTTTTGAATTGAGGATATTTTTGATATAGTTGCTTTCTAATGTCTCTTTTATATTTATCACTATAAAATATATCTGTTCTAGGAACACCGTAAGGATGAACCTTTTCTATGTCAATACCAAAGGCTTCCGCATAATTTTTTCTTATATTTTCAGAACTAACAATTGTATCAGTATAGTTTTTGTGCGTCAAACTTGAACTTTTATATCCTTCTTTACTTTTATTTCGACTGTATCCTACAGTTTTAAAAGCACCCATTGCATGCCATACTTGTATTAATTTAGCATCTTTTCTTATTTTTAAAGGATAAATTAATGGGTAAAAATCATCAACCAGTATATATTTAGAACTTGCTATATCTTTAAGTAAAAGAATTTTTTCTTTAAAACTTCTTTTAGTTTTTAAAGATTTTTTTAGATGAGTTTTTAACTCATAGTCTGGATTATTTTCTTTCAAATAGTTATATATATATTCAAAATTTCCAGAGATATGGTCTCTGGAATCTGACAAAAACAACACTCTTTTTTCATTTAATTTACACCTTTTGGTAAAATAATTATAAATGATTATGCAAGACATTCTTTTTATTTTTTGTAAAAATCCTTTTATATATTGCATATTAAATCTCCCATTTCATTATAGTTTTAAAATTATTGCTTAGATCATTTTGAAATGCAGAGTGGATGTCATTAACTGAATGTACTTCTACCTCACTAGATATAATAGTACTTAAATAGTCTACCACATCGTCATTTTCTTCTATAAATCTAATTGATGCATCAAAATCTTCATAACCACTTCTACTATTACCTAATAATGTTAAACCTTTTTCAAGTATCATTCTCGTATTTATCGGTACATTATTTTCGCTTACACCCATTAAAGCAATACTCCCTTGTGGATTAATTAAATCAATAATTTGATTTATGGCTATTTCTGATTTGGTACCACCAACGCATTCAAATGCATGATCTACAGTAACACCTTCTGGAACGTTGGCAACTTGATATACTTCATCAGCAAATTGATAATATTGAAGTTTTTCATATCGATTTCCAAAAACTATTAGTTTAGCTTTGGGGAAAGTTTTTCTAAGAACAAGAGCTGTTACAAAACCAACACTGCCATCTCCCCATACACCTATGGTTTGTTTTTTCATATGACTATAACCTTCAAAATGTTCCAAAGCATTCATAGCTACACTCATTAATTCCAACAACACAGCAATTCTGTCCTCAATCTTTGTATATTTAATAACTCTAGTTCTTTGTATATTTACAATACTTTGCATAAAGCCATCATAACCGCTTGATTTGAACAAACTACTTCTTAAATAATTTTCTTTTATTACAGAATCAGTTTCTCTAGGAGTATTTGGTATCATAACCACTCTATCTCCAGGCTTAAACTCACCTTTGGGATCAAATACTATTTTACCAACACATTCATGAATTAAAGCCATTGGAAGTTTTTTTGCTAGTACTTCTGGCGATCTTTTACCTTGATAATACCTTTGATCAGCAGCACAAATAGAAAGATATGTTGGTCTTACTAATACATCATCAATAGGAAGAGGTAAGTCTATAAAATCAGTTCTTATTTGTTTTGGAGAACAAAGTCTATAAGATTGCGCTATCATTTTTCATCCTTTCCCATTATAATAGCACGAGCTATTTTAAGATCATATAATGTTGTTAACTTTATATTATATATTTCACCATCGACTAAACCTACATTTTCCCCTTTTAATGAAAAAATCTTACAACCATCAGTTAATATTTCCTTTTCCTTTTTAGTTAATGACTCGAATAATTCCATCAATTTTTTAATATTAAAAGTTTGAGGAGTTTGTCCTTGATAGCACTCTTTTCTATCAGGAATATCAGTGATTAATTTTCCATCTTTAGAATATACAATTGTATCAGTGGCCGGCACAACTGTATCAACAGCATCAAATTTCTTAGCCAATTTAATATTATCATCTAATATTCTTTGATTAATAAATGGTCTAACTGCATCATGAGTAACAATAATATCCTTGTCTGTCAAACCATATTTTTCTTCAATTAATTTACAACCATTAATAATAGTTTCATTTCTAGTAGTTCCTCCAGCAGTTATATCAACTCTATCAGTATCAATATTATACTTTTCTAGTAAATCTTCAGCATAACTGATCCATTCTTTAGGACAGCAAACTATTATTTTTGAAAACGATTGATTAATCAAAAATTGTTCAATAGTATGAATAATAATTGGCCTATCCCCTAACATTAAAAATTGTTTGGGCATTTCTGTATTACCCATTCTTGTGCCAGAACCACCGGCTAAAATTTCTCCATAAATCATATTTTCCTCCATACATTAAAACATCTTAATTCATTTAAGTTATTTCGTTTCTATTATAACACATTTTATAATTTTAGCGCAAATATGTATATCATTTATTAATTAAAAAACTTAGTATTTTTTCTTTTTCTTTCGTGCCATTTATTATATCATATATCAAATTAATTATTGGAATCTTTACATTTTTCTTTTTAACTAGTTTGTGAATAGATTGTAAAGTATACATTCCTTCTACAGTATTCTCTTTTAAATAATTGTCAATAACTTGTTTACTCTTTCCTTTTCCTATTAAACATCCAAAACTAAAATTTCTAGATGATGGTGAAGTACTTGTCATTAAAATATCACCAAATCCTGCGAATGAAAGAATCGTTTTTTTCTTTCCACCAAGTGCGAATAATAACTCTTTTATATCATTCATGCTTTCTGTTAAAAATAATGCTTTAGTTGAAGGAGCTGCATTCATTCCTTCTAGCATACCTGAAGCAATTGCCATTACATTTTTTATACTACCGCATACTTCTACCCCAATAATATCATTTGTTCTTCTAAACTTAGTAAGTTCGTTTTCAAAACACTTTCTCACTAATAAATCAACCGAATTATGTTTAGTTGCAAGACTTAATCCAATTGGCACTTCGTGAATAATATCCACAGCAAAAGAAGGACCTGAAATAACCGCTATTTTATTCTTACAATGTTTCTTAAATACATCATGTAAAAATAAGCATGTATCTTGTTGAATACCCTTAGTAGCGATTAATACAGATTGCTTCTTATCTATATATTCTTTTAATTTAATAACGGTACTTTCAAATGAAAAAGTAGGAACCGCTATCACAATTAAATTACAATCTTTTACAACCTCATTCATATCAGTACTAAAATTAATACACTCTGGTATTTTATAATTTTCTAATTTGTTACTTTTTCTCGATTTAGTTAGAATCTCTTTCTCTTCATTTGAATAAGACCACATGGTTACAACAACTTTATTCTTAACAAGAATACTTGCAAGAGCAAGTCCATATGCTCCACATCCCAATATAGCTACTTTCATATTGCCTCCTGTTTAACATACTCTAAAAATTAATCGCTATAGAATAATGATTATACTGATGAACCTCCACCATCAATAACTATAAATTGGCCCTGAACA
>ERZ857629.210-NODE-210-length-88885-cov-24.437251_pt1 | contig 88885 bp, 79 predicted proteins | sample MGYA00519700_ERZ857629 | MGnify/ENA primary metagenome ERZ857629 (study PRJEB31778, sample SAMEA3449351) | human gut metagenome | biome: human gut; feature: human-associated habitat; material: faeces | place: United Kingdom | collected 2010/2012 ... | reverse complement strand
ACTTCTCTGAAAAAGTTAAAGAGCATTATGACGGTTATAAGTTCTATGACAAAGAGATGTTCTGTCCATGGGATGTAGTTAACTTTATCAAAAAGAACTTTGAGTTAAAGCAGCAAGGCTTGTTAACTAAAATTAGAGCTGATAACTACTGGATAGAAACTACCTCAGATAAATCCCTATATGGTTACTTAGGCTATCTGACTGATACTGACAATCAAAAGATGCAGGACTTGGTTGATGGTAAGTCAATTAGTTTTAAGTTAAACGAGTCCATGAACTATGACACTCTGTCAGAACATAATTCAAATGATTTCTGGTCACTACTCTTACATACAGGTTATCTGACTGTAGATTGGGAAAAGACAGATGATGTTGAGTTTTCTAAAGACGGTAAAAACAATAAAGAGGTCTTTGCAAGAATTCCTAATTTAGAAATCTTATGGTGTTTTAACAATAATATAAAAGAAAGATTTAGTAATGTTGTAAAAAAAGACAATCTTGCCTTAAATATAGCTAACGCTTTATTAGAAGGTAATGTCGATTTTGTACAGAACAAGTTAGGACCATTATTACGTTCATTTGTATCTGTAAGAGATACTGCAACAAAAGCTCCTCATGAGAACTACTACCATGGCTTCTTAAACGGTATCTTTACTAACTGTAAAGATAGCCTTGGTGAGTATCACTCAAACTACAAATCAGGTGATGGTTATGCTGATATTACCTTTAATAATCTAAGTGGTACTAAAGCTTGTGTTATTGAAATTAAAGTCTGCAAAGAAAAAGAAAGCAGAGCTAAAAAAGCTAATGAAGCTATAGAACAAATTCTTGAAAAGCACTATGCAGATGCTATTTTTGAAGATGAGAACATAACTTCTGTTAACGCCGTGGGCATAGCTTTTTCTGGTAAAAACTGTTTTATAACTTGTAAAAAAAGATAAAAATAAGAATATGACAAAAGAAGAACTAATTACCAGGATTAAAAAACTATTAGCTCTATCAGATAGTTCTAATCCTAATGAAGCTGCCATTGCCCTGTCCAGAGCTCAAAAGCTCATGCAACAGTACCACATTGAAATGAGTGAACTTGAGGATTCAGTTATTTCAGAACGTGTGATTGAAACTGTAAGGGGCATGAAAAACATCAAACATATTTCACAAATAGGCCATATTTTAACAAAGGTCTTAGGTGTTGAATTTATCTACCATACCAATCAGTACGGTACTGTAAATAAAGTTAATATGATTGGACCTAAAGACAGCCTAGAGTCTTGTGAATATATTTTTGTGATCCTAACGCGCTCAGTGATGGCAGCTAAAAAACTCTATAGCGAGAAGATCTATTGTCATATTGTAGACTATATCTTGGGATCTCCTAATCTTAGAGAAGGATTGTGTCAAAACAAACGAACAAAAGAAAGTTTTGATCACTTTGAAAAGAGTAAGGATTTTTGTTTTAACGATCCTTATGGATTTAAAGGGTTTAAAGCAATTGTTGATTCGCTCTGTATTTTAGATCCTCAATTTAATTACGTTTTTAATAAACTAAAACGAGAACTGCCTGAGAGTTTCATGTTTGGCTATTTCAAAGCCATTTATGGAAAAGTAGCTGAATTTGTTCAAGACGATGAAACCAAAGAAGCTATTGAGAAATTCAAGTCAGGAAATCATCAGGATCTTAAAATTCATAGGACTAGAACTCGTCGCATTCATGCTGATGCTTATAATGACGGTTGTGAGCAGGGTGAAAAAGTAAACCTGATGAACGCAGTAAATGGTCAGGGTGGTGTAAGAAAACTCTTGAAGTAATACAGCCTTGTAAAAGTTTCACTGCCAATAAGGAAAATCTTGCTAACATTTAAGAAAAGTTTAATTGAAGACAAGATCCTTAAAAGCTAAATCATCCCCTATTCATTATCATAGTCTGAATATAAAAGCTCTTCTAACTTATCTAATCTGTCCTTTAACTTAAAGTTCTCTACATAAGGCAATTTATCTATCTTATAAACCTTAGGTGATCTTTCGTTATATAAAGGCCATCTGATTGGAGTCATGGACTTACCATTAAAATTAGGATCGCCTGTCTTAATAAAGTTAACAAATCTTTGGTGCATGTTGTCGCTTACTTTTTTCATATCTTTTTGCGCACCTTCTGGCAAGGTTGAAAAGACATAAGCAATCTCACTTGAATGGCTAACTCCTTTATGAGACTTCTTATATTCAAAAGGAGCATAGTCAAAGTGATACATATAAACCTTATGATTTTTGCTCATAGCATCAGCAAAAATCTTCATACCAAGATTGAACATGATGTCAGCGTTATAGCTACTTGCTTCTTTAAAAGCAGAATCTGTAGGCTCTTTATCCTTTAGATATAAAGCAGCTATACTCTGGACTTTACTCTCTCCAAAGGTGTTTTTTATGGCAGTTTTTAACTCTAAGACATTTAGGTTATCTGTAAAAAGTGAGCCTTCATCGGTGTTGTAGCCAATTAAAATTTCTATGTTATCTTTAGGATTAGACACCTCTACCTTCTTTTTCTGCTGCAGTTCTTTATAAGGATCTTGAGGCAGAACTACGCCATCAAAGTAAGGCTTAAAGAAAGAGAAAGTGTTTTTGACCATATCAAAGTCATAACCGCAGTTATAGGATAAGAGCAGAGGATCAATAGTTCTTAGTGCCTCAAGTCCGGACTCAGAATCATCTGCCCCGAATAAAGTAGCAATAGCAGCACTATTAGTAAAAGCAGACTTACTGTTCTCGCTTTTATATAAACTTACAAAGGGATAACTTAAGATAGTGCCACTCTCTAAGACAGCTCTTTTAAACAGACCTTTTGCTAAAGGACTTAAAACTAAAGATGACACTGCCATGCTGCCAGCTGACTCACCACCTATAGTGACTTTGTCAGGATCACCTCCAAAAGACTCAATATAATTTCTTACCCACTTTAAAGCTTCAATCATATCAAGGTGTCCCCAGTTACCTGTGGTACCGTACTTTTTGTAGGTGTATTTTGAAGAATAAAAGCCTAAAGCATGTAATCTGTAATTAATGCTTACTAAGATCACACCATCCTTAGCAAAGGCAGTACCATCATAATAGGGATTATTTGAAGCCCCCATCATATAAGCGCCACCGTGTATCCACACAAATACCGGTAACTTATCGCCTTTTTTAGCATTTTTAGGGCGATAAATATTAAGACATAAAGAGTTATCACCTGTTCTAAAGCCTTTACGTTTAACAATAAAGCTAGACTGAGGCACTACAGGGCAGAATGAATCAGCCTTGAAAGTATCAGCAAAAGGATCAGCAGCAACTGTTGGCGCAAAACGCAGGTCATGCACTGGAGCTTTAGCATAAGGAATACCATAAAAGTGTTCTACTCCATGTTCACTGACACCTTCAATAGCACCTATATCAGTGATCACTAAAGGTTCTGAATTAGCATATGAGCAATTTACTGCAAAGGTGAAAAGTAAGGTTATAAACAGAGTGTGAAATAGCCTTTTCATTATTTTGTCTCAAAATATTTCTTAATGCCGTCTAAAACAATGTTCTCATTATTCTTATCGCCAATAAGCAGTCTTTCCTTTACTAAAGCGCTGTCATCTTTTGATAATGAGCCTCGAAGCCAGGTCATCTGATGTTTGGCAAGCTGTGCAGTAGCGATTACACACTTCTCAATCATGGTATCAAAGTCGTATACCTTATCAATATATTCCCAAACCTGTCTGTAACCTACGCATCGCATGGATGGCATGTTTAAGTTAAGCTCTCCTCTTTCCTTTAAACAGGCAACCTCATCAATAAGACCATCATCGACCATCTTTAAAAAGCGCGCTCTGATAAGTTTTCGTAACTCAGTTCTGTCATCAGTTTCTGGCAAGAGGATGTACTCTAATCTATCAAAAGGACACTTGTCCTGATGTTCAACAAAAAATGAGCTCATAGCACGCCCTGTCATGTAATAAACTTCTAAGGCTCTTGAAACTCGCTGCTTATCGTTTGGATTTAATTTTTGATAAGAGACAGGATCCACATTCTTTAATTTCTCGTGCATGGCAGGCCAGCCACGCTCTGAAGCCTCAAGTGCTATCTTTTCTCTTATCTCAGGCTCGGTTACAGGGAGAGGAGACAAGCCATCGACTAGAGCTTTGTAGTACATCATGGTGCCACCGCAAATTACTGGAATAGCACCTCGATTAGTGATCTCATCTACAAGTCTTATACAGTCTTCTCTAAAGGAAGCAGCACTGTAGCTGTCTTTAGGATCACAAATATCAATTAAATGATGAGGCACTGATGCTAACTCTTCTCTTGTTGGTTTAGCAGTTCCAATATCCATATCTTTGTAGATTAAAGCTGAGTCTAAACTTATGATCTCAACCTTGACCTTTTTAGCAATTTTTAAAGATAGAGCACTCTTACCAGAGGCGGTAGGACCTAATATTACAACTGCTTTATTCTTCAAGTTCAGCTCCGAGCTTTTCACTTAATTTTTTTAAATTCAATTCTAAATAAGAATCTTCAAGATCTTTTAAAGGATTATCTTTATCTAAGATTGAAAGTAATCCTTTAGCCTCATTCTCTAAAATCTCCGATGATTTAGGACTTTCATATCCCACAATTGAAGACAGTTTTTGAGGACAGTTACCTTCTTCAATGGTTCTAAATTCAGCGCAGACAATTAAAAAGATCTTTTTGCTTACACTTGCTAAATCAATGCCTTTTAATAAGGCGGGGATCTCCGTTAATTCAATTCTGTTTCTAAAGATTTTGACACCAAAACCAAGTCTGCCTAAAGCAATAGTGCAGTATTTTAAGGATTTTGCCAAAGAAGGATCGACAGTAAAAGAAAATGGCATTAAGAGTCTTTGTTTCAAGACTGAGGCATTCTTAACCGAATTTTGATACTCTAAAGCTACTTTTATAGACTTTAACTTTTTCAAAGAGATTAAGTAGTACTTCTTTGAAAGTTTAATTAAAGCTACATTTCTGTCAGTCAAATCTAAAAACAGGATGCCATTAGGAAGTAGATTTGAGGCAATATTGTTTTCTGTATTTTCGCTTCCATTTGGCACAAAACCATTTTCTAGATTAGAGTTAGGAGCATTTACAAAAGCTGTAGGTGCGACTCCTCTTACAGCACTTCCTATAGGATTAGAATACACCCTTTGTTCAATTCCAGGCTCATTAAGATTTACATTAGCATTGACACCAACATTTGAAGCATTCACTGCTGATTTATAAACATTGATGTTGCGCTGTAGCGTATCCTGATTTGAAAAGGTTGAATGGTAATTACCAGCGCTTACTCGATTTGAAGATACAGATCCACCTAAAGATCCTGATGAAGAACTTATAGAGCCAGAGCCTTTAGGAGTATTAACAGATGCTCCATTGAAAAATGAGCTTACACCTGTAGGGAATGCTGGCAGAGCTTCATTGTTAATATCAAAAGAGGCTGCATGAGGAGACTCTGTTTTGTTTGCATTAACATAACCTACGATTGGAGCTTTGTCAGTAGCAAAATCAAGCTCAGACTGACCGACACTGTGTGGACCAATATTAGCTTTTCTCAAGGCTAAAACTAAAGCATCTGTAATTAAATCATGGATTAAAGAAGGTTCATGGAAACGCACTTCATCTTTACGAGGATGCACATTAACATCAACCTCATCAGGCTTTACCTCAAGATAAAGTACACATCTTATGGGCAGGGTTCTGCCTAATACTTCAAAGAAAGCTTCTTTTAGCGCATGAGTTACAACTTTATCTGCAATAGGCCTGCCGTTTAAAAACAGATATACCTGCTCTGAAACGCTCTGCTCTACACTAGGTGGTGGTAAGAGCATTCCTTCCATCTTAAGATTTGGATCTTCACAAAGGACTTTAATTCCCTCTTGAGAGAAATCACTGCCTAAAAGGATCGCTGTTCTTTTTAAATCAATACCTTCATTTAAGGACGACTTTGAAACTTTAAAGACAGTCTTGCCTTCATTTACTAACTCAAAACCAGTATCAGGATGAGCAAGTGCAATTCTTATAAAGGTATCTTTAATTCTTAAAAATTCAGTTCTATCTGACTTTAAAAAGCGACGACGTGCTGGAGTATTAAAAAATAATTCACAGACATCAACGGTAGTACCATCTGGGTGAGCTGCAGGCGCAATCAAAGGTTCCTGTTCAGGACCTTCTACTTTAACACAATAGGCATTATCCTCATCTTTAGTTTTGGAGGTTAAAGTTAATTTTGAGACTGAGGCAATAGATGCTAAAGCCTCTCCTCTAAAGCCTAATGTAGTGATGGAATTTAAATCATCTGATGAATAGATTTTGGAAGTAGCATGAGGTGCTAGAGCTAACGGCAATTCGTCTTTTACAATACCAGTACCATTATCTCTTACTCTGATTAAAAGCTTACCAGCCTCTTTAATCTCACAGAGGATATGAGTTCCATGAGCATCAACAGCATTTTCTAAAAGCTCTTTGACCACAGATGCAGGTCTTTCTACAACCTCACCTGCTGCAATTTGACTTGCTAGTTGCTTTGACAGACGTCGAATTGTAGACATATATTTCCTATGGCAGATATAGAACCTGACCTACATGAACAGTATCGCTCTTTAAGGAATTTAATTTCTTTAATTGAGCTATAGTGGTGCCATATCGTTTAGCAATAAGACCTAAAGACTCGCCTTTTTTAACAGTAACACTTTTGGCAGTACCACCGTTTTTAGTCATATTCTTAGTTCTTGCATAAGACTCCTGGCGTGATCTTAATTTCTGAGCAGGATACTTCTCGTAATATGACTTAATACCTAAATAAATTCTGTAAGCGATTTGCTTTTGGTAATTAGGCTGATTTAACTGAATTTCTTCATAACGGTTTGAAAGGTAACCGGTCTCAATTAAGAGAGATGGGATATCAGGTGCTTTTAATACAGCTAAAGAAGCCTTAATAGGCTGACTTTTTCTTACATGGGTAAAGGCTGACAACTGATGTAAGATTTCCTGAGCTAAAAGGTTACCCTCTGAGCGGGAGTTTGTAGATGACATATCAAGGATTGCAGTTGCCAAATATGGATTACCAACACTCTGATCCATCACCTCACCTGCGCCGCCTATGAGTTTCTTTTGCTTGTTGTTACGCAGAATTTTACCGTTTTCACGTACTGCTCTATTCTCTGATAACACGAGCACACTTGCGCCACGAGCTGTTGAACTGCCTGAGGCTACAGAATCAGCATGAATTGAGATTAAAAGATCAGCTTTTCTTAATCTTGCAATTTCAGAACGCCTATCTAGATCAACAAAAACATCACGTGATCTTGTAAGAGTTCCTCTAAATTGTTTATTAGAGTTGATGTATCTATAAAGTGCTTTTGAAATAGCTAAAGTTACATTCTTCTCTCTTACACCACGTTTACCAATAGCACCAGGATCTTTACCGCCATGGCCTGCATCAATTGCGATAATGAATGGACGAGACACTGGTGTTGCCTGTACTGGTACAGGAGGCGCTGAAGCGTCAGACACTAACTCCTCAACATCATGAGATTGAATTTTTGTTTTAGTATTAGTCTTGGTATTTTTGGTGATAGTAGTCTTTACACGCCCCTGTTCAGATGTCTTTTGTGCTTGAGCTTTCTTGTAGTCACTTCTTAACTTAGCAAGCTCCTGCTGATATTTAGCAGCATTAGCAGTAGACATTGAGCGAAAACCGTCTTTTGAGACTGTTGTATACTTAATAAAGAGATCTCTTTCATAAGTAGACAGAGGAACGGTAGTATCTAATTTGCCATTTACGGTTTTACTTGTTGAGACGACTGTATCTTTAATTACAGTGCCATTTGAAGCAGTCTTGGTTACAGTATTTTTTACAGTTGCATTTGCAGAGAAAGTAGCTTCTGAGCTATTTTCAAAATCAATGACCAGTCTATAGTCATTGTTACCACCTTTTGGAGCTAAGACAAAAATCTTAGGTACAGCACATCTATTTAAAGAGAACAGATATCTGACATCATTTTTCTCAATGCGTCTTTGAACGCCCCTCACACAGCTCTGAGAGGACAGTGGTACATTTGAAGGAGAAAGAGCTGCTTTTGATAAATTGCGAACTCTAATCGAGAATACAGCTCTGTTTTGACTTAATGAAGTTGCATAATTAGGTTTTGAATCAAGATCAAGTACTACTCTGGTTTTCTGTGCATTATGAAATGAGCGTACGGACTTAATAGCAGATGCCGAAGCCACTTCGGTAAAAGTGCAACATACCACTAGAGCTACTGCAAAAAATAATAAGAACTGTCTGCAAATTGTTCTGATTTTTTGAATTGATTTACTCTGGATCAATTTACAGAAGTTATTCAAAAGGTGTTTCACGTTATCTGAAATTTGAGCTTATTTTATTAAGATCTTCTGGTTCTATAAGAACTGATTTTATCACAACATCCCTTGAATCAACTGAATAACTAAGCTCAATTGTGATATCCGCTTCAGGTAAAACGCCCTGTGCTTTATCAGGCCATTCAATAAGACATACTGAGGTCTTCTCAAAATAGTCACGAATGCCCATATATTCAAGTTCTTCAGGATCTAAAAGTCTGTAAAGATCAAAGTGGTAAACACTAAAATCATCAAAGTCATAAGGCTCAACTAGAGTATAGGTAGGAGAGCGGACGATATCCTTATAACCACAAGCTTCAATAAAACCACGTGAGAAAGTGGTTTTACCTGCACCTAAATCTCCTTCAAGATTTATAAGCACACTCTTTTTTAATTTTTTGCATAGAGGAATGCAAACAGATGACATCAGAGCACCTAGTTTTACAGTCTCCTGTTCACCATTTATCTTAAATTTAATTTCTGCCATATTTTTTATTCTTTTCTATTAGCTTTTCCGATTAGCACTTTTGATTAGAGTTTGTAAACTTAAAAATCTAGTCTCTGCCGTTTACAAGTTCTCTTACATATTTGCTTACATCAAGTGGCAGTGTACCAATTACACCTTCTTTTTGACCGCAAATAGCACCTGCTCTTGCATGGATACAGGCGCCTACTATCACGCCCATCTCAAGACCTAAGCCCTGAGCGATTAAAGAGGCTATGATGCCGGTTAAAAGATCACCAGAGCCTCCGGTTGCAAGAGCTGGTGAGCCTTCATTGATGATAGACAGTCTGTTGCCATCACAAACAATAGTACCAGCCCCCTTTAAAAGCACTACACCGCCGAACTTTTGCCAGAGTTTATAGCAACTGCCTAACCTATCGGCATTGATAGCTTCAACTGTGCAACCTAAGAGTCTAGCTGCCTCGCCAGGATGGGGTGTAATCACACGATTCTCGTTATAGAACTTATCCTCATATTTAGATAAGACATTTAATGCATCAGCATCATAGACTACGTATTTGTCGATGACATCATCTAGGGTATCTAATATTCTTTGAGTTCTCTCATTTACTCCAAGACCAGGACCTACTGCAATCACATCAGCCCAATCGATTGCCTTTTGCAAAGCTTCAGCTGAATTTAAATCCACAGTCATCAGTTCAGGTCTTACACTTAACAGAGCCTGATAGTTATCCTTTTCAAGTGCTACTTTAACTAAGCCTGCCCCTGATCTTAAGGCACCGGTACCACACAAGATAGCAGCACCTCCAAAACCTGATGCACCTGCGATAATTAAAACTTTTCCATTATCGCCTTTATTAAATGATGGTAAACGCACTGGCAGTTGAGGCTTAATGTCTTTATAAGACATTCTCATGATTGGTACAGGATAGGTAGTCTTTGAATAATCGAAAACATCATAATAACAGTAAGATTGAACACCTAATGGAGCAAATTCAAGTTTTCCTACAAAGTCGACAGCATCAGATGTTAATAAGCCAGGCTTTAGAGCCAGCATACAAACAGTAGCATCTGCACTTACGCACATGCCAGGGACACTACCAGTATCTGCAATTACACCTGATGGAATATCAATACTTACTACGTATGTATTTAACTGATTGATATAGGCAATCCATTTTGCCATGTCGCCTTTAGGTGAAGAGTTTGTACCAGTACCTAATAGAGCATCAACAATGACATCAGGTGCACTGTAAGCGATGACACCATCATCTGGAAGTTGCCCATGATTTGGCAGTTCATATTCAACAATACCGCCCTGTCTTACATAGTACTCATAGGCAATGCTAGCCTCAGTGCCCTCATGAGGAACACCAGTTGCAAAGACTCTATGATTAATGGAGTTTTCTAAGAGCAAGTTTGCAACAATATAGCCATCGCCACCATTATTGCCCTTACCGCAAAAGATCCACACATCTTTAGCTTGAGCACATTCTCTGACAATAAAGTCAAAAACAGCTTTACCTGCCTGCTGCATCAAGTCAAAACAGTGGCCGTTATGCTCTTTAGCATGCTCTGCTTCGATGAATTTAACCTCATCACTGCTATAAACTTCTAATGGGAGCTGATCCATATATACTCCATCACTGCTATTTTATTCTGTTCTAAAGTCAGTCTAGTTAAGACTGCTTTTAACTGCTTATAAACTCTGTTCTCTACTTCTTGGGTGCTCTTTTAAGCTACCTTTTAAGATTTGGAAAGATGCTCTGTACTGTTCAAATCCATACCGTTTGAGGCTAATAGAACCACATCCTCTGCTAGATCCTCTAATGAGTATTGATTGCAGGTAACAAGCTCTTTGTCTACCTTAACAAAGCCTAAACTGTCTTTTTCTTTATCTTTAAACAATCTGTCAAAGTCATAAGAACCTAGAACCATAACCTCTACCCCGTGATAGGTCATGAGAAATCTTTCAACATCGTATGGAAGTTCAGGCTCAGACTTAAAATCGGAACTGTTTTCAAAAAGGTCAGGCACACTGCCTAAAAAGCGACGTTTGAGAGTAATGTCATCTGCAGTTAACAGATCCTCGTAAACTTCAAAGTCATAGTCTTTTAAATTTTGAATTTTAATTGACCAGTCTTTTTCTGTAAGAAGATATCCAAAATCAGAATAACTGATACAGTAAATTTCAGACATGCTCTTTCCTTTTTAGTATTCTCTCCATAGATGAGTTAATTATAGACAATAGGCTGATATAAAAACAGTTTTCACAATGGTGTTAGATAAAAGATCATCAAAATTTAGCTCAAATAAGGCAATTTTGATGATCTTTATGATGAGTTTAAAGATAACGCCGTATGAATGTTATCTTTGATTAAACATCTTTGGTTACATCAATAAGAAAAGTACTTATAAAGAAAGCTAACTCATCACTCATTGCATCTGCTTCACTGACCTCACCTGCTGATACTGAGTCACCATAAACTTACATCTTAAGACATGGCTTTTTCTCATAGGGAATGAGCTTGGCATTATCTGAGAGAACTAACTCTTCAAGTGTGATCTCATGACAGTCCATGCGCTTGAAGAACAGAATCTCATGCTCTTTGTCTGTATCTTCACTGTCTAATAAGGTAATGACAGTACTCTTTTCATCATCATTTAACAGATAACACTTTTGTACACCATCAACTCTGGCATCTACAAGTTATGCCAGTTGTTCCAGTCTAGAGGCTGATTTTTAATCTTTAAAGAGGCAAAACTTCCAATAAAGCGGAACTTTAGATAAGTAGCTGGAAAGATAAATTGTGGATGTAGAGGTTCTCTGTCATCTATTCTTCCTCAATAATCAATTTCAGGCGAACTTAATGGAATGATATTCATAGGTATACCTTGTGTGTTTTAGTATTTTTATTGTGTAAATATCTTTTTTGGAGGTAGGTCGGATAAGTCACTAAGACATATCTCTGCAGAAAACTAGACTTAATTGATGAGTTTTTAGGTGCTTCTTTTAGTTTAAAGCCGGCAACAACTTGTAATTTATTACGACTTTTAATTTACTAAATAAATTCATTTTTTTGTATATAAAAATATATTTTTATATATTCAAATACATTAAAATTGATTTTTAATATATTTAAATGATTTTAAATATATTTTAATTCACTAAAAACAATCAGTTTCATCAGTATAATTTTCGCTTTTATATAAATTTCTTCAACTGTATAACCTATCTCTAATTCTTGTTAATAGTATATTTAACCATTGATAAAAATAGGGACAAAAAGTAAAAAATAACGCTTATTTTGTGCCATAACCTATATTTTTCAAAATTTAACAAAAATTAGGTAGATAAGACTTAAAACTTTTGCCTATACTCAAAACATAAAATTTACAAAATCAAAACAATCATTTATAAGCAATCAGACTTATAAAAAATTAAACTAAAAATAGGTGGTTTACTATGGACATCCTTGGTGTTGATATTGGCGGTAGTGGTATTAAAGGAGCAGTTGTTGATACTCTAACTGGTGAACTTAAGACTGAAAGAATCAGAATTCCAACTCCACAGCCAGCAACCCCAGAAGCTGTTGCAGAAACTTTAAAGCAGTTAGTTGACCAAATCGGCTTTAAAGGACCAATCGGTTGTGGCTTCCCTGCTCGTGTTATTGATGGCGAAGTTCTCACAGCAGCGAATATTGATAAATCATGGATCAATGTAAAAGTTGAAGAACTGTTTACCTCTGTTGTAGGCCAACAGGTTTATGTAGCAAATGATGCTGATGTAGCAGGTTTAGCTGAACTTACCTTTGGTGCGGTAAAAGATTATAAAGGACCAGTTCTCTTCTTAACTATCGGTACTGGTATTGGTTCAGCCCTCTTTATAAATGGTCAGATGTACCCTAATACAGAATTTGGCCACATCAAATTCAAAGGCGATATTGCTGAGCACTATTGCGCTGACTCTGTACGTGAAAAAGAAGATCTTGGGTTTAAAGAGTGGGGCGAAAGATTAAATAAGTTCCTAGAGTACATTGCTTTCTTAACTCAGCCTGACTTCATTGTTTTAGGTGGTGGTGTTTCTAAGAAGTTTGAAAAATATGCTTCAAAGTTAACCTTAAGCACTAAGGTTGTTCCAGCTAAGACATTAAATCTAGCAGGTATCATCGGTGCTGCTATGTACGCTAAGACCAGAATTTAGTTTTTAAAGTAGTCTTGTCCTGTTAAGGCTACTTAACAGGACTTTTTATTTTGTATCAGTCTTATCTTCTTTGCCCTCTTTTAAAATTCTGCAGTTAAAAGATTTTTACACTCTGACACAATCAGGCATTCATTTGCCAAAAATTGACATTTTTTGAAAGCACATTTGCACGATCATAAACATAGGATAAAAGCTTATCTTGCTCACAAAGATAAGAGAACTGAACCTGACACTTATGTTTTGACAAAAACTTATCGCCACCAATACGCCTATGAAGAAATTAGCTGTAACTTTTAGTCTGATTGCTGCTCTATGTCTTAGCTCATCTGCCTTTGCTAAAGACATACAAAACGCAGATCAAAGCTCTTTAGTATCTTTAAGTGAGAATAAGATGAGCTCAAATGAGAATGAAACTTTAAAGATTAACATCACTGTAGATGGTAAAACTGTAACTGCTACCTTAATTGACAACTCTGCATCTCGTGATCTTGTATCCCGTCTGCCACTTGAAATCACACTTGAGGATTTTAATAACACTACAGAGAAGCTCTTTTATCCAAAGCCAGCTTTGGATCTTAAAGAGAAAAAGAAAGGCATAGCGCCAGTTTCTGGTGACATCACTATTTATGAGCCATGGCAGAATGTCGCTATCTTTTGTAAGACCTTTAGCTATAGCGATGATCTCATTAAGATTGGTCACATTGACGTAGATAGAATTGAGCTTTTAAAGAAAAAAGGCAAAGTAAAAGTTACGATTTCAAAGTAAGCGTAAAGAGACTTACATCTAATATGAAATTTCGTTTTGCTTTTGAGTGTCTAAAACTTGGGATTTCAAAGCTTAAACTCAATTGCAAAACGATTAAATGGCAGGATTATACAGTTTCTATTGCGTTAATCTTAATTTCAAGTCTTTGTGAGCCCATATAGTGGTTGATACCCACGGTATATACAGCTCTTACACGCATGAACTTAGTAATAGAACGCTCATTTGGAGTTGCTCTTAACTTAATAGCATTCATGCTAGAACCATCATCATTACGAAGTTTGAATTTCAGATGTCGATTTGCAACTAAAAATACGTCTTCGACTGTAAATTCACCATCAAAGCAAGGCTCTTCAAAGCCATTGCCCCATGGACCATATGCCTCTAAATCACGAGCAAAAGCTACATTGATATAGTTAGGAGGAAGGCTTCCGTCTGAAACAATCTCATCCTCTGTAGGCTGACCTAAATTCTCTGTAGCCACCTCATTAAAAAGCTCTTTGAATTTCTCAAAATTAGCTTTATGAATTGAGGCTCCTGCTGCCATAGCATGGCCACCAAATCTGATTAAAAGATCAGGACTTTTCTCAGAGAGTGTTTGCAGAATTTTTACAATACTAAAGCCAGGAACTGATCTTGCTGAGCCTGACAATTCATCCCCTGTGCCTGAAAAGACAAAACAAGGGACAGAGAACTTCTCTTTAATTCTGCTGGCAATAAGACCGCCAAGTCCCACTAACCAGTTTGATCTGTAAAGTACTATTGCAGAGTTACCTGCCTGCTTTTCAGCATCCTCACAAGCTTCTTTTAAGAACACGCGCTCGTAGTCACCACGGCGCTTGTTGCACATCTCAAGATCTCTTGCGATGATACATGCCTCAGTATCATCATCTGTAAGCATTAAAGATACAGCAGGATTATTCTCTAATTTAATTCTGCCAGGAGCATTTAAACGAGGGCATAAATCATAAGCAATAGATACAGAGTTAATTGAAGGTAAATCAACTCTACATGATGAGGCTAATGCTCTGATACCTACCACGCATTCACCACGACGAATTCTGTCAAAACCGTACTTTACTAACTTGCGATTGTTAGCATCTAGCTGCATTACATCACCGATAGTACCTAGTGCTACTAAATCAAGGAAACGACCTATGCGAGGAACTGCTCTTCCATCATAGTAACCACGTTCTTTTAAACAGGCTCTGGTAGCTACTAAAACATAGAACAGTACACCTGCACCACAGAGATTTTTAGATGGGAACTTATCGATTGGTAATTTAGGATCAACTATCGCATCAGCTAAAGGCAGATCCTCTGGAGTTTCATGGTGATCTGTAATCACGACTTTAAGACCACGAGATTTAGCATAGTCTATTGATTCTTTACAGCTGACACCGTTATCAACGGTTAGAATGAGCTTCACACCATGAGCTATAGCATTATCTACAGCATCTTCACTTACACCGTAACCACCTTCATAACGTGATGGCACATAGTAAGTTACATCTTTCGCACCTAAATCTTTAAGGCCTCTGACGCCTAGTGCCGTACCAGTGATACCGTCTACGTCATAGTCTCCAGCTACTAAGATAGGTTCTTGATTGATGATGGAATCGGCTAAGATAGAACTTGCTTTATCAATATCATGAAAATCCTTGTAATGAAAAATATCACAAAGCTTACAAGCAACGTCTTGTTCTGTTTTGATGCCTCGTCTTGCGAGGATCTGGCGGATGACAGGATCCGGAATATAAGGTTCTAAATGACTGTCATCAATGACGTCACGACGTACGATTTTCACGATTGTTCCCCAAGGTTCAGTATCTTTTCAAGCGATAGATGTTGATATGTGGTTCAATTATATTTGTATTGAAGACAAATTTATATAGAGCAAGAGTAATTAAATTCTTTTTGTGACAACAGGCATTTAAGATAAGAATATCGTATAGAGGATGATATAAAATTATCATCGGGCGAATTTTGTTATATTTATACTTTAGTCCAAGATACCTAAAAAAACTCTAATTATGTTAAATTCAGTCTTATGTACAGCTGTACGTTTTGTAGAGTTTTCCAGTAGTACCATAAAGATATTCCTACAAAAATTTATAGTTCCATAAATAATTATTTATATTTATCAATTAGATAAATATGATTTTTTTAATCTTATTCTTAATAATTAAAATTAATATCTCATTAGATTTATCGGCTTATGTGACGTTGTACGATTCTTATCTCCGTACAACGTCACAAATGAAGATTTTTCAGATTTTCTTTCAAATTTTCTTGATTTTGTATCTTTTTTAATTATGATCTGAAATAAAGATGTTTTAATAATATTAAATAAGGATAGAAGATCATGATTGATAATATAGGTCACCTGTACCCCAGTGTTTTTTCTCTTTACCTCCCTTCCTATGGTGTAGATCTTTGGTTTACTACAGATCTTTAAGGTAAAGCAGATAACTCTCTTTTACACTTGCTTTGATTTTATTTAACAGACTTATATTCCAAAGGATCACAGGAAGACTGATGAAATGAGTAGCTCATCCAAAAACTCTAAAGCTTGGAAGCAGCAATTAGTTTCTTATCTTGAGAAAGAGAAGATCTTTGCTAGGCGTGCTAAGTCTCCAGTGTCTGCTGTAGATTTCTATGCCTCTATTTTTCGTGATCCTTTCCAGTCTGAGCGATCATGTATTTTAGGAGCCACTACAGGAGATCCTTCTTACAAGGAAGTTTATTACAATGGCGACGCAAATTATATGATTGTTTATACGGATGAGTCTTCTGGATCATACAAAACTTGGATTGGTACTGCTGATACCGTTGACTGGAATGTGTTTGCAACTAATGCTCATTTAATTTACGGCATCGCAATTGATATTGAATATGTTTCACCAGAAAGTTTAGATAGGCTGTTTTTCCAAATTTATGAAGACATTATTCCTGCGCCTACATATTTAGTGAATTCTGGCACTGGTATCCACGCTTATTACGTCTTTATTGATCCGATCCCAGCTTATCCTACAGCAGTAAAAGCTTTAAACGATTTTAAGCACTCTCTTACGCATCTTATCTGGAATTCATATACGAGCGCAGTTTCTGAGATTCATCTCCGTGACGGTACCATTGAAGATTTTCGTCAGTATCAGTCGATAGTTCAGGGATATCGTATCGTAGGTAGCTCTACTAAGCTCGGTTTTGGTGTAAAAACTCACGCTTACCGCATATGGAAAGAGGTTGCTCCTTTTGATTTAAACAGATACCTCGAAACTAGTATGTTCAAGGATGGTAAGAATCCGGCTGAACTTACTCCTGATAAGCTCATATACAAGTCTGATACTAGTCTTGAAGAAGCTAAAAAACTGTATCCAAAGTGGTACCAGGCTCGTATTGTTGAGAAAAGAGCTAAGCTGAGCTGGAGATTTAATCCTGCGCTTTACGAAAAATGGAAAGAATACGTGTATGAGCAAGCAAAGGTAGGTCACAGGTACTACTGTATCGGTTCTATCGCTGTAATGGCGGTTAAGTGCGGTATTGAGAAAGAAAAATTGATCGAAGACTGTCACTCTCTTTTGGATTATCTTGATCGCATTGGTTACGATCCTAAATCTAAAGAGCATAATCACTTCTCAGAGAAAGATCTGTCAGATGCTATTAACTCGTTTCATAAGCCTGAGAATGCTTTCTATTCTCGTAAAAGTATCGAGTTTCTGACAGCTGTAAAAGCTCCTCCTACTAAGCGTAACTACAGAAAGCAAAATGTTCATCTAGAGTTTGCACGAGCTGCCAAAGATCTAAAAATCAAATTCAATGAAAAATCTAAGACAGGAAGAGCTGCTATTGGAGGACGACCTACAAAAGAAGACATTGTCAAAAATTGGAGAATCAAAAATCCCGAAGGTAAAAAAATCGACTGCGAAAAAGAGACTGGTTTATCACGTCACACTATCATTAAATTCTGGGAATAGGTCGAATTTAATTTCGAATATTTCTATTATTTGAGATAATCCCTTTCTATTTTTTTGTTTGTCTGTGATCCTGACAATTGCTTTTCATAGATAGTTTGTTCGTTAGCTTCCTCAATTTATTACATTATTATGTGTGATAGAGTTAATTCATAATAAATGAATTCCTCTTTTATCATGTTGTGTTCATGATCTTGTTTGCAGGAAAGATCTTTTTATTTCTATTTTTTATTGCGAGTCTATTATGAAATTTTGTACTAATTGTGGCCTAAAAGAACAGGATAATTCAGCGATTTTTTGTAAAAAATGTGGAAATAAATTGAATTCAACAAAGTATCACCCAAAAACTCGTAGAGAATTGAATGAGTTATTAGATAGGAGTGATGTTGAATACTCTGAAATAGATGTTTCAGATATAACTGATATGGCTTATTTATTTGCAGAAGATTTTGCAGATAATTTTCATGCTAATTATTGGAGAGCTCATAAGTTAAAGAAAAATACATCTGGTCTTATATATTGGAATGTATCTAATGTTAGAAATATGTCTAGTATGTTCTGGGGAGCAAAATCTTTCAATCAACCAATAGGCAATTGGGATGTGTCGAATGTTAAAGATATGCAAGAGATGTTCAAGGATGCAACTTCTTTTAATCAGCCTATAGATAATTGGGATGTGTCGAATGTTAGAAATATGTCTAGTATGTTCTATGGAGCAAATTCCTTTAATCAGCCTATAGATAATTGGGATGTGTCGAATGTTAGAAATATGTCTAGTATGTTCTATGGAGCAAATTCCTTTAATCAGCCTATAGATAATTGGGATGTGTCGAATGTTAGAAATATGTCTAGTATGTTCTATGGAGCAAATTCCTTTAATCAACCAATAGGCGATTGGGATGTGTCGAATGTTAGAAATATGTCCAGTATGTTCAATGGATCCCTTTGGTTCAATCAACCAATAGGCGATTGGGATGTGTCGAATGTTAAAGATATGCATGAGATGTTCAAGGATGTAACTCATTTTAATCAGCCTATAGATAATTGGAATGTGTCGAATGTTGAAAATATGGAAGGAATGTTCTGGGGAGCAGAGTCCTTTAATCAACCAATAGGCAATTGGGATGTGTCGAATGTTAAAGATATGCATGAGATGTTCGGTGGAGCAGAATCCTTTAATCAACCAATAGGCGATTGGAATGTTTCGAATGTTGTATCTATGATTTGTATGTTCAATGGAGCAACATCTTTTAATCAACCAATAGGCGATTGGGATGTGTCGAATGTTGTATCTATGCTTGGGATGTTCGAAAAAGCAGAATCCTTTAATCAACCAATAGGCAATTGGGATGTGTCGAATGTTGAAAGTATGTCTGGTATGTTCAGTGGAGCAAAATCTTTCAATCAACCAATAGGCAATTGGGATGTGTCGAATGTTGAAAGTATGTCTGGTATGTTCAGTGGAGCAGAATCCTTTAATCAATCAATAGGCAATTGGGATGTGTCGAATGTTGAAAGTATGTCTGGTATGTTCAGTGGAGCAGAATCCTTTAATCAATCAATAGGCGATTGGGATGTGTCGAATGTTGAATATATGCGTGAGATGTTCGGTGGAGCAGAAGCCTTTAATCAACCAATAGGCAATTGGGATGTGTCGAATGTTGAAGATATGGAAGGAATGTTCAGTGGAGCAGAAGCCTTTAATCAACCAATAGGCAATTGGGATGTGTCGAATGTTAGAAATATGTCTAGTATGTTCTATGGAGCAAATTCCTTTAATCAACCAATAGGCGATTGGGATGTGTCGAATGTTGAAGATATGCATGAGATGTTCGGTGGAGCAGAAGCCTTTAATCAACCAATAGGCAATTGGGATGTGTCGAATGTTGAATATATGCATGAGATGTTCAGTAGAGCAACATCCTTTAATCAACCAATAGGCAATTGGGATGTGTCGAATGTTGAAAGTATGTCTGGTATGTTCAGTGGAGCAGAATCCTTTAATCAATCAATAGGCAATTGGGATGTGTCGAATGTTGAAAGTATGTCTGGTATGTTCATTGGAGCAGAATCCTTTAATCAATCAATAGGCGATTGGGATGTGTCGAAGGTTGAAAATATGAATTTTATGTTCAGTAGAGCAACATCCTTTAATCAACCAATAGGCGATTGGGATGTGTCGAATGTTGTATCTATGATTGGGATGTTCGAAAAAGCAGAATCCTTTAATCAACCAATAGGCAATTGGGATGTGTCGAAGGTTAGAAATATGTCTAGTATGTTCTATGGAGCAAATTCCTTTAATCAACCAATAGGCGATTGGGATGTGTCGAATGTTAGAAATATGTCCAGTATGTTCAGTAGAGCAAAATCTTTTAATCAGCCTATAAAAAACTGGGATATCTCGAACGTTGAAAATGTGGAAGAAATGTTCTATGAAGCAACCTCCTTTGATAAATCTTCCTTAGCAGAATGGAAAATTTCGTATTTTTCAGATCCTTTCAATTTTTTATAAAAAAGTCGAATTTAAATTTGAATCCTAGCATAATTTTTAGTTTTTTTGACTAAATTTTATTGAATAGCATTCTTTAAAAGGAGTGAATAAAAGACAAATTTTTTATGAACTTCAATCATAAAATTATAAAAAGAGTCGAATTTAAATTTGACATTTTTTAGAAAATTAGCTAGTTATGAAAAATAATTTTTATTATATTTTTATATGGTTTTTATGTAAAAAAAATGTAAATAAAAATTACATAAAAAACAAAAAAAAATTAATTTTAAAATCTGCCATTTTTGTACTGGTAAGATCTCAATTTTCCAAAATTAGCTATCCGGCACTTTTGAATGTTTTAAGATCACTACCTTACTTTTGTCATAGTAGTGTAGTGGATATTTTCTACTGCTTAGACTTTTAAAAATCTGCATAAATTTTGTTTGCGCATGCTCGCACCTCGAATTCTGTCAGCACAGAAGATTTCCTTTTCTTTCCTTTGTACTGACAACCTTCTCGGTGCGAGTCGCTCTCAGGTCCGACTGACCTGGCGCTTGCCACACCCGTTCATGCGCTTCAGCATGGCCGTTGGCCGAGCTTCAGCACATGTCTTTCAAGGGGGAAGAGTCCCCCGCCAAGAAGGCTCCCCCTCATCTATCTAAAAGTGAATATTCAATATTTTATTCTATGAATTTCAATCAATTATTTTTTTTACTGGCAAAAAATGCCAGTAATTTGCCTGTTTTGAAAATTTTTAATGAGAGTATTTGTTCGCAAATGTATGACTGACTACAGACTGGATAGATATGTTTTTTTTTAGAAATAAAGCTCAACAGCAAAAGATCACACTCAGAGATGAAATAGAACAAGGTTTTGAAGATTCACTTAAAGCTAATAATGACGTATTTTTACGTTTTGTGTCGCCGTTTAGCTTAACAGCTGATGGCGATACTCTTTTTTCTGTAAAGACCTCAGAACAACTGCTTTTTGAAAACAGATTGTTGCTGCAGCGTATTGAAGATCTTTTAGCTGCTAGAACTGAACCTGCAGATTATCAGCTGTTGCGAGAGATCTTTCATATTATGGTACGAAGACTAGTCGAATGTGTGTCTGTAGCTCCTGCATCACAATCTCTACATGATAATGATAGTGGAGGTCTTTTCAGACACAGTCTTCTTGTACTGGTTAAGTGTCTGGAACTGTATAAAAGAGAACTTAATGAAAACTCTTCAGTACTAGAAGAGATCTTCTGTCTGATGGTTCTTTCTTTTACTCACGATCTAGGGAAGATCTTCACCGACTATTCTGTTTATTCTCTTAAAAAGGATAGGCTTTTTGAACGAGGAGGAACATTATCGTCTTTTGTTGAAGATTTTAGCCTTACACATCTCAGGTTCTCTTTTAAAGAAAAGAGAGCTCATCAGCATGATGAAGAGCCTTCAAAGTATGTTCATTTCTTCTTTCAAGACGAAGCTGTCTATGAGGCTGAAGAACTGCTCCTAAAACGAAAGATATCTCCTGTAAGAACTGTAAATAAGCTAACTAATGTTTTTGCGTCACTATTGAAAAAAGCAGACGTTCTGGCTTGTGCATGTTCAGTGAAAGAAGGACATCCTTTCTTTTCAATTGGTAGCTATTTAATTTTGGGTTTTTTAAATAACAACATTTCCTATGGACTTAAAGGAGCCTACCAGTTAAAGAAAGGCCTTTTGGTTGAGCTGTACTCTCAAGAGTACCAGCATATTATTGAGAAGTTTGATGGATATAATGCGCTTCTAGACTACTACGAAAAGCTTGCAACTTACGATCAGGTATCTCCTGATGATGCTGTTTTTGAATCGTATGAGTCGAAATTAAATTCGACCCGAAAGAGCTTTTTTAAAGAATTAGCTTCTTACAATTTCTTTATCAGGCATGGATATATGCGCTCATGTTGCTGGTATCAAGTGTCTAGCGAATATGACTCTAGACTTGTGTATGGCTTTGTTATCAACTTTGAAGAGGAAATTTTTAGATTTTTTTGTAGTGGTAACGAATTTAAGATCGTTGATATTTTTACTGACTCGGATGTCGAAGATCTTCTGATCAAACTGAACACTTCTTATGACATTGAAAAAATCACTTCTGTAGGAGTCTACAAGAAAGCATGTGTTGCTGATGCTGTAGCTGGTTTTATGTCAGCTTCTTCATGTCTTAATCCACGAGACATTTCCATAGACACATATTCTGATGCTAGAGATTTAGAACTTAGAACAGAACGAAATCAGCGCCTGAGACTGAAGAGAGAAGCAGCCAAGCTACAGAGAGAAGAAGAGAGCAAAAGCTCAAATCTTGATATGAATGATAAAAAGCTCGAAATTAAAAACGCCCCTGTTACTCAAAATGAAGATAAAAAGCTCGAATTTAATTTCGACTTTTTATCTACTGATGAAGAAATTTCTTCATCTACAGATGAGAATGTGGTCGATATGCCTTCAGAAGACTTGAGTCTAGACTCTTTTGATGATGCTTTAAGGGATGATTTAGTTTCTGAAGTTGATGAGCTTTATGAAGAAGGAGATGAGTTAGAAGAAGATGAAGAAGAGTCTCCTGATGATTGTGAAGATTATGAAGATGATGCTGACGATTATGATGAGTATGACGAAGATGATGAGGAGATGGACTATGACGGCTACGATGAGGATGATGATTTAGATGATGTTGATAAGTGGGAGTGGAATGAGGATGAAGACGGAGAGTACTACGGTGACAAGGAAATGGATGACTATGAATATCCTGATGACACTAAAGAAGAGAGAATAAAGAGGATCGAAGATAGGAAGTTCGAGAGGGGGATGCGGACAAAATCCTGGACACCTAAACGAGGTGATCTATGGCATATACAGTCCAACAAATTATTGCAGCATTAAAACTGTATGACAAAATTAAAAAGGTTGTTCCTACAGTCAGGCAGTTAGGTTATCCAGCTGCGCATACCCTGTATGAATGGATAAACCAAAGAAAGGCAACAAATGGTAAGTTTCCAAATCTTATGCCCAGTGGAGTCAAGAGTATAAATCTTAAGGTTAAGATGGATCATGATGGCTATTCAGCAGAGCGTAAGCTTCAGATCCTAAAAAGATGTTTTGAAGGAACAGAAAACATTCGTGATGTTGCAATTGAAGAAGGCATTTCTCGCAATATAATATATATATGGAGAAAAAAGTATCTTAAATACGGAGTATTTGGCTTGCAACAGAAGAAAAAGAAAATCAAAAGGACCGATTCGCTTGAAACTCAAGTAGCAGATGAGAAAAATGAGCTAAAAGGTCAATCTCCTAAAACCTCTAAAGCAAGTTCTGATGACATAGCTCTGCTTAAAAAGCAGGTAAAAGAGCTGCAGATGAAAGTTGACGTGATGACAGAGGTCTTTGAAATATTAAAAAAAGGGAAAGGCACTGATATAAAAGCTTTAAAAAACAAAGAGAAGTATCAAATTATCAGTGCCTTAAAAAACAAGTATTCGATTCTCTCTCTGCTTAAATCTCTATCGATGTCAAAAAGCAGCTACTATTATGTTGAACAGTCTCGGCTCAAAGATGATAAATATCAGTCTAGCAGAGCGTTGCTAAAAGAAACATTTATAAAAAACTATGAATGCTACGGCTATAGAAGACTCTATACTGCATTAAAGAACGCAGGCCACAAGCTTTCAGAAAAAGTCATAAGAAGGCTTATGAAAAAAGAAGGAATAAAGATTATCAAACGTAAAAAGAAACGCTTCTCTTCTTACCTTGGAGAACTTTCTCCTGCAGTACCTAATATAGTGAATCGGGATTTTTCTGCATCAGCCCCAAATGAAAAATGGCTGACTGATATATCAGAATTTGCATGCAGTAAGGGAAAACTCTATTTGTCAATTATAAGAGACTGCTTCAACGATGAAATTGTTTCTTATAAGATAGGAGATAAACCTACAGCAACTCTAGCAAATGATACTTTAACTGAAGCCATAAAAAAACTTAAAAGGACAGACAGCAGACCAATAATCCATTCTGACAGAGGCTGTCATTACAGATGGCCAGGATGGATATCATTAACTAATGACAACAAACTTATACGATCAATGTCTAAAAAAGGTTGCAGTCCTGATAATGCCGCCTGTGAGGGATTCTTTGGAAGAATGAAGACAGAATGCTTTTATAATCATTCAATTGAAGAGCTTTCTTTAGATGAATTAAAAACATACCTGAGTAATTATATCCAATGGTACAATAACGACAGAATCAAAAATACATTAGGAGGATTGAGCCCAGTACAATACCGGCTCAGATTTGATTAGTATTAGCAAAGGTGTCCAGGATTTTGTCCGCATCCCCCTCTCAGAGAGTAAGTGTTATTAACAATGACTAAAACACTGGACTAATCTTAATAATATAGTCGGTAATATTAGGATCTTTTAGTTCAAGATTACGACCATGCTCCCTGTACCACTCGGATTCGAGCATGGCTTTTTTATGTCTGTAATAGGTAGCTTTCTTCATCTTGAGCTTTTCCATGATCTCATAATCGGACATGGTCTCTAGCATCATTAAAACTTCAGCACACTTTACAGGATGCCCTTCTTCAGAGACAACCTCAAGTTTTTTGCGTCCTGCTCCTCTTAATACCACTGAGTTATAGACTTCCTCATCAAAGTTTATATAAAAGTACTTTTTATAGGAAAAGGTAATACCTACATGCTCAAGCTTTTTAAATACATCTTCGTGGTATTTTTTTACCTTTTCAAAGGCAGTGTCAGAATTCTCTTCAGGATTAGGATCTATATAGATTTGGTATTTCATAGCTACTCAAGTTTTACGATAAATACAGAAGTTTTATAGCACACAATGAAACTTTATTAAACTTTTAAATACTAGACTTGTAGCTTTAAGAAAGAAATCTAAACTGAGGACTGCTGCGTAAAATTTGGTAAAATGTTGAGACTGAATTTACTCTTAGGTTTCTTTATTTATGAATAACGCAAATTATCAACAGCGAAGCTTATTACTTCTGTTCCCTTTAGGACTGCTCGCTATTGCTTCATTTGCTCTTGATAAAAGAATTCCTATTGGCATCGACTTTACCATTCAGAACATTTTGCTAGAGATCTGCAGAACCATAATCCCTGGCTTGTTTGCTGTAACTGTAGCCTGCCTTATTCCTACTTTTAACCGTTTTTATCAGCTCTTTGCTGTAGGTCTTAACTACTCACTGTTGTGTGGCATCTCGATTACCTTTTACCCTCACCTGTTTACTCAACCTACTGCATGGGTGATTGCATCTTTAGCTGCAACCATGTTCTTACTGCCATCAAATGATCTTGATCAGGAAGCTGAAAGAGCAAATATTGGCGCAACTTTAATCAAAGTTTTAGGAGTGCTGTTTGTACCGGCTTTAGTACTTCTAAGTTTTGTAGTAATCATTAAAAACATTGAGCACTCAATTCTAATTACCTTTACTACAGTTTTCGTAGATTCATTCTTGTCATGCCTGTTTGTACCTATCTACGAAATCATGTTAACTCTAGGTTTTAGCTCCTTATTAAATTCTCTAGTAAGTCTGCAAACAGAGAGCGAGACTATTCATGCCATGTTAAACAGTATTCTGCTGACAAACCTCTTTGTACTGCCAACTCTAATCATGGTAAGAGCCTATCTTGCTAAATCCTATAACAGACTGTTTTTAGTCTTTCTAGCCATGATCACCTGTTTAACCTCAAAAATTGGATCATGTATCTCAGTTGAGCTTTCAATTTTAATGTTCTTCTACCCTGGAACCTTAATTGTCCTGTGTATATCATCAGTCATGCTGTTCTTTTTAAGTTTGTATTTAGATCTGTCTACTTTTACAAACTTCTTTATGCTCTATCAGCCTGATTTAGTATTAAAGAATTTAGCCTTCTTCCAGTTGTCCACAAGTCATTATGCTCTGATGCTGACAGCTGTGATTGTGCCTGCAATCATTCAGGTGATATTGTTAAAGATTGGAACCGTGAATTATCTTAAAAACAAGTTCAAAAAGCGCTCAATTACAGGAGGATTGTCTATTGATGAAATAGATAATCCGGAGTTATTACTCATTGCCATTTTAAAGAACATCGGTGGCAAGAGTAATATTGAAACCGTATCAAAATTAGGTAATGAGCTTATCATCAACGTCTTTAACTATAAGCTCATTTCCTCAAGAGAATTAGGTAAATTAGACTCTAAGAAGGTACTGTTTATCCGTTCTATCAATAAGATAAAACTTGATTTGGGAAGCATGACAAATGTAATCTACACACGCTTACACAACATCGTGTCAGATTCTGCTAACTATAACCAAAATGAAGTGTCATTATCAGAACCATTTAATTTTGAAGGCTATATAAAAGCACAAGAAGGAGATAAAAAGTGAGTGATACAGACTGGATACAAATTAAACTTCGTACCACCAATCAGTCAGCAGATACCATTGCTGAACTATTAGAAAGCTTTGGAGCTCTTGCTGTAAGCTACACCGATGCAGAGGATTCTCCTATTCTTGAGCCAAGACCTGGTGAAAGAAGACTTTGGCCTAATACCGAGGTAACAGGTCTTTTAGCACAGGGCACCGATCCTAAACCTATCTTAGACAAGTTAAGAGCTCTTTTAGGTGATCATATCCCAATGGCTGCAACTCATCTTGAGGATAAGAACTGGATCAGAGCCTGGATGGATCAATTCAAACCATTAAAGTTTGGCAAAAGATTGTGGATCTGCCCTTCATGGCTTAGCGTTGATGAAAAAGACAGCGTAGTGGTCATGTTAGATCCTGGTCTTGCCTTTGGTACAGGAACTCACCCTACTACAGCTTTATGTTTAGGTTATCTGGACTCTTTAGATTTAAAAGATAAACAGGTTTTAGATTATGGTTGCGGTTCTGGTATTTTAGGAATTGCAGCACTAAAGCTTGGTGCTAAAAACGCAATCGGAGTTGACATTGATGAGCAGGCTCTAATAGCCTCAAAAGAAAATGCCTCAAGAAATGGCGTTGATGAAAAGTTACAGCTTGTAATGGGTACAGATAAAGAACTGAATCTGCCAAAATCACCTGTTACTGTAGCTAATATTCTGGCAGGTCCTTTAGCTGAACTTGAGCCTATTATCGCTTCACTTACAGAATCAGGTGGTCTATTAGCTCTGTCTGGTATATTAACTGAGCAGTCTCAGTCTGTGATTGATGCTTATTCAAAAGACTTTGTGATGAACAAAGTTAAAGATCTTGATGGATGGGCATTGTTAACTGGTACTAGAAAGTAGTACTAACTCAAGCTTTACCTCTCACTACTTTTGACAGCAGAACTTACTATACTCTGCTGTCAAATTTCTTGTCCAATTATTTTAAAATCCACATTCAATCTCTTTCAATCACCAACATAGCACAGTTCATGATTAGTGCATCTTTGCACCAACATCAATCTTTGAGTTTAAAACTGCTCAATCGTGTTGCCTTTTGCAATATTTGCTTTGAATTATGTTGAAAGTACATCACTAAAAAATGATACTGAACTAAACATTCTTTAGTTAATCTTAAGGAGCTTTACTATGGGCGCATTATCAATTTGGCACTGGCTTATTCTTTTAGTAGTTGTAGCTTTAGTGTTTGGTACATCAAAACTCAAAAATGTGGGTAAAGATCTTGGGGGTGCCATCAAAGGTTTTAAAGAAGGCATGAAAGAAGCTCAGGATGAATTTGAAGACAAACCTGTAGCTAAAGAAAGTTCAATTGAGAAAAAGTAAATGGACTTTATAAGTTTTGACGAACTCATCATCATAGTTGTCGTAGCGCTGTTAGTTTTAGGTCCTGCTAGGACCTTTAAACTAATGTTCAGCGTAGGACAGCTCTTTGCTAAAGCAAAGAGCTACTTAAATTCCGTCAAAACACAATTACAGCTTGATGAAATAAGACACACCTTTTCTTCCGTAAAAGAAAACGATTTTCATGAGGTTGTAAACAGGATCTCTCCAATACCTACAAAAAGTAATACTCAAGGTAAAAAGCAGTGGACTGTTAGTGCTGACGACTTTAAAGAAGCACCATCTGATAAGTCTACAACTCATGATGAAGATATTTCTAAAACAGCTCTCCATCAAGATAAGACTGATGCAAATTTAATCTTAAGAATTGAAAAGCTCGAACAGGAAATTGCACTGCTAAAAGAAAGAGTTGCAAAGTAACTGGTACATGAAAGGTATTTAAACGCTCATAGTTATCAATATTGCAGATAACCTTATAAAGGTGACTAATATGAAAGAAGCTACCACAGAAAAACTTCAAAGTATGACTGTAACAGCGCACCTTTTGGAGTTAAGAAAAAGGATCATGCTGATCGTTATAGGCATTATAGTCTGCACTGTAGCACTAGCTCCTTTCATGCAATTACTGTTTGATTATTTATCAAAGCCTTTATTAAGCTCATTACCTCAAGGCACACAGTTACTCTCTGTAAGTGTAATTGCACCTGTAATTGGACCTTTAAAAGTACTGCTGTTCTGCGCTTTTTGTATCAGTTTTCCTTTTACTCTTTTTCAGATTTGGGAGTTTTTCTCCCCTGGTTTATATAAACATGAAAAGAAAGTGGTGATCCCTTTTATTATTTCTTCAGTATTCATGTTTGTTTTAGGCATTGCCTATTGCTACTTTATAGTCTTTGGCTTTTTATTTAAGTTTATAGCTTCATTTTCACCTGAATCTATCTCTTTTGCGCCAGATATCGACTCTTATATAAGTTTCGTACTGCACATGTTCTTAGCATTTGGAATCACCTTTGAAGTACCAGTTGCAGTCATTTTATTAAGTGCACTTAATGTTGTAACTCCAACAAAACTCAAAAAATTTCGTCGTTACTTAATTGTAATTGCCTTTTTAATTGCAGCTATCCTCACACCTCCAGATATTACCTCACAGCTAATGTTAGCTTTACCAATTATCATTCTCTATGAGATTGGCGTAGTTATCTCATATGTTCTTTTCAAGAAGAAAGAGAGCATAAAACTTACAACTCAAGTAGCTAAATAGCATTCACTAAGGCTTTTAGAAAAATCTTTCGACAGTGCTTCACAATGAATCAATGTTGATCTTTGTGTATTATTTTTGAGCATAAGAGTGCACTGCAACATTATTTATGTTCTTTTAGTTTGCAATTACAACATTTATAATGCATTTTGTTGTTACATAGTTGCAGTTACCACATTTATATGTTACTTTAAACATAACAAAACAACAAATTGGCTTTCTGAATATGATAGGAGCTCTTATGGCAATTAAATCAATTCTTTCTATGAATGCCTTTGATCAGAGCAATGTAGGCACTCTCCCTGAAGACATAAAAGGTGAAACTCAACGTCGTTTAGATGTATTTGGTTCAGCATCAGTGTTGTTCTTCCAAGAACCAATTGAAGTAGTTAAAGGTGAAGGTTGCTACCTGTTTGATAACAGAGGCAATAAATTCTTAGACTGCTATAACAACGTAGCTTGTATCGGTCATGGTCATCCTCGTGTAGCTGAATACGTAGGAAAGCAACTCTCAATCGTTAATACTCACACTAGATACTTAAACAAAGTAGTTGATGATTATGCCGAGAAGTTACTAAAGACCTTCCCAAAGCCACTAGATAAAATTGCTATGACCTGTACAGGTTCAGAGAGTAACGATCTTGCTCTGCGAGCTGCTTTTTACTTAACTGGTGGTAAAGGCGTTATCGTCACCTCCGGTGCTTATCACGGAAACTCTTATTTAACTACCTTTGTATCCCCTTCAAGCACCAATGGTAAGGTAACAGCTGACTTTGTAAGAGCAGTACCAGCACCTGATACTTACAGAATTGCACCTGATGTGTTAGCTGATAAGTTTGCAAATGATGTAGAAAAAGCAATCTTAGATCTTGAGGCACATGGAATTAAGTTTGCTGCCATCCTGTTTGACGATATTTTCTCATCAGATGGTGTGTTTGCAGATCCTAGTGGTTTTATCAAAAAGGCTATTGACGTAGTGCATAAGCACGGTGGTGTCTATATCGCCGATGAAGTACAGCCTGGTTTTGGTAGAACCGGTAAGATGTGGGGATTCATGAGGCACGATGTTGTGCCAGACATCGTAACCATGGGTAAACCTATGGGTAATGGCTACCCAATGGCAGCAATGGTTACAAGAAGTGAAATCATTGATGCCTTAAAAGGCACTGGTTACTTTAATACCTTTGGTGGTACACCTGGTGCTGCTGCAGCTGGTACTGCGGTATTAGAAGTTCTGCAGGAAGATGATTTAATCAACAATGCAAAAGATGCCGGAGACTACCTAAGAGCAGGATTAAAAGAACTAGCAAAAGATCATCCTTGCATTGGTGATGTAAGAGGTGCAGGTTTATTTACTGGACTTGAAGTTGTAAAAGATCCTGAAACTAAAGAGATTGATCCTGAAAGCGCAACACTCTTAATTAACAGATTGCGTTATAACAATGTTCTTATTGGAGCTGCAGGTCCTTATGGCAACATTCTTAAGATCCGTCCTCCACTACGTTTCTATAGAAAGGATGCTGATTTCTTTATAGATGCAATTACAAAGTCTTTAAAAGAGATTGGTAAGTAATCAAAGCAAGTTAAAAGTACAGCTAAAAGCTACAGGACAAAAGTAAGTTTTCAAAATTGCTCCTGTAGTTTTTTTTGCTGTATGACCGGATATTACAGAAGAATTAAAGAGCAAAGATAACTCTTCTTAGATTAGATCAAGGAAAGATATTACTTTGGCTATTATCCCCACAAGAGACACTCATCTTATGATGTGTGATACATTGCATTAACTATAACGGCGATCACTCAATTTTCAATGATTAAAAAGTGGATCAGACAAATCTACTTCAGAGATTTAAGGCTATTGCCTTAAAGATAGAAAAATCAACTTCAAGTGCGCTACTAGACCGATTCTAGGCGCGCTTTCCTGTAGCAAATCCTCCTTAATTAAACTTGATGAGAATAAGAGATGAATTGTTCATCAATCGTTTTTAATTGATTCATTCAAGACTAGTTAATAAACAGCCACTCAACTACCTGAAACAGTGTGATTTTAATTACATGAAAATGGATGGCAAAAAAAAGCGTTATCATAAAGGTAACGCTTAAACACAAGAGAAATAATAATTCATTAAGCTTTGGCTATATCAGCTTCATAGAGCTTGCGCATTTCATCTAGAGCTCCTGCTGATTCTGGCAAGATTTGACCTCCGTCAATAATCAAATTATGACCATTTACATACCAGGACTCTTTTAAAGCTAAGAACAAGGCTGCATTTGCAATATCAAAACCTGTTCCTAATTTTCCGACAGGGACTGCCTTTTCCATGATATCAACGTAGTTCTGTCCTAATGATTTTAAGCCTTCAGTCATTACGTTGCCAGGAGATACAGCATTTACGGTAATTCCATATGGAGCTAATTCCATGGCAGCGGTTCGCATAAAGCCTAACTGAGCAGCTTTACTTGCTCCATATACTGCCCAACCAGGATAGCCTGTGATAGGACCTGTAATTGATGAGGTTAAAATAATTCTGCCATACTTTTGTTTCTTCATATAAGGCATTACTGCTTTTATCGCATGGAACATACCTTTGACATTGATATCCATCACCATATCAAAATCTTTATCAGTCATCTCTGATAGAGGAACTTGCGGTATAACACCTGCATTTGACAATAAGATATCAATGCGTCCATAGGCATCAACTGCAGTCTTAGCCATTGCTTGCATCTGTTCATATGAAGTTACATCACCTGCAAAGGCAATAGCCTCTCCACCTGCTTTAGTGATCTCTTCTACAACTTCATCTAAAGTAGCTTTACGTCTTGCTACACAAACTACCTTACAACCAGATTTGGCAAAGCTAATTGCCATAGCTTTACCAATACCAGAGCCTGCACCAGTTACAATTGCTGTACATTCCTTTAAGCTGTCATACATGATGCGTACCTCTTACTTTAAATAACTACCTGCTAAATATGACTCACATAGTCTTACAGTATCTTTGGTAACCTGTAGACCTTCTTTTGCTGCAAATGGAACTTCACTGTGACTGGTGCACCATGACATCAGCTCAATACGACGCATGATAGACAGTGTAGGCAACAGATCCTTTTCATAGTCAGATAACTTAGTTACCTTTTCATAACCTTTAATCCAGGCATTTGCTAACTTAACTGCATCATCAGACTGCTCCATGAAACTTAAAGCCGCTGCAAAGTCGAACAGATACCAACCAAAGCCCATATCATCAAAATCAATCACATGAAGATCACTTCCATCTACAAGCAGGTTGGTTGCTCTGCAATCAGAGTGGATCACACCAAAGTTGTAATTGTTCTCACCGTAGTCATCCATGAGAGTCTTTACAACATCTACAGTCTTACCCACAGTTAGTTTTCCAAAATCATCTAAACCGTTACTGTTCTTCCAGTTACCCCAGTAAGCGTGTTCTCCGATGATGCCATCAAAGTCCCAAATACGTCTTGTAAACCACTCAGGACGCTTCCACTGTCTTGCATGGTTGTGCATCTTGGCACTAATCTCACCTACAACTTCAAACCAGTGATCAAGTCCAGCTAACTCTAAGGTAGGTTCACTACCATTTAACTTTTCAAAGGCAACAATCATACGGTGATCGCCTGAAGCTGTGGTTGTCATCGCAACATACTCACCTGTAACTAGAGGAATAGGTCGTGCTGTAGAGATAACATTATCATCAGCTAGAGCTTTAACCCAAGCCAACTCTGATCTAATTGCATCTTTGGTTGAATAGTCGTTACGTTGAACTCTTAAGATTAGAGAGTGTCCTTTATTGGGGCCCTCTTTAGGATCAGTTGCACAAAAAGTGGCATTCTCTGACAAATTGATTAGTTTTGCATAAGCTTCATCGCTCATACCCCACAGTTTTAATGAACTGTTTACCATATCAGTAAGCTCTTTAACTGTTTGTGGCTCGTACTCTTTGCTCATAACGTCACCTTTTCTATCCTGCTTATATACAGATGAAATAAGGCTTTTGTGCTTGTTTACTGTATATAGCGATTAAATGTGGAACATAATTTGACCTTCCAACATATTGGAACTTATCAACATAATATGTTGTACTTTTAACATAAAAATAAATCTTTGTTGATTATCAGTCAATATACAACAAAAAAATTTTTAGTTTTTACAATTTTTATATTGTCATTCCAACATTTTTTAGGTATCGTTAAATAAACTTCAACATTTTATGAACAAGGTTACACATTTGGAGGTCATTATGACTGAGTTAACACGCCGTTCTATGTTAAAAATGATGGGAGCATGTGCAACAGCAGCTTGCGCTCCTGTAATGTTGTCTTCAAAAGCATTCGCCGGTGAAAGAGATAAAGAGTTAAATATTCTGTGCTGGGAAGGTTATAACAGCGCAGATGTGTTAGATCCTTACAGAAAGCTAACCGGTGCTTCAGTTAAAGCAGAGTCTGCTACTAATGACCCTACCATGGTAAATAAGTTACGTGCTGGTGAAACTAAAATTTGGGATTTGATCAACGTTAATAACCCTTGGGCCCGTAAAGTTCTTTTCCCTGAAGGCCTAATCACACCTTTAGACGAGAAAGTTTTTGCTCCATATTTTGAGAATATGCTACCTACCTTTAAATACCCATACAGCTGGGCAATGAGCGAAGATGGTACAAAACTGTTAGGTATGGTGCAAAGATTTGGACCATATAACTTCGTAGTTAATACCGACAAGATCTCAAGAGAGACCGCTGAAAAGACTGGTTGGAAACTTTGGGCAGATGACAGCTTAAATGGAAAATATGCTATTAACGAAGCTGATGACTGGAACGTAGCTCATATGTTCACCATAGCAGGTATCGATCCTTACAAAGAGCACAGCGCAGATGAAATGGCAGCATTTGAAAAGACCTGTAAGAGGATCTTTGGTAATGCTAAGTTCGTAGGTGATATTGCAGCTGTAAACCAGGCTTTAGTAAACGGTGATATTGATGCTTACATTTCTGGTGGTACCTATACAGCATCTTTAGCAAGAGCTGAAGGCTTAGATAATATTAGAGCAATCTCCCCTCTTGAGAATGCGCTAATGTGGGTTGAGGTTACCTCTGTTGTAAACAATCCAGTTCACTCACCTTTAGCTGAGGATTTCTTAAAGCACGTACAGGATCCTGAAGTTGCTCATACCGTAGCATTTGCAGAAGGTACCTTTAACCCTGTAGCTCAGATGGGTAACAAGAAGTGCTTTGATCTGTTTACATCAGATGAGTTAGATGCAATTCAGTGGGATTCATTAGAGGAAGAAATGTCACGTTCACGTGCTTATGACATTGTTCCTGACTATGATAAAGCACACGACATCATGGTTGAAGCAAAGAGAACCAAAGGTTAATTAGATTCATCATCTCCATAATGTGCCGGCTTATGCCGGCATTTTTGTGGAACTTTGAACATAAAATAGATCTTATTCTGTCTAACTTTACTGCCAAACTTAAAGATATCAGCCCTTTTCAGTTCTATTCTCGTCACAGCTTCTTTCAGAACCGTATTTTCCAATAAGGAGTTATCTACAGACTTTTAAATTCCAACATTGTTTGTGTTGTAGCATCCAACATTCTCTCAAAACAGATGGGGTCTCAAAATTGTTGAGGACTCAAAATCTATAAATAAGAGCTTTTACAAGCGACCTTACTCTCTAAAACGAATTGAAATTGAGATAATTTTTTTCTTTGATTTTCAAAAGATCTTTTTGGTGAATCAAAGCACCTAGCTAGTGCACTTGCACTTTATTAAACAACCTTCAACATTTCAGATAAGAGCAGTAATTCTAGTTGCAACCTCAACATTTTATTTAACCTGTTGTTATATCTACATAATTTTATGGTCAGTATTTTATTCATGTTGCACTTACAAATAAAGAAAATAGTTAATGTTGCAACAACAAATAATAATGTGTTGATTACAACATTATTATGTTGTACTTTTAACTTATGAAGTTTGATTCTTTCACATAACACATTCTTCATTTACTTGGGAGCTACTTAATTTCCCAATTTATAAAAATTACTTTATGAGGTTTTAATTATGAATAGCAAAACCACCTCTTTAAAAGATGACGAATCAAAAGTTGAAGTTCTTCCTGGTCAACCACTACTTGATCTTGTAAATGTTTGCAGAGATTTTGACAAAGTAAAAGTTATTAAAAACGTAAACCTCATTGTAAAAAAGAATGAGTTTTTCACACTGGTAGGACCATCTGGATCAGGTAAGACCACTATTTTGAAAATGCTAGCAGGTATGGATCAGCCAACCTCTGGTGATATTGTGCTTGAAAACAAGAGTATTTCTACACTACCTCCAGATAAGAGACCTACCTGTATGGTGTTCCAGTTCTTAGCACTGTTCCCTCACATGACCGTAGGTCAGAACATTGAGTTCCCTATGAGAGTTAAGGGCATCGCTCCTGAAAAATGTATTGAGAAAGCTCAAAAGCTGTTGGATTTGGTTCATTTACCTGAGGACTACTACAACAAGAACGTTATGAAGTGCTCAGGCGGTGAGCGTCAGCGTGTAGCTATTGCTAGAGCCTTAGCTTATGACTCAGAGATCATTTTATTTGATGAGCCTTTATCTGCTATTGATGCAAAGTTACGTAAGACACTGCAAAAGGAGTTAAAAGAGCTGCACAGACGTTCTGGTAAGACCTTTATTTACATTACTCACTCACTTGAAGAAGCTATGTTCATGTCAGATAGAGTAGGTGTTCTTTGCAAAGGTGAATTAAAGCAGGTAGGTACCCCAGAAGAGATTTACGCTCACCCGGTTTCACGCTTTGTGGCTGAGTTCATTGGTGACGTTAACATCTTCCCAATCAGAGTAAAGCCTACAGGAGGTTGGGAGAGTTCAGATTTTCCTAAGCAGGACTTTAAGGTAGTTCCTCATGGAAGGGACTTAGAAGGTTACATCATTGTAAGACCTGAGGCTTTAAAGCTTGCTAAAGAAGGAATAACTCTTGATAACGTGGTTGAATGCAAGATCTTAAATCAGTTCTCACTAGGCTCAAGATCTCAGTTCCAACTTCTATGTGGCAAAAAGGAAATTACACTTGAGTTACCAAGATCAGAAGTTGGTGAGCACAAGACAGGTTCTGTTATCAAAGTTGGATGGAACGCTGAAGATGCCATCTTTGTAACAGAATAATATGGGGGTGCTACTATGACTATCCAATTAAAAAAGCACAGTTTTATTACTAAGATTGAGGATTTTGTCCGTTCTAAAGGCGGTCGCTGTGCACTACCTGTATACATTCTTTTGTTTATAGGCTTTGTGGCACCTTTATTCATGGTATTAGGTTTCTCATTTGCCGAACCTAGATCATTCCATGCATTTACCTCTTTTACATTAGAGAACTTCATCCACATTTTTGATGGTTCAAGCTCTGTATGGAGATCATTTGCCTGGTCTATAGGACTTGCAGCATTTGTAACTGCAGTTTTAGCTGTAGTTTGCTATCCGGTTGCCGTAGGCATGGTAAGAGTCTTTGGTAAAGGTATGTCTACTTTTATCAGTATTCTCTTTGTCTTTCCTCTGTTCGTATCAGAAAACGTTCGTCTTTATGGATGGATCTTATTCTTTGGTAAGAACGGTGTTTTAGATGGTATCTGTAAGATGGTAGGTCTGTCTGGACCTGATATTCTGTTCACACCAGGTATGACAGCAATGGGTCTTGCTTACTCATTCTTACCATACATGCTGTTCCCTGTAATCATGGGTGTAGCTTTAGTGCCAAAGGATCTAATAACCGCAGCAAGAGACTTAGGTGCGTCGCGTCTTAGAACATGGTGGCAGATTGAGTTACCTCTTTCAATGCCTGGTGTGCTAATTGGAATGTTATTAACCTTTGTCTTAGCAACAGGTTCAATGTCTGAATCAAAGATCTTAGGCGGTCAGTCAATCATTGTGATTACCAACGATATTGATGTGTCATTTACCTTCTCACAGAACTGGCCACAAGGCGCAGCCTTAGCTGTAGTGCTAACTCTGATTATCGGTGCCTTAACACTATATGCTTTCAAGAAGATCGATTTAGACAAGCTCATGGGCCGTGCATAGGAGGCCATTATGGAATACACAAAACAAGGAAGACGCAACAGAACCTTTATCATTATTTGGACTATTGCAGTTATCGGATTTATTTATCTTCCAGTACTATGTGATGCTTTATCTTCACTTTCAAAAGGTCGTTACTTCATGTTCCCTATTAAAAAGTGGGGACTTGACTGGTGGACAAAGACTGCTAACTCAATTGAGATCAGTCAGTTAGTAAGTAACTCTCTGTTAATTGCATTCTTTGTAACTATTTTAAGTACCATCATTGCATTCTGTGGAGCTTTAGCATTTGCTAGATTCTCATGGAAAGGAAAGAAAATGTTCCAAAAGATCATCTTAATGCCAGTTTTCTTCCCTCAACCTGTATTAGGTCTTGCTCTATTACTGTGGTTTAACGCAATTGGTATTCCTCTGTCATGGCATACAGCAGTATTTGCTCACTTAGTATGGATAACCCCTGTTGTTACTCTAGTTATCGCAATTCAGGTTTACGGTTTTGATCCTACACTAGAAGATGCAGCAAAAGATCTTGGAGCAACTCCATTCCAGATCTTCTGGAGAGTAACACTACCTCTACTGTGGCCTGGTATTTGGTCAGGAATGCTGTTTGCATTCTTACTTTCATGGGGTAACTTCCCATTATCACTGTACACTACTGGTGTAGACAACACTGTTCCAAAGTGGTTGTACTCTAAGATGGTTGCAGGTTATACCCCAATGGTACCAACATTAGGAACCATGAGCACCTTAGGTGCTGCAGGACTAATGTTATTAGGTGCTTTAACAGTTTACATGATGCACCGCAGACAGGGTCGCATCTAAGAGTTATAAAGCTAAAACATAACATATAGAAAAATAATACGGTGGCAATTATAATGAAAACATGAAAATAGATTGTCACCGTCTTTGAATCATAAGTGAAGGAGCAGGTTCTGAAATGAAAACAATAAAGCTTACAAAACCTGAAAGGCAGAAACTTATAACTGATAAATTAAAAGAATACCCCGCCCTAAGAGTATCTGAGTTATCTCAGGATATTGGTGTTTCTACAGAAACTATTCGCCGTGATTTGGACGAACTTGAATCATTAGGTCTAATCAGTCGTACCTATGGTGGTGCGGCTCCTGCTATTACTAAGGAACCATCTTTTAAACAAAGAGAGATGGTTAATGTTAAACAGTATGAGATTATTGCCAGAGCTACCTGTCATTTCATCAATGATGGTGAAGTTTTAGCTATCGGAAGTTCTGTTACCACTTTGCAGGTAGCAGTAAGACTTGCTGCTGAAAAGAGAGATTTAACAGTCTTTACAGACTCTTATGCTATTGCATCAGCTCTAAGTTCAAATCCTACTTTTAAAGTACACGTATGCCCTGGTCTTTATAACGATGATGAGAATTGCGTATTTGGACCAGAATCAATCAATTATTTTTCAAATATCTATGTAAATAAAGCAATTTTAGGTGCAACTGGACTTAACCAGATCGGTGTATCTAATGTTGACTTAGAAATCGGAGAGTCCTACAAAGCCATGGCACGCAGTGCTAGTGAAACTATCATTGTGGCAGACTCTTCAAAGATCTCAAAAAATGCTGTAAGTTTATTCTTACCATGGAATCAGATCTCAAGACTTATCATTGATAAGCCTCCTTTTGATGAAGAGCTTACTGTTGGTCTAAAACACGGCAAGGTTGACGTAACCATTGCTACAGAGAACAGTTGGTCTTTCTAGTAATTCTGTTGTTAGAGCTCACTTATGTGAGCTCTTTTAAAATCTCAAGGATTTAACATTGTCATCATCAGAATCTATCTTAAATACTCTCACTTCACAAAAAATCTCATATGAAGTTCTTGAGCATGAGCCTTTGCTTACCATGCAGGATGGTCTTTATGTAGAGCAAAAGTTAAAGATAGTTCCTTGTAAAAATCTTTTGTTGATAAACCGTCAGCATGAGTTCTTTTTACTGATGATATCAGGTGATAAGAGAGTCAAAGTAAATAATATCGCCAAAGAGATTAACTCATCTCACCTGTCCTTTGCTTCAGATGACGATTTAAAAGCACTCTTAAATGTATCTACAGGAGCTGTAAGTCCATTAGATTTAGTCTCAGATACAGAACATAAAGTAAAAGTACTCATGGACAAAGAGCTCTTATCTCAAGAGTTCATTGGCTGTCATCCTGGTACTAACACAATGACTGTTAAAATGAAAACAGCTTCTCTTGTGGAGGTATTCTTTAAGTCATTACATGTTAGTTACACTTACGTTGATTGCTAAGCCCCTCATACTCATGTGATCTAACTCAAGTAAATCAGGTCTCTTTTATTTACAGTTCACTAGTTTTTCAAAGACTCTTGCAAATCCACTCAAAACTTGTGAAATATCTCCAAATATTTTCTTAGTTTTCTCCATACAATGAATTCATCAATCAAATAATAATTTCTTGGAAAACTATGAAAACAATAATTAAAACTACCCTATCTTTAGGTTTATTAGCTCTGTTGTCAGGCTGTGCTTCTAATAACGGAGTTGATGAATACACACTAGATTCAGTTAATTCTAACTGGTATAACACTTTTAAATCTTACAGAAATGATACTGGTACAGTCGATCCAATAGCCGATTTACGCATTTATCAGGTAATGGTTGAGTCTTTCCAAAATGGAGATGATTCTATTAACTTTGATACAGGCTATGGCACCTCATCTCACAAAGGAGATCTGCAAGGTATCATCAATGCAATTCCTTACATTAAAAGTTTAGGCATGAATGCTATCTGGATGACACCTGTCTTTAGGACAGTGCCAGACGGACAAACTCCATCAAAACTTGATGCAACAGGCTATTACATCTATGACTACTTTAATGTAGAGCCACGCTTCGGTACTAATGAGAAATTAAAAGAGTTAATTGATACTGCCCATAAGAATGGTCTGTATGTCTTCTTAGACGGTGTCTTTGGTCACTTTAGATCAGATGTAATCACCAAGTCTCCTAAAGGTAATACCTTACATATGACAGGTAAATGTATTGGTAGCAATCTACAGCCATACAATCCACCTGAGAACACCTCTTGTACTGACTTTGATGCTAATGGCGATTCAGAAAAATTTATGACAGAAGTAGCTACTCACTATATTGAGGACTACAAGATTGATGGCTGGAGACTAGATCAGGCCTATCAAGTACCACTAGATACATGGCGTCATATTAAAAAGGCAGTTGAGAACACCAGTGCCTCAGTTACCTATAAAGACAGCAACGGTAAAGACGTGCATCCTTTAGGCTATATGGTAGGTGAAATTTGGTCTGACAATCCTACTATGGCAAAAACAGGTTATGGTCCAAATAAAGATCCTGCCTTAGACTCATGCTTTGACTTTGGTCTTCGTTATGGCATTGTACAGACACTCGCAACCGAAGAATGGGGTAAACAGAACCATTCAGCACTAAATTTAATCGATCTCTTAAAGTATGACGAGAACAACCTACCAAGGCATGCTTATCCAAATTTAATGATCACCAATCATGATCTGGTGCGCTTTGGTGATCTTATCCAAAGAGCAGGCCTACAGGAGAGCTATGACAAGAGAGTTGATCTTGCACTGTCATATCTTGCAATAGCTCACTCAGGACCTATCACCAACTACTATGGTGAAGAAATAGGTCAGGACGTTCCTAACTTTGATAAAAAGAGAAATGAGATGGGCTACTATGACGATCATGTGGCTCGTGATAATGGCAAGATCAGCAACTTCACCGACAAAGAGTCACAGCATCAACTCCTCTTTACCTATTTAATGAAGCTGCGCGCTCAGCATGGTGCTATCTCTAATGGAAAGATGGAACTTTTAAAGATTAGAGGATCCCTCTTCTCATGTAGAAAGACCTTTAAAGGTGATGACACCTTCTTCTATCTAATGAATCTTGATAAAAGCAATGTAGCTAAGATAACCATTAGCAGCGAGCTGTTTGCAAAAGACAAGAGCTTAAAGGCTTTGATTAGCAGTACTCCTGCTGTAAAGAATGCTGATGGCTCTTACACAGTTACAGTTGCACCTTTGAGCTTTGAAGTTGTAACTGACAGTGAGGTAAAAGGCTTTTACGAATAAAAACACTAAAGCTTATCTTCACAATGAAGCTTTTATAAAACACATATTCCACTAACCTCATGACATCTTGAGCATATCCATGATAACTGGATATGCTCAGTTTTTATTACACCAGCCGAAATTTGCTCTAAAAAAATTCAATCAAAAAAAAGTTTGACATATATCACATAAAATACTTAAGATGTGTACATTGACTGTCGTTCAGATCACATATTATTAGAAAGATTATAAATAATGACTAAGAAAAAATTGACATATATCACCATACTTGGTGCATGTATTGCTGCAGGTGTATTTGTTACCGTTCCATCACAGGCTGTTTCTGATGAAGGCAAGAGCAAAGCTATGATCATGCTTGAAAAAGCTAAAGCTGCTAGATTAGAGCGTAAAAAAGCTTTAGAAAACAAGCGCAATGAGATGGAGCAGTACTATTCAGATAAGACTGGTCATAAGTACAAAGTAAATGTTTTCTTTGAAGGTGAGATGGTTGATTCTGATGCTCTAAATCAGTGGGTTCCTAACGGATACAATGCCGTTTTATTCTCTAATAACGACAGTGAAGCTCAAAAGATCTTGGTATCAAACGCTGAAAAGATGGTAACTGCTTACATTGATTTTACAAAAGAGATCAATGATAAGAATCAGAAGACTTTCTGCAAAACTTTATATAAGCAAGCAAAAACAAATCATTCACAGAATGTTTTCAGCAAAGCTACCATTTATACAGGTAAAGATTCATCAGTTTGTCAGTTTGCTCTTCGTGACAAAAATACCAATCTTTTTGCATTTGAAAGTTATGAACTGTATAAAGATGGTTCTTTAGCTTATGTTCATACCTTAAGTAAAGATGAACAGGATTACATCTCTATTATCAAAGATGCTTTTCCAAGAACAGTTGCTAACAAGGCAAGAAAAGCAGTATCTCATGCTCTAGGTGAGTTCTTATCAACTGAGACTTATAAGAAAACTCAGTTCTAAAAAGAGAAACAAAATCCAACATAAGGCCTCTATCAAAAGCTCTGAGGCCTTTTCTATTTAGGAATAAAAGATCTTCTTTCTAACTTATCCACCGAAAAGCCTTTCAAAGTACCACCAAAGTGCCAGCCAAAGTGCCACTTATTTCTCTACAATTGAATTCTTTTGAAAAGAACAAAATAAACAAGAGCAAAAAAATCTGATTTTTTCTGCTAGAGATAGAGAATTACTTTAATACAATCCATTTACCGTAGCGTTTGCCTTCAGTTCGTTCAATGTGCCCAGAGTCAACAAGCTTTTTAATTTCTCGCTTAATTGTACGAACTGATGTTCCTGTAATTTCGGCCAATCTTGTTTGTGAAATTGAAGGCTCTACTTTTATTTCAGAAATAATTCTTTGTTCCAATAAATTATCAAGAGAATTACTTTCATCTACTTCCAAAGAGGCACTCTTTGTAGAAGTTTCAGAAGGCTCTTCTATTACAGCACTCTCCAATGCCCTAAAAGTTAAACTAATATCATTTTCTTCTATTCTATAAACAGGAGGTTCTGCTCCCAACTTTTTACAGGCAGTAAATATCTTTTCAATGCCCCTCCATATGTGTAACCTTCCCTGCTGTACTCATGGGTGTGCTTGCTATGTCTGTATTCTCTACCTTTAGAGGTAAAGAGTTAGAAGACGATCCTGAGTTTCAAAAGAGAATGCAGGATCCTCATTTTAGAGAGATGATTGAAAACAACAGCACTAAGACTACTTTAGTATGAGAAGTTACCATTTTCAGCAAAGCTCTCGGTCGCAATCTTCTTATCATCATTGGTATTTATTGTCTTCTTAGCTGTGTCCCCAGAGATTAGAACCGTAGGTGAAGGCACCAAGCCTATCAGCATGGGTATTGTCATTCAGATGGTAATGCTAGCTTTCGGTGCTTTGATGTTAATCTTCTGCAAAGTACCTGTAGCTAAAGTACCTAATGGTGTAGTTTTCAAATCAGGAATGGTAGCTTGTATTGCAATCTTTGGTATTGCCTGGATGTCTAATACTTATTTCCAGCATGCAATGCCTGAGTTTAAAGTTGCAATTACAGACATGGTAAACACCTATCCATGGACCTTTGGATTTGCACTCTTTGCTGTATCTGTAGATGTAAACTCACAAGCTGCTACTGCTAAGATCCTAATTTCTGTAGCTCTAGCTTTAGGATTACCTGCATCTGTGTTAATTGGTTTAATGCCTGCAACCTATGCATATTTCTTTATTCCAAATTACCCATCAGATATTGCAACAGTTAACTTTGATCCTACTGGTACCACAAAGATTGGCAAATTCTATTTCAACCACTCTTTCATGTTCCCAGGTTTAGTAGGTGTAATTACAGCCTGTGCTGTAGGTTTGGCTTTAGGACAGATTCTGCTTTAAGCTTACAAAAGAGATAACAATTCAATAAAACACATATTAAGGCTAACAACTTACGTTGTTGGCCTTTTTAAGGACTTTAGCTTTAAAGACAAAAGTGAAAACAGATGTTTGTTTAAGATTTATGAACCAGTCTCTGAATTCACAATTTGTTTTAATACCATAACTTTTCTTCTAGCTTAACACCTGCTTGTAAGCGTCGATTTCTTTTTTGGAAAAACAGCAAAGGTAGATATTCATAGTGTTATTTGGATGAAATTTTATCCACTCTTTAATACTGTCTCGAGCTATAGTACAAGCCTCTAAAAGAGGATAACCATACACACCTGTTGATATTCCGCAAAATCCAATACTTGTTAAATTTAACTTTAAAGCTTCATCTAGTGATCTTTTATAGCATGAGGCTAAAAGCAGTGGATCGTCAGCACAATGCTGATAGACTGGTCCTACAGTATGAATGATGTAGTTTGAGCTCTTAATATTAAAAGCAGAAGTGACTTTGGCATCACCTGTTCTGCATTCGTGCAGTTTCATACAAGCTTCATTCAACTCAATTCCTGCAGCTTTATGAATAGCGCCATCAACACCTCCACCTCCTGCTAAAGCACAGTTAGCTGCATTTACAATTGCATCTGCATAAACATCTAAAACACCACCATTAAAGAGAGTAAGCACACTGTGAGGCTTGTAGTTATCTGACAAGAGAATATTTCTATCTAGTGATAGCTCATTACAAATCTCATCAACTAAACAGTCACGCAGATCATTATCTAACTGCATTAGAGCAATTACCTGCCAAAGAGCATTATTCAGACAGTCTAAATTGAAATACTCTTTGTCATGTTTATAGTTCTTTAAACAGTAATCAAGTTCTGTTTGCCATTTATTAAGAGCATTGTCATTAAATTCGTTTGTATCAGTACTCATCTAAAACTCTAATAAATCATGTTTGAAGGCTTTTGAAAGTAACTTTAAAGACGACGTTGTAAATGCAAGGTTACAAAGACAGCGCTATAGTGACTTTTTAAGGTTAGTTTTGTGCACATGATTTGTCAAAAGCAAATTTCAAAATTTGAAAAGACCGATGATCATCTAAATGGGTCTGAACAAAAAATTGGCTCGTAACAAGGAATGTATTCAGTACAGAAAATTTGCTCAGTACAGAAAAGCTTGCCTGCACAGTATTTGAAAATTGTGTTCAAGTTAGCGTAAATCCGTACACACAACAAGAAATCATGGTATATAATGATCAGTTCGCAAAAATTTAAGGAGCAATCATGGCTAACATTAGACCTCGTGAAAGATCTGCAATTATTCAATCATTGCGCGCAGGTGTGACCCCAAGAATTGGACTTGAATATATTCAGGTAGGTCGTGTTAATGAGGTAAAGGCTCTAATTGAGGATTTAGACAACATCGAACAGGGTGGTAGTGCTTTTAGAATTATCATCGGTGACTTCGGTGCCGGTAAATCATTCTTTTTACAGCTGATCCGCTATATTGCCTTAGAAAAAGGCATGGTAGTCATCAATGCAGATATGTCTCCTGACAGACGTTTGTTTGCATCAAACGGTCAGGCAAGAAACCTCTATAAAGAATTAGCAAGAAACTTAGCAACTCGCGCTCATCCTGAGGGGAATGCCATGATCCCTCTGGTTGAAAAGTTCATTACAGAACAGCGACGTATTGCAGATGCTGAAGGTAAAGACGTTGAGCGAGTAATTAAAGATAAATTAAACTCACTCTCTGAATTAGTTGACGGTTATGATTTTGCTCAGGTAATTGCAACTTACTGGAAAGCCTATAACGAAGGCAACGAGGATCTTAAAAACAACGTTATACGTTATCTGCGTGGTGAGTATACCTCTCGTGCTGACGCAAGACGAGATTTAGGTGTAAGAGCCATTGTTGAAGACAACAATGTTTATGACCACATCAAGTTATTAGCCCGCTTTGTAACTCAGGCTGGCTACAAAGGTCTGCTAGTAAACCTAGATGAGGTTGTAAACCTCTATAAGTTACCTTCTCAAAGAGCTAGAAGCTCTAACTATGAGCAGGTTTTACGTATTTTAAATGACTGCCTGCAAGGCAGTGCTGAGAGTTTAGGTTTCTTACTAGGTGGTACCCCTGAGTTCTTGATGGATCAGAGAAAGGGTCTGTACTCATATGAGGCTCTTCACTCAAGATTAGCTGAAAACACCTTTGCTCAGATTGCAAATGTTGTGGACTACCACAGCCCAATTTTAATGTTACAAAACCTCTCCCCTGAAGAGATTTATGTATTGCTGTGCAACATCAGAAATGTTTTTGCAGGTGGAAACAAAGATAAATACATCTTACCTGATGAAGCTCTAAAGGCTTTCTTAGAGCACTGCTCTAAGAACATCGGTGATGCTTACTTTAGAACTCCAAGAAACACCATTAAAGCTTTCGTGGATCTTTTATCAATTGTTGAGCAGAACCCAGATTTAAGCTGGCAGAGTTTAATTGGCAACATTAAGATTGACTCTGAGACTGATAACTCATTAGTTACCATCGCCGATGATGACAAGTTAACCGAAACCGTGATTAAAAAAGAGGACGACAATTCATCAAAGGCAGATGACAACGCTGACGATGATGAATTGACCTCATTTACACTGTAATCACTAAATCATCCTAAAACGCTGTAGTTTCTACAGCGTTTTAAATATCTAAAGACCATTCAAGCCTTATTTAAAGCAAAAAAAGAGGATCACTATGAGTGCTCAAGTGCTTTCGCTTATAGACAAGGATCTACGCCGTTTCATGTTCAAAAAAGGATGGCAGGAGCTAAAGCCTATTCAGAACAATGCCGTAAAGCCTATTCTTGAGAGAAAAACTGATGTGATCATCTCAGCATCTACTGCTAGTGGTAAGACCGAAGCTGCGTTCTTACCAGCTCTTACAGCAATTGCAAGCTCCAAAGAATTAAAAGGCATTCGTATTTTGTATGTAAGTCCTTTAAAAGCTTTAATTAACGATCAGTACCGCCGTTTAGAGGAGATGACTGAGTTTTTAGATGTCAAAGTCACTCCATGGCACGGTGATGTCTCAGCTTCAAAGAAAAACAAACTCATGGATGAGCCTGAAGGCGTGATCTTAACCACTCCTGAGTCATTAGAGTCATTACTCATCAACCACGTGCAGTGGATTAAAAACTCCATGCAGAATCTTTTCTATGTGGTCATTGATGAGTTCCATGCTTTTATGGGTACTCAAAGAGGTTATCAGTTACAGTCTCAACTACACCGTATTGAAAACTTAATTGGTAAAAGAGTTTGCAGAATTGCCCTCTCAGCTACCTTCTCAAATGCTAATGGTGTAATCAGCTATTTAAGACCAAACAGTAAGGTTCCTTGTGTGGTCATCACCTCACCTGACAGCTCCAAAGACAAACTTTCTGTTCAAATTAAAGGCTACGAGCATCAGGAGCTCCCTGAAGAAGAGGAAGGTAAGGTTCTGCCTTATGAGTTTGAAGAGATTGCCAATGATATCTTCAGACTGTTACGTGGTAGCACCAATTTGGTGTTCTGTAATTCTCGTTTTACCACTGAGTCTCTTGCTGCCAAATTAGAGAGTTTGAGTAAGAAAAATTTTGTTCCAAACGAGTTCTTCCCACACCATGGCTCTTTATCTAAAGAATTAAGAGAAAGCTTAGAGTACCGTCTGCAAGAAGGAAGATGGCCTACTACAGCTATTTGTACAGCTACCTTAGAATTAGGTATTGATATCTCTGATGTTGCATCAATTGCGCAGGTTGAGCATCCTATTACTGTAGCTTCATTAAGACAGCGTCTTGGTAGAGCAGGTCGTCGTGACCATAATGCAATTTTAAGAGTGTTCTTACCAGAGGGTTCTACCTCCACAAAAAGAACCGAACTTTTTGAAGACACGGTGCTTACAGTTGCAATGATTGAGCTGTTACTAGAGCGCTGGTATGAACCACCATTAGAGCATGAATATGCTTTTTCTACCATGTTGCAGCAGTGCTTATCTGTAATAGCATCTTTTGGCAGTGTTTCAGCAAAAGCTTTATATGATCTTTTATGTAAGACAGGTCCATTTAACCTATGCTCTGTTAAAGTCTTTATGGCCTTTTTAAAGAGCCTAGGAGAAAAAGATCTTATCGTACAGTTAAATGATGGTACTTTAGCTTTAGGTCTTGAAGGCGAGAAACTGCTCTCTGACTGGAGCTTCTATGCTGCCTTTGATACTCCAAAAGAATTTACCATCGAGTATGACGGTCACAGCATCGGTACTGTACCTTTAACCCGGGATCTGATGATTGGGGATACATTCTTATTTGCAGGTCGCGGCTGGAAGGTAAATTTCTTCTCACAGGAAAGACATATCATTGGTGTAAAACCATATCAGTTTGACGCACAGCCTCTGTCTATGAACGGTTCAGCAGGCCACATCCACGATACTGTCCGTGAGAGAATGCTTAAGATCTACAAAGAAGGCATCATTCCACCATATCTTAATAAGACAGCTAAAGAGCACTTAAGATTAGGAATTGAGTTCTTTAAAGACAGACAATTAGACAAGCATTGCCTTTATGAAGGACCTACAGGAATTGCCCTCTTCCCATGGCGTGGTGACAAGGTCATCCGCACTATTGTGCTGATGCTCAAAAAAGAAGCTATTAGCGCTACAGCTTACAAATCTCATATTGAACTTGAGTTCACACCAAGAGACTCATTAAAAGTTGCTGTCTTTAATATTCTTGATGCAAAAGATATCGATAAAATCGAGCTTATCAAAAAGATCAATAATCTTGATAGAGACAAGCACGACAACTTTATCAGCATGGACTTAAAGCGCACTGCCTTTGCCTACAGTGAGCTTGATGTTGATGGAGCTCTAGAGTTCTTCACTCGCTTAAGAAAAGAGCTTTAGGATTAAATTTTAACTTACTCTTTTAAGCTTGCTCCTTTAAAACCTTCGATAAAAAGACTACCTCTTTTTCAATAAAGTGATTGAGGTAGTCTACACCTACCTTGTTTCTTTTATAGTTGTGCATGGCACTATAACGTGTGGCAAGTAATGCTCTTGAGTAATCAACATAAGTAGTTGCACTCTTAATTGCAGCATCTAAATCAAAGTCTATGGCAAAGGCACCATCCTTGATAAAGCCGTTGACTACATCAATGACAGGTTTAATCCTCGATACTCTAAAATCTAAAGCGCGCTTAATTACATTTGATGACAAGGTATGATCTTTTAATTTGCTTACGATCAGCTTGTAAGCTTTGATAGTATTGGTGTCACTTACCTGAGGATCTGTGACATCAGCTAAACTCTCCTTATAGCAAAACCTGTTTACAATTGCCTCAGTTCTCATAAGATTTGCCATTAAACTGTCATTACCATTGGCTGAAAGTCTTATGTCACCTAAGGCAGTATCATCAAGACTTGCGTGGGAGCTTGAACTCAGATTCAAGTTGTCATAAGAGGGCTCCTTTGCATCAATTCCTGAGCACACCTTATTTTCAGGGCTCAGACTTGCACTGTTAGCCTCTACAGCATTATTGTCAGGAGCACCTCCTAACATTAGCTCTTCAAGTGTAGGAGCTGATGAAATGACAGCTGGAATTTTGTTTTCAGCAACTGAAGATCCTCCTGTCACAGCCCTCTCATCTTCAATAGCTGTGTGTTGGTCACTATTCTCATGGGAATCATATTCATGGCTACCACTCTTTCTCTTTTTAAAGTCGATAGTGGAAGCAGCACTTAATAAGGTTCTCTCATTTTTAAAAGCCTGTGTCTGCGCCTTTTCAAGAGCCTTCTTTTCTTGAAGCGCTTTATATGAACTTAAGAAGGTCTCTACAGCTTTTTTAGAGTGATTTACATAGCAGCAGATGCTCTTATGCAACTTTACCTTTTGTAAAACCTCATCAGGGTAGAAGTAATTCTCGCCATTAAATATAGGATCAGAAAACCAGTTTTCAGGAGTATGCGGTACACCTACAAAGACTGGTCTTACAGCTTCTAAAAACTCACAGTCTTTGTAAGACTCACCATTTGCTATAAGCTCTCGTGCTCTTAGTAAGAGAGTATAAAGACGAGAGGTAAGTTCTGGCTTTACAAGATCAACTAAAAGTTTGTCGCAGTTGTGCTCTTTTAAATAGGTGACGATGTTGCACACCTTGTCTTTTAGTATCAAAAGGCCTAATGAGACTAATTGCTCAGGTCTTATACTGCACTCACAAGGAGTTGCAGTGACACTAATCTCTTTAAGAGATAAGTCTTGATTAAAAAGATCGGCTAAAGAGGTATTAACTAATGAAATGCTCTGCTTTTCTTTGCCATAGACAAAGTTGTGCTCATATAAGAGCTTTGAGATAACAAAGGAAGATGAATAGAGCACAATCGCAAGATTAGCTTTACTGCTAGCAAAATCGTCATAAAGATAAGTACACTCTTTTGCAAGTTCCGTCATCATTGTGGTCAGTTTTAAAAAATATGAAAAGGCATCCTCTTTCATATTCTTTAAAACGAACCTGTAGGTATGTGAGGCTGTGTCTTCAATTACAGGTAAATAATAGAGTTCAAAAGTGTTTTCATCAGCAAAAAGCTCTTTTAAAAGCTCAATTGCACTATGATTCTCTTGTAACATCACCTTTAAAAAGTCTTTACTTAATAAAAGAGTTTGCTTAGAACTGCGCCTTTTAGGCAGAGTATCACTGTATTTTTCAGAGAGCTTTAAAGCTTCATTTACAGCATGCTCTTTTAATTCATCTTTGATCTTACCTACAGTAAGAGCTCTTACTAAGCTTTCAGATACCTTATTCTCAAGACTTGCCTGTACCTCATCTCTTATGGCTTTTTTAAGATCATCGATGGTTAAAAGAACTAATGAGTCTAAAGAGATCTCATTGTCATCTGATTTAAAACAGCCATACGGTCTTGAAAACAAATTTGAAAGTAGCGACATATACACCTCACATGAGACTTGAAGTGTATACCAGGAATTTTTAAGACCTATTTTTTACTGACAAATTTTGTCAGTAAAGAAAAATAATCTGTATCAACTTATCAAATTTAGCTTTCAAAAGATGAATTTTTTACTATTTATTCTATAATAGTAATTATTATCAATAAGAAATTTTAATAGCTTACGTTCAAGGTTTCTTAAGCTGTAGAACAGATAAAATTCAGGAGAACACATGAATACTAAAGCAATGTACAAATTAAGTTATGGCCTTTTTGTCCTAACTGCAAAAGATGGTGAAAAAGATAACGGTTGTATCATCAACACCGCAATTCAGGCAGCCTCTGGTCCTAATCAGATGAGTATCTGCATTAACAAAGCAAACTTCACTCATGACATGATTGTAAAAACTGGCGTATTTAATGTGTCAGTACTCTCTCAAAAAGCCCCTTTTGAGCTTTTCAAGCGCTTTGGCTTCCAGTCAGGACGCGATGTCAACAAGTTTGAGGGATACACTCAATGTCAGAGAGCTCAAAACGGCATCTACTATGTAACCGAAGGTTCTAATGCTTATTTTTCAGTAAAAGTTGATAAGACACTAGACTTAGGATCACATACCCTGTTCGTAGGTGAAATTACTGATATGGAAGTTTTAAATGACATCCCTTCTGTAACCTATGAATACTATTTAAACAACATCAAACCAAAGCCTGAAGCTGTAGGTGTTACATCTGAAGGTAAGACCATTTGGAGATGCAAGATCTGTGGCTATGAGTATGTTGGTGAAGAGCTTCCTGAGGATTTTATCTGCCCTATCTGCAAACACCCAGCTTCAGACTTTGAAAAGGTTGTAGTTAAAGCTGTAGCTGAAGATAAAGCAAACGGCAACAAGTACGCTGGTACAAAGACTGAAAAGAACCTTCAGACAGCGTTTGCAGGTGAATCACAGGCTCGCAACAAGTACACCTACTTTGCTTCAGTTGCCAAGGAAGCAGGCTACGAGCAGATCGCTGCCATCTTTTTAAAGACAGCTGATAACGAAAAAGAGCACGCTAAGATGTGGTTTAAAGAATTAGGTGGTATTGGTTCTACTGAGGACAATCTTGAGGCGGCAGCTGATGGTGAGAACTACGAGTGGACTGATATGTACGAGAGCATGGCAAAAGATGCTGATGAAGAAGGCTTTACAGAGCTTGCTTTTAAATTCAGAGCAGTAGGAGCTATTGAAAAAGAGCATGAGCAAAGATACCGTAAGCTCTTATCTAATGTAAAAGCTAAAAAGATCTTTGAAAAGAGCGGTGTCAGTGTATGGGAGTGCAGAAACTGTGGTCACCTCTCTATCGGTACTAAAGCACCTGAAGTCTGCCCTGTATGCTTCCACCCTCAGAGCTATTTTGAGGTAAAAGAAGACATCTAACCTATAGTAAAAAATAACAACTCATAAACTCTCAAAAAATCCTGCGCTACTAGTTCTTGCTGGTAGCGCTTTTCTTGTTACCACTTCTGCGCTACTAGACTCAAGTTAGGCGCGCGATCCACCATTCTACATATTCTGGTATGATGGTCATCTAATTATGAGAAGATCTTATAGAGAGCAGCATCTCATTATGCTCAAGCTGATAATTTAACCTGTGATCTTTTGTAAATAAAAACTGCAACAGCTAATTTGTTACTTGATCTTTTTACAGGTTATAAAGCAGTTCTTTCCTGAAAATGCTATGCCATAAGTATAGATACTACTTATCATTCTACTTTGTACAAAAGGCTCAGCGTAATTCTTTCTGTCAATTTGTGCTACAGCATTTTCACTTAAGGTAATTAAATCTGCACCTGCACTGGCGGCTTTTATTTCAATAATTACAGCTTTATCTTCTCTTTTACTCTTAAAGACGATATCAGCATAGCCGTCACCTGCTTCACAGTTTGAATGATATTCAGAAAAGAAACCTTTAGAGCAGTTTGAGAACAGTCCGTTCAGAAATCCGTGATAGTAGTTCTCAAAAGGAGCCTTTGTGGCAGTGTCTCTTATGGAAATATAGCGCTGTAACAGTTCAAAGATAGTGTCAGATGCAGTATCTGCCTTTCCTTCAAAAAGACTGTTTGCCAGAGTGTCTGCAATATTGTTAGGAACAACTTCTGTATTAAATCTGTTCTGAATATTGTTTGTAAAACACTCTTTTATTTCCAGATTTGGAATTCTTGCAAAGATGTTCTTATCAGATGAACTGTCTTTTGTAAGCTCATTTTCATCTGTCTTTTCAAAGTCTACTGTAAGATATCCTGTATGCAGAAGAAGTGACCAGAAGTCATCCGAGTTATGCTCACTGAGTGTGTCATAGTTCATGGATTCATTAAGCTTAAAGCTGATGGACTTACCGTCTATTAAGTCCTGCATTCTCTGATTGTCTTTGTCGGTCAGATATCCTATATAGTCTGATAAGCTTTTATCAGAGGTAGAGCCTGCCCAGTAGTTGCCTGCAACTATCTTCTGAAGTTCTCTATTCTGTTTGAAATCAAAGTTCTTTCTTACAAACTTAACCACATCCCATGGACAGAACATCTCTTTGTCAAAGAACCTGTATCCGTCATAGTGTTCCTTTACAATAGTGGCATAGTCATCCAGTTCATAATCTTTCAGGAACTTTTGTGTTTCTTCCTTGGTAAAGCCAATGATACCGGTGTACTTCCTTTCATTATCGGTAACACTGTTTACAGAAAAGTTGTTTACTCCCGTAAACAGACTGTTCTTGGCGACCTTTAAACATCCTGTAAGAACTGTTCTTGTAAGGGTGTTCTTATCTTTTAAAATTCCAAAGAAACCTTTTATCAGAGTTACCATATTCTCATGGTAATCTGCTACAAAGCTTTTATCATTAGAGTAAAGCTTTTTGTTTGTGGTGTCATGATATGAGGCATTGGCTAAAGGCACATCATATTCATCTATGAGCAGAACTGGATATTTACCGTATTCACGGTAAAGAGCTGAGGCTAAGATCCTTAATGAGTTTTTAAGATAATCTGAATTCTCCTGTTCTCTTAAAAAAGCGATATCTGATATTCTGCTTATTCCATCCTTTTCTTTTTCATCCAGTCTGTTACTGTCTAGAAGGTACTTAAATTTTGAGGCAACAGAACTCACTGTTGATGCAAACATCTTATAGGCATCATCATAAGTTTTACCGTCAACATCCTTAAGGCTGATTTCTATAACAGGATACTGTCCCATGAACTTTTTACAGAACTCTGTATCTTCAAGTATCCTTGTGCCCTTAAAGTATTTTTCCTGTAAAGATGTATCAAATGGTTTGTCTTTATTTATTTTCAGGAAAGACTCAAACATGGTCATGAGCAGTGTCTTGCCAAATCGTCTTGGTCTTGTGAACAGAAGAACTGTGGCTGAGTCTGTAAATACTGTTTTTATATACTCAGTCTTATCCACAAAATAGCTGCCTGAATTTTTCAGTTCCTCAAAGCCTGCAGGACTTTCTGGTAATGGTAAAAATAGAGACGATAACATTTAAATACCTACAAAACCGAAGATCATGATACTTTTACTCAGTATACAAGAAATGATCTAAGATAGACAATCAGGACATCACAGATCAAAATCGTGATCTTTTACTGTAACTAAATGATCTTCAGGTCAAAAAGAGATAGGAGAAAAACAAAAAGACTTAAGAAAGCCAATTTGAATTATTATCTGAAAATATTAGGGAAATTTTAGGCATAAAAAAAACGAACTTTTATCTTTAAAAAACAAAGATCTAAGTTCGCTGGTGCTGATACCGTGAACAGCATCAAATTCGGTCATTACACCTTGGTTTTCTAAATTCACCATGCTATAATGCCTTTACTATATTTATTAGGCTCTAAAGCCTTTCAGTTATTACGTTTAAAAATCGAGCTTAAACAGTTTTCTGTTTAGGCTCTTTTTTTACCCTTAGTAAGATTGTACAACAAAAATTCCAAAATCTCAAAAAAAATCGTAAAAAATTGCAAAAATATCTCCTTATTTTATAAAGAAAAATTCTCTAATATCTTGAATTATAAGGTTAAAGATTTTTTACAATTTATTTTACATACGTGTTATCATCATTATAAATCATTTGCATTTATTTTTTATATATGAAGAAGAAATGTTATTTATCGAACGAAGCTATACTTGCAAAAGTTGAAAATCCACAAAGCTTTCTAAATGCTGTTGATGCACTGGTAGATGCAAAATACTCTAATTTGCCTCCTCGAATGAGATACAGCATTAGACACTTTGTTAAAACACAGAACCTAGAACAGATTTGGAAGGCTCTAAATGTACAGATTTATGTCATGGATAACCAAAGCGCAATTAAAAATCCCAAAAAATTCTCTCTTAGAGAATGGGTGTAAAACCCCATTTATTTTTCTTATTTTTCAATAAGTTATTTTTGTTAGCACGTTCTCAAAAATTGAACAGTTTTTTAAACACGTCGCTCACACTTTGATTTTAATATATTTTGTTCTTTTTATGTAACTTATCATAGTTTTTTTTGTTGTTACCGTTATTATCATGCCCAAAATCATCGCTCAAGCAAAGGTTTCTGAAGTAAAAGCACTTATCAAAGCAAGAATCAAAGCAAATAAAGAAGACAAGAAAAAAGGAAAAAAAGTACGTTCTTTAATACGTTCTCTCGGTGGAGGTAATGGACTTGTTATAAGAGTTACAAATAGCGCTGCTTACTATCAAATCAGATATCCATGGCTAGGTAAGCCAAAATTCTTCACAATCGGAAAAACTGATTTAATTTCTTATCCAAACGCTAAAAAGAAATGTTTAGAATATAGAAGAATGGTATTCAACGGACAAGATCCTGCAGTAGTTAATAAGCAAAAGAAAATCGAAGAGAAAGCTGCAAATAATCAAAACATAGCTAATCATCCGTTCTGGCAAGTATGTGATGAATACCTTATCTTCAGGGAAGAGAGCGGAGCTTTTAAGCATTCGAGTAAAGGAAAAAGTGACTTTTCAGCTATGATGGTCACCTATGCTTATCCTGTCATTCAAAATAAAGATATTGCAGAAATTACCTCTGATGACATTTTGAAGATACTTCAAGATCCTTACGTAAATAAGCCTGCAATGGCTCAAAAACTAAAATCTCATTTAAAGGGAGTTCTAAATCTTTCTAAAGTTAAAAACTATAGAACAGATGAAAACCCAGTAACATCAGACTCTTTAGAAGTAGTTCTAAAATCGTTAAATCCAAAGAAAAAACAACCATCTCATAATGCTGCTTTAGACTATAGAGAAATTCCAAAGCTTATTAAAGCTTGTTTTGATAAGCATACTGTACCAGCTTATGAGTTGATCTTTTCTATACTTACAGCAAGTAGATCTAAAGCGGTGAGACTCATGAAATGGGCTGAAATCAATTACAAAGACAAATCTTGGACTATTCCTCTTGAAAACGACAAGATCAAAAAAGAGCAGGCAAATAGGACAATCTATCTTTCAAAAGCTGCAATTCAACTTTTGAAATGGATAGACAAACGCTCAGAATATGTATTTGTTTCAAAGTTATGCAAGACTTACACCGATTCAGTTTTCAAATCTGTCATTTATCAGCTAAATGAAGATCACATTAGATTTAATACACCTATTTTTGTTGATAGATCAATTATCGATCCAAAAACAAAAAAGCCTGCAGTAATCACTCAACATGGAACTGCTAGAGCATCTTTCAAAAGTTGGGCTAGTGCTGATGAAAATGCAAAGAAAAGATACAACGTTGATGCTGTAGAAATGTGTATGCTCCATGAGAGAAAGGATCCTCTAAAAGGTGCATACGATAGAACAAAACACGTTTCTGAAAGAAGAAGAATTATGGAAGACTGGGGAAATTACTGCGTTTCTCTTATTTCCGATAAGTTCTGGGATAAGTAATTTACTTTATTATTTTAGGATTCTCACTTAACTAAAAATAAAGCCTTGCCGTAATAACAAGGCCTCATTAAAGCTAGTCAGCTTTTTCTTCTTTCTTCCACTTTGCAATCAGCTCTTTTGGAGCATTTCTACATTTATCATTTTTAGCTTTCTCTTCAGGAGATAGATTAAAATCTTGATACATACAGTCTGTAGCTTTTTTTCTTAAATTTCGTAACTCTTCTCCATAAGATCCTAATTTCTTAGAAATGCACTGAGACATAAAATCTGATGGGTCGTCAATTCTACCTTGTCTAGCCAATTCTTTAAAAGATTCTTTAGTACCATACTTACCACCATCAAAAGGGTTAGTGCAATAGTAATTGTTAGGTTCAATCTTCTTTTCACCGCAACCTGATAAAACTACAGTTGAAGCAACTAAAGTTAAGGCGATTACAGAAAGCTTTTTCATGTTCAAAATTCCTTGTTAACAAAACAAAATTAAATAAGACCAACTATTTCATCAGGTGATATATGTTTTTTTCTTTCAATCAATTCTAATACTAATTCAACTAATCTTGTAGACTTTAGACGATAAATTAAATCAATATTTTCTTGAACTTCTTTTAACTCATTAAAAATATTGATGATTTCCTGACTGTTCTCTTTTGAAACAATATCAGCTTTGATCATGACTTCTAATGCCCATAAGATCCTGTTTAAAGTTTGGATCTTATCTATAAGAATCATTGATTTTGTAGTAAAGATATTGACTTGCTTAGATGTTAAAGCTGATTTTAATGCTGCTCTTACAGAATCAAGCTCATTACCAGCTTTATATATTTCTCCAAGAATGAAAGCTCTATAAGGATTTAAGGGACTTTCCATAGCAATCACCTCTTGAATGGATTAGAGCTGGATTTTGACTTAAAAGGATTCTTTTTTGTGCTTTTTTTAGTTCCAGAAGAAACACCATCAGGAAGTTCAATCGTCAGCTTTGATGCTTTCTCTACAAGCTGTAGAGCAAAAGCTTTTTGCTTTTCTTCAAACTGCTTATATGTAATTTTTCCGCTTTCTACAAGTTTTAGCTGTGATTCAAACATTGCTGTAAGCACTGGATTCTTACATAAATCAGGTAACTCTGATAAAAGCTTAATACCTACAGGAGTTGCTTTTATTTTCTTACCTTTGAGCTCTAAAAAGCCTTTTTTCTTAAGTTCAGCAATGATGCTTGCTCTGGTTGCAGATGTTCCAATACCATCACCATCTTTTAATACTTTCTTGAAAGGACCATCTGGCACAAAGTTATAAATATTTTGCATTGCCTTGATAAGTGTACCTTCAGTGAAAGATGCTGGAGGCTTTGTCTGTGCAGTGACAGGTGACACCTGCAGAACATCAACGATTTCACCTGCAGATAGCTTTGGAAGACTTTGAGAGTCTTCTTTTTCGTCATCTTTGTCTTGCTCTGCAGTATCATTTTCACCACCATAAACAGCTAAATAGCCATTTTCAACTACTACAGAGCCATTGCAGGCGAATACTTCGCCTGAAACATCCATTTTAATGGTAGTAGCTAACAGCTTTGCTGGAGGAAAGAACTGGCTTAAATAACGCTTCACAATAAGCATATACACCTTTCTTTCATCGTCTTTTAACTCAGACAGATTGCCTACTTGCTGTGTTGGGATGATGCCGTGGTGAGCTGTTATTTTGATATCGTTCCACACTTTGGATTTTAAAGATGGATTAGCCTTTGAAATTGTTGATTTAAGCTCTGTGTGAAATGAGCATAAAGCTCTTAAGACCTTAGCTGCATCCTGATGTTGAACTGTTGGCAGGTACTCACAATCAGAACGAGGATAAGTAGTGAGCTTGTACTTTTCATAAAGAGCCTGGCAAATATTTAGAATTTGCTCTGCAGAGTAACCATATTTAGCATTTGCTTCAGCTTGAATTGATGCTAATGAATACACTAGAGGTGCATTCTTATCTTTATTTTTAGTCTCAAACTCAATTACTTTAGCTTTCTTTACAGAAGAGAGCTTTTGCTGCAGCAATCTTGCAGCATTAAGATCAACAAGTCTGCCTTCACTATCCAAGCCTTTTTGAGCATCTCCATACTGCAGTGTAGCGGTGAAAGTCTTATTTGCTGCTTTAAAGTTGCCTTTGAACACATAATAAGTCTGAGGCTTGAAGTTATTAATTTCATGATCTCGTGTAGCCACAAGGTTAAGCGTTGGAGTTTGCACTCTTCCTACAGACAGAAGTGAGCCATTACCGCTTCTTCTTGATGCTAAAGTAAAGGCTCTTGTAGCGTTCATGCCTATAAGCCAGTCTGCATGACTTCTTCCTAGTGCAGCGTATCTCATGCCTACAAACTTCTCATTAGATTCTAATAATGACAGTGCTTTTTTAACTGAAGCACTATCTACAGCTGAGGCCCAGTAACGCAGAACAGGCTTTTTATTGCCAATAAAAGACAAAATCTCATCAACTAAAAGCTGACCTTCACGATCAGGATCACCACAGTTCACAATAGTGGTGATGTTTGATTTTTGTGTGAGCTTTTTGATGACATTAAACTGAGCTTTACAGTCAGTTTTAACTTGAATCTTCCATCTGTCTGGCACAATCGGAAGATCTTGTTCACGCCATACTTTTGATCCGCTCTTTGTTGTAGGAACATCGTCAGGTAAATAAACATCTGGAGTAGCTAACTCCATGAGGTGCCCAAAGCACCATGTTACAACATCGCCTGACTTTGTCTCACAGTAGCCTTTATCTGATTTTGTTTTGCCTAAAGCTTCAGCTATAGCCTTTCCTACAGATGGCTTTTCAGCAATAAATAGTCTGTTCATACTTAACTGCCTGTTTGCTATCTGTAGTAACGTTCGCCGACTGTTTTGCCATCTACACGCACTTCAGATACAGCTTTATATGGTGCTGTCTTTTCTGTATAGTCTCTTTGACCAATATTGATAGTCTTATACTTGTGTGTAGGTGTAGCTGATTCAAAAGTTCGTGCTGGAGTTGTAGATACTGCTGCAACTACCTGATATAAACGCTTGTAGCATTTATGATTTTCTACCTTATCACAGCCGTACTGAAATGATGATTTCTCTTCATATACCCACTCCCAGCGTGTAGCAGTGTTATATGCAGGCATCTTAATTTCATAATAAGTGACATATGCAATGTCACTCTTTGGCACATTTACAGTCTGCTGCAGTTTAGGCTCGTCATCATTGCAAACACCAAAGTTAGGAATATCAGTATAACGTCTTACACCTTTATGACTTATGTCTGTTACTCTGCTTATAAATGCACGGTGAGCAGCAGAACAACCAGGGCCAGCAAAACCTGTTGGAAGACACAACCAGATAGCACATTCATTCTCTCTGTTACTCTTAATTCCAGAAGAAATAGCAAGTGAAGCTGAAGAATATACAAGAGCTGATAAGGCAATAAGTTTTAAGATCTTCATAAAAACTCCTTTATAAATCTTTAGTAGCATCGACTTTAGACTGTACCTGAGACTGCTGAGGCTGAGCCTGTGATACCGTCTGCTCATTCTGTTTTTGCTGCTCAAAATTGATACCTTTTAAGCCTTTTTGTGATAAATCAAGCATCAAATTGTTGGCATTAAGCTCTAAAGCAGTCTGTTTTCTCATTTCGCCCGTTTTCTGATCTTTAAACTCATATTCATGAGAGGTTAAAGAGCCACTTACTCGTAACTGCATACCAGGCTGAATGAGTGAGGCTAACTGCTTAACGTTGTCTTTAGCATCACCATACTTTTTAAGAGTCATGAATGTAGGATCTTTTTTGATGAAATCGCCAGATGTAGGATCAATTTCATAGTTTCGATGCAAGACCTTAACGCTTAATACATCAATCTCTTTACCAGCATTTTTTCCTGACTTTGGCACAATGGTATTTAGTTCAGGCTCCCTATAGACATAAATCTTATAATTCTGGACTTTGTCTGAAGGCTGCTGTAAAGCTTGTGCTTTATCGTTCTGTTCTGTCATTTTTAAATCTCCGTTATGAGTAGAAGTTGATAATTTATTGTTGGTTAAACTTGCTAAATGCTCTTTAAGCGCATTTAGCTCCTGTTGTTTGTCATTAATTACAATCTCATTTGTCTTTAATCTGATGTTTGTTACAAACTTAGCTACATCATTGATTAAATCAGGCGCATAAGTGGGCATAAACTCTCACCTATGCACTCAAAGCATTACCGAACATAGAAGCTAATTGAGCATTGATGTCATCAAAGTTTTCAAGTATCTCATCTGCTGTCTTAGTTGCAGTGTTAAAGCCAAAATGAGATAAGACATCATCAACAAGCTCCTGCTTTTCTGTGTCTGAAATCTGCTTAGTTTCTGCTTTTGGTGCTGGTGCTACTGGAGTTTCAGAAGGATCTTCTACAGCCAAACCTTTCATAAGAGCTAAAGTCTCTTTTTCTTCTTCACTCATGCTGGCTGTGGCATCATCATTAGCTGCAGCATTTGAGCTTTCTTCATTTAAAGGCGCAATATTGTCTGTAGCTGTAGAGTCTTCATCTTCAGCTACACTGCCAAAGAAATCAGCTAGCATCTGATTTTTGTCAGCTTCAGACTTTCCGCCATAATTTAATTTCAATTCAGGGATCGTGATTTTTGATTGATGAGATCTAGCAAAATTTGCAATAAAATCTTTTGCTTTGTTTTCAGGCATTCCATCCAAGCTATTGATAAGTTCATCTTGAGAAGGAACATCATCGGCACCAATAGAATCAATATCAGGCGTTTGCTGCTCATTTTTAGCTGTAGCAGGCTCTGTTAAGATCTTTGCTCCTTTTGTGTTCTTAATGAACTCATCAAGATCAACTAAAGGAATTTCAGGCACTTTCCAATCAACACGAGCTGTAAATGTAGGATCTTCAAAATACTTGATTTTGGCGCATCTAATAGGCTTAGTGTGCTCAAGAGACACAATCTCTTCCCACATATCCATCTCTTTTAATTCTTGAGGAAGCATTAAGGCTCTCTTTTGATCAGAGGTTGAATCTGAGCGTGAGCCCTGCTTGCCAAAAGAACGAGAATGAGAGGTGTTTTTAACAGTCTGATAGCCCAGCATTTCAGAGTATTCGTTAGCATCTGATTGCACTACAGGTGAAGGTGCATACATAATCATTAAGGCATGGTTAGACATCAGAGTTAATGCGCCTGGCTTGCCATAAACATCTTCTAACTGAGATTTGTTCTGAATAATAGTCAGAACTCTCATGTTGTAACCTGCTTGATACGAGATTGACTGTGAAATCTGATTGATTTTGCCTGCTGCTGTAAACTCATCTAAGATCATGAGGCACTGGTATTTAAGAGACTTGTCTTGTTGAGGCAGTGTCTTAGTATTCAGGTTAATGAGCTGATCAAAGAAAAGATTGATGATGTTCTTAGCTTCAGCAAGCTTATTAGGAGTAATGCCTACATAGATAGTCATTCTCCTTTTACGAACATCTCTTAAATCAAAGTCGTTTGCGCTGGTTGCAGCATCTACACGAGCATTTGCCCATGGCATTAAAGGCACTTGCATTGAGCCTTTGACACCAGCAAAAGTGTTATCAGATAAGGTACATACACGGCTAATTGCTGCTACACACTCATCTGAATATGGCCTGCCTTCAGCTTTTGCCTTTTCAATCATCTCATTTAGATGCTCAGGTAGTGCTTTACCATAGCCTGAAGACTGTCGAAAAACTTCGCCTAAAGTATGAGGAATGCCTGGAGTCTCTAATACAAGTAGAGTGATGCCACGGAATAAGTCTTTTGCCTGCTCATCAAAGAACTTGTCTTTAGAGTTTGGGTTGTTGTAAAAAGCTTGAGCAATAGAATCAATGTCACCAATTCTATCTACAGGATCTTCACTGACATAACCTAAAGGGTTATAGCGGTGAGTTCTCATAGGTGCTGCTTTGCCTGGCTGTCGTTCTGCAGCGCACTCATCATAAGGTGCGAAAAGATAAACTTCCTGACCGCTTTTTGCTCTAAAACCTGCTGTTTTGTCGAAGTTTTCAAGCTTAATATCAAGAACTACCAGAGAATCTGAGTAGTTAAGACAATTAGGGATAACAATACCCACGCCTTTACCAGAACGAGTAGGAGCTGCCAGCATTACGAACTGATAACCGCCATAGCATAAATACTCATTTCTACCACGTTCTTTATACTGGCCTACCAAGATTGTCTTGTCATAGCTGTCACGAGCTACAAGTCCTGCTTTTTTAATCTCCATGTAAGTGGCAAAACGAGCATCACCATGCAGAGAACGCTGTTTTGATTTGCTTAAATAAACTAAAACTGCAAGACCTATACAACAAAGGAAAGGGAAAGCAGCACAGAAGATCACACTTAATCTTACTGACTTTACAGGTGAATTTTTATAAATAGGAAAATATCTGAATGCTGTAAAAGGACCAGCATTTTCTACTGGTAATCCGTTTAGCTGCATTAAAAGAACTGAGCCTAAATATGACAAGCCTATAAATCCCACGATTGCCAGAATAGGAAGCACATACCACATATTGAGATGGAATTTCTTTTTCTGTCCCATTTAATACTCCTTAAACTTTGATTCAGGGTCATACCACAATTCAGTAATATGACGACCTAAGCCGTTCTGTTTGTCGTTATGAATGCAGACAATGACATCTAAAACCAGATGCAGAAGTTTGAAGATCACTGGATATGGAAGGCTTTTACCTACAGAAGACTGCATCACTTTTAAAGCAAGATATTCAAAAACGCCTTTTGAGCTACCTGCATGGCATGAAGTGATGGTGCCTCCGTGGCCTGAAAGGCACACGTTCAAGAAGTCAAATGTCTCACCGCCACGCAACTCAGCTAACAGGATGCGATCAGGCTTCATACGCAAACATGAACGCATCAGAGATGCTGCAGTAATTACTGCATCGTCTTTAGCTTCAGATGGATATAAAAGATTCACCACATTGTGATGATTAGGAAGTCCCCACAGCAATTCAGGAACGTCTTCAATCGTGATTAGTCTTTGATCTGTAGGTATAGACTGCATGAGAGTTTTCATGAAAGTAGTCTTACCTGAGCCAGTTTCACCTGCGATGATGATATTTTTACCTAGAACTACCGCTCTTTGTAAAAACTGAGCTCTCATCACCGCCTGCTTTGCACCATCCTGCTCAACTAAGATCTTCTGCTGCATCTGCATCAGTTCCTGATCTTCGATACTTAAATGAGATACAGGCTTAACGTTCGCAAAGAAGTTATCATTTTCATACTCTTCCATCGTACGAACGTGAAAACTAGGCTTTCTAATGGTGATTGAGATGGTCCCATCTTTACAAGCTGGAGGCATCACAAACTGTGAACGCTCTCCGTGAGGCAATACAGCTGAAACAATAGGCGCATTTTCACCAAATTCTGTATTTGCATACTTTGCTACAGCAATTCCAAGCTGTAGTAAGCGATCATAAGTGAGCTTTTCAACTTTTGTGCATACCCACTTGCCTTTGTTTTCGCACCAGACTTCACCTGGCGCATTCACACAAATTTCAGTGACATTAGAATCATCAAAGAACTGCTTAAAGTCCTCTAATAAATAGCTAACGGTTGCATCTTTTTTCAGTGCCATAGTTAGCTACCTTTTCTGTAGGTGATAAACACTAGAGAAGTTAACATCACGAGCGACAAAGATGCCAACACGTTCACCAGCATTCTTAATTAGAGTAGGAGGAATGTTACCGCTTTGTTGCATAGCAGCTTTTATGATCTCATCCATACCATCAGATGAGTTCTCATAAGTTACATTGTTATTAGTGGTGTTTGAGTTGGCAGTATTCACCATATACTCAAAGCCATCGGCAACCATTGAGAACATCAGAGCATTACCAAAACGCTTCCACCAGTGATGATCGGTATAACCGCCCATACCTGCACCTCCTAAAGCATCCGTAGTAGGTGATGAAAGTGATACAGCTAAACCTTCAGGAGTTCTAAGCTCTGACCAGAGCATAAAAATACGCTCAAGACCGTTTTGAACAGCTCCCTGATACTCACCAATAGCTTTTGTGCCTTTCTCAATTAAGAGAACTCTGCCATCCATAGAATAGATGTTTTGTGGAATTACACATGAAGCCATACCAGGAACAGAAGTATCTACACGAGTTTCTAAGATACACTCAATCATGGTGCCTTTTGACAAAGTCAAACTAGGCTTTCTAATTACTCTTGCAGTGCCGTCAGGTGTCTCCATAGCATTCATTTTTGAGGTTAAATTAGACTCAGAGCCTCCATTGATGCCATTAAGACTGTTTTTATAAGTCTCAAGTACGCTGTTTTTATCCTCTTCTGAATAGCCTTCATGAGCATATCCAGTCTTACTCTCTTGAGAGTTATTGATGACGTTACCCATCATAGGAGCTGCATACTTTAGCTGCTCTGTAGTTACTTCAGGCTCGCCATTAGGTCCTACTACATTTACAGAGCTACCAGATGATACCTGCACGTTGCCTGAAGCATCAGCTTTAGCTGTTAAAGGAGGCAAGTCACTTTCAGGCTCTGTAGCTTGTTCCGGCACTACAGGATCAGGCTCAGGATCTTTAGGTGGCAATACAGGCTTAGTTACTGACTTAGATGAAGTCAAAGCCTGCATATTGCTGTTTGCCTGCTTATCAGCATCATCAGATGAACCGAATTTATAATGAGTAATACCCCAAATGAGAGCAGCTAAACCGATTAAAAAAGCTAGAAACAGCAATTTCTTTGCATTCTTCTGATTAGGTGTTACTGCATTGTTTTGTGCTACAGAAGGAATACCCTGCTGAGTGTAGTCATGATTATCCTGCTGATCCTGATTATTATTGTTCTGATTCTGCTCTGACATTATTTGATGACCTCACGAGTTACAGATTTAACAGTAGTGCCAGATGCAGGTTGTAAATCACCGCCTCTGTAGTTTTCGTTGTAAACACCAACAACTGATTTTCCAGCTCTTAAGCGATACTCTTTGTACACTCCGTGCACAACCAGAACACCTTTTTCAACGTGAGAGTTGACCAGTGATTCACCATCTGCTGAAACTCTGTAGATAGCAGGAACATCTTTCTGAGAATTGAATCTAAAATAAGTGAACTGGCCATTGTCATAGACAAGTGCTGGAGCTAAATCACGAGAGCCAGCATCTTTACCGAAATTCATGGTGTACTGGTAATTACCTACAGGGCGATCATCAGACACGTTAGGATCAGTCCTTTCGAGCTCATCTGTCAGCTTCTTAGTGTTTGCTTTTCGCTCTTTTAGCTTTGCTTCATCTTCAGGATATTTATATACAAGCTGATAAGTTGCTGACTTTTCATCATCAACTAATTGCACATCAATAGAATAGATGTGGCGGTTAGTTACAATGATAATGTTTGTTGTAGCTTCCTTATCCTTAGGCTTTAAAAAGAAGTGATTATCAGCTGCTGCAAACTCCCATGCTGTAGAGTAGCCTGAACCGTAATTAGATACAGCTTCACCTGGAGCGAATGTAATTGTAGTGATAAAGCCGTTTACAGCTTTAATCTTAGTTACATTGTGCTCTGAGTAGTTAACATACTGTATTCTGCCATCTAACTTACTCTTTGAAGGTGTAGCTAAAGCAAAAGCTTGTGAGCTGAATAAAGCAGCAGACATTACTGCGACTAAAAGTGATCTTTTAAACATCTCAAGCTCCTTAATTCAACTCAGGATCAACCTGATAAGAAAGGACCTTAAAGCCGAATGGGTTTACAAGTCTTGTAGCTTCAGATGTGTCAAAATCAGGATAGTAGTCAAAGCTGATATTTGCAGTCCAATTATTAGTGCCTACGGTACTGCCATTAGCATTATTGATAGTAGTCTTTGAGAAACGTACTGTAGCTACGTTCTCTCTACCACGATTGATCACAACGCTCTTAACATTAACTACGATGCGGAAGTTATCTTTTAACTTGTCATCTAAAGGATCTTGTTTGCCTGTTTTCATGAACTGCTGCGCATAAGTGTCATATACGATAGGTAATGACAGCTGACGAACCTTTTCGATGAGGTCATTTAGCATATTCCAGTCGTAAGACTCACGTGAAAGCACGAATGTATTGATCCAAAACTTATCCATCACTTCACTTACTGGAATATCCTGAGCGTTTGCAATATGCAAAATGTCAGTAAGACCTGTGCTCTTATCTACCTGAATAACATAAGGCTCAGTAGTCTTTAATGGGAACAGACAGATAATAGCGATAGATAAGGCAACAACAGCAAAGCTTACAATCTTAACAATGCCCCAAGCTCTGCGTTCGCTGGCTTCTACAAGCTCAATTCTTGAAGTTTCCCAGTTTAATTCAGCTGTACGTGTCTGCACGTTAGGTGATGAAACAGCACCTTTATCTTTTTTACTTAGAAATTTCATCATCTATCTCCTTTAGGTAAATTTCGTTATTGTTGTTATTTCTTGTGTTGTTTTTTGCCTGCTCTTTTTTGATTTTTACTAAAAGAGATAAATCAGGATGAGGATTGATAACAATCTTTTCACCTTCAGGCTGTGTAGGCTTTGGAGGAGTTGCGCAACCTGAAACTAACGCACACATAACCCCACCAACAAATAAATTTATAATTCTCATTTTTTTATTTACTTCCGATTTGTTGTAATGAGCGACCAATACGATTTGCCATAGACATTCCTGACCTGCCTAAAGCTGCACCTAGCTTTCCAGCACCTGTAATTGCAGCACCAGCTCCTTGTTTTGCAATACTTCCCATAAGTTTTCCTGCTGCCATAGTGCCTCCAGCTTTATTTAAAGCCTTTAATGTTGATGTCATAGCACTGCCATCACCAGCAAAAGACAGATTTGCGCCACCAATCATTGAAGTTGCAATAGTTGGTATTTTTGCGACCATTGAAGAGGCTGCAAAAAGCACAATGATAATGCCAAGCAAGTAAGCAATAACTTCACCAAGTTCATTACTTGTTGGTGTGCCCCATCTATTGATGATTTCTTCAATAATTGTTGAAAGAAGAGTTAAAAAGGCTGCAAATAAAACTTTGGTTAAAGCTAAACCTAAGCAAACTTTTAACCATCCATCAAACCACGATTTAGTAATAGGAAAGAACAGAAAACCAGCAAACAAAGGACCAAATCCACAAACTACAGCGAGACTTAAAGTGGTAACGAGCAGTACGCCAAAAGCACCACATGTAAGTAGAACTACTGCCACAAGGAAAATGATGAAGACAAAGCCCATGAAAATGATGATGTACCAATCTAAAGACATTATTAAATTTGTACAATTTGTACACATATCTAAAAGTGTTTTCCAGAGTTTATCTATGGCATTCCATGACGAAGCAGGAGCTCCTGGCATCGCACTTAAAATTAGGCTCTCAGAAGAATCTAAAAAGTTCCAACTGTAATTGATGAAATTTCCTGTATTTATAAAAATGTAAGCAATTAAAGCTACCTTAAAACCGTGGATCAAGATCTCCATGATGGCATCTTGTGATCTGCCAGTCATGGCTAAATATCCCTTCAAGACATAGTAAAGAGTTAAACCTAGGACTAACACTGGCGTTATAGTAGGTATCAGTGCATCAGAGAATTGCTGAGTAAAATTCATTATAGGTTCTTTGATTACATCTTCACCTACAAGCTCAAAAAGACCTCTATTCATTTAGCTCACCTTAGAAACGAAAATGTACTTTTTGAACATTATTTGGATCTGATTTGGTCCATGCTGTCATTGCAGCTTTTCTTTCAGCTTCCTCTTGTCTAATCATGTTTTCAAAATGCTCACGAGCTAGACGAGCTTCATTAAAGCGAGTTTCAAATTTCTGATTTACAAAGTTCAATGCTGCAGTAGCATCTGCAATGTCTTTTGCTGTCTGTGCATTAGCTGCTTTGTTATATGCCTGACGTCCTTCCTGAATCAGATCCTGCATATTGTTGTAGAGTTTTACTGGGATGTTATCTACATTTGCTTTGAGATTAGCCTGCTCATTACAGTTATTTTTAAGAGCATCATTGATCTCATACTGACACTGCTTTGAATAATGAGCCTTGAACTTCTGCCCATTAGAATCAAGACTTGCATCAGTCTTGTAGTAGTCACTGTTATTTACATTCATGATTTTTTTATATTCAGTATCCCAAGCTGAATCTACAGATGAAATGAGACTGCCTACTTTGTTGATGCCTTCTAAGGCGTTGTTAACATTCTTAAGCTCATTAACAGTGTTTTGCATCTCTTTGTACTGATTTTCTAAAGTCTTATACTGCTTTAAAGCCTGATTAAACTCTTCGATGTACTGAGTCAGGCTCTGAGTCAGATTCGCAACATCAACTGTAGGAATACCAGAAGCTAAAGCTGTATGAGATGCTGATAACATCAAAGCTACAGCTAAGGCTGATACTTGCTTACTAATCTTCATTTACACACTCCTCTAAATAATGAGAAAGCCATAGTTCTGGCTCTGTGCCATATCTTTGTTGGATTTGTTTTACTGTTTTAGAATCATTCTTAATCTGCTGGAACAGACCTAGCCACTTGTCAGGATTTTCACCTACAAGAGCTCTTAACTGTTCGATGAGATTGATGTTATCTGTAGAGCCTGACAGGACTCTTAAAGGCTCTTTAGCCCAGCCTAAATCAAGCTTACAGATTGCACTTCGTGAGCCTTGCTTAATCAGCATCATTCTTGAGTCTTCTTTTAAGCCTTGAATCCACAAAAACTCGGCTTCTGAGACCTTAAAGCCCTCGATATACTCTTTTTTATCTGCCTTTGGATTTGGTAAAAAGATTTGAGTTGCTGACTGCTCAATCACAGCCTTTGCAATTTCAGAATTAAGCACGTCTGAAGGTGACTGAGTTGCGAACACGCCAAAGCCGTTCTGTTTACGCATGGTTTTGAGCTTATCAAAGGCAAAGCCTCTGAAAGCTTCATCTAAAAGCCACTTCCAGAACTCATCCATGACAAAGATGAAGCGTCTGCCGTCAATGACCTGATCCATGCGCTTTAAAAGATAGAAAGCTATAGGTGTACGAACTGCTTTATTGTCTAAGAATGCAGTGCCGTCAATGCCATAATTTGGATAAGCATCAAAGTCGAGTAAGTCAGTTTCGTTGTCAAACACCCAACCTAAATCACCACCTTCACACCATTTTTTAAGACGTACTGAAAGTGAGTTTTGTCTTTCTTCACGAGTTAAACCATCAGTTAAGTTTTGTGGAACTAAGCCCAGTCTTCTTAACTCTTTAGGCATACTCATCACGCCTTCTACAGCGTGCTGGATCTGCTGCTCTTCGGCTGCGGTGATAGGCATTCCATCCATTGATAAAAGCAGCTTAACAAATGAAATCAAATACTGAATATTTGCCTTATTTGATTCAAGCTGGAATGGATTAAAGCCTGTAGGCTTGCCGTTTTCTACGGTTAAATAACCACCATGCAGCGCACGAATAGCAATTTCAGCACCACGATCTTTATCAAAATAGACTGTAGTCATCTTCTGTGTTGGTGTTCTGTACTTCTGCGCCATTGACAGTAGGAAGTTCATTAATACAGTCTTACCTGAACCTGATGTTCCGATGATGGTTGTATGTGCGAGAGTCTTTTTATCGAAAGAATCTTCACCTATAGGACTTGTATGGAAGTTAAAGTAATAAGGCTGATTTGATGGAGTCTGCAGCAGTGCCAGTGCTTCTCCCCAAGGGTTACCGTCCCTTTTTCCTGAAATGAAATTATGTAAAGGAGCTAACTGAGCAAAGTTAACAGAAGTGATCTTTGCTAAACGAGGGCGTAAAGCTAAGTTACAAGGCAACTGAGAGAAAAATGCAGCTGGAAGAGCCAATGTACTTAAGAATGTTAAAAAGCCTTCATCCTGAAGCTTCTTAGCAGCATCTGCGGTGTTCTGTTTTACTTCCTGATAAGAATCAGCAAATAGAGTTAAGCTGTAGCTGTACTCACCAATAGAGAAATCACCATTTACAACACCATCAATAGCAGCAGACATTGCCTGAATTTGTGAAACGCCAGCATCTTCAGATGAAAGCAACTGCTTTTGCTGTAACTCAAGGAAGTGTTGGCCATCATATCTTGATAAGAAGCAGAAAGTCTGAGTTTCAATAAAGATATAAGGCTTCTTTACAGCATTAACATCAGGATATAAAAGACCGTCTAAAATGCCTGAATAAGAGCTTTGTGCATAGTCTTTAAACTCTAAAGACTGCACAAACTTATGACCGTTTGCGCTTTGAATTTCTAAGAAGTCAGATCCTGTAAAGATAGCTTCTGGCATCAAGGCTTCATATAAAGGACATTTTGGAATAACTACTTCCTGCCATAAGCCAGTAACAAGGAAGTTATAGAAAGATAACTGTGAAGAATATTCTTTGTCATTTTTCTTATATTCACCTAATCTCTTAGGTGAAAAAGAGCTTAAAGAACGCTCTACATTTTCAGAAATCTTATTAAAGACTTCTAAACGAGCCAAAAGCTCCTGCTTAATCATTGCAGCTGTACGCTTTCTTTTCTTTAATGATTTTCTCTTTTCAATAAGAGTGAAATAGAGCTCTGTTGACATTAAAGACTCATGACCAATCTTTTTGTTATAAGCTTTTGAAAGATTATGAGCAAAGCCTGCTTCTTCACAAGCTGACAGCTCATCTGTCATAGGTCGTCTTAATCTGTGAATTTGGACTGCAAGAGCAGTCTTATTTGAAGCTAATGAGCGATATAAGATATTCAGTGAATTGATAGCACCATCTAAAGTGATGTCTTCACTTGTCTCAAAAGCCATACCCTGAATTTTCCAGGTTGTCACTAATTCACCATCTCTGCCGATGACGACAGAAGGCGCAATTACAGATGACAAATTGATAAACTTTCCTACGCTCTTAGCAGACTGCATCAGGCGTACTCTCTTCTCTAGTAGTTCTTCTTGCATTTAGTGTCTCTTAGTGTCTTTTTTATAAATAACTGGGAATAAAGAGTTATATCCAGTAAACAAGTGCCTGTTACTGCCAAGAATATTGAGCTTGTATGACAGCCAGAGCTGTAAAAATCTCTGATCATCATCCTTAGCTATTTTGTGCATTACCCAAAGAATGGGAATAAGAGAGAGCACTAATGGGATCCAAATAACAAGACTTGCAATCAGAATGCCTCCAGCCACAAACACAAAGGGAGTTATCGGAATACCTAAAACACAAGGAGGTCTGGTTGCACCTTTAAAGATAGGAGCATTATTTAGCACGTACTTGCTTTCTTGATCTGACATAGAGCTCTCCCCCTACTCTTTTAGTTAACTAACAGAGCACCGAAGTAAGCAGCGCATCCAACAATAATGCCACCGATTAAAGGACCAGCTACATTTCGTAAAGACTCACCCTGGAAGGCGATCTTGAAGCCAGCCCAAACGATAGCACCTGTAGCAATTACTACGCCGCAAGCCTGCACTACATCCAAAATAGTCTGTAGCTTTGACTTCACATCGGTTGCACCTGCAGCAAAAGCCTGATCACAAACACACAGACCAGCAACAAGAGCTACTAAGCCAAAATTTTTAATTAGTCTCTTATTCATTTTTTTATTTTCCTGAATTAAAAAATAAGACCTGAATTAGCTCTTTGAGAACTAATCAAGCCACCATTAGCATGATCTGATGCGATCACGACTGAATCAGCATCTGCAGCTGAAGTGACAGCGACAACAGCAGATCTGTTATTCAATTCTTTTTTGACTGACTGGATGGATGGAATTTTTACAGAAGCATATTTGTCTGCATTAGAGACTACCTGCTGAACGTAGCCTTTATATCCAGTCTGCTCATTTCCTGAGTAGTAACAAGACAAGGCATCACCTAACTGTTTGCCCTCTGTCTTGTCTTCTTTTTGTGCCTTTAAAAAGCATTCTTTAAGAATGAGTTGAGCTGCCTGTAGGTTCTTACAAGGCTCAAACATTTCTTCAGCAGTGACACCAAGACGGTTGAAATTCTTTTTATTGATTTGGCCTAAGCCTAGAGAATAGTTGCTTCCTTGTGATTCAAGCTCTTTAACAAGAGCTAAAGCATCTGAAAGAGTGGAAGGCTGTTTTACTTTTCCGCCTACTACAGCGATAGCGAGGGGGTTCATACTGCTCTCGGTTTTTATGAGAGCTTGTAGTGTGTCTTTAGATACATCAGGAGCGCACTTATCTGCAAGCGCATCAAACTCAACAAATGGTTGCGCTTCAACGCTTAACGAAGTGGCAAGCAATGAGGTCAAAACAAGTGATTTAAGACTCTTTTTGAGTGGTGCTGTTCTTGTTTTTAGCTCTACGCCGTTCTCTAAGAGAGAATTTAAAAGTTTTATCTATCAATAAGTTAAATATTTTGCGTGCAATATAACATAAAAAATTACACTAAAAAATCATTATTTTTTTTTGATTTTTTATCTAACTCACCATTTTACAAAGATAAATCTTAAAAACGGAAATCTAAAAAAATACATAAAAAAGGAGCAAATATGGATAGCAATACTGAAAATCATACAAGTCTAGTACACCGATCTGCAGCTGCAGTCATCAGCAATAACGTTTTAGCAGAAAGGCTGCAAGAACGCATTCAGACTCTAGCCGAAGAGCATCCTGAATTATTCATCTCAAAGGAAGAAGCGGAAGCTGTAGGCTACAGAGCTGAAGATGAGAAAAATAAGACTCAGCAGGAGCTAGCTGAAGAAGATGCAGAAACTGAATTAGTCTTAGCTGCGCAAGAGGTCTAAAAATGGCTTACAAGCGTAAAACGGACCAGCCTAAAAAGGATCATTATTCAGATACAGCTAAAGAAATTGCTGACATCTTCATAAAAGCTTTAGAGGAAGAAACTCTCCCCTGGCATTCTGGCTTTGATAAGTTTAGATACATCAAGCCTTTCAATCCAGCAAACGGCACTGTCTATCAGGGCATGAACTCATTTAACTTTGCTCTAAAAAGCTACATTAGAGGCTATAGAGATCCTCGTTTCATGACCATGTCTCAGGCTAATGAGTTAGGAGGCAAAGTCAAAAAAGGTGAACATTGCATCTGGGGCTTTAACTTCAAGCCTACTTTGGTATTAGTTAAGGATGAAGAAGGCAATCCTGTCTTGGATGATAAAGGTCAGAAGCAATATAAAGAAATGATATTTCCTAAGCCATTTATGGTCTTTAATGTTGAGCAGTTTGAAGGTCTTAATCTTCCAAAGATACCTGAAATTGAACAGCCAGATCATAAATGGACTCCTGTAGAGCGAGCTGAAAACTTGTTAAAAGCATCTAAAGCTAACATCAGTAATGAGCTTACCTGTCTTGTGCCTCACTACAGTCCACTATCTGATAAAATCACGCTTCCACTGCCTAATCAATATCACGATGCTGAAAATTATTACTCTACAGCATTGCATGAGCTCTCTCATTGGACTGGTCACAGTTCAAGACTGAATAGAGACTTTGCTAAAGACAAGCACACTCAAAAATATGCTCGTGAAGAATTAAGAGCTGAGATTGGAAGTGCGATGGTTAACATGATGTTAGGCATTGCTCCCAAAATTTCTGAGAACAACAAAGCTTATATCAAAGGATGGATCGCCCATTTAAAGGAAGAGCCAAAAGAGATTTTAAGAGCTTGCGGTGATGCTGAAAAAATCAGTGATTACATCATGAATTTTGATCCTGAGTATGTAAAGACTAAAAAAGCCTGTCAGAATCAAAAACTACTAACTGATTCAGAACCTATCACCCAGCAAAATCTTGAAACTGCCGTAGCAGATGCAAAGGCTTTAACTTCTCAAAGAGAAAACGATGATGTTGTTAAGCAGCTATCTGCTATAGTCGAAGAAGCCGAAAAGGGCTACAGAGAGATTTATAACAAAGGCAAAGAGAGAGGATATTATCAGGATGTAGATTTTGACACTTTCGAGGAAATTTACACCAGAACAGCTCTTTCAGCTATACCTAAAGAAGACTCACAAACAAGAGAAGATCATGAAGAATGGTCTGTAGAAAGACTTGTGGATGCTGTAGCTCATGATCCTGAAACTGCGAGCAGGACTTCTTTAGAATTTGAAATGCCTCCTATGGCATATTTGCACTGGTCAGAAAGTAAAGAGCTTGAGAAAGCTTTTGGCAAAAATAGATTTCTGCCTTTGAGTAAAGCTAATGAAGTTGTTCAAAAATTGAACAATAGCTATCCTCCTGACAGTGGCTATGACAAATCACTGTTTTCTGTTCTTTACTTCAAAAGAAATGCCTCAGGCGTAGGCTTTAAAGATGAAAGCTTTGAACATATTAGCTATGACATCGGAAGTGAACCTAAAAACTCAGATCTTTCAACTCACATCAGAGATTATGTTGACGGTGTTTTAAAAGGTGATGAAGACTTTTTATATACTTCAGAATACTCTCAACAAAAAGAATTAAAAGAAAGAAAAGCTCGTTTAGCTGATTATAAAGAGCAGATTGTACCTGTATTTGAGCAGTATTCTAAAGAATGCAGCAAAGCTCAAAATCAAATCATAGAAGCTGTAGCTGAACCTGCTGAAACAAAAGAGAATCCTCAATCCCTTACAGACTTGTTTGCAAACTTTGATAAAGCAGGTAAAACACCAAATAACAACAATATAAATCAACCTGCTGCAGATGAAACACCTGCAGTACCACTACTTGATGACGAGGTTAAAGTCGTTGGCTTTAATAATGACTCTGATCTCACAGTTCTCAATTCACCAACACAATCACATAAATCACCAGATATTGAACGTTAACGGAGAATTTATATATGGCGACTATTGAAGGAACAGCTACTGAATTTTCTCATAGAGAGACTTTAAAAGAGGATTTCGATGGGATCAAAGCTGGTATTCATGATTCACTCTCAAGCAGTAAAGATCTAATCAAAGATCTTGTATTCGCTATCAAAGCTCAATGGTTTACTAAAGAAGTGCCTATAGAGCCTGAGATTATTGCAGTGCCTGAAGACAAACTGAGCGATCTGCAGCTTGAAAACAAGCAAAAAGCTTTAGACAGTCTTGAATGTATGCAGTATTACCTGGGGCAGTCAGGTCAAGAAATCAAAGGTGCTCTAGAAGATAAATCTAAAGTAGGCCTTGATGATCAAATCAAACTTATTGGCTTTACTAATGAATGCAATCATGCTGAAGATGCTCCTGAAGTTTTCTATCCTATGGTAGAAAAGGATGCTGCATTAGAAAAGGCTGCTATTGACGAAATCGAACTTTTCCCTGAAGTTATTCCTGCAGAGCATGAGCAGAAGAATGAGTTAAAAAACAACAGCAGAGAGGGTGACATCATTGATGTTGAGCCTGAGATCGTTGATGGTGAATATGAACTCACTAATAAGCATGAGCTTATGGATAATGCTCAAGATATTGCAGATGGAGCTGACAGAGTTCAAGCACAGACTAATGCAATTCGAGATCTTGATGCTTTAAGAAAAGATCCTGCTCCTGAAGTTGCTACAGCTGAAAGTCCTATTCAGTTACCTTACATTCAAACTGATAACCCATATTTACCTATTATTCTTGATCAAAACACTCAATTTAAAGATGGTCTTCCTCAAGATCCAGTACGTCAGTGCTTAGATAATCAGGCCCAGCAGATGGCAGCTAACATTGTTCAACCAGGTAAATCAATTCTTACTTTCCCTGTATTTGAGCAGAATTTCTTCATGAATCCATTCACTGAAGTGATGCCTGCAGGAATGATGACAGACAACTTTAAGATGACTGTAAAATCAGGCGACATGAAGATGAAGTTCCAAAAAGATGGTGAAAATGTAAAGCTCAATATCAGCCAAAAAGGCGAAGGTCTTGCTCATGCTGTAATGCGTGGAATCGGCATGGCAAACGAACGATACATAGAGAATCAGAAAACTTGGCTGTGGGAGTTTGGCAAGAGTCTAAGACAAGCTTTAAAGAATAGAAACAAAGGCTTTAACATCTCTATGAAGTACAAAGAGAAGCCTGTATATGCTTATTTGATGTCACCTAATGGCAAAGCTTACCCTATTGATAACAAGGCTTTAGGCGTTTATTTCAATTTTAATTCACGTCAGGCTGAATTTATCAATGCCCTCTACAAAGCTGCATTAGCACAGAATTTAGTAAAGGCTGCAGAGCCAAACTTAAATCAGCAACAACAGCAGCTACAGCAGAACTCAGGCATGAGTATGCAAATGAACCCTCACCTAGCAGGTGCACATAACCAAAATAAAGAATTGGAGCGTTAACTATGAATACACCTAAGATGCCTTTAGTAAACAAAGACAAAATGACCGAAGCTGACTGGAATGAGTATTTTGAGTGTCGTAAAAAGTACGATATTGAAATGGATAAAGAGCAACAACAAGCTATTTTTAGAGATGCCATTGACCTGAGAAAGGCAGGCAAAATTGAAGAGTCTGAAAAGCTCATGATGAGACTTCCAGCACCAGCTAATGTCATGCTAAGTGCAAAGACAAGATTTGGCTTTAAGGCTATTCAAGAATACAACTTATCAGAAGCTAAAAAAGCTTATCCTGAAGAGTTCTAATAATAAATCCTAATTCTATATTTGCCTCATTATTGCTTCCTCTATCTTTTACGAGGAAGCTTTTTTAAGAGAACCTAACCATGACAAAGAAAGAACTTAACAAAGACAATATTCAGAAATTAAAGAAACAGTTTGCTAATGAAAAGGCAAACATTCAAAAAATATTTTGTGAGAACTGCGAAGAAAATCTTGTATTTACTTTTAAAGAAAAAGATTCTCTTATTCACATTCCTTTATCACAAATTCTTGAATGTTTACTAATTGCTGAAACGGAAGGAGAAGTGCCACATATAGATGAAAGCTGGTGGGATAGTTTGGAATCTATATATCCAAACATCGAAAATTTAAGAATTGAACTTCAAAGTGATTAATCGGACAATACACAAAATGTACTATAAAATTAACATTTTGAGGTAAAAATTGAAAGAATACAAATTAAGTAAAGACTCAAACGAAACTTTTCTTGTTGACTCAGATCCTTGTAAAGTAATTGAAAGCTATCTTGAATTGTTACCGTCAAAAGGAGAACCATGGATAGAAACACAAAATAGATCAGGAAAACTAACAAGAATTTATCATGGTGTATGTCCTTATTGTAATAATCCAACATTTCTTGTTGGATATGAAACAAGAAACAATAATTCTAGTGTGCCATACATGCGACATTACAAAAAGTCCGTTCCCCTTTTGGCAGAATATAACGAAACAGCGTATAGGACATGTATTTTAGCTTCAGGCAATTTCTCGTCTTTTGGAGATCTTTCAAAAAATAGGAAAAAGACTGATCCGTTAAGCACTCAAATACTAAACACAGTAAAAAGTCAACTTGACAGAATTTTTTACATTCTTGAGAAGGATACAAGCATTTATTTTTCTCCAAATCAAAAGATACAGATGTTAAGAGATTATTTATCTGCTTCTGGTTATAACTACAGTTCTTCTTACATCAATAATTTACCTTGGACATTTGCTAATGTGCTAAAAGCAAAAAATCTCTACTATCAATGCATAAAAGCAAATTCAGACGTAGATAAGGTTTTATCTTTGCTAAAAAACATAAGGTTGGACCCCATAGGAAAAACAGATCTAAAGAGAATAAATTCTGATGGTCAGTCTTTTATCAACTTATTTTGCGAATTTAGAAATTTAAGAATAGATAAAAAAAGTGGTGAACAATCAATCGATTTTAGAATCTACACAAAAACAAAAAATAGCATAGATGAAATTTATAAAAAAGCAATTCAGATAAATCTAACTAGATTTACAAACTTAATCAATATCAAAAGAAGTGATTATCAACAAAATAAGTGGAAAAAAAATGAAAGCAAAAATTGACGATATTATGTAATGATAAAACAAATCAACCTGTATAGTTCAGATTAAAAAATTATTCTTGTTTTTGTATTATACTGATGATAGTAGATAAATATTAAAGGAGATACAAATATGTGTACTTTAATGGAAAAAGACGTTCTAATTGAAGAAGTTTCAGCAACTGCTGCTTTTATCGCATACAGAACACCTTTAAATACAAAAAGTGAGGATCTTATAGAATGTTCTGAAATAAGAGAAAATTTACTAATAACTTCGCCTCAAGATATTAATAAGCAAAATATTTTGAATAGATTAAAATCTCTTAAAGAAAAATACTTGAGACTTCCTGTTTTTTCATATTATTTAGATGATTCAGAAAATGCATAACAAAGAAGAGCTCGAAAACATTGTCCCTAGCAAAGCTATCTTAAAACAAATCTGGGAACACTCAACACATCAAGGAAAGATATTACCTTCCTCAAGAAAGCCATTAGGTTACGTCTTAGGAGGTCAGCCTGGCTCTGGAAAGTCAGTATTAACAGAGACTATCAAGAAAAATAACAAAAATATTATTAGCATCAATGGTGACGAATACAGAAGTTGGCATCCTTATTTTTCTGAAATTCAGAATACATATGGCAAGGACAGTTCAAAAATCACAGCAAAATTTGCTGGAAAAGTAACAGAAGCTTTAATCAAAAAAGCGATAAAAGAAAAATATAACGTTGTCATTGAAGGAACTTTTAGAACAGCTGAAACTCCACTAAAAACATTAAAAGATTTGAAAGAAAATGGCTATACAACTTACGCATGTATAAAAACATGTCCTGAAGACGTTAGCTGGAATAGATGTTTGTCTAGGTATGAAGAAGGTCTAAATGACAAGTCAGGGAAAGAGAGATTCACTGATAGAAGTCATCATGATCTTGTAGTAAAAAATCTTGCTAAAAACGCTGATATTGTTTTTAAATCTGGATTAGCTGATAAATTTGGCGTTGTTGGAGATGCAGGAACTTTATTATTTGACTCTTCTAAAAATAACTTTAACAAGTTGCCTTCCAGTGCAATCAATAAAGAATTGAATATTAGTAAAAACAAATCTGATATTGAAAGATAGACTTTATCCCCTCAATAGCTACTCCAAAGACTTCTACAGCTTCAGCACCATTTTCATGATCCTTTTTCTAAGGAGCTTTTTTAAGAGTTTTCACCATGACAGAAGAAAATAAAGTATCAAAAGAAGATACCGAAGAACCTTTATACTTTGAATTAAAAGATAACATTTCATCTTTTTATATTAGTGATTCAGATATATTAAAGTGTATTCTCATAGCAGATGCTAATCATAAAATTCCGACTTTGGATAATAATTGGATCAAACAAGCTGAGATATACATTCAGAAAAATAAAAAAGAAGATTATTCAGACAAAAACATAGCAAAATATCAAAACGAGGCTGATGATTTTTATTGTCCAGAATGCGGAAACTGTGATTTCTGCTTTTTATTCAAAGATTCAGAACATGAATTCCTTATTCCCTTAGAGCAGATCGTTTTTTGTCTTTTCATCTGTAAAGAAGAAAATGTTATAGTTGACACATATCCTAATTTTTGGATGTTAATGTTTAACTCTTATCCATCCTTACAAAATCTTATAACAGAGAACAATTATAGTTGAGTTAAAGTAAGGTTTAATATGAATGATATAAAAGATCACAAAATACTTGTCATTGTTGCAGGAGTCAATGGTGCAGGGAAATCAACAGCTTATGAATTAGATCCTAGGTTCGCAAATAATATTCCAATTATCAATCCTGATGTGTATGCAAAAGAATTTGCTAACAAGGTTGGAGCAAAATCCATCAATGATTTACCACATAATATACAGAACACAATTAACATAAAAGCTGGAAAATTAGCCTTAAAAGCTAGACAAGAAGCTTTAAAATTAGGTATCGAATTTGGAATTGAAACCACAGCTACATCAGAAGCAACTCTAAAACTCATAGATAAGGCTCATAGCTTAAATTATCAGGTGAACCTTCTGTACGTTATGTTACCAGATGAAACCTTCCATATTGAAAGAGTAAAGTTGAGGGCAAAAACAGGTGGCCATTTTGTTTCCCCTGATGATATAAAAAGAAGGTTTATAAGAGCACAAAATTTGTTTCCTAAATTGTTAAAAGCTGCTGATAGAGTTTCTGTATATGACAACACAGTTGGATACAAAATAGCTTTAACAAAAGAAAATGGAAAATATAGGATCTTTCCTTGCGAAGAAACTATTCAAAAGAGACTACAAAAAGCCGTAAATGAAATTTGTAGAAATGAAAAACAAGTTGCTCAAAATAGAGCAAACTTTATAAATAAAAAAAAGTCTAGCGATCTAGAAAGATAGGCATCAATTTACCTTTATATATATTTTTTTGCCGTTTGGATAAAGTTCATATCTTCCAGACTCATCCTGTTGAAGAACTGGGACTCCAGCAGCCCAACTTGCTTCAATGGCTTTTTTTAGATTTTCTCTAACAACTTTAGGATTACACAGATTTTCGTAAAAAATCTCTCCAGGAGTTGGAGTTTTTTTATCTGCAACAAAAACGGATGCCTTATTCATAAAGTGACTCTCAAAAAAAATTATTCTCTTACAAGCTGATTATAATTTATTTTTACCCAAAAGTTTTCTCCACTGACTATTATTATCTTAAATATGATCATGTTGAGCATTCTTCTTACGATTTATAGCCCATTTCTGAGACTGAGACTGCTTTGATTGATGAGACTTACGCTGTCTAATCTTCTCTTTAATGTCATAGCCTTTTTCTTTCTGCTTTTTATTAAACTCTTTAAGCTTTCTTAGAAGCTCTTCTTGAGATGTCTCTACTGGGGGCATATTGTTTATGTATCGTTCTAAATCTGCAGCTAACTTTATATTTTGAGCATTGCCTGAAGCTCTAAGTTCTTTGATATACAAAGCAGCGTTCTTTATGATGTTCTCTCTTGTCTTTACTGCTTTTTGTTTAGCAGCACTCTCAGGAAGGTCTTTACCAGAATTTAAAGCATCATCAATCTGCTTCATTCTTTCTAGATCATAAGGATGAGATGGTGAAAGGTGCTTATTCCATTCTCTTTCTTCTTGATGAATACGCTCTTGAGTTTTCGCTTTTTGAGTATGCCCTCTTTGAGCCCTGGTAGTAGCATTCATATCAATACCATACTTTTTAGCAATTACAGCAAAACGTTCTCTTAGGTATCTTAAATCTTGTTTTCTCAGATTTAAGCGTTTGCCTTTTGAGTTAAGAGCTTTAATAAGAAGGTGTACATGAGGATGATCTGGCTCGTTTGGCATTTCATCTGATTTATAGTGAATACCGAACAAATAGCTAAAATCTTCTGAAGCAAGACACTCTTGAGCTAATTCTTTTACTGCAGCACGAACAGCAGCAGGATCACTTCCTTTTGGGCATGAGATGATAAGTCGTCTTGCATCTGCAGAGCGTTTTCTACCATCTTCATCATAAGGAGTATTCTGAGACTTGCACCAGTCAGAAATTCTTGACTCTAATTCATCATGAGTTAAAAGATTTCCATTTTCATCTTCAAGCTCAATTTTTCCATGTCTTGAGATATAGTCAGCAGCAGCCATCATGTGCTTTTGACATTTGATCCCCTTGCTAGCTTTATCAATCTTAACCATTGATTCAGGAAGATGATTGACGATGCCAGAAGCTTTATCACTAGGACTTAGTTCTGAAGATGTTCTATGAGAACCATAGGATGCTGTAGGAAAGAGTTTAGAACCTGCAGATGAGTAATGGTAGCCACTGCCTCCATTTTGCTCTGTATGATGAATTTTAGGGCTTCCACGCCCTTTATGCCATTTTAGAAGATCTTCAATCTTGATGTTTGTTCTTGTTGATAGTGGCATTTTTTAACAACCTATTCTTGCTGCAGCAAAATCTAATGTCTTAGTTTCTGCTTCAATTTCGTTCTAAATCTAGCTGAATTTATAAGTTTCCATACAGCTTCAATGTGCTTAACAATCATGTTGTGACATCCATCTGTACGGTCTATAAGGCTGTTTACAAGCTGCATAATAATTTCTGCCTGAGTATTTTTGAACTTCTCAAGATCCAGCATATTAGTCTTGTGTGCAATCTGATTTAAGTTCACACCGATTTTATGCAACTCATAATTTGACTTTTCTAAAGACTCAATCTCGCCTATAGTGAATTGAGGCTCATTAACAGTAATTGCTCTTACCAGACCAACAAGAGCCTGATGTCTTGTTTGACCCATGATGGCTGAATACTCATCTAAAACTTTAAGCTCATCTTCTCTGAGTCTTAAATGCTGGTGAACAGCTTTAGAGTTATTAGGAGTAATTAAAAGAGCAATTTTCTTATCACCGTTTTGAATTTCATCACTGACAGCCTGCTTTAAAATTGCTGCAGCTAAAGTTGCTGGCTTTACAGCATACTTAGCAGCAAGTTCTAAAAAGGCATCATGAAACTCACCTAAATTGACCGTGAGCTGTCTTCTTTTTTTCTCAACTGTCATAGCTACAGCTCAATAGTTAAAGTCTTGCCGTTGTCAGACAAAAAGAAATTCAAAAATCTGGACTTCAAACGAGACTCAGGGAGGTCAAAGCTCTCTTTAGATGATTCTCTTCTATAGCTCTTTATAGGTGTGTTGTCCCAAATTATGACGATGTAAGTTACATCTGAGCCGACCATAGCTAGCAGATCTTTGATTGTGTATTCGGTTAGTTCAATGTTCATTTTGTTGTTTTCCGTCATTTAAACCGCACTTAGTGCGACCTGACTTGCTCAGGTGTTTCGCAAAATTTTCAAATTTTGTCGCTCTCAGGGAGTCCCCAGACAGGGCAGGTGGCAAAAGTGGAGGATCACAAATGCACTGCATTTTGATCCTTTTTGCCTATCCTGCCCTCATCAAAAAACAACAAAATTCCCCTCTAAAAGTTTGCCCGGGCAAACTTTTTTAGGATTCGTAAATACGGTTTAAAATGAAGTTCTCACACAACACCTCATCTAAAGAGCCGTCTTCATATTTGACTTTGACCATGCCGTCTGTAGTTGGCATTTCCATCACTATTTCAGCTTCACGGCCATCAACTGTGCCCACAAATACTGGATGTTTCAGCTTTTTAGATTTTGTTTCAGAGTCAAAGTCTGTATCAGCTAATGATTCAGATTCACTTTCATTTATTGAAGTATCAACTCCAGAGAAAGCTTCATCTTGGAAGGTAGGAGCTGAATTTGAAATCTCAGCAGATTCTGCAGAGTCGTCTGAAGAAAAATCATCTGTAGTAGCTTCAGAACTTTCTTCTTCAGTATCATCAGACTCATAATCACTAGCATTAGCAGGCTCTTCAAATGAGTCTTCAGTGCTGTCATTTTCTAATGATGTTGAATCTTTAACATCAGAAGAAATTTCAAATAATTGAGCAACATTTTGAGCTTCAGAATCTGAGCTTTCTACAGCTGTATTTTGCTCAGTTAGTTTTTTTCTAAAATTAGAAATATCAGATTTGCTGATATTTTCATTTTTTTCTATAAAGTCGCTAATTTCATCAGGATGTTCTTCATATAACTTGACTGCATCATAAAAAGCTCTAATTGCATTAAACTTATCTTTAGCATCCTTTAACAACTCAGGGGCATCTTTCCAAATCATGTACAAGTTAACTTGGCTTTTAGATGTTCCTAACTTCTCAGCAATATCAGCTTGTTTCTCGCCAGCATCTGATCTTGAGACAATGAACTCAGCCATTTCATAGAATTTCAAATTGTCTCTTTTAGCATTTTCTGCAATCTGAACATAACCTAACTGAGAGCTTTCATAGGTTGATAGGATTGAGCGGATCTTAGTAAAGCCTGCTAACTTAGCAGCTTTTAATCTGCGTTCACCAGCAACGACAATGAACTTTCCAACATTGTCAGGATCATCACGAACTACAATAGGCTGAATCAGGCCATTCTTTTTAAGATCATCAGCTAATTCCTGAAGAGCTGTTTCATCAAAGTTTTTTCGTGGCTGATTAGGATCAGGGGAGATAATATCTACATCAAAATCATAGAATGAACCTGATTTTGAAGTTAGCTTTGCATAGTCACCTTTGCCTTTAAAATTCTCGATACTCTTTTTTAGATTTGCTAAATGGTCTGGAGTCATACTCATTTTTTATTCTCCTTAAGTTGTCTATCTATATTTGCCTGAAAACACTGAAGATGTTCTTGATACTTCAAATGAATAATGAAGAATTTCAAAGTTAGGGAACCAATTCATGTAGCTGCTAACGATCGATTCATTGATGTATAAGTACTCAAAAGGAGCTGTTTCAGTTTTTACAATGTCATATAGCGAAAACTCTTTTGAAGGATCAACTAATGATTCTTTAGTAAAGACAGCTCCTATCTTGAAGAGGTAATTCATAGCCTCATTTATCACAGCTTCAGGCATCTGAAGCAGAGTTGATGCTAATTTAATGATTTGAATACGATTAACATAAAAGCCTTCGCATTCAACTAAAGACTGGTTAGCGCACTTTAGAAGTCCACTTAAAATGATCCATGCTGTATAGTTGTAGTCAGCATTCTTGTTATATCCGACCTCACCTTCTAGGTTGTCTTCAATAGTTAGATATGGCTTATCAATGCTTATTCTCTTAGATGGATCAATCTCAAAGATAGGAAGACAGCATCCAGTGGAATGTCTCTTATTTAGAACAGCGTTAGCTCTTCCTAAAAAATCAAAAGTAAGAGTGAGCTCTTTCTTACTCTGTAAGCTTTCTGAAATCTTTTTGAATAAAGGAACTCTAATCTTTTTTAAAAGGTTGTTTTTATACTTGTCAGAGTAATACTTAAAATGAGCTTCGTTAAAGCCTGTAAATTTAGAACGCTTCTCTTCAGGTAGACTCTCATCAAGAATTAAGCCTGTAATGTAAGCCAGTACAATCTTTTCTAAAGGTCCTAAATTCTTAGATCTTAAGTTAGTTAAATAAAGCATTCCTACAAAGTTAAGCTTTAACTTTGGTAGTTTTGGCTTTTTTCTTAACTCGCTATTCTTCTGCGAGTTTTTAACTTCTTGAGCTAATGATGGTGTTTCAGTCTTCTGCTCTGGAACTTCATTAGTCTCTTTTTCTTTATTTTCAGCCATAATTTTTCCTCTTAAAGAACGATTGAGATAGGAGCTGCACAGCGCATCTCCCTTAGTGTTTGAATTTCGTTTAGATTCATGCCAGGAAGAGAAGCAGCCACATCAGTCATCCAAAAGTTTTTAATGATGGCCTTAGCTGTATTGCCATAAAGCTTTGATGCTTTTGCAAATACTGCTTTCTGCTCATCTGTAGATGTATCTTCTTTCTCTGGATTGATTTGACAGAGCATGGTAAAGAAGCAACGCTTCATTTCACCCCATGCAACATTTTGATTAGGCATTTCCCATATAGGCTTGCCATTAGCTTGAGCTTCAGCAATGCCAACGTGTTCTTTGATTGCAGCATAATGAGTTGTTTCTTTAACGATGGCATTACCATCAGCATCCAGTGCTACAGCAGCCTTTTCAAAAGACAGCTTTGATGTATCAAGAACAATATCTAATTGCTTCCACTTTAGAATTAAGTCGCTTGCTGAATTGAAAAGCTCTTGTGCGTTTTGGCATTGGAAGTTAGTTGATGTAAGCAAATTAGGCAGCATTCCTAAAAAGCCTTTGCCTAACTCCATATCAGGATTGTTTTGAGTAACTAATGTGATTCTGTTCATTAGTCTGGCAATACCATCAATAGGCTCTTTGTTTAAAACAAGTGGAGAGATTAAATGAGTAGCTACAGCAATGCCGATATTTGAGCGCACATCTGGATTTGGATTGGTATCAATCACAACAAGATCGAAATAAGCAGCCAGACACTGGATATTTGCATTGAAGTTGTAAGCTGCTACATAGTGAAATTCTTCACCTTTCTTTTCGATTTCAGACAAAACATCATCAGCAGGAAAGCACACAAGTGAAGAGCTTTCTAGTGAGTTCATCTGTGAGCGTAATTTCTGAGGAAATTGCTCTTCAGTCTCAAGCATAAAACTTGAAGATGTAAGCTCTGCTACTGAGCAATTCTCATTTGCTGAGATAGCAATAGTAGTATTTGCCTGCTGATCAAGATCTAAAACAGCAACCTTAAGGCCAAACTTAAAAGCACAATAAAAAGCAAACTGAACTGATAGAAGAGTCTTGCCAACACCGCCTTTCTCATTTGCTACAGTTAAAATCTTCATAAAAAACTCCTTTGATTAAATGTTTGCAATCACGTCACGAACAAGGCCTAAAGCGTTGTCGTTCTTTACTGAAATCTGTTTGAACTCGTTACCTATCACCATTGAGATCATTTCTGTTTTCTTGTCTAATTTGAGATCAATATGTTCACCTGTAGCTACAGAGAGAAGATCTTCAAGCATTGGTATCAGGTTCTGTTTTCTTGTGTCATCTGACATACTTTGAGCAAAAGCAATCTTTTCAAAAATATCCATAATTTTCCCCTGTTTATATATTTCTTGTAAGTTCCAAAGTGCGCTTTACGTTCTGGTAAATACCTGATACGGATTCAACCTGAAGAGTTACTTTTTTTTGATTAAGCATAGAATTGATGTCTTTCACTGAAAGTGAAGAACTCTGTAAATCAATACCGTTAATCTTGTGAAGGATGGTCAAAAATCTTGTATTGAGCTTTAAATCAAGCTCTGCATGGGAGCCTGGCTTTACTTGTACAAGCCAACAGCAAGAATCTGATTGAGAAGGAGAGATGACCCTTATGCCTATAGGATCACTTTTTAGATTTAATTTATATGTGTTATCCACAGCGAGCTGTGCGTTATTAATTACGTTATTAATATGATCGTTTAATTCATTATTAATAGAGAGATCATTTTTTTCCAAAGATAAGCTGTTTTGAGATCCTTTTTTTCCCAAATCCCCCTGTGGAAAACGACATTTTTTTCCAAAGTGTTTCTTTGCCTTTAAGCTTAATAACAGAGACTTTAAAGAGTCATTTGTCATGCTGGATATATCAGCATTAGAAGAGCCTGCTTTGCAGCGTTTGAGAACAATTTTTCTGCAGTGCTCTGAGCTCGTGATATTGAACTTCTTAGCGTACTGTGAGCTAATATCATCACTAATGTTTACAGCCTTAACTGACTTTTTAGAAGCATCTGAGCAATAAGCAATAGCCTTAAGCTCAATGAGAGAAGCATAAGCGTTACGAAGAGTTCTGTCAGAGATATTAAGCTCTTTACATATCTGAGTAGCATCATCGCTATCAGTGAAGAATCCTAAATCAGCTTTAGCAAAGAAAGATGATTTATCTAAGAGATAAGAGAAAACAAGTATCTCAGAACCCTTAAGCTTAGATGCGCCTGACTCGGTGTAAATAGATGAGATCGAAATGAACTTACCAGCAAAATTGTACACACTGGATAATAAGATCTTGCGTGAGCTGTTTTGTCCATAAGATACAGAGATAAGTCCTAACTTATTGAGTTTCTCAATATGTCTTCTAATTTGAACAAGACTGAATAATCCATGAACACGTGAAAGCAGTTCATTGTTTGAATAATCAATAAAGTTTGATTGAGAGTTTTTACATAGATTTGTCAGAATAGACAAAAAGACTTTAAGAGTTGGGCTCAGTTTTGAATTGAGCTGCTCTTTATAAAGAATGCCGATAATTGATAAATCACCGACAGCATTAGATAGAAAATTTGACTTTTTTTCTGATAAAAAATCATTATTTTCAGTGTAGTTTTGAGAATTAGCGACTTTTTCAGGAAGCTGAAAATCGTTAAATGGCTTAAATGAGCCAAATTCACAAAAATTTTTGAAAAATTTTGATGAGTTAAAATTAAGAGAAAATCTCTGATAATTCAGAGAGTTAAATAGATTCTGACCGCTGGTGCTGATACCGAGAATCGAACTCGGGACCTCACCCTTACCAAGGGTGCGCTCTACCAACTGAGCCATATCAGCAGCGAGTTCAATAAATATATTGAAAGGGAAGCCTGGCAGTGACCTACTCTCACACAAACGTACGTTGCACTACCATCGGCGTGACTGCATTTCACTTCTGTGTTCGGAATGGGAA
>ERZ857629.209-NODE-209-length-89182-cov-7.022911_pt1 | contig 89182 bp, 87 predicted proteins | sample MGYA00519700_ERZ857629 | MGnify/ENA primary metagenome ERZ857629 (study PRJEB31778, sample SAMEA3449351) | human gut metagenome | biome: human gut; feature: human-associated habitat; material: faeces | place: United Kingdom | collected 2010/2012 ... | reverse complement strand
GCCAGATCTCAGAGATCAGTCAGACCTAGTGATACCAGAGACGGGAAAATAGGTTCTTAAGTTCGTCGAGGATTATGCGCTTGTACCTCAACGCCTTGGACTGGTTGGTGAAGGATCCGACGACGATATGTTCTCCCTTCTGGTCTCGGACGCTATGTCCTTGGTCTCGGAAAGGCTGCGGGCGACAATGATGTCGGGATTCTCTGAAATCACAAGATAGAACTTACTTCCGGCTTTCTGTATGAGCATGTCCATGGAGAGCTCGTCTTCCGGGCGCATGATGTAAACGATGACATCGTCGCCGTCATCAAGACCGAGCTTCTTCACTTTGGTACCAACGGCCAGGATCCGCTTTTTCCCGGTCTTGGTAATCTGTTTCGGGGTCTTGATATAAAACATCAAGCGTAGTAAATAGGCGTTGCGGATATAATAAAAGCGATATACAAGTGTATATCGCGTTTTAAATAAATATTTGCTCAGATGCCGAATATCATATTATTCCCGCGACCATCATCAGAACAGATCCCACTGTGTAGCCAGCGACAAAACGGGCATTCTCGCGCATCAATTCTGTTACCGATGATATAAGCAGTATCACATTGATGAACACGGCGAAACCGAATAACAAGTTGTCCGATGCACCCCAATCGGGCATTATGAGTAATGCGTTGACGATCAAACCTGCAATAGCACCGGCAACTGCACTATCGATACCTTTTTCGTACGAATTAGTTGTCATATATCCTCCTTTAACAATAACATTGTGTTGATGATGCAGTTCAGGGAACCTTTGGTTTAATTCCTTCTTTGTTTGCGATTTCGCAAACAGTTTTTAGATCACAAGCGGTACAGGTCGCCTCATCGTAGTTCTCACATTTCCAGCAGGACATTACATCCTTTGAGTTCATCATTTCTGAGCGAACGCATGACTCCAGTTCTGCTACTGTCCTGTCGAAATCCTCTAACGATTCTTTGATAGCTTGTTCATCGTAGGGGATAATCTGAATGGATCTACGAAGAAGGAAATCCTCAGACAGATTTAGTAGTTCACCCTCATCATCAGATCCAGATTTTGCCGCACCTTCTAGTCTTGCCAAGTCTTTATCAGTGGCATGGAAATCGTTGCGCAAAACATCCGCCCCTAGTGCCAATAGAGCTTTCGCATCCTTTGGAGTAGGGTGAAGTTCATTTAGGTACAGTACGACTCCGCAGATAATGGGTTTAGTGTCCCCCTCACTTTTAGAGTTCTGGTCGTAGAGCCACATATAGGTCTTAATCTGACGAGCATACTGTTCCCACGCGTTGTAGGTTTTGCCGGGGCTTTTTTCGTTCTTAGGACGGCTCATACCTTTGTAGTCGATGATGATTTCAAATTCCGGATTATGCTCGATCATCTCGGCTATCGAAGGGATCTCCTTCAGATACTGAATCAGCTTATTGTTTCCGCCACCGTTTTGGATGTTCACAGAATTGATTACGTCTATGACACCGGTAATCGAATAGTAGCGTGATCTGCTGACATTGGGGTCGTACCCAGGCATTGGTCTTATGCCCTGGAGCTTAAATTCACAATCGGATATCAGCGGGAACAGATATCTCCCCCATCCGTTTACTGCCAGATTAGCAGTCTCGTTTGCCCATCTATGATGCGGATGGTTCTCGTCAGGGCATCCGCCCTTATCTCCCTTTTCACAGAACGGGCAGAATATTTTCGAGTTGGGTTTAAGATTCTTGGACCTTAGTCTCCTGGCAACTTCTATCGAAATCTGCTGAATCTTTTCAAACGGCCAAATAAACTGATTCTCTTCGGGGTTCTCTTTCCAAATAAGATATGCTTCCTCCATGACACTATGGATGAATTCTCCGAACCACTGCTGCACAGGGATAGATGGAGGTAGCGCCCCTTTGTTGTTAAAGCGATACTGAAGGGGACACTTCTCGAACGCCAGAAGATCTCCTGTTAGGCTGTAGTTGGGAACAATATAGTTCTTGGAACGAATTGTGATGGTTTTCTCTTCCATATCTTCACCTCATAGATGGACCAAATTGTTGAGTCCGCTTCCCCAAACCCAGGTACCGTCGCGAGTCCACCCCGTGCCCACATTGGGAATTACCTTTCCATCGCGGTTGTATCTGTTGGGCGTGAGGCCGACCAACAGTAGAACGTCCTGGGGGCGGCTAAATGAGACGTAATACCTCCTAATCATATCATCGAAACAGCGGTCCACGTCATCACGATCGATTTTGACTTCCGGCGATAATTCAGCTAAGAAATTCTCGGTCATCGATGTGGCATCGGGGTCATTTTCGTTGGGGTATCTCTTGAACCTCTGTTTAGCATGGTTGGTGTAGAAATCTGAAGCAACATCAACTATGGTAATGGGGAATTCCAAGCCTTTGGCCTGATGCATGGACATGATATCTAGCTTGTTGTACGGAGCATCACTGAGAAGAGTCTCATCAATATCGACTTCGCCTGATGCAATCGGAATGAATATGTCCATAAGGGCTGCCTTGACTGAGGACCTCATAATCCCTTTGTAGTCTTTGACTCTCTTTCCGTTCACATACTTCCATTCGTATTCAAACACAATCCTGCCATCGAAGTTGTTTACATGAGAGGAGTTATCCGCAGTACGACATATGGCCTGGAGATACACGAGCCCTTCGAGTTCCTTGTGAAGAGGTACGACCCAAGGAAGTAGGTTGTACATTATGTCCACCAATGCCACGTCATCCTTCCATTTATTGCCGTTCAATGGATTCATCAGTTGCCAGCTTTCTACGTATTTTTTGAGTGAAACTCCGCGGACATCGGGGGCACTATTGATGAAGCTAGTCGCTCCCGCCCTCCACTCGGTTATTACGCGATAAGCGTCCTTGGATGCCCATACCTTGCCGGATCCCTTCTCATACTTCATGGTAAGATAGTCGTTGAGAGGGTCGATGCATAATAACGTCAACCCACAAATCAATCCAATATTGTTGATGTTCTGAAGTTCCTGACCACGAGGGTTGAAAACCTCGACTCCCCGCGGGGTGATATAGTCATTTATCAAATGTGGCATGCGTGCCTTGTGATTACTGCCGTATTCCGCCGGAGAAGAACAAAGGAGGACGATGTCTGCTGCTGACCCCCCATTTCCCAGTTTAATTGTCCATTCCTTGTCGTTGTTATCTCTAAAAGAATAGGTGCCACCTTTCACCAGCTTCAGAATGAAATCAGATAAATCACGGGACAGTTCTTCAATAGTATCCCTAAACATGCCAAGAACTGGATAATTGATGCAGTCCTTCCTCTCAGCAGTCATCTCAGGTTTCTTGATGCGGGCATTCTGATACTCTCTGTCCATGGCGATGAAGCGATTGTAGAAATCCACAATATTGGGTGTTGAACGGTAATTTTTAGAGAGGAAGAACTGTCTGAACTTTACTCCTGACGATTCCATCCTCTTTTCCAGATTGTTAAAAAGATAGACTCTGGATCCCCTGAACCTGTACATAGACTGATCGTCATCGCCGACGACCATACAACTGCCGCCGTTACGGACGGCGTTAGCCATTAGCTCGCGAAAAATCGATTCTTGTAGCAGATTCGTATCCTGATATTCATCGATAAGAACGAACTTGTATCTGCCGAGATACTCAACACCTTTTGGGGTCTTCATAAAATCCCTGTACTTCTGCTCCAGCATGGGGAAGTCCATCAGTAGTTTCTCCTCCAGATAGTCGTTGTACTTATCCAGACATTTCTTGGTGCAGGGGAATCCGTGCAACTTGTCTGTTGAAATCAGGTTCTCCTTCAGGCGGTTGTTCAGATTGATAAGGTATTCCGACCTTTTGTCGCCTGTGGGTGCCTTTCCGAATATTTTCTTTAGCTCCTCCTCGAAAAGTGTGCGGACAGAAGGGTTGAACATTCCACTGCCCATGTATCCCCTCTTATTCATCAAAGACAATGCCACAGCGTTGTCAACGATTACAGGCGCATTGTCCCCGGGGTTCCTGTACTCAGTCAAGGCCTCTTCGGAGATGCTATCGATAGTTCCGGCAGTTATCTGGTTGAAATTAAGATTCTCGATACGCCATCTGACCTCTTTAGATAATTCGAGATTGTCCAATGCATACTGGCGGATGGTTTCTCCCCAACTGAGAATCCTGGATTTGAGTTCGTCAGCAGCCTTTATCGTGAACGTGGTGGCGATGATTTCTTCCGGCTTTACATCATCCACGTAGATTAGCTTCAGAACACGAAATACCAACACCGTTGTCTTTCCACTACCTGGTCCCGCTATGACCTTCAATGTGACGTTGACGGGTGAAGTTACTGCATCCAACTGCTCCTTGTTTGAGGTAAGATCCCTGCGAAGTTCCGCGCTCTTTGTGCTGTTGATGAAGTCGTCGAGGCTAATCATTTTCGATCATGTCATCACTGTTTTTACAGGTTTATAATACTCTCGCCGTTTTTTTCCAACTCCAAAGATTTTAATATTTATTTTACATATACTTTTAATATTAATATGGCTGCTATTGGAAGGAAAGTACAGAAGAACGGGCAGGGTCAACTGACGGTAACGATACCTAAGCAGCTCGCAATAATACACGATATCGAGAAAGGAACGGTGTTATATTTTGACACAGTAACTTCGGGTGAAATTAACCTCGATGATCTCGTTTTCGTTGTGAGGAAAGGGAAACAATGAGATTCTACATATCAAAATGTCATGACCGTCTAAACGGCTCGCCGTACCGTCCGGAAAAACACGGGGAGTACCTCTGCATCAACCCGTATTACAAGGTTACGGTGAGAGGTAAAAGTACCAAGTTCATCATTGACTCTGGAGCTTTCCAGGATGTGGGGAATGAGACCCGCTTAACATTCGAAAAAGCTCTTAAAAGACAGTTGGAATTCGAAAAAACGGTCACGAAAGACAGTCGTCCTGCCGAAGCAATAGTATCTTACGACAGACTAGTGGATGAACAGATGGGGGAGTCAGGACAGTTTAAGGCTAGGGTTTCCGCAGAAGAGTCAATAACCTACGTAAAAGAGACCATCGACGCTGCTAAATTCCTCGTTTCCAAAAGAGAAGAGTTGAAACCAAGAAGGCTTATTCTAAGTTGCCAAGGGACCACCGTGGATCAGTATCTAGATTGTTTGCGCGAGATACTAGATATCGCTAGTCCTGAAGACATAATCGGGTTCGGCGGATTTTGTATCATCTCAAAGAACAGAGAATACGAGAAACAGTTCTACGAAGTAGTTTACAGAGGTTTCCCGATGATACGGGAAAAAGGGATCATCAGGGTCCACATTTTCGGCGTCGGGATGTTTAGATCGCTAATACAAGCCGAGATTTGCGCCCAGTTGAATGGAATTGTATGCAGTTACGACACGAGCTCCTGTGAGATCAATTCGGTCTACGGTAAGGTGTTCGATCCGCTGAACGCAATGCTTGTTTCGGTATATCAGAAAGAACAGAAAAAGAATGGCTATGTACCCGCAGAACTGGCTGAATTCAACGTAAAATCAATTCTACAATTCTGGAAGCATTTCAGTCAACTGCCTCTGCCGGAGTCATTCATTCCGGGTTTAGTCGAGCGTCCCAAAAATGATAAGCCGAAAAAGGTGAAGAAGATAAAGGGCGAAATGATAGTGGATGAACCTAAAGACTGAGAATAACTATATCTCGAACAGTGCCTATTCGTCGGCGATAATGTGAGTGAAGAGAAGAGTATCAAGTGTCAGGATCTAACTGTCCAAATGCTTTTTACGAACAAATTCAAAGTTGATTTTTACCAGAGAGAGTACGTTTGGGAGACAAAACAAATTGAGGATCTTATTTCGGACTTGTCTAACGAATTTCTCAAGAACTGGTCTGCCAACGACAAATATGATGCTGTTCAGAAATACAACCCTTATTTCATGGGCGAGATTATCCTCTCTTCGAAAGACGGCGGTATGGCGGTAATCGACGGGCAGCAACGCATCACTTCAATCACATTGCTACTGATCTACCTCCTTAATAATTATGGAGAAGTGGATAAGTTCCCCACATCTGCAGTCAGTGGCCTCATATACAGTGACTATTACGGCGTAAAAAAGTTCAACCTAGACATTGAAGATAGAACTGCGTGCATGCTATCCTTATTTGAGAACGGAATATACACTGTAAGCAATTCCGACTCCCCGTCCGTCCACAACATAGCGAACCGCTATTCAGACTTCCAGGATTGCTGGAACCCTGGTATCAACAAATCCAACATCGTCCACTTCACCTACTGGTTAATGAATCGTGTGGTGTTCTCCCAAGTCATCACAAATAACGACGAATTTGCATATGTGATATTTGAGACAATGAATGACAGGGGTCTATCCCTGACACAAACGGAAATGCTACGCAGTTACCTTCTGGCACACATAGATGATTCAAAGCGCAATCAATCTATGGACAAGTTTGCAAATGCTATCACTTCACTCAATAAAACAAAGATCGGTAAGCAGACTGTTGATCAGGAGTTCTTCAAACTTTACTTCAGAGCACAAATGGCGGAAGGCAGTACACAAACTAAGGATTCTACCAGCGACTTCCAGCTCATTGGAAAGGGTATTCACCGTTGGGTTAAAATCAACGAAAAGAAACTTGGTCTGAACACTTCTGACGATTACGTGGATTTCATTGACAGAATCCAGTACTATGCCGACGTGTATGTGAAACTGCAAGGTATAATAGCCTCCAGGAATACGAACGATCACTTATACACCATCGTTAACAACGACTACGGATTCACACTTCAACCCGAGCCGATACTGGCATGCATTTGCTACAAGGACAGTAATGAAATCGTTACCCAAAAGATATATATCGTGTCAAAGTACCTTACCAAGGTACTGTCCTGGTTCACCTGGAGACAAAAATCCACAGCCCAGAGCTATCTTGAGACCACAATATTCGATTTATGTAAACAAATTAGAAACAAGTCCGTAGAGGAACTTGTGTTGATTCTCGATCAGGAACCAATTGACATTTCCGAACTGGATAATGTTCCGATGTTGAACCAACAGAATAACAGGAAATTCAAGGTTCTCATCGCGTTAATTACGGAGATTGTAGCGAGAGAGTCCGGAAGCCCAGATTACATGTTAAACAAAATAAACATCGAGATAGAACACATCTGGTCGGACCACTTTGAACAGCACACGGATGAATTCGACGAAAGATCCGATTTCGTCAATACTAGGAACACCATAGGTGATTTGCTAGTGCTACCCAAAAGGTTCAACGACTCTTACAATGATAGTCCTTACGAAACCAAGGTTATACATTATATTGAACAGAATGTATTGGCTCAAAGTCTCAATCCGAACAAGTACGAAAACAACCCTGGATTCTTAGAGTTCGTTAAACGTTCTGGATTAGCCTTCCACTCGTATAAGGAATTCAAAAAGTCCGCCATCAGCGAACGTACTGAACTTTACCGTAACATCCTCCTGTGGAACTGGGGAAAGCTAAGACCCGACCAGAAAACCTTGGACCAGGGCTTTTTCTGATTAGGTCATTGGAAACCTTCGCGCGATTCATCAATGAGCAGTTCACCGAATGCTGTAACAAACTCCTTGTTGTTTGCTTCATTGTAAAACGGCAAGCCTAGTACTACAAACTCCGAATCATCTAGGAAGGTTATGTCGGATCCTACCCAGCGTTTTCTCAGCTGTAGCAGAAACTCCTGCTTCCAACGATCCTGTTCTAGTAGTATGTCTCCCTTCGGTTCTATGAACGCCTGGAATTGGTCAAACTCCTTCTCCTTTCCTTTCCTTTTCAAGAACAGCAGGAAATCAGGCTCAAACCTTTTCCCCTCGTCGAAAGAGTAAATGTGGAGTTGTCTTTCGTTTCTAACAAGGTACACTCCGTCGTACTTCTCTTTAATCTGGTCGTAGTGGTTGCTGAAGAACTTAACGAAAGATTTCTCCTCCGAAGTACCATAGTTCTCATTAAACACATACCAATCTTTCTCCGATAGATCGAGTTGATAAACACCAGGGCGAAGAAGTTGTCCACCGATCTGACCACGGTGGCTTTGGTGACGGTCACCACGGTGTTCCCTTTCTCGTCCTTCCTCTCCCTCCGCCTGTCCTGAAGGAGGATCCTTCCCTCGGGCATGAGGTGTATATCATCCTCGAAGGCGAAGCTCGGAGCCCTGGAGACGTGCCTCCCCTCTTTGATGAGGCGGTCCATGGTCTGCCGGGTCTTACCGGTCTGCTCGTCCACGAAAAGGGAATCCGAGGCGGACTTGTAGGTGTCCATGTACTTGGCGGCAGTGGAATTAGCCGACAGGCCCCCCCTCATCCCCGCATAGATCACCTCCACCTTCAGCTTCTTCAAGATGTTCTTGAGACTGTTGAGTTCATCCGGCCCTTCCCTGGTGAGCCTTGAGGAATCGTACACCACCAGGTACCTGGGCTTCTTGGAGACGATCGCTCCGAAGAGGTTGGCGAATTCGTCTCTGTCCGCGGTGGTACCGAAGACACCGTCGTCGTGAAATTCCCCAACAACGATGACACCCTCGTGTTTGCACCACTGTCTGCATACCTTCAGCTGCGTTTCTATGGAAGCCCCGGAATCCGCTTGTCCTTTCGTTGATACGCGGGCATAGATCACCGCGCTCTCTCCTTCCCTGAAGGAATCGGTCATTCCCTCCCCTCCAGGAATCCTTTCACAAGGGACATCAGTCTCCTCTGGCATCCTTCGCACAACCAGAGGCAGATGTTCTTCTTCTCCCCGGGATCGTACATGTCGTTGAAGGATGATGAGGGGCTTTCGCATTTCATGCAGTTCATCTGCGGAACACCTCCTTCACTTCCAGCACATCGGCTATGTGGTCGATGTTCACGTAATGGCGGTGCCCGTCGGTGCATTGCATCTCCACGAACTGGTCCTTGCCTCCGACTATGCTTTCAAGGACCTCCTTCGCCCGGTCGGTGACATAAAGGAACTTGCCGCTGCGGAGGATGATCTGGATTATCAGGTCGGAGCGGTTCACGGCCTCACCGCCCTGTTCCACAGTCTGATCGCGGTGGAAAGCGAGGAATGAAAACCGTCGGAGAATTCGGAATCGTTCTGGTTCAGCGAAGTCGGGATGAAACCGCATACCGAACACTCCACCCAGGCCTCGATGAAATTGTGTGTGGAGGCATCACCGCCGCATTTCGGACAGGGACGGAGATTCATTGGTATCCCTCTCCGGTGAATTTCGGGAACGTGCATTGGGTCTGCGATATGGACTGTGCCGCCAATCCGGTGGATATGGCAGTGAGATTATCCACGTTGGAACTAAGGAAGACGAGATTCTCGCCCATTTGTTTCAGGACGGTGAACAGGAATGCCTGGTTCTTCTGGATCTTGCACAATGCCGAGGGGATGTTCGCATACACCTGGACCAGCCTCTCGTCGGAGATGTTCTCCAGTTCGGATTCGCATAACATCTTCCCGGGCGAGAAGTCGGTGCTGATGTCGTTCCTTTCGTCATGCAAGCCCGAGGGGATATGCTCCGCGAGGGGATCGTTCTCCTTCCCGACGTGTACCCCCGCCAATTGGGGATTCTTCGCGTTGCGGATGTTCACCGTCGTTTTGATTACGGGGTCGGTCACCTGCCAGCCTGTGTTACGGAGGAGTCTGGCTATCAGCCTCGCTCTGTCGATGAGCATGTCCTTCGCTTTGGCGACGGGAATCTTCTTCGGGTCGAAGTAAATCCTGCCGGAGTTTATGGTGAATGAGGCTCCGCCCCTGTTCCCGTACCGATACACCGCACCGATCTTCTTCTGACCGAAGGTCGAAGGGGTGCATTCACATTCCTGTATGGAAGGGGAGCGGTCACGGCATTATGCCGGGTATCGTCGAGAATCCGTCTGCGGCCGTATGTCGGTGCTTCACAGCCATGCATAAGGGTCCGGACGGACATGGTCCGGGATGATGCCGTCCGGAAGAGTGCCAGACGATTTCCTTCCTGACCCCATCCTTCCATCCGCCCGATATGCCAGCCGACCCATGGAGGAATAAGTTTATCCGCTTAATATGCGGTACACTATGCGGGATGGGATGCTAGGATGGGATTATTCAGCAGAAGGAAGAAAGGGGACCCCGTACCGAAGACCGATGATTGCTCCGTGAGATACAGGGGGTGCGATTCCGATCGCAGGACCGGTTCCGAGTCCAGGAAGGTATTTCTTGTACCGCCGGTGAACGGACTTCCCGACAGGGAGAAGTTCATGGACGGTATCTTCGACGATTCCTGCATGGGGGCGATGATGAACTCCGATACGAAGTTCCCGGCCAACGGCTGGTACGAGCTCTCCGCCGGCAGAGGCAATTGTGACGCACAGTTCAACCTGGCGTTCAATCTGGAACACGGGATCGGGGCACATAGGGACGTGGCCAAGGCCGTAGAATGGTACACCAAGGCCGCGGCCGGAGGGAATTTCAAAGCGTACTACTGTCTCGGCTGCATATACGCCGCGGACAGCGAACTCGCCGATCTGGAGAAGTCGTACGATTGTTTCTCCAGGGCTTCCACGGAGGGGATATCGCGTGCCAGCTATCTTCTGTACGTCATGTACATGAAAGGGATGGGGTTGGACGAACCCAATACGTACCTGGCGATAAAATGCCTCAAACAGGCCGCGGAGGAGAAGGATCCGGCGGCCCTGTATGCCATGGGGCAGCTGTCGCTCTACGGCAGCGAATACGTGGACAGGAGCGGGGACCGTGCGTGGAAGTATTTCGAGGAATCCTCCCTGCTGGGATGCGTACCGGCCATGACCGCCGTGGGCGTCATGCTCTGCTTCGGTCTCGGCGGGAAGAACCCCAACCGCAACGTCGCCTACAGCACCCTCATGGCGGCATCCAACAGCGGGGACATGACCGCCTCCAACGCCCTCGGGCTGATGCACCTCTATTCCATGACCCAGTCGTGCTCTCCGAAGAAATCCGAGGACCTTTTCAGGATATCCGCGGCCGCAGGCGACGGATCCGCACTGAACAACCTCGCCGTCATACAGTACTTCGGCATGGATGGTAAGGATGATGCGGCGGAGAATTTCAGAAAGGCCTCCGAGAACGGGAGTGTCCATGCGGCGGAGAACGCCGTATCGATGTCCAGCGGGGACCCCATGGCCTGCGAGCTGGATTGCGGATACATCTCCCTCAGCCTGATCATGGACGAAGAGCATGTGAAGAAGATCAAAGAGCATGCCTGATGCTACATGTAATGTCCGAGTTTTATAACCCATGACAGACCATCTCATATCCTATGGAACAACACATGGACGTGACAGGGGACGAGTCCGAGTACGAGATGCTCTATTGCGTGCACGACATGCTGTCGCTGTACTGCAGGCATCACGAACTGATCTACGGCCATGTTCCTGAGAGGATAGGTCTGATCCTGAAGGAGACGGAAAGGAAGATGAAGGTGTTGGAGACCAGGATGTCCTGATGCCGAGGACGGCACAGTATTATAACCAACATAATAGATTGACACCGGATGCTCAGTGTCGACCTCGACATATACCAGACAGCTGCAATGGGGGCCCTCGCATTGGCATTGGGCCTAGTGCTGGTCAGAAAGTCCAAGACGCTGAGACGTTTCTGCATACCTGCGGCCGTGGTCGGAGGTCTGGTATTCGCTCTCGTCAACTGTCTGCTCCACAGTGCGGACATAGCGGAATTCGACTTCGACGAGACCTTGAAGAACGTCTTCATGATGGCATTCTTCTGTTCGGTCGGTTTCATGGCCTCCTTCCGTATGCTGAAACAGGGAGGGAAGCTGGTCGTGGTCCTCCTGGCACTGGTGTCCGTACTGATCGTGTTCCAGGATGTCATCGGATCCGCCCTTTGTACGGCATTCGGCCTCGATCCGAAGATGGGTCTCGCCCTCGGGTCCATAAGCCTCGTCGGAGGACACGGGACGGCCGCATCCTACGGGGAGCAGCTCGTCAACGATTTCGGTATCGCGAACGCCGACACGGTGGCCATCGCCGCCGCCACGTTCGGGTTGGCGTTCAGCGGTTTCATCGGCGGACCTCTGGCGAAGAGACGCGTCGAGCAAGGGGGTCTGGGACCTGATCAGGAGGACATCCAGCTCCAGAAGGAGGACGAGTCCAAGGTGGAGGTGGACAACAACCGCTTCCTTCTGGCACTTATGCTCATGGTGATATGCATAGGTGCTGGGACATACATAATATCGGCATTCAAGGAGGTCGGGATAACCCTCCCCGTCTATCTGGGGGCTATGATCGTGGCACTTGTCATACGTAATGCGGCGGACCATTGGAATATCGATCTTCCGCTGAGGGAGATAAGTGCCCTCGGTTGGATATGCCTGTCGATGTTCCTCGCCATGGCGCTGATGGTCACCAAGCTCTGGCAGCTGGCGGATCTCGCAGGCAAGATGGTCGTCATACTCCTGGTACAGGCCGCGGTGGTGGCGATATTCGCCTATCACGTCATATTCCGTTGTACCGGAAAGAACTACGAATCGGCGGCGTTGGTCACGGCCACCTGCGGTTTCGGTCTCGGCGCCACTCCGAACGCGGTCGCCAACATGGAGGCCCTGTTCGGAAAATACGGTGTAGCCCCCAAAGCATACTTCGCCGTACCGTTGGTCGGAAGCGTCTTCATAGACCTTGTCAATACGGCGATCCTGACGGTGTTCCTGAACATACTGTGACGTATCAGGGCCTTTCGGTTCTTCCTTCGTCCAAGGCCTTCAGGCATTCCTCGGCATCCTCGTCGCCGTATTTGGCGGCGTACTCCAGAAGTATCCTGCCGTTCTCCTCGCCCTTGGTGACCCCTTCCCCGAATGCGTACATGGCGCCCATCTCGTAGAGGGCCTCCGCATACTTCTCGTCGCAGGCCTTCCTAAGCCAATACATGCATTTCGCAAGGTCCCTGTCCAGATAGTTGGTCCCGTCACGGTACCATCTGGCTATTTCGACCATGGCCCCCGTACAGCCGTTGGCCGCGGATTCGAGACAGAGTTTGACGGCCTCCACCGGGTTGCGGTCCACACCTTTTCCTCTGGAGTAGAGGTTGGCGAGGAAGTACTTGGCATCGTTGTTCCCCCTGTCCGCCGCCATACGGAAGTATTTCGAAGCCTCCAGGTAGTCCTGTTCGATGCCGTCCCCGGTCATCAGCATTATTCCGAGACGCACCATGGCGTCTTCGTTCCCCTTGTCCGCGGACATCCTGTAGAGTACTCCCGCCTTCTCCTTGTCCACCGGGACGGTGAGACCTTGGAAATACATCCCTCCCAGGACATAGAGGTCCCTGGGGTCTTTGGGCGGAGGCACTTCGCGGTTTTCATCGGATTTCCGGACGGGTTCGTCTGACATGATGACGGGTGATGGTCCTAATTATGATAAAAAATCTCCGAGACCGCCGTACCGACGGTCCCGGTGAAGGTTTCAGATCCTGAGTCCTGCGACCTTTTCCAGGAAATACCTGTGTACCGAGAGGTCTTCGGTGAGTTCGGGGTGGAAGGCGGTGACCAACTGCTTCCCCTGCCTCGCTGCGACTATCCTTCCGTCGACTTCGGAGAGGACCTTCACATCCTTTCCTACGGAATCGATGTACGGGGCACGTATGAAGGTCATCGGTATCTTCCCGATGCCGTCGAATCCGTCCTCGGTGTAGAAACTGCCGAGCTGTCTGCCGTAGGCGTTCCTTTTGACGGTTATATCCATGGTGGCCAGGCTGGGAACCCCTCCGATGACGTTCTTGGAGAGGACGATGAGGCCTGCGCAAGTCCCGAAGACCGGAAGTCCCTTCTCTATGCGGTCGCGGAGCGGGGAGAGGATGCCGAGGTCCTTCAGCAGTTTGCCTATGACCGTACTCTCCCCGCCGGGGATGATCAGGGCGTCGAAGGGTCTTTCGAGGTCCGACCTCTGCCTGATCTCGAAACGGTCGACACCCAGCCTGTCCAGTACATGCTCATGTTCTATGAACGCTCCCTGAAGGGCGAGGATGGCGACCGTAACCATCCTTTACTGCCCCCTCTCCGCCATGATGGTCTTGATCTCTTCGGCGTTGATGCCGACCATAGCCTGACCGAGGTCGGTGGAGACCTCGGCGAGGAGCTTAGAGTCGGTGTAGTTGGTGACCGCCTGGACGATGGCCTTGGCGCGTTTGGCGGGGTCTCCGGACCTGAAGATACCGGATCCGACGAACACTCCCTCGGCCCCGAGCTGCATCATGAGTGCGGCGTCGGCAGGGGTCGCGACTCCGCCGGCGGCGAAGTTGACGACGGGGAGCTTCCCGTTCTCATGCACGAACTTCACGAGGTCCACGGGGACCTGCAGCTGCTTGGCCTCCTCGTAGAGCTCGTCGGCGCGCATGTTCTGGACCTTCCTGATCTCGGCGTTCATCATCCTCATGTGGTGGACGGCCTGGACGACGTCTCCGGTCCCGGGCTCTCCCTTGGTCCTGATCATGGACGCTCCCTCGGATATCCTCCTGAGGGCTTCGCCGAGGTCCCTCGCTCCGCAGACGAACGGGACCTTGAACTGGGTCTTGTCGATGTGATATATGTCGTCGGCAGGGGTGAGGACCTCGCTCTCGTCGATGTAGTCGATCTCGAGGGCCTCAAGGATCTGCGCCTCTACGAAGTGTCCGATACGGCATTTCGCCATGACGGGGATGGAGACGGCATCCTGGATCCCCTTGATCATCTTGGGGTCGCTCATGCGGGAGACCCCGCCTGCGGCACGGATGTCCGCGGGGATCCTTTCGAGGGCCATGACGGCCGCCGCTCCGGCCTCCTCCGCGATCTTCGCCTGCTCCGGGGTGGTGACATCCATGATGACGCCGCCTTTGAGCATCTGTGCAAGTTCCTTGTTGAGTTCGTATCTGCTCTTTGCCATGTTTCTCACTTAACCATAGATAATAGTCGTATATTTAGATTATTCTTATTTCTAATTTGTATGTGACTTTAATATTCTGTTAGGAATATGTTTTTCCTTTTACATACTTCAATGTACTTTTTAATCCATTGTTAAAGGGGATCCCCGTTCAGAGACCTGCTCCAAAAACGGGATGGCGCGGGAGGAGGGATTCGAACCCCCGAGGGATGATCCCACCGGTTTTCAAGACCGGCGTAGTAGTCCACTGAGCCACTCCCGCAGCACGAGCCCATAGATGGAACCAATTATTAACCTTATCCGGTCGCAAGCACCTCTTCCTGTATGCTCTTCGCCGGAGGCCAGCGTTTTTTGATGTATCCGGTCATCACCGCGAACCACACGGATTCCATGAGAAGGGACAGGACACAGGGCAGGGACGCCTCCGGAATGCCGCTAAGGAGGACCAGGCACATGGTCGTGGCCAGTCCGGAGTTCTTCCATACGGCGAATCCCATGTAGACCACGGAGTTATCCCTGTCGGCGCCCCTTCTTTTCAGGATATGGATCATCACGAGGCTGACGCCGAACGTCCTCACCACGCATGCCAGGAGTATGAGTGCCACGACATCCGGTTCTCCGAATATGAAGTCCCTGTTGTTGCCTATGGAGAACACCATCAGGAGGAACATCATGATGTTGATGAACACGACCTTCGCATTCCTGTTTATCCGTACCTTCTTCAGAGGGACGTTCACCAGAAGCGGGACGGCGATGAACAGGAGTACGTACTTGAATATCTCCAGCGGACTTACGGCATTGCCGATGAAGATGGTGGTTATAAGCGGTGTGAGACCGAGGGCGATCAGATATGTCACCGTAAGTGCCAGGACCGACATCACACGGTTGCCTCTCATCATGAGGGACAGGGTGATTACCGATACCCCTGACGGTACCGCAGCGAGCATGACCCAGCCGTACCAGAGATTCTCGTTGCCGGGGATGAAGAGGGCACCTATCAGGAGGGTGATAATCGTGCATATGCCGAAACACGATACGAACGACCAGAATATGGGTTTGGCGTCGGCTTTGAAATCCTTTCTGTGGAAGGAAAGGCCGTGCATGGCCGCGATCATCTGCAGCATGAGGACGAGGATGACGAGGTCGGACACGATCTCCCCGAGGGATCCGACCAACATGGCCACGACGATGGCCGCCGCGACCCAGTATCTGATGTCCGTCAGAACGTTCATCATTGCCATAATCCGGTCCATCGGAGCATCATATATAGGGATTTTCCAACACCCAATATTGTTGTCGCAGACGCTCATTTTTTAGAGAAGAACCTTACCGCATCGGACACCGGGTCGTCGGAGGGTACGGCCTCCAACTGCCTTGCGTTCCTGGATGCCCGGTTGTCCAATATGACGGCCATCCCGCGGTCGGTCTCCGTCCTGATGAGACGACCTATGGCCTGCCTTATCTTCCTGACGGCGGGGATCTCACTGGTGTATTTCCATCCCATGCCGGACCCGTAACGGGCGTCGAACATGTCCTTCATGGCCTTCATCTCGATGGTGGGCGGGGGATAGGGCATCCCTATGATGATGGCGAAGCACAGCTCCTCCCCCGGGAAGTCCATTCCCTCGGCCACCGATCCCCCCATGACGCAGAAGAACACCCCGTTCCTTCCTCTCCTGAACGCCTCGAGGGACCTCATGGTGTTCCTCTGGCGGCCGGACTCCTCCCAGTACAGGGGTTTGTCCACGGACTGTTCCATGTACGGGCGGATGTCCTTCATCAGACGGTAGGACGGGAGGAAGACGAGGATGTTCTTGTCCACGGCGTTGCACATCTGCGCCGTCATGCGCTCGATCTTGCTCCACATGGACGGGTTCGCCTTCAGGTCGTTGTAGTTGGTGGTCACGTCCTTGGCGTAGACGACCAGCTTGTTCTCCGCCGGGAAGGGGGAGGGATAGGTGCGCGGTACGGAATTGGACGGCAGCCCCATCACGCGGGCATACTGTGCCAGAGGCTGCAGTGTCCCCGACATGTGGACCGCGCCCGGGAGCGCATTCATGAACCTCACTATGTCGGTAGGGTCTATGCAGGAGGCGGTGAGGTACTCGCCGTCCTCGTTGGACCTGACGGCCCTGACGTAGCGGTCGGCCGGACTCTTGACCCATGCCTCCATGAGCCTTCCGAACTCCAGGACGGGGGACGATGGCGCATCGGTGTCGGCGATGGCCTCCTCCCTCTTCTCCCCCAGCTCGATGGTCCTGTTTATCGCCGCCGTCAGCTGCATGCGGTCGATGTTCAATGCGGTGCACACGCTGTTCTCGAGGGAATCGGCGGGTATGACCTTCTCCTTCTCGTTGAACCCGAGATACTTGGACCCTATGTCCCTCATGGCCGCCCTGACGGACCGGATGAACGCATCGATGGTGACTCCGTCGCAGACCTCCGGCTTCTTGAACAGTCCGGCCTCGTCGAGGGCGGACATGACGAGACGGGTGGTTATGGAGAAACTTTCCTGCTCGCGGACCGCGTCCATTATGTTGTGTGCCTCGTCCACTATCAGGACTATCCCTTTCTCGTCGGTGTCCAGATTGGAAAGGAAGTTCTCGCGGATGTCGGGGTCGATTATGTGGATGTACGGTGCCACCACCACGTCGAAGTCCTTCATCAGTGCCTTCTTGGCCTCATAGGGGCACACGTTGATGTTCCTGCAGTAGACGTCCAGCTCGTCCGATTTGGGGAAGTTCTTCTTGCAGTAGGCCTCCACCGTCTCCAGGTTGTGCTGGGTCTCCTCGAAGAAGGGGCATCCTCCCGGCCTGTTCTGCTGGCTCTTCGCCTTCCTGTCCGAGCACAGGGTGGAGAGGGCGCTCGGGGAGAGGGATTCGAAGTCCGGTCTCGCCTGCAGGAGGGGGCACGACTTGTTCCTTCCGGTGAGGGTGATCCCATATACGGGTTTCAAGGTGGATATGGCGCGGAGCTCCTTCATCACCTGGTCCGATTGGGATATCGTCCTGGTGATGTAGACGACCTTCTTCCCGCGGGGTTTGGCATGTTCCAGGGCGCCTGCGAGGGACGTGATGGTCTTCCCTGTCCCGGTCCCGGACTCTATGACTATGTGTCTCGACTGGTCCAATGCCGTGCGTATGTCCGATATGATCTGCAGCTGGGACGGTCTCGGCTCGTACGGGAGGTACGGGGCCTTCATCTGGGAGGCGTCCTTTATGATGGGCAGGGGTTTATCCTTCACCTTCCTGATGGGTGCGCTGCCGTCGAACGCGTATCCGCACTCGGGGCAGTGCGTAAGTCCCGGCATGACCATGTTCCCGCATTGCGGACAGAAGAAGGTGCGCATGTTATCGGGTTAATGGGACTGGATATAAGAAAGGTACAGGGTTATTCCGACGGCCTTCATTCGTCGTCCCCGTCGCGCTCCGACCCGTAGTCCGTATGGCGGTCGATCCCGTTCCCGTCCATGTAGTCCTTGGCCCCGTGGAGGTTGATGGCCACCTGTCTCATGAGGTGTTTCTCGGCCGTCTTCATGTCGTTCCTCTTCATGTAGGCCTGCGCCACCTCCCCGTGCAGGTTGGCCAGGAGCTCGGTGTCGTCCAGGTCGTCCCTGTCCATCAGGTCCTCCATGATGGCGATGGCCTTGTCCCTCACATCGAAATACAGGTCCATGTCCCCGGCATCCTCCGCCAGGTCCCCTCTGGATACATAGGCGCTGACGAGTTCCATTATGTCCTCCAGGGAACCTTCGGCACGGAGCTCCTCCCCCACCCTCAGGGATTCGTCGAACACTTCGGCGGCCTTCTCGAAATCCTCCGTGTCCATACGCACCTGTCCTTCGAGGTCGCATGCCTCCATGTATCTGTTCCTGGACCATGGGTCGTCCTTCCCGACCAGTACGGACAGGGCCTTCTCGATATACGGTATCGCGTCCGAGGCCAGGTCGCTGTCCACCAGGTCGCATCCGCAGTCGAGGCACATCTCCGCGATGTCCTTCGTATCGTAATATTTGGATCCGTCCTTCAGATCCCCCAGGCGCGAGGCCGCCACCCTGTAGTCGTCGGCCATGGACTTCACCGATTTCTCTATCTCCAGGGCCCCTCTGGAGGTATAGGCCTTCACGAAGTATCCCGAGTCTACGGAGGTCCCGGAATCCTCCATCGCGGTGATGATTTCGATGGCCTCGTCGAAGTCGGTTATGGCGGATACGAACGACCCGATCATGGACAGGACGCATCCGCGGTGTATGTACGCGTCGAGAAGCTCCTGCGGGGAGCCTCCGTCCTCGAGAGCGTTGACTTTCTCATTGTACTCCCTCAGGGCCTGTTCGAGATGCTCGTCCACTGTCGGCATGGGAAGCAGGTAGGCGAACGCGGTTATAACGGTTTTCTTCCGACCGCGGACGCATCATTAATAATCCGTCCAGACTATGGAGGCTCTATGCAGCAGAAGCGCGTTCTCGCGATCCACGACATATCGTGCGTCGGGAAATGCTCGTTGACGGTCGCCCTCCCTATAATCTCCGCCGCAGGTCTGGAATGCTCCGGCATGCCTACCGCGGTGCTTTCCACCCATACCGGGGGGTTTACCGGATTCACCTACAGGGACCTCACCGGGGACCTCGTCCCGATAACGGAGCACTGGAAGTCGCTGGACATAAGGTTCGACGGGATATACACCGGATTCCTGGGATCGTTCGAGCAGATCGATATAGTATCCAACATAATCGACGAGGTCGGGAAGGACGCCATGGTCTTTGTGGACCCCGTCATGGCCGACAACGGGGAGCTCTACAAGGTATTCCCCGAGGACTTCCCCCGGGGGATGAGGGGACTTTGCTCCAAGGCGGACCTGATACTCCCCAACATGACGGAGGCCGCGCTGATGCTCGGGGAGGAATACAGGGACGGCCCGTATTCCAAGGAGTACGTGGAAGGGATAATGAAAAGACTGTCCGCACTCGGACCGGGGAAGGTCGTCCTCACCGGCGTGTTCTTCGATTCGGAGAAGGTCGGGGCCGCCGCATACGATGCGGTCACCGGGGAGATGACATATTCGTTCAGCGAGAGGGTCCCGGGATACTATCACGGTACGGGGGACATCTTCAGTTCCGTGGTCGTCTCCTGCATAATGGACGGTCTGCCGCTCTCCAAGGCGACGGACATAGCGGTCGATTTCACATACAGGAGCATAAGGAGGACCTATGAGGCCGGGACCGACGTGAGGTTCGGTGTCAATTTCGAGGCAGGGATCCCGAAACTCCTGAAGGACATGGGAAAGGGATGCGAATGATATTGTTGAAGGCGGAGAGGAAGGATGCGGCGGAGATATCCGCCATGTCGTGCAGGATGATGCACGAGACGTATGACGGACTCCTCCCCGGAGGGGCGGAGGAGACGGAATACTACTGCGGCAGGTTCGCCACCCGGGAGGCGTACGAGGCGATGTTCGACGACCACTACGTCTTCTGGTACATCAGGGACGGGGACGAGACCGTGGGATTCTGCGCCGCCCGCGTGGAGGGGACCATGTTCCAGATAAACAAGATGTAGATCGCCGCGGAACATCGCGACGCCCTGTGGAAGTCGACCGTGGACGAACTCATCGCCTACGGGAGGAAGAACGGGGACAGGATAGCATACACGGACGTCAACGCCATCAACACGGATGCGCTCGAACGCTACGGGAGGATGGGCTTCAGAGAGGTATCCCGCAAGGAGAAGGACGCAGGGGAAGGCCACGTCTTCACCGAAGTGGAATTGACCCGGGTCATGTAATCCGGTATCTGGGAATATAATCTGAAATGGTGTATGGGGCAGGGGCCGGAAGGCCCCGTCCCCGCAATTCTGCGGTTTTTTCAGGCCAAGACGTCGGCCATGTCGTATACGACTCCCTTCTTCTGGGAGACGACCCACTTGGCGGCCATGACGGCGCCGCTGACGAAGACCTCCCTGGAGTGGGCCTGATGGCGGAGCTCGATGCGCTCGGAGTTGCCGATGAACATCACGGTGTGGTCTCCGACGATGTCCCCTCCTCTGATGGAGTGGATCCCGATCTCCTTCCCGCGGGGGCAGATGCCTTCGCGGCCGTAGACGAACTCCTTTCCGCCCAGTTCCTTGCTGATGATCTCGGCGGCGGTCATGGCGGTCCCGCTGGGGGCATCCTTCTTCTGGTTGTGATGGGCTTCTATGATCTCCACGTCGTAATCGCTGCCGAGGTATCTGGCGGCATCCCTGACGAGTTTGAAGAACACTCCGACCCCGATGGAGTAGTTGGAGGATATCACGGCGGCCACGTTGTTCTTTATGACGGCGTCGGTGATGGCGGTCTTCTGCTCGGCGGACAGACCGGTGGTCCCGATGATGAGGTTGACTCCGGCCGCTGCGGCGGCAGGGGCGTTGACGGCGGTCGCGGCCGCGATGGTGAAGTCTATGAGGACATCCGTCTTGGATTCCTTCAGGACGGAGGCGAGGTCCTTGGAGTCGGAGACGGGGACGTCGATCTTCCCGATGCCCGCGACTTCTCCGATGTCCTTTCCGATGTTGACGATATCGAAGGCGGCGGAGACGGTGATGCCCTCGGTGGCCATGAGATGGCGGACGATCATGGTCCCCATCCTTCCGCAGGCGCCTACGAGGGCGGCCCTGACCTCGGTCATTCGGAGACCTCCTGGACGGAGTATGCGGTCGCGTATTTCCCGGAAACGGAATATCTGCACATTGTTATCGGAATGCAATCCTGAACACGATATATAACGACCTCGGAGACACTCTGATACGGACTGTGCGGATAACGGTGCGGGGACCTGTGTGGATGAAGAAAACTCGTAGGGAAAAATTAAGAAAATGAGGTAAAAGTCCCTAGGAAAAATTAAAGAAATACAGTAAAAGTCACTAGGAAAAATTAACAAAACTGTGCTAAACTCCTAGGTAAAAATTTATAGCCTATATGATGGTATATCGAATCATGCTCAGAAGAAAGATCTATTCCGAGCTTCTGAAATGGAAAAATGAACCGTTCAAGGAGGTCTTAGTTGTCAAAGGGGCAAGACAGGTCGGTAAGTCTTTCATAATTGAGCAATTCATCAAAGAGAATTTTGAAAGACATCTGACCATAGACTTCGTCGAAAATCCGGATCTCTGTCACATGTTCGACGGAAATCTGGATGTAGATGCGATATTGACAGAGATATCGGTCCGTTTTCCAGGTTTCTCCGCGGTCCCTGGGAAGACTGCGATATTCTTGGATGAAATCCAGATGTGTCCTGAGGCCCGGACCGCATTGAAATCCTTTGTAAAGGACGGCAGGTTCAGGGTCATCGCCTCCGGATCCCTTATGGGGCTGAACTACAAAGTACCCCGTTCCAACCCGGTCGGATACGAAAGAAGCATCGAGATGTATTCCCTGGATTTCGAGGAGTTCCTCTGGGCCTTAGGACTCGGACAGGAAATAACGGAGCGGATAAAGGGAAACATTGCTTCCATGACCCCGTATGATCGGCCCATATTGGACGACTTGTCCAGATATTATTCCATATTCACAATAGTCGGGGGAATGCCGGAGGCTGTCTCGAAATATCTGGATACCAGGGACATACAGGAAGTCAGGAAGGTCCAGGGAAAGATAGTCGATGGTTATCGGGAAGATATGTCGAAATATGCGGATCCGAAGGACAAGGACAAGATAATCGCATGTTTCGACTCCATACCCCTGCAGCTGTCCAAGGAATCCAAGAAATTCAGTTACAAATTCATAGATTCGGAGTTTGTTCCGACATACAGGACTTATGAAAGCAGTATAAATTGGATGAAGGATGCGGCCATGATCGAGATGTGCTGCAATGTGTCTGCACCGTCCGAACCTTTGGAAGAGCATGTGATCGACTCCCAATTCAAGATCTACATGCGCGATACGGGTCTTCTCGTCTATATGCTCGGTCTGAATGCCGCCAAATCCATACTTTCCGGAGATACGAGGGTGAATCGCGGAGCTATCGCCGAAAATGCGGTGGCCGAAGGTATTCGGAAGAATGGTTTCAGACTGAGATACTTCAAGGCCGATGCATTGGAGATCGATTTCATAGCCGTTCTGGGGAGTATTGTAACTGCTATCGAGGTGAAATCAGGGAACAACAGACAGGCCAAATCCCTCAGGTCTGTAAAAGACAAATACCGTGTGAGGCGGCGCATGAAATTCGAGAAGACCAATATATACAAGGATGACGAAGGGGTCGAGCACTATCCCTTATTCGCCTGTGCGTTTATGGAAGAGATGGCACCCCGGCCTAAGGTGGATCTGTCCGTAGACACGTCGGAATTTCTGAAGAGGTTCGCATGACCTCTTATTTTGACGAGATGTATGGGGTTGACTGCCCAAATGTATTCTATTCCAATGCATGAGTCATCCGTTGACCTGACACTACAGACGTTTTACCGTTTCGATCAACAATGAAAATAGCCGTGTCACTATCGATGATGCATATCGGGGATTCCCGTACGGAGGGAGAGTGCCGCCTCATGGCCTGCGAAGAGGTGATCTTCCTGCAGATGATGTTCTGCCGCGCCGACGAGATGCTGCGGTTCGCCGGAGTCGACGTCAGGTCGAAAAAGGACAGGGACGGGATCATAGATGCGCAGATGGATCTGTTTCTCGGGAGGGAATGATTTGGACGATCTCGAACCGTCGGGATACATGTCCTCGGGCGCGAGACATCTGGTGAAAGATGCGCTGAGGGCATCCCTCTCCGATCCGCGCGAACTGCTGTTCCTCCTCCGCTTCCGGCGCTCCCTGAAGAGGTCTGAAAGGAGGAGGAAGGATCTGGAGGATACCGGCACCCACGTTCCGGTATTCCTCATATCCAGCATCACCGGTTCCTGCAACCTGTTCTGCAGGGGCTGCTACGCCAGGGCCAACGGGACCTGCGGAAGACCGATCAAGGCGGAGATGTCCGTCGGTGACTGGAGTTCTGTGTTTCGTCAGGCGGAGGGACTCGGCATACCCTTCAACATCCTGGCCGGGGGAGAGCCTATGATGCGCATGGAGGTGGTCCTCGCCGCGGCGGAGATGAGGGACACCGTGTTCCCGGTATTCACCAACGGGACGCTGATCGGGGAGAAGGAGGTATCGCTTTTCAAGAAGCATAGGAATCTGGTCCCCGTTCTGAGTCTGGAGGGCGGGAGGGAGAGGACAGATACCCGCCGCGGACCGGGGACCTACGATACGGTGACGGAGGTCATGGGAAGACTCCGTTCCGGCCACGTATTCTACGGTCTCTCGGTCACGGTCACCAAGGAGAATCAGGGCGAGGTCCTGTCCGACGGGTTCCTCGAGACCGTGGCAGGCCTGGGGTGCGGCATCCTCTTCCTCATAGAGTTCGTACCGACCGACAGGTCGGTGGCGTATCTCGCCCCCGATGCGGAGTCCAGGAAGGTGTTCGACGCCCGTCTCGCCGAGATAAGGAAAAGGGGGATGAGGATAATGGCGTTCCCCAGGGATGAGAGATACATGGGAGGATGCATCGGTGCCGGGAGGGGGTTCTTCCACATCAACCCCTACGGGGACGCCGAGGCATGTCCCGCCTCGCCCCATTCCGACGTCAATCTCATGAACAGTACACTGGAGGAGGTGCTCTCGTCGCCCCTCTTCGCCGAGATAAGGAAAAGGGGGATGATGGAGGGAGACCATGCGGGAGGATGCGCCCTCGCGGAGAGGGAGGCGGAGATCTCCGCCCTCCTCGGTTCCGTCGGACGCGACCGGATGTAATATTATCGGTTTTCCATCCGGATGTCGTACATCTGTGAAAACAACAGAGTGGGTCCTGGGTATCCGTCACCTATAGACTACAAGTACTGCGTCGCCATAGCCGTGGACATTATGGCCGATATCCAGCTGATCGGGAAGGACGGAGCACGGGAACTGCACGAGTTCGCCCACCCCATATGGAGGGAGGTGTTCGGGCCGATGATAACCGGCGGTCCCGACGAGGCGGAGTACATCTTCGAATCCTGGCAGTCGGCGGAGAGCATAGAGAAGGCCATGGACGACGGGTTCCTGTACGGGTACCTTTTGGACGGCGGACGGAGGGCCGGTTATTTCGCCCTCCGCCTGGAAGGTGAGAGGCTCTTCCTGAGCAAATGCTATCTCGTCGGAGACGAGCGCGGAAAAGGACTCGGCTCCGAACTGATCCGCTGGATGCTGGATTACGGGAAGATGCACGGGTGCACATCCGCCTACCTCCATGTGAACACGAGGAACACCAAGGCCATCGAGGCCTACGAGAGGAACGGCTTCGTCAAGGTTTATCACGAGATCGAGGACCAGGGGGACGGATTCGCCACCAACGACTTCATCATGTCCCGGAGGATATGAGATGTTCATACCGACCACGGCCGAGGAGGTGAGGGAGAGGGGATGGGACGCCCTCGACGTCATCATCGTCTCGGGGGACACCTACATAGACTCGTCGTACAACGGTGCGGCTGTCATAGGTCATTGGCTTATAGACAACGGGTTCCGTACGGGGATCATATGCCAGCCCAATGTCTCCGACGGTTCCGACATAACCCGCCTCGGCGTCCCTCGGCTCTTCTGGTCGGTCACTGCGGGCTGCGTCGACTCCATGGTGGCCAACTATACGCCTACCGGCAAGTTCCGCAAGGATGACGACTTCACTCCGGGAGGTGTCAACGACAGACGTCCCGACCGCGCCTGTATCGTATATTCAAATCTGATCAGGAGGTTCGCCAAAGGCAGACCCATAGTCCTCGGCGGCATCGAGGCGAGTCTTAGGAGGACGGTCCATTACGACGCATGGTCCGACTCCCTGCGCAGGAGCATAGTCTTCGACGCCAAGGCCGATGCCGTCACCTACGGCATGGCGGAGCTGTCCAACCTCCAACTGGCCCAATGCATGAGGGACGGGAAGGACTGGCATTCGGTAAAGGGCATATGCTACATCGGGAAGGAGGTCCCGGACGGATATTCCGAGATGCCGTCGTACGAGGAATGCGTCGCGGACAAAGGCATGTTCTCCAAGGCGTTCAGGATGTTCTACGAGAACTGCGACCCGACGACCGCATCCGGTCTGGTCCAGAGGCACGGAGACAGATATCTTGTCCAGAATCCTCCCCAGAGGAACCTGAACCCCGCCGAGCTGGATCGGGTCCACCTCCTGGACTACGAGGATGCGGTCCATCCGTTCTATGCGGAGGAAGGTGCCGTGAAGGCCATGGACACCATCAAGAACTCCATAACCACCCATCGCGGATGCTATGGGGAATGCTCCTTCTGCGCCATAGCCGTCCACCAGGGGAGGACCGTCGTCTCCCGCAGCGCGGATTCCATCGTGGAGGAGGCGGAGCGGATCGCCTCCCGCCCCGGGTTCAACGGGATCATCTACGACGTCGGCGGACCTACCGCCAACATGTACGGCATCGAATGCAGGAGGAAGATGGAGAAAGGGGCTTGCAGAGACCGGAAATGCCTCTATCCGAGACCTTGTCCCTCCCTGGGGATAGACCATTCGGCACAGATCGCCCTTCTGGACCGCATAAAAGCCGTTCCGGGGGTCAGGAAGGTGTTCGTGACCTCGGGGATACGCCACGACATGGTCGTGTTCGACGAGGACCACGGACAGGAATATGTGGATTGTATCGTGAAGGACCATGTCTCAGGCCAGTTGAAGATCGCTCCCGAGCATATCTCCGACGAGGTCCTCGCCCTCATAGGGAAACCGGGACCCAACGTCCTGCTGGATTTCAAGGACATGTTCGACGGATCCAATCGGAGACACGGTAAGCAACAGTTCCTGACATACTACTTCATGGCAGCCCATCCGGGATGCGGGAACCGGGCCATGGAAGAGCTCCGCGAATTCGTCCATACGGAGCTGAGGACCAACCCGGAGCAGGTGCAGATATTCACACCGACCCCTTCCACCGTATCCTCCCTCATGTATTACACGAGAAGGGACTACGCCGACAGACGGAACGTCTGGTCGGAACACGTCCCCAAGCTCAAACAGGTGCAGAAGGACATCGTGGTGAAAGGGACTCCCGTACGGAGGGGGAGTGCCGCCTCACGGTCTGCGAAGAGATGACCCTCCTGCAGATGATGTTCTGCTGAGCCGACGATATGTTGCGGTTCGCCGGAGTCGACATCGGATCGAAAAATGACGGGGACGGGACCATAGATGTGCAGACGGTTCCATCCACAGATATGTCGGAATTCCTGAAGAGATTCGATGGTCGACCGGATTATAGGAATATAAACCATGTTTTGAAAAGAAATGCAGGGGATATCTCCCCTGTTAAACGGTTTGTTTTATTCGGGTTTCTCAGGAGTTATTCTGGGATACTGCCTTGACTCCGGACAGACTTACGTTGGTTGCGCCGGTCAGTCCGTTTTCGGTCACGAAGGTATCAACATCGTATGCTTCGGCAGCCTCAAGTGTCGTGAAGTATGCCTTGCAAGAATACTGAGTCGAATAGAATGTGAACATTCCTTCCACATAGTATGCGAAGTCGGATCCGGTCTTTGTATTCGTTACCCCCTCGTAGATCTCCACATTAGATGCGGAATAATCCGCATCGGGATTGATGTTATACATCACATCGAAGCATTCTGTTGTGTAGGGTCCCGTATACTCGAAAATGTTGCCACTTCCGACGACAATGGATCCGAATCCGGCGTATCCGGAGCAGTCATCGATCATGATGGCCGCATTTGTGCCGAATTTTCCGTTTCCACAGTATATGTAATCCGCAGAGTACTTCTCAGACTCGATCACTATGTAATTATTGACATACTCCAGGGATCCTCCCTTCATGTATATCTGACCGGATAATGTACAATCCTTGATCACATAGTCTCCATAGCCAGCAAGGTACATTCCTCCGATCGCAGTTGCTCCAGACAAAGTTACGGAGGGCGCATTATCAACATTCTTGATCATACCGTTTGTCTTTACGGATTGAGCTCCGATAAGGGTACCCTTCACATCGACAACGACTCCGTAAGAGTAGTTTGTATTCTTACTCAGTGCAGAGTCATAGTACGGCATGATGGCGATAGCCTGTTGAAATTCGCCAGTGGATATGAGTGAGACGTTCTCTCCTATGGTCAGAACGCTATATTTGTTATCAGACTGGTTGTTGGAACCTACAATATATGCCGCAGAGCTCGGGCTCGAAATGATGCCTGTTCCATGAACGTTTAGATTCCCACCATAAATGTAGAATGCATTCCCCGAGTCGTTTGTGAAATCGAATCCATTGAGATCGATGGAAATTTTCTTATTCACAAGCACTGTGGATGATACTTCAATATCCCTCAGAAGTTTGATGTCGGAAGTGCCGTCGGTTGCAGAGACGGCTGCATCAAAGGACTCGTAGTATGCGGATCCGACCTTCGCATCGTAATCCGCCGCCACGTAGTATGCGGAGAATCCGTCGGACGTGGTGAAACTTATCGTCGTCTTTCCGTCTTCAGAGGTCACCGTGAGGTCGGAAGGCGTTATCGCCGCTCCGTCGTGGTAGATGGAGATGCTGTTATCGGGAAGAATTCCGTCGATGACGAAGGTTATCCTGACGTCGGTCCCCCGGAGCGCATGCTCGGGACCGCCGGTCGTCACATCCACACCCGCAAGGATCGCGCTTCCGTCGGAGACGGTGATGCCTTCGGTGGTGGAATCCACGGTCTTCACGACGATCTTCCCGTCGGAGGAGCCGCTGTTGAACTGGATGGTTGCGGAATCGGAGACGCCCTCGGCGGGGGACACGGTCACCACGTTGTCGCCTGCGGTCACATCGTGGACCGCGGCGCCGCTGTTGGACTGGATGATGTTGGCATCGGGCGAGTTGGACTGTACCGCGACGATGTAGAACTCCATCTGGTAGGAGCATCCCTGGTATTCGTTGCCGCAATCCATCGGCAGGGTGACGGTTATCGTGTTCTCGGAGAATTCCCTGGCCGTGTCGGAGCCCGCATACGTTATGTTGGGGACGTTGAACTCGGGGTCGGTGGTGGTATGGTCGACGTCGAACGGAATGGTCTCCGGGCCGTCGACCACCTTTATCTCGTATCCGTAGTTGAACACCGCCTTGATGGTGTTCTTCAGGACGATGTCGCTTATCGTGAACTCGAAGCTGTCTCCGGGGTTCATGAACGCGGTGACGGATATCTTCGTACCGCCGGACGATGCCGTCTCGGCGGAGGAGAACGTGCTGCTCGTGTACGGGAAGGTGTCACCATCCCCGATGTGCACGGTTTTCTCTCCGTCGATGTTGGCCGACCTGAGAGTGACCGGTGGTGACGTTTATGGTGGCATCCTCGGAATCGGAGAACCACGAATACGTGACACCGGATATGGCGGTGAGGGCAAGGGCGACGACCAGTGCCGATGCGACTATCGCTTTTGTCTCTGTCTTCATGATATCACATTCGAATCTGTGAAAGCCCGCCATCCCGGCATCCGAAGGATGTCCGGGCGGCGGTATGGACGGAAACGAAAATCCTCACCCCCCCCGGTCCGCATCCGCGGACCGGGGGAGGATTCGGTAAAGAATCTAGCTTCCTTACAAAAAATATGGTCTGTATGGCGATTTATATGTTGCGACCGTTAACAAAATCATGTTAGTCCCAGCACATATCAGGTATGTGCGGACAGTCATAGATTGTTAGACGTGTTTCAGTCATATTCCGCGATCATGTCGGAGGGAGATGACTTCTCGAAACTCTCCGGCGAGATGCATCCCGAGAAGACTGCCTCATCTGCGGCCGAGGGGGTCTTTATACACACCCCTGTGCATCGTTCCTTCGTTCAAGGGGTATTCCGGGGACCCGTATCGGTAATGCAGAAGGCCTCCGGCCGATATACCGGCCGGAAGGCGCCGATCAATTCATCATCGGGTATTCCGCAAGGATCTTCACGAAATCCTTCATGATGCCGGAGACCCCGATCTGCTGCGGACATACCTTCTCGCATTTCCCGCACCCCAGACATGCGTCGGGTCTCTTCCCCTCGGGAAGGGCGGACACGGCCATAGGTGCGATGAACCCTCCCTTGGAGAACCTGTGCTCGTTGTAGAGGTCTATGAGGGACGGGATGTCCAGTCCCATCGGGCAGTGGGAGGTGCAGTACCTGCAGGAGGTACAGGGGACGAGGTTCTGCGACAGCATCTCGTCCACGACGGACATGAGGGTCTCCATCTCCTTTCCGCTCAGAGGGTCCTTCTTCGAGAAGAGTCTTATCTTTTCATCGGTCTAACCCATGTCGCTTATGCCGGTCAGTATGGTGACGACCTCCGGGAAGGACTGGAGGAAACGGAATGCCCAGGCGGCGGGGTCGTCGCCGGAGCGGATCTCCTCCAGCCTGTCCATGAACGGTTCCGTCATAGGGACGATCTTCCCTCCGCGGAGCGGTTCCATCACCCATATCGGGATGCCGGCCCTGTCCAGATACTCCACCTTCCTCTTGGCGTCCTGCATGCTGTAGTCGATGTAATTCAGCTGGATCTGGCAGAACTCCATGTCCTTGCCGTAGGCGTCGAGGAACCTGACCATGTTGTCGAAGTTGCTGTGGCATGAGAATCCCAGATGCCTTATCCTCCCCGCCTTCTTCATCTCCAGGAAATAGGGGACGATGCCATACTGTGGGTCCAGATACTGCTCGATGTTGGTCTCGCAGACGTTGTGTATCAGATAGAAGTCGAAATGGTCCACCTGGCACTTCCTGAGCTGCTCCTCGAAGATCTCCTCGGCCTTGGTCATGTTGGCGAGGTCGTATCCGGGGAACTTGTCGGCGAGGAAGAAGCTGTCGCGGGGATATCTCCTCAGGAGTTCCCCCATGGCCGTCTCCGATCCCCCGTCATGATATCCCCACGCGGTATCGTAATAGTTGACGCCGGCGGACATGCAGCGGTCAACCAGTTCGGCCGCCTTCTCCATATCGATGTCGGAGTTGTCCTTGCTCTTGAGCGGCAGGCGCATCGCGCCGAAAGCCATCTGGGATATCCTGAGTCCCTTGAAGTCCTTGTAGATCATGTGATCGGCCTCGCAACATCCTCCGAAGAAGGATTATTGACATTATGTCAGAGATAATGCGGGATGGTATTTTATGGTTTAGATTGTTGCAATCCCATATGAGTGAAAACGACCAGCGTCTTCTGGCGATAGCCAACTCTGCGGCGTATCGCCGCGGGACGGAGGTCCTGGAAGCGGGGTTCGAGAGCAACAGGGATTTCTCGTATCGCTGGCGGACGGACGGGAAGAAGATAGCCGTCCTGTATATCCCCGATTATCTGGACAAGGCGCCGGACAGGGTCCTCCTGGAGTTCGTGGAGGCCGCCATAGACCATATACAGGGGAGGGAGACGGCCCTCGGCGGGGAATATATGAGGTACACGACCTCGGACAGTTTCATCCAGGAGAAGAGGCCGGTGTTCCTTAAGAGGAGCAGGAATCTTGCCCGTACGGACACCGGAAAGGTCAGGAACATCTACGACGCGGTCCAGAGGCTCCTGGACGGAGGCCTGCTGACGCCGGACGATTTGGACGACACCTATTTCACATGGACGTCCGCACCCAACTACACCCGTCTCGGATACTGCCAGCAGATGTTCAGGGTGGTCGCCGTGTCTTCCGTCCTCGACGACGTATCCATGCCGGAATATGTCTTCGATTTCGTCGTATACCACGAATGCCTGCATCTGAGACAGGGGTACCGTCCGTTCAACAGGCACCCTCACGACCCGGAGTTCCACCGCCAGGAGAAGCTGTACCCCATGTACAGGGAGGCGGAGGCGTATCTGAAGAAGATCCCGCTGATGAGGAAGGGCGGACACCCGCGGAAGGGATGAAGATCTATGACGCTGCGGATCCGTCCGATTGCAAAATTATCTGTATGGTCGGATACTATGGGGTGGCGATCGCATGGATCCGGACGTATTCAAGGCACTTTCGGACAGGAACCGCCTGACCATTCTGGAGATGTTGGTCGACGGAGAGATCTGCGCCTGCAGGATCCTGGAGGCGCTGAGCATAACCCAGCCGACGCTCTCCCACCATATGAAGGTCCTCCAGCAATGCGGACTCGTTTCCGTTCGGAGATCCGGACAGTGGTCGTATTATTCCCTTAATCGGTCCAAACTATCGGAGATCGCAGAATATTTCAACGATATGCAGGACAGACTCCACGGTGTCTGATATCGTATATAGACAAGTATCTATATAGTCAATCATCAATATGTTTATCCATGGATGATAAGTTCAAGACGGACAGCGACGGGATCAAACAGAGCGTCCGCGAATATTACGGAAAGGAGCTTCAGGGAAACAAGGACCTGAAGACCAACGCATGTTGCTGTTCCGGAAAGCTCGGCGATGAGGTGAAGGCCGCCATGGCCCTCATAGACGATGAGATATTGGACAGGTTCTACGGATGCGGATCCCCCATACCCCCTCTTCTGGACGGCATGACCGTTCTCGATCTGGGATGCGGGACCGGCAGGGACGTCTACATAGTCTCCAAGCTCGTAGGCGAGTCCGGACACGTTATAGGGGTGGATATGACCCCCGAGCAGCTTTCAGTGGCCGAAAGACACAAGGACAGTCAGATGAAGAGATTCGGATACAAGGTCCCGAACGTCGAGTTCCTGCAGGGATACATAGAGGACCTGGGATCCCTGGGGATCGAGGACGGATCCGTGGACATGGTCATCTCCAACTGTGTTATCAACCTGTCCCCCGATAAGGAGAAGGTGTTCTCCGAGATATCCCGTGTCTTGAAAAAGGGCGGAGAGCTCTATTTCTCCGACGTCTTCGCAGACAGACGTGTCCCGGAGTCCGTATACAGGGACCCTGTGATACACGGAGAGTGCCTGGGGGGTGCCATGTATGTAGAGGATTTCCGCAGGCTCATGGCCAAGGTGGGATTCGCGGATTTCAGATACACCTCGATATCCCCGGTCACCATAGACAACAAAGACATCCTTTCCCTGGTAGGAGGGACCTCGTTCACATCCAGGACCGTGAGGGCGTTCAAGGTCGATGGGCTGGAAGACGCCTGCGAGGACTACGGACAGAGCGTCGCATATCTGGGGAACATTCCCGGACATCCCGACTACTTCGATCTGGACGACCACCATCGTTTCTGCAGGGGGATGTGGAAGAAGGTCTGCGGGAACACCGCGGCCATGATATCCGGATCCAGATTCAAGGATTCGTTCGCCATCCGTGGCGACAGGAGCACCCATTACGGGAAGTTCGAGGACTGCGGGGATGACGAGTTGAACATATGCGGTCCCGGATGCTGCTGTAATTGAGATGCGTTTTCCGAAGAAACATCTTTCCGGCCACACCGGCCGGACGACATCGAAATCGTTTGAGGGGCTCGGATGTGGGTTCGGGCCTCGAAGGAAAGGTCCCCGGAGGGATCACTCCTTCTTTGCTTCCGCGGCCTCGGTCTTTGTGGCCTTGGTCTTCTTGCCGCATTTGAACAGCATGTATGATGAGTATATCGGTCCGATATATACGGACCGTATACCTACCCGTTAATGCGAAGGTCGGTAAATCCGCACCACTTTAAATAGTTCGGATATTCATGGACGGCGTATGCTTATGCCCGAGAAGGAACCGGACAAGGGGTTCATAATTGAGACCGACGAGGGACAGACCGAGGTCGGTATCGAGGAGATAGAGCGTATGGCCGAGGAGGAGGATCCTGTCGGGATATACGCACTCGGAATGGCGTACCTCTTCGGCCACGCCGTCGGGCAGGACTCCGGAAAAGGATACGACCTGTTGGAGAAGGCCGCGGAAAAAGGGAATCTCGATGCGAAGGCCCTCCTGATCAACATGTTCTTCGAGGGCGATTACATGGGTTTTGACACCAAGAAGGCGGTGGAGTACGCGAAGGACGCCGCCGACGCAGGGATTCCGGAAGGACAGCTGTATTACGGGATAGCCTGCATGGACGGCAATACCGTCCCCCAGGATTATGAGGAGGCCATGAGGCAGTTCCGTGCCTCCGCCAAACAGGGCAATTCAGAGGCCAGGAACTCCATGGCCTTCATGTATCTGGAAGGACTCGGTGTGGAGAAGGACGAGGCGAAGGCGTTCAGGCTCTTCAAGAACGCCGCCTCCGCCGGCAACATCAACGCCCAGTATCAGACAGGGGTGTGCTACGAGACCGGATGCGGATGCACCGCCAATCTGGACAAGGCCAGGGAATGGTATGAGAAAGCGGCCTCCAGCGGCGATTCCTATGCCATGGACCGTCTGGGGATAATATACTACAACGGATCCAAGGATCTGAAGAAGGACCCCGAGAAGTCGTTCGAATGGTTCCTCAAGGCCGCCTCCGACGGGATGGTGGACTCCATGTATTCCGTAGGATGCTATTATCTGGAGGGATTCGGCGTGGAGAGGGACGAGACCGAGGCCAGGAAATGGCTCAACATGGCCAAAGACAACGGCCACAAGACCGCCGAGGAACTCCTGGAGCGTCTCGGACGGCAGTGACCCTGCCAGCATAAATAAATCCCATCCTGCCATTCGCATCATCATGAGCGACAAAGACGGAGGCGACCTCGAGGTCGTATACACCACCGGCATGGCATACATGACCGGGGACGGACGTCCCCTCGACTACAAAGAGGGTCTTAAGTATCTGCAACAGGCGGCGGAAAAGGGTTTCGTACCTGCCATGAGGGACCTCGCCGTCGCATATCTCAACGGTCTCGGGACACCTCCGAGCGCCGAGAAGGCATATCCTCTGATGAAACAGGCCTCCGATGCGTTGGATTCCAATGCGATGTACCATCTGGCCCTCATGTACGAGACTGGAGCGGGGGTCGAGAGGGACCTCTACGAGGCCCTCCGCCTCATGGCATACTCTGCAGGAATGAATTTCACCGGTGCTGCCGACGAGGCGGACAGGATAGAGGGGGAGATCGATGCCGAAAGGAAGAGGAAACTCGATTCCCGTCCCCTCCTGAAGCTGGAGATCTCGGACGTGGACATCGAAGCGACCTGTTGCAAAAGGATGCTCGATGCGGCCATCGCCAAGGAAGTGTACGTGGACGAGACCTACATGGGCCCCATGCTCATGACCGAGGACGACAAGGGTGAGGAGATAGCCATCACCGAGTGTCCGTTCTGCAAGGCCAAAGCGGTCCGCGTGAGAAGAGACAAGAGATACTGATCCCAAGGGCCGTCCGTCATGTGCGGACGGCCTATCCTTTCCTGTAAAGCCATCATCTCGACGCTGTTTTAAATACGGAATAATCCGATAGACCCTTAGAAGACGAAGTCTTCGCATTCAGGTGTTAAGAATGGATGGGACAATGAGCATTACAGACCAGGTCAGGCTCATGCGCTCCGTTATGGGACGCAAGATTATGGAGCTCGACGAGTACAACGACAAAGCTGCCGAGGCCGTCGGAGACGAGGCCGAGAGGTATCTGTCCATGGCGGACTTCCTGGAGAACGACATCGCAGGATACAAGACGATCATAGAAGACCTGAAGGACGGCAGCTGTGATTATACCGGAAGCCTCTACGACATAGCGTCCCTCCCTGCGGAACTCCTAGGGCTCTACCAGAACTTCTACATCCCCTCCCTCAGCCCCGAGGACAGGACGGACGAGAACGCCGCCATGGAGCTCAAGGTGTCCTATGCCAAGGACCTCGCGACAAGCTATGCCGCCAAGATCGGAAAGGCCGCTCTTTCCAGCGACCTCGCCCTGAACCTCATGATGTCCGACGACGGTATACTCGCGGCCATCGGGGCCATCGTGGCATCCAACCCCGAGATCCTCAGCGCCCTGTCCGACGAACAGTGATAAAACATCTCAAAGGGGGGGGGGGTTTATGCCCCTCCTCCACATTTTTCAACTCCGTACTCGATCTTCAGGTATGTGTGATATAATTATACTTAGTAAAGTAAAATACTTTATTATTTACGGAAGGTGTGCATGATACCATATCGTCAGGGATCCCGACCCTCCGATGTGAGGACATAAACATATAGGACCAAGACCATTGTCCAGATATGTTCGCCAAGGCCTGCGAGAGAGTGTACAAGTTCACGCGTCCCCTCATAATATCCACGAGGACGGTCGATGGGACTGTCTCATCCTCATGCGGGACGTTCATTATCATAAATCCCGAAGGTTGGATTCTTACCGCAGGCCATCTGTTCGATTCCTTTGTGAAATACCAGCAGGACATGAAGAAGATCAAGGAAGTGGAGGAGATCAACGCCCGCAAGGCATCCATGGCCGTTCCGGGGGCGATGACACTTCCCGACACCATACAGCTCGACCCCAAATGGATAACCAACCATTCGTTCTGGTGGGGAGGCGACGGTCTCCGTATCACCAGCGTATACGTGAACAGGGAGATAGATATCGCACTTGCGAAATTGGATGGATTCAGGCCGGACATGGTACAGGAATATCCCATATTCAGGGACCCTGATACAATGAGGCCGGGTACCAGCATCTGCCGTACCGGTTTTCCGTTCGCCAATATCGCTACGGATTTCGACGAAGGCAGTAAATCCTTCCGCATAAGGAACGGGGTGCTTCCGCTGCCGTTCTTCCCCAACGACGGAATACACACCAGGAATGTCCTGAAGCAGAACAAGAGCAGGGAAGGAAACTACGACATGCTGTATGTGGAGACATCCACTCCGGGATTGAAAGGTCAGTCCGGGGGGCCGATATTCGATACCAACGGACACATCTATGCCATGCAGGTACAGACCAATCACATCCCCCTCGGATTCCATCCGATATCGGAATACGACGGGAAGTCCATAGTGGAGAATCAGTTCCTCAATGTCGGCATCGGAGTACATGGGAAATTGCTGCAGCAGATCATGAGGGACCACCACATATCCTTCAAGGTCGAAGGCGATTCCTCCGAAGAAGAACAGTACATCATCAACGAATGATGTCTGCATGCTTGTTCAAAGCATCAACCGAACCACTTCCCGGGTTCTCCATTCTCTATGTCCTTACGAAGAGCCTTCATTATAGACGTTATCGCATTTTCAAATCCAAACTCATCGGAATTGTTCTCCAATGCATCCATGATGTCTGATACATATGAGGACACATCATATTCGAGCCTGTAGAGGATCCCGATCCAGCAGAATTGATCCCTGATCATTTCCTTGTAGATCTTGGAGAGGGACTTGTTACCGTCTTGGAAAAAAGCCTGACTATTATGTTCTGATTCGGCCAATCCGAAATAATCCGGATCATATCGTCGTAATCGGCATCCCATTTACAAATGTGGACTATATCCAAGACCTCTTCTACCATTTTTCCAGGATCGGTCTCATCATACAGCTTTTCGAACGCATCGCTGGCCTCGTCGTAGATGTGATCTTCCAAGGTATAGATGAGTTCGCCCAATTTTTTCTTAGATGACATCATGAGGATTCCGTATGGCCGTTTTTGGTTTTCCAGAATACAATGATTAGAAAAAAGATAAACAACGTCACCGACTTGGATCCAAATGTATCCGTGATGTAGATTCCCAGACTGCAGGCGCTCGTGATGAAAGGATGCGGACGTGCCGATCTTGTATTCGACCGTTAGGAGATCCCCGGAGTATTTTTTCAGAAGACGTGGAAATACCCCCTCATGGTTTGATTTCGGACAATCGATAGAAGTATAGAAATAAATTATGTAAATTAAGCAAATTACTTTACAAATCATCAATGTAAAATATTATCACAAATATTGGGTAAAAATTTTCAATTCGCATCGATTTTTAAAATCTTAAAATATCTCCATTTTTACGTCCAAACATGCTAAATTCTGGCATCATCATATAAATTCTATAAATTAAGTAATTAACTTAACTAATTCAATACTATGTTATTTGATTCAAATTTCACATAAAATAAAGATTTTTGTAAAAACTCAGCGTAAATTGAGTGCAAAATGCAAATTTTATGTCAAAAATGCAAGAATTCTTGTCAACGACGGTACCCCGAATATCTACATAAAATCATACAAAAATCGAGGGTATTTTTGGCTGAAACATTTTTTTCTGACAAAAAACATGGATTTTATCGCCTATTTTTACAAATGCACGAAAAATACAAAGCAAATATGCAATAAATATATCTAAAAATAACATAATTTGATATGATGATATATGTAAAGCATTTAACTTAATTAGGTAAAAATAAAACACATCATGGAATATATGATAAAAACGTCGATAAATTCGATATTTTGAAAATATGTCGATCATATTCAAAAAAAGTACAGTTCGAATGCACATGTAATATTAATAAAGCATATTTCTTAACTAATGATATATTTTTCATGTGTACGTGAAACATACGACATGTTGTAAAAATTGACCCTATTTTTACATGTTCGTATGGATGGAAAAACTATTTTGCACGAAAACGGCCCTTAAATCGATTATAATTTCTAAAAGGTATTCCTATATGGGTTGGCCTTTGTTTTTCGATTTAAAGGCCGTTTTGGAAAGAAAATTTTTCACCATCCATAGAGGATCGCCATGAGGCAACCGATGTATACCTTGGCGTATCTCGGTCTCCGGATGACGGAACATAGGCCGTTGACGAAAAGGTTGCGATGCGTCATGGCCTTGGAGAAATCCCTCAGATCGTCATCCTTCATCACACACATCGCGTTATGGAGCTCCATGAAGCGTCTGTCGAAAAGCCTGGAGTGTTTCTGCCATTTCGCATAGATGGACGGGTCTCCTTTCCTTATCGCCTCGGTTGCTTTCCTCGCCGACTCGAAAGCCGTTCTCAACCCCCCGTAGGTGAGCGGATTGGGGAATCCTGCCGCATCTCCTATCAGGAACACGTTGCCTTTGACCGGCTCCGGAACACAGCCGCTCGGGATGAAACGGTGCAGACCCCTTTCTCTGATATCCGGGACGACCATTCCCGAGACCGATCCCACCGTTCTTCCCGAACCGCAGGGAAATAGCCACCGGTACGCACCCCCGAACTCCTGACCTATGTCGAATTCGAATACATCCTCTGTCGGATCCTCCGAGATGTGTTCTTCCATGGGGGTGAAGATCTCTGGACGGGTACGGAACACCCCTTTCCTGACGGCGGAGAACGCTCCATCCGCACCGATGACATATCTGCTGCGTATGACTCTGCCATCGGCCAGAGTTATGCTGCATATGTCACCCAGAAGCCATACGTCTGTGACGGAACCATGTATGGATTGGGCACCGCTCTCCTCCAAAAGACGTCTGGAGAGCTTCGGCCTGTCTATGACGTATCCCTTCACCCTTATGTCGGTGACAGTATTGCCCGGCCATCTGAGACGTATCGAATCCACCGAGTTCAGGATCTCCTCTTCTTTCAGAGGTATCAGGGATACGCCCCTCCTGCTTATCCCTCCGCCGCATATCCTGTGATATTCCGGGAATTTCTCATCGGACAGACGCTCTATTACGGCGACCCGCAGACCGGAACCGGAAAGAAACCAGGCAGCGGAAGAACCAGCAGGGCCCGCTCCGACGATGACCACATCGTACTCCATCTATTCTGTTCATTATCTATACATCTTTTTTATTTTTACGTTATATCCTATTGATATTAGTTAATAAAATTGCGTTACTTACAATAATTGTTGCAATGGATAATGGCGGAGGCGAGGCGTCCACACTGCTCTGTGCCCTTTATCTATAGTATATATGATATATGGTGTTTGTAAAATATTTTATTATTCCTAAAAAATATTAAATATATTAGGATTACCTAAATATAAATAAGATGAACACATTGTATCTTACGAAGACGAAAAGGGAGGTCTTCCGGGGTTGATATGGTTCGTGCAGGGACCATATCTCGAGGGGCCTCGGAAGAATAGTGATCGGCTGCCCCGACCGTCTTCGAGGATGTCCGGAGGTGCCGCGATTCGCCTCCTGACATCCTATCTCTCCTCCGTACATCCGACATCCATTGCAAACAATTATGTCATGTATCGCAATGTTCTGTCGATGCTCAGGTATAAGATCGTGATCAAAGGCTGCGACGAGATAAAGCACATAAAGCGGCTGTATTCCGCGACCTTCCCTGGACAGGAGAAGGTCCCGTTCCGCCATCTCATACGCACTTTCGGAAAGGGAGGGGACATGATCTCCTTCTTCGACGGGGAGACATTCGTCGGTTTCGCATACATGTTCACTTCCGGGGACCTCACCTTCCTCGTATATCTGGCCATGCTGCCGGAAAGCCGCGGCAAAGGATACGGGTCACAGGCCATGGACCTCATAAGGAAATTCAAGGACGGCAATCGCATATTCTCCGTCATGGAGACCCCCGGATGCGGATTCTCCGATCCGGAGGTATGTGCGAAACGCAGACAATTCTACGAAAGGAACGGATGCACGGTCCCGGGGATACTCCTGAGGTCGGATGAATACGATTTCGATTCCATATACCTCGGTTCCCCGATATCGGCCGAAGAGATGCAGGATGCGGTGGAACGTTACGAATCCGTACATAATGCCGGGATATTCTGAGGCGATGCGATGGGAGAACTAAGTACCAGGAAGATCAGACCGGATGGCGAAGGGACGGAGCAGATGCGTATGCTGTATACGGCCTCCTACGGAGGACGCAAGACCATCCCCTTCGACGACCTGGTGGCCGTTTCCGACAGGTGCGACCTGATCGGACTGTACGACGGAGATGTGTTCGTAGGCTTCTTCTTCACTCTCAGGCACAAGGGTGTGGATATAATCCCCTATATGGCGATTGTCGAACATCTCAGAAGGAAAGGATACGGTACACAGGCCGTGCGTATCGCCTCCCGCGTCTACGAAGGGGATAGGATCGTCCTCCTTCCTGACGCCCCCGGTGTGGGCGACAGGCTACAGAACACCCGCTACACCGTGATAAGGTACTTGGACACCCTCGGCTTCGAAGATGCCCTTTACAGATACCATTTCCTGAATTACGACTACCAGGTCCTGTGTTACGGAGGGACGGTGTCCAAGGACGAGATGGACGATTCCATGCGTTCCCTCAGAAGGTATCTGAGATGCAGATGAGGATAATGCAGGTCAGGGAGGACAGTCCCTACAGGGATGCCGTCGAGAGACTCAACGACGAGGCGTTCTGCATGCAGGAACGTTCCACATTCGACTTGTTCATGGTCGGATGCAAGACCGGCATGGCCGACCTCCTGGCCTTCCTGGACGGAGAGAAGTTCGTAGGTTTCGCCTACATAGTCACCTGGAGAAGGATGCTGTACCTCTATTACCTGGCGATCGACCCCGGGTCCAGAGGGAAAGGATACGGGTCGGCCGCATTGGACACACTCAAGGACAGGTACTCTCCCGATTCGATCACCCTCAACATGGAGTTCCCCGACGGGTCTGAAGAGAAGGAACGCCGCCTTAAGTTCTATGTCCTGAACGGTTTCATGGAGAACCGTGTGAAGGAGAAGTGGCACGGCATGGACTTCGAGCTCATGTATTGGGGGAAGACCCCCGATCAAAAAGAGATGGGGATGTTCTTCGGCGAGTTCGAGAAGGCCCGCCGGGACATAGTGGCCGGATACGGGACGGAACACTCCATGGGATTAAGGAAGGGGCCGTTCGATTCCATCGTATCCGGGAGGAAGACCGTCGAGATGCGCCTTTATGACGAGAAGCGCCGCAAGATCCTTCCCGGGGACAGGATAAGGTTCTCCGACGGAGAAGGGGAAGAGACCGTCGTCGTGGTGAAGGATGTCATCAGATTCCCTTCGTTCAAAGAATTGTATGAGATCTTCGATAAGAAGGACCTCGGATACGGCGATGGGGAGGACGCATCCCCTGCGGACATGGAGAAATACTACTCCGTCGAGGATGTCGAAAGGTACGGGGTGCTGGCCATCAGGATCGGGAAGCCGTCCTGAGGTATCGTGCCGTTTTCCAGGACATCGACATATGTCGATTTAAAAAGCGACCGTTGGTATGTGTGAGGCGGAGTGATCGGACTCCGCTCACACATCGAATCCGTTCTCCCTCAGGAACGCGACTATGCTTTCTCTATAGAGGTCGAACTGCTCCATGGCGGTCACATGCCCGGCATACGGGATCACGGCGAAACGCGACCCCTTCACCAAGCCCCTGTATTCCAGCATGGTCTCCACCGTGACCTCGTCGCTGTCCCCGCACATGAAAAGCGTAGGGACGGAGATGTCCTTCATCCCGGGGACCACGTCGAAATCCTTCAGCGTCCCCGTGCATACCATGTCGTTGGGACCCCATAATGTCAGAAACACATCGGAGAAGGGCTCTTCCGCATTGGCTATGGCGATATCCCTGAAACATTCCCTGCAGAACAGATATCTGGCATAGTACTCCCCCATGATCCTTTTGAATTCCGGACCCAAGTCGTTGTCGCGGATACATCTCCGCATCCCCTCATACATCCCGTCGGACATCGCCTTGAGGTTCTTCATCTGGTCGTCCGCCCATCTTCTGGAGCTCACGAAGGGTGACGGAAGGACCATGGCGGCGATCTTTGAACAACCCGTGCTTTCCGCATAGGCCACCGACAGCCCCGCCCCCCAGGAGGCCCCTATCAGGATGACCTTGTCCGATCCGATATGGTCTATGAAGTCCGACAGCTCCGCCACATAGTCGTCCAGACCCCAGCTGTCCAAGTCCTTTATCGGATCCGACCTCCCGCATCCCATCTGGTCGTAGGCGTAGACGGGGTGGGCGAGCTTCAATCTCCTCGCCTTCACCGGGTTGCATTCCCCTCCGGGTCCTCCGTGGACTAATACCACGGGGACGGTGTCGAGATCCGTGTTGTATGAGTAATATGCGACCTTTCCGCGTACGGTCTCCAAATAGCGGACGTCGTCCGCATACTCCTCCACCACCTGCGGACAGAGCCCGTCAAGCCATATCTCCATAGAGGCGGTGAGGGAGTCCGCATCCGTGAAGGGTATTTCGACGGTCTTCGCCGCCGCACCCCATCCGTCCCTGTCGGACACCGCCTCTGCCGTATAACCCCCGTCCGAGGGCCTGATCGTAAGCGAGAATCCGTTGGAGCGGCCACGGTATTCCCCGTCATGGGATTCCATTCTGAATATCCCCAATATGCTTCTCAGGGTGATGGTGTCAGGGAGGTTCATGCCCATCCGAATGTAGAACCGATAGAATAGTCTTTCACATAGTACGGAAAGATATTCCTGGAGGAAAGTATAGGCCGGGGACGGAAGTGAAGCACATGTCCAAGACCATAGAGGAATTCTTCCCGGAGTTCGACAAACAGACCGACGAGACCAACGACCTCCTGAACACCGCCATGATACTCGACGACAAAACGACACAGCTGGTGATGTTCGCCTTGTCCGTGAGGTCCAGGAACGAACTGGGTGCCAAAGTCCATTTCAAGGAGGCGATGAAGGCGGGTGCGACCATAAAGGAGCTGTCCTACGTCCTCGCCCTCGTGGAGCAGGAATCACTGCAGGCCACGGACGCCTGGGCAGAGAGACCCTCAGGGACTGGCAGGATTGGGCCTTCGGCGGCATCTCGTGCAGCTGTATGAGATGATCTTACACCGATCTGAAGTTCAGAGGTGCGTTCCGGTCCTCCTCGGAGGCGTACGGTATACCTATGCGGGGGCCGGAGACCGCTCTTTCCGGCACGAAACCGTCGTCCTCGAGCCATAATCCGTTCTCCGGTACCAGTTCCTTCCCGTACATGTCCTTGGAGAACCCCATGGCTTTGGAGACACGGCCCGGACCGTCCGATCCCTCCACCCCTCTGATCAGGACGCACTCCGGCGACCCGTCGGGACCGCAGCTCAGGTTCAGGAGCCAGAACATGTAGCAGCGGTAGACGTATGCGCGTCCGTATCCCGTGTAAAGGACCTCCGTACGTACGGTACGGCCTTTATGTGCATGGGCGGCGGTATCGTCCTCCCCGTAATAGGCCTCGGTCTCCGTGATACGGCGTCTGAGGACGTTTCCGTCCGGCATCATGCGGCAGAGGATCTTCCCCAACACATCGCGGGCGAGCTCTGCAGAGCCCTTCTCGAAATAGCCGAGGTCTACGACATCGGGCATCTTCTCACCCCGTATTCTCCGATTCCGGATGTCTGTGGACGGGTATGCCGTGGAGCAGGAGATACAAAGCGAGCCCTGCGACGCCTATGACGGCCATGAGGACGTAGTTCCCTCCGTATCCGACGGCACCGATGACGAAACCGTTGACGACCGGACCGATGGCATAGGAGAGGTCTACGAACACGTTGTACGTCGATACGGCCACGCCGTACCTCTCCTTCGGCGCCCTCCTTATGATGACGGCCTGCGCCACTGAGGACAGCATGGCGATCATTATGCCGATGAAGAAGGCCGATACGAGCATCTCCGCACCTGAGACCACCGTCCCGAGCATGAACATCCCTGCGATATAGAGTATGAGCGACGGTACGAGTGCGACGTTCTCTCCGCGGAGGTCGTATATCTTCCCGAGAAAGAGCCTGCATATCAGCGTCCCCACGGAGAGTACGACGAAGAACACCGTCGCATATCCTGTGAGCCCTATCTCCTTTCCGTAGGGAGCTATGAAGGTGAGCACCCCCGAATAGGAGAAGAACATGACGAACGCCACCATGGACATGACGAGGGAGGAACGCTCTATGTAGTCCGAGACGTGTATCCCCCTCCTTCTCCTGACCGGCGCAGGACCCTTGGACTCCTTGAGCATGGCAGATGTGACCGTGGCTACGGCGGATGCCGCCACCCCAATCAGGAATATGTCGTCATAGGTCCCGCTGTTCTGCAGATACATGCAGACGAATGGTCCGACGGCGGAGGCGAAACTGTAGCTGAGCATGAAATATCCTAGACCCTCGCCCCTTCTGGACATGGGGAGACCTTCTGCGACCATGGTGTTTATGGCCGAGGCGGCCGCGCCGTAGGTCATCCCGTGGACGAACCTGACTATGCAGATGGAGGCCACTGTGTCGGATACGAAGTAGAAGAGCGTCATGACCGTGCCGAGGGCCATGCATACGATGGATATCCTCCTGGGGCCTATGGAACCGATCCCTCTCCCTATAGCGAGACGTGCGACCAGGTCCCCGGCTATGAATATGCTGGCCACGAGGCCGGACACGGTGCTTCCGGCACCGAGGACGTCGGAAGAGTAGGACGACATCCCGGTGTAGAACATGAAGAATACTATGGTGAAACAGAAACTGGTCACCGTACAGAGCACGAAGTTGCGTGTGAACAGCGGTTCCTTCCGTGCCTGCGAACGGTCTTCCATGGGCTTCCATCATAGGAGGTGTACAAATACTGTGCTGTCGGGGGCGATGAGATCGATCATGGTCATGCGCAGACATCGGTTGTGAGAATAGGAACCGCAAGGGGACGACCTTTCCTTTTCAATACGATCCAAGACTGTCCCTTGTTAAAATATGGTATATTTCGACAGGCTGTAGACTATGGGGACCGGACGGACGTCTCACCCTCCGTCCGAACCCCTGTCACTCGAGCAGGAAACTTATGATGTTCTTGTACTCGATGTTGTCGTAGAAGCCGTTCATGCCGCGGTCCGTGGTAAGGAGGTACTTCTTCCCGGGTACCGAGGCGAACGCCTTGAACTCCTTCCCTTTGGCCCTCTCGTCGCTCAGAGCGAGTACGGATTTCACGAAGATTGTCTCACTGCCTCTGATCGCCATGAACCCGATGTCGTTTCCGCGGTAGAATCCGGCATAGACCTCGTATCCGCGGCGCACGAGTTCCAGGAACACGATGTTCTCGATCGTCGCCTGACGGCTGATGCTGAAAGCCCCCCTCGGGGTGATCCCCCTTATGCTCCTGACGTCGGTGGTGTAATACTTCGCCTTGACGCCGAGCCTCCTCATGTCGGTGATGTCCACGGCCTCGGCCTTCATGATCGTCTGATATTCCAACAGGTAGTGGAGGTACTTCTCCACCGTGCGCTGGTCGGTGACGTTGGAGTTCTGCCTGAGGGCGGAGAGGGTGGTCACGTTGCCTATGTTGTTGAGTATGTACAGGGCGAGTCTGCTGATGGCCACCGTGTCGATCCTGGACCTGCTCCCGATGTCCCAGTTGAGGATGAGGTTGAACATCCCCTCGGAGATCATGAAGTGGTCCTTCTGACTCATGCTCATGTCCATGAAGGGCTGTCCGCCTATGGAGATGTACTGCTCGAACCTCTCCCCGTAGCCGTGCTCGTCCGTGATAGGATATGCCTCCAGGAACTCCTTGAACGAGAAGGTGTAGAGGGTGGTCACGTCGTAGTTGCCGAGGGCGTCGAGGATACCGCGGTAGTCATCGGATGTGGCATAGGGCAGGACGATGTAGATGTTGAGTCTGTATCTCTCCCTGAGGTCCTTTATAGCGCTGTCCCAGTTGTTGACGAAGTTCATATCGTCCACTAGGAGGAATGCGTCCTCCGAGGACAGTCTGGACTTCACCAGACCTGTGAACTGGAAGGAGTCGTCGATGGTGCCCATGGATTCGCTCATGTCCAAGTATATGATGTTGGACTCGGGGACTCCTTTGTTCAGCAGCATATCCCTGAACTGGGACATGAGGGTGGATTTACCGCAGTACCTGTTGCCCGAGATCACCTTGACGACATCTCTGTTCGTGCTTAGTTGGTAAAGCCGGTTGAGATAGGCTTTACGGACCACTACTGGGTGAGACATATGCCGACTCCATCGATTTCCAAATATTTAAAATATAATATTTTATGTAATTTAATGCCGATTATTTCTGTTACGACATTGAAGGATTCTTTGGTATATTGCACCTTATACATACAAGTGTGACAAATATCTTTCGTCCACACCCGTATGTATAATCCGCATCCAGCACTTTAGAGCAATATATCCAACATATAGAGGTACGCGGTCGCTATAACGATTGTAATAACTGCAATAGATATTCCGACACGGAGGTATCTGAAGAAATCCATGCGGATCCCGTGCTTCTCCCCTTCGTCCTCCACGATTATGTTCGCCGCGGCACCGATCAGGGTGAGGTTGCCGGCGAAGGTGGAGGTGACGGCCAGGGTTATCCACAGTACCATGTCGCCCTCCGGCAGCAGCTGTCCTATGAGCATCACGGAAGGCACGTTGCTTACAAGGTTCGCAAGGACCGTGGAGAATACGGAGAGCACCCCTATCGACGGGACATTCCCGTCGCCCATCCCGAACAGCTCCGATATGGAATCGAGAAGGCCGGACGAGACCGCGCCGGCTATGACCACGAACAATCCCGTGAAGAACAGGAGTATGGGCCAGTCGACGTGCCTTATCACGTATCCGCCCGCCCTCATGCTGTCGGTAAGGACTATGATCAACGATACCGCGCCGGCGGCAAGGGCTATCTGATATATCCTGAGACCCAGAGGGACGGAGAGGGCGAAAAGGACGAGGGCGGTGACGGTGACGGCTAGGACGGCGCAGAGACGATACTTGTCGACCTCCCTGGTATGGAACGTCTCTCCGGAGAGCGATGCGTCGTCGGTATCCAGACGGCCGCCGTACATGCGGCGCATCATCAGCATCGCGACGGCCATGCATATGACCGTCAGGGAGATTACGCGTATGGAGTAGTCCAAGAAACCGATCCCGGCCATGGACGCCACCAAGGCGTTCTGCGGGTTGCCCACGACGGTGGCGGCGCTCCCTATGTTGGCGGAGACGAACACCCCGACCATGTACGGCACGGGGTCTGCCCGCATCCTCTGACAGCAGCGGAGGACTATGGGGGTGAATATGAGGACGACGGCATCGTTGAGCATGACGGCGGACAGACATGCGGTGATGGCCATGACCCCGCTTAGGAACCTCCTCCTGCCGTCGAAGCGCCTCATCAGGAAGTCCACGACGATTTCGAAGAATCCGCAGTACTGGAGAGAGGCTGTGAGCATCATCATACCCGCCAACTGCAGGATCACCTCGAAATTGATGTAATCCCACGCCTCCGACGGCGTCACGACTCCGAGCAGGAGCATGAGGACTCCGCCGAGTACGGCGGCCATCCATGTCCTTATCCTGCGGCCGTTCACCTTACGCACGGCTATCAGCGAATACGTGAGGACGAACACCGCAGATGCCGACAGGAAATCGATGGACGTGGACGGCCTCCGACGGTACCAGGATCAAAGCCCGGCGATGAAACTCGCTGCGACGACGAAGACGACCATGACCATGATACCCACCATGAACCATGCACAGAACTTCTTCCTAGTGGCTGCTTTCATAAATGTTCGATTGGAAAATAAATATAATTGAGTTTTGGCCCTCACAGTTCGAAGTCCTCTTCGGGCAGGAGCCTCGGGGAGCGTTTTGAGGGGTCCCGTTCCTTCTCTGCGGCCATGGTCTGCACGCGGTTGAACGTCACGGGGTCCAAGGGTGTCTCCGCATAATGACGGAAGGTCAGGTCCTCCCACCTCAGATATCCCGCGTACACGGGGTTATGCAGTATGGTACTCAGGTTGTAAACCGTCCACCTGTTGCCGCGCCTGGTACGGAGGCCGCTGCGGTTGAGGGATTCGGCTATCTTCGCCAGGGAATTCCCGGCGAGATATTCGTCGAAGACCTCCCGGACCACCCTCAGCTCCTCCGGGACGGCCGTCATGAGGCCGCCGTCCAGGAGATAGCCGTACGGGGGGTTGAATCCAAGCGTCCTGCTCCCCTGCGGGGTGTTCCTCATCGTCTCCGCCTTCTCGCGCATCCCCACATAGGTCCTTTCGCCGATCTGCTCGCTCTCCAGCTGGGCGATGCTCTGTATCATGGACATGACGAACTTCCCCATGGCGTTGGTGGTGTCCAGGTTCTCGGTGGCGGATATGAACTGCTTCCCATGTCTCCCGAGCTCGTCCATCATGTTCATGAAGTTGCGGGAGTTCCTGTGGATCCTGTCCATCTTGAGGACCACCATCACATCCCATTCGTCCATCTCGGCCATCATCTCGCGGTAGGCGGGACGTTTGTCGCTGCGCCCGGAGAAACCGTCGTCCACGTAAATCTTGAAGATGCCGTAGTCCTGGGCCACGCAGTAGTTGGACAGGAGGTCCTTCTGGGCGTCTATGGAATAACCCTCTATGGCCTGCTCCTCGGTGGATACGCGTGCGTAGAGGGCTGCCAGGACCATGGTATCACGATATGGGCCCGTTGACCGACTCGAAGGTCTCCACGGGGATTATGGCGGTCTGCGTACCCGGACGGACGATCCCGTCCCAGCGCATGTATCCTGCGTATATCGGGTTGTGGAGTATGTTGCAAACGGCCTGTCTGCTCCAGGCCCCTCCCTTCTTGGAGGGTATGTTGGCATTGGTGAGGGCGGCGGCGATGTTCTCCATGGTCCTGCCGTCCATGTACATGTCGAATATCCTGCGTACGATGCGGGCCTCGTCCTCCACGACCACGAGCTTCCCGCCGGCGTAGGTGTATCCGTACGGGTCGGGGGACCCCATGGGTCCGCTGGACGTCTCGGCCTTGCGGGTCATGCCGATCTTGACCCTCTCGCCGATCTGCTCGCTCTCCAGCTGCGCCATGCGCTCCACTATGTCCATGACGAACCTCCCCATGGCGGTGGTGGAGTCGAATTTCTCCATCATGGAGTTGAAATCCTTCCCGTTGTCGTTCAGGACCTCCATCATATGGGTGAAATTGACGCTGTTCCTGTGGATCCTGTCCATCTTGAGGACGAGGACCACATCCCACCTGTCCATCTCGGAGAACATGCGCTGGTATTCGGGACGGGCCACCGTACGGCCGGAGTAACCCTCGTCGCGGTAGATGTCGACGACCTCCCAACCGCGGACCGCACTGTACGCCTTCAGACGCTTTTCCTGCGCATCGAGGGAGAAACCGTCCCGCGCCTGGTCCTCGGTGGAGACCCTGGTATATATCGCTACGCGCAGCTGTTCCGAATGCATCCTATCCCATGGACATCATGGAGATTTTAGATTATAAATCTAAGGGAAATGGGCGGGATCCCGCGGAAAACGTATGGAAAACGCTGGAAATGAAGGCTCCTCCGGTCTGGATGCGGGCATTTAGACATTTAAAAATAAATCTATATTTACTATATATTTCAATATATAATATTTCGACAGAATATATATCCATAACGCCTCTGACTTCTGTCCGAGGTGAAAATCTTGGACGATAAAACAATGAAGATCGCAGCAGTTGCGGCCATTGCAATCATCGCCATCGCCGGCGTCGCCGTGTTCATGATGAACAGCGACGACGGTAAAGACGATGCGAAGTTTGAAATAATGAATGTCGAAGGCGTAGACGCCACCGTTGACAACGTGGTCAACGGTTCATACACCCTCCAGAGAGGACTTATCCTCGCCACCAAAGGAACCGCTTCCGGAGCGGTCGCCGACCTTATCTCTTACGTGCTCAGCGCAGAGGGACAGGCGATCGTGGAAGACAACGACTACATCGCCGTCGACAGTTCCGCCCCCGCCTACAAGTCGACCATCGACGACAAGACCTCCTACAGCATCACCATCCAGGGATCGACCACCGTCAACCCCATCATGATGGCCGTCGAGGAGGAATATGAGAAGATCCACCCCAACGTCAAGATCAGCATCACCGCGAACGGATCCGGTACCGGAGCCGCCGCGGCCATCGACGGGACCGCCGACATCGGAATGCTCTCCCGCGACCTGAAGACCTCCGAGACCGACGCAGGCCTCGTCCCCACCGTCATCGGTAAGGACGGTATCGCCATCATCGTCAACAAGTCCGTGACCGGTATCGACAACCTGACCCTCGCCCAGATCGCCAAGATCTACGACGGGACCTACACCAACTGGAACCAGCTCGGCGGAGTCGACCACGCCATCGACGTATGCGGAAGGGAGTCCTCCTCCGGAACCCGCGGTGCTTTCGAGGAGCTCCTCTCCGGAAAGGTCGCAGGCTTCTCCAGCAGCAGCGTGACCGACAAGATGGTCGAGTTCGCCAGCAACAACGCCCTTCTGACGCACATCGAGACCACCGACTACTCCATCGGATACGTCAGTCTCGGTATCGCCCTCGAGGCCCTCTGAAAGTGAGGTGCGCCCGGATGTCCGACTGCGTGAACGTACTGAAGAAGACCCGGCCCGTGGACTCCGACAGAGTCTGCAGGACCGTCCTGGCCGCCGTCGCCTCATTGGCGGCCGTCACGGTCGTGGCGATGATCATCTTCATCGCCGGGCAGGGATTCGATGCCCTCAGCGAAGTGGGCATCTGGGAATTCCTCACGGGGAGCGTGTGGAGGCCCTACATCGGCTCGTACGGTGCGGCCTCCCTGATCGCCGGCACCCTGATGGTGACGGCGGGCGCCATGATGGTCGCCTGCCCCATCGGCATCGGTGCCGCGATCTACCTCTCGGAGATCGCCTCACCCAAGACCAGAAAGAAGGTAAAACCCATCATCGAGGTCATGGCCGGCATACCGTCCGTGGTATACGGTCTCCTCGGAATCATGATACTCGTGCCGATGATGCACGGTCTCTTCCCCGACCAGACCGTATCCGGACTCTCGTGGCTCACGGGATCCGTCCTGCTGGGGATCATGGCCCTGCCCACGGTCATATCCGTCTCCGACGACGCCCTGCAGACGGTGCCGTCCTCCTACAGGGAGGCCTCGCTCGCCATCGGCGCCACCAAGTGGGAGACCATAATGAAGGTCATAGTCCCTGCGACGGCCTCCGGTATATCCGCCGCCGTCATCCTGGGGATAGGAAGGGCCATCGGAGAGACGATGGCCGTCATGATGGTCACCGGGAACACCGCCATCTTCCCGGATCCGATATGGAACGTCTTCTCGACGCTCAGGACCATCACCGCGACCCTGGCATTGGAGATGCCCGAGGTCGTCGTGGGGAGCATGTCCTACTCGGCGCTGTTCCTCCTCGCACTCATACTGATGATAATGATACTTGCGATCAACCTCTCCGTCAGGGCCGTGATGAACAGGTCCGCCAGGAAGTTCTCCGGGGACGAGAAGGTCGGACGCCTGACCCTGGCCATCGAGAACATGGACCGGATCAAGATCCGCATGTTCAAGGACCTCCTCCTGACCGCGGCCGTCGCCGCCGCGGTGTTCTGCGGGGCATCCCTGTTCACCGGTACGCTGCAGTCCATGGCCGCGGCCGTCGGGACCGTCGTCGTGTGGAAGGTCCTCGCCACCGCCGGAAGGAGGAAGGTCGACAGGAACCAGAGGCAGAAGCTGGCCTGCGGGTCCCTCTCCCTGGTCACCTTCGCCATCGTGGCCATCCTGATACTGGTGACCGTGTACATCGCGGTCAAGGCCGTGCCCGCACTCAGCCTCGACTTCCTCCTGGACGACCCCTCCAGGGCCGGAAGGTCGGGAGGGATCTTCCCCGCCATCGTGGGTACCCTCGAGCTCATAGCCGGGACCGCGCTGATAGCCGTCCCCCTCGGAGTGCTCACAGGGGTCTACCTGACCGAGTACGGAGGGAACGGCAGGGTCACGAGGGTCGTGACCGCCGCCGTCGACGTCCTCAACGGGACCCCCTCCGTCATCTTCGGACTGTTCGGCATGGTGGTCATCGTGGTCTACCTCGGGATGGGGTATAGCCTCATAGCCGGATGCGTCACCCTGGCGCTCATGACCATGCCGGTGATCATAAGGACCACCCAGGAGGCCGTCAGGGCCGTCCCCGACGACCTGAGGGAGGCCTCCCGCGCCATCGGCGCCACCAAGATGCAGACCACCTTCAGGGTAGTCCTTCCGACCGCGGTCAACGGGATCGTGACCGGTGCCATCCTCAGCCTCGCCCGTGCGGCGGGGGAGACGGCCCCCATCATGTTCACCGCCGTGGTCGTCCAGGCGAAGGTAGCGGACTACGCCCTGACCGAACCGGTCATGGCCCTCCCTTACCACCTTTACTACCTGGCCACCGAGGGGCGCGCGGACCCCTCGATGATGTACGCCACCGCACTGGTCCTCCTGGTCATAGTGCTGGCGATGTTCCTCCTCGCGTCGTACGTGAGGGCCCGCGGAGAGAAGAGGATGAGACAATGAGAGACACGGTAATGGACATAGAGAACGTGGACGTCTGGTACGGCGACAAGCACGCCGTGCTGGGCGTCAACATGCCCGTGGAAGAACACGGGGTGACGGCCCTCATCGGGGCCTCCGGATGCGGGAAGTCCACCCTCCTCCGCAGCATGAACAGGATGAACGACCTCATCGACGGGTGCAGGGTGGAGGGCAGCATAACCTTCCACGGCAACGACATCTACGCCGAGGGGACCGACGTCAACGAGGTGAGGACGAGGATCGGGATGATCTTCCAGCGCCCCAACCCCTACCCCATGAGCATCAGGGACAACATCACCTACGGCCCGAGGATCCACGGCATCACCAAGGCGTCCGAGCTCGACGAGATCGTCGAGAGGACCCTGAGGCAGGCCGCCCTGTGGGACGAGGTCAAGGACAGGCTCAAGAGGTCCGCCCTCGGACTCTCCGGAGGACAGCAGCAGAGGCTCTGCATCGCCAGGGCCCTGGCCGTCAACCCCGACGTCATCCTCATGGACGAGCCCACCTCCGCCCTCGACCCCATCGCCACGGCGAAGATCGAGGACCTGGTAAGGGATCTGAAGAAGGACTACACCGTCGTCATCGTGACCCACAACATGCAGCAGGCCAGGAGGATCAGCGACTATACCGGCTTCATGCAGCTGGGGGAGATGATGGAGTTCGGGGAGACGAAGCAGATCTTCGAGGACCCGCATAACGAGACCACCTCGAAATACATCCAAGGGATATTCGGATGATATATAGAGAACTGGGGAAAATATGATAAATATATATTCTGATAACCCCAGTATGGATGTCAGAAGGGTACAGGTCACCGGAGGGTCGTCTTTCATGATCACCCTGCCCAAGGAGTGGGCGGAATCGGTCGGTCTGAAGAAGAACGACCCGGTCATGGTGGTGCCGCAGCCGGGAGGGGGCCTCCTCCTCTCGGTGGGCGGTGTACAGGCCCCTTCCGAGGGCGACGACACGGAGATCGACGCGGACAGGGTGCCGGACTCCGTGGCCCTCTACAGACAGCTGATCGGAGCGTACATAGCCGGATTCCGCACCATAACGGTGCATTCGGCCTTCCCCCTGAGGGGATCCATGCTGGAATCCGTCTCCCGCTTCACCCAGACCTCCATCGGCATGGAGATAGTGGAGGAGGACGAGAACCGCATCGTCATGAAGGACCTGATGGACATCACCGAGGTGGTCCCGCAGAAGAACATACGCCGGGAGCACCTGTTGGTCAAGCGCATGGTTTCGGACGTCTTCCAGGCGGCCTCCGACATGGACACCGAGAGGCTGGAGGGGATGGCCGACAGAGACACGGAGGTGGACCGCATCCACTGGATGGTCCAGAGGCAGTCCCGCATACTCCTGAAGGACATCGGTCTCAGCGCAGGCATGGGGGTGGACCTCCGCACCGTCACTGGATGTGTGTCCGTGAGCAAGACCTTGGAGAGGATCGGGGACCACGCCGTCCTCATGGCAATCCACATCAAGGACCTGATAAAGGCCGGAGGGAAGGACCTCTGCACGGACATCGGATCCATGGGTGACGGCATCGTGAAGCTGATGGACTCCTGCGTGCAGGCGTGGATGAACACCGACCGCGACGGGTCGGAGGAGTGCATCCGCATGGCGGAGGCGCAGACCAAGGCGATAGTGTCCGCCTTCGGCAGGATGGAGATGACGGACGAGAGCCTGCCCGTGGACGTGATGGCGGGGAGCTCGAGGAGACTGGCGGAATACTGCGCGGATATAGCGGAGATGGCGTTGGACTCGGCGATGGAGAGGGCGTGACAATTGAAAATACATGTCATGCTTCAGCGGACAGGTCTCTAACAATCATGGTGTGCTATTACTCTAGAATTCTATTAAATGTAAGATTTATGCACATCATCAAATCCTGTATTTTGATTTTTCAAGATGCCAGTATGTCTTAATTTTGAAATAACATCGTATCCAATTAATATTATCAACGACATCAAATATTTAGAAGGTCAATAGAGTGCGCCATCGCGCAGCACCGAGGTGCGGGTTCGGCAAAGCCTTACTTGAACTCATATTGACAAGTCCATATCACACTCATCGGATAAAAAGGTGTTGGAATGACCAAAAAAACATTCGGCAATTACTACCTTGGACTTGACATCGGAACAGATTCTCTCGGATGGGCGATTACCGATCCGCAATACGAGGTATTAAGATTCAATGGAAAGGCCATGTGGGGAATACATATATTCTCTGAAGGAAGTACAGCAGAAGAGCGCAGAGCCCATCGTATTGCACGCAGAAGATTAGAACGTCGCAATCAGAGAATCAAATTGCTGCAAGAGCTCATGGATTGCGAAGTATCTTCGGTAGATCGTACGTTTTTCGACAGACTCAAAGAAAGCAATCTAGTTCTTGAAGACAGGAAAAGCGGTCAAAAAAATAGCCTTTTCAATGACAATGGATTCACTGACAAAGAATATCACGATAAATACCCCACCATATACCACCTAAGGGCCGATCTTATCAATACCGACACAAAACCGGATATTCGCCTAGTGTATCTGGCACTCGCCCACATAATGAAACATCGTGGCCATTTCTTATATGAAGGCCTGAGTGATGATGCTGTTCCTGAATTCAAACCCATATTCGAACAGCTCCAAGACAAACTGGAGGAGTTACAGCTCATCGACTGCAGGATAGTAGAAGACATATCTAAAGTAGCAGAGATAATCCAAAGCAGAGTAGGAATCTCGTCTAAAAAGGAAAAGTTATCTCCAATATTGAAATCACTTTCCGACAGCGATGAGACCAAAGCCACTGTGGATGAACTTACAAAAGCTCTTTCCGGAGGGAAATTCTCCATTGGAAAGCTGTTTGGAGAAGAAACAGCCGAGTCCTTAGAGGATTCGATATTCAAAAATACCATTTCCCTGAGCGAAACGAAAATCGATGATAACCACGACGAGTTGGAATCCCTCATCGGATCAGAGCGCATAGACGTTTTGGATATGCTCAAAAACGTATACAGTTGGTCCATATTATCAAGGCTGTTGGAAGGTTCGGATTACATATCCCAGGCTAAAGTAAAGCAATACAATCAACACAAACAGGATCTGGCTCTTCTTAAGAATGTGTTGAAAGAAATGAATGATGAAGAGGATTACAATAAAATATTCCGCTCCAATGAAGCCGATGCATATACATGCTATTCTGGGAACGTAAAAAGTCTAAAAGAGAAGATAGATAAAAGAACGACCCAGGAAAATTTCTGTGCATTTCTTAAAAAGATCCTCGAAAAACATTGGGATGACATAAGATCATTGGAATCTATGAAGGGCTATGAGTCAAAAATAGACGACATGAAGGCACGCATAGAGGATGGCTCGTTCATGCCTTTGCAAAGCTCTAAAGATAACAGCGTACTTCCCAACGCAGTTCACCGTGCGGAATGTAAAGCCATATTGGATAATGTGTCAAGGTTCTACCCGTTCCTTTCAGACACGGACATGAATGGAAATAGCGTCAAAGACAAGATTCTTATGCTGTGTACATTCAGAATGCCCTACTATATAGGCCCGGTCAATAAAAATGCTAAAACCGGATGGGTAGTAAGAAGATCGAACGAACCGGTACGCCCCTGGAACTATGCAGATGTGATCGACATAGAAGCAACATCCGAGGGATTCATAAACAATCTGATAGGGTTCTGTACATATCTCCTCGGAGAGCGCGTAATGCCAAAACAATCCATAGCATACTGCAGATTCAAATTATACAACGAGATTAACAATATAAAAGTTAATGGAGAACGCATAAGCCCCGAGATGAAAAAATCCCTTGTAGAGGAATATTTCGAAAACAGAGAATGTCGCGTCACTGCAGACACCATAAAGGGATTCTACAAAAAGCATACAGGTGTCATCGACATACGCGTCGAGGGGCTAGATATGTTCGTCAAATCCAATTTGGATTCAGAGAACAAAATGAAGAACATACTTGGAGACCAGTATGATGAAGACCTTGCTGAGGACATAATACGCATCATCACAATCTACGGAGACGATAGAAAACGTCTGAGAGGGCAACTGGAATCCAAATATGCAGACAGGATATCCCAGGAAAAAATATCCAAATTATCCAATCTCAGATTCAAGGACTGGGGCAACCTATCAGAAAAATTCCTGAATGGGATCTATTCCGAAATTGACGGAAATGAAATGAACATCCTGTCTGCACTAAAAAATACCAATAAGAACCTCATGGAACTTCTTTCAGATGAATATGGATACTCTGATAAAATCAAAGAGTTCAACAAAGACATATCGGAATCAGGTGATGTAGAAAGCATAATAGAACGTATGCGTTGTTCACCTTCTGTAAAACACTCCATAATGAGATGTAATGCAATCCTGGAAGATGTTCTAAAAATAACCGGACATCCACCAACAAAAATATTCATCGAAACAACCCGCGAACATCAAGAATCTAAAAAAACTAAATCTCGCAGATCCGATCTGATGGACAAATATGCAGCCATAACATCAAACAAGGATGCCAAAGAACTCCTCGAAAGCCTCAAAACAACAGATGATGCACGCCTTCGCGGAAAAAAATTATTCTCATATTATTCTCAACTTGGAAGATGCATGTACTGTGGAAAACACATCGATCTAAATGATCTGGGGAACAAGGACCAGTGTGATATGGACCACATATATCCCCAATCTAAGGTCACTGATGACAGCATCAGGAACAACATGGTTCTTACATGCAGAAGTTGCAATGCAAATAAAAGCAACAAATACCCGATAGATTTGAACATTCGCTCGAATATGGCGGGATTTTGGAGAATGCTTAAGGATGCAAATCTCATATCTGACGAAAAATATAGCCGCCTCACACGCTCCACAGAGTTTTCTGAAAAAGACCTGAGCGGATTCATAAACCGCCAACTGGTAGAGACAAGCCAAACGGTCAAAGCCATGGCCGAGATACTAAAATCCAAATTCGGAGAACAATCGGACATCGTATACGTTAAAGGTGGAAATGTCAGCCAGTTCCGTCAGGACAACTCCAAAAACAAACCATACTACATCAAATGCCGCAATACTAACGACTACCATCACGCAAAAGATGCGTATCTGAACATAGTGGTGGGAAATGTATATGATGTTAAATTCACCAAAGACATACTTCATTTCGTAAAAACCGGGGAGAGTTATAATCTCAACGAAATGTTCTCCCGCGATGTTTGCCGCAACGGAATAAATGCATGGAAAGCGGGAGACGATGGTTCAATTTTAACTGTCGATAAATGGATGAGGAGAGATAACATCCTATACACCCGCGCTCCATTCAAGAGCTCTGGAGAACTGTTCGATCTCAATGTGAAGAAGGCAGGGGAAGGACAGTTGCCAATAAAAGATGGTCAAGCTATTGAAAAATATGGAGGCTATAACAAAATCAAAGGATCCTACTTCGCCCTCTTTGAACATGATGATAAAAAGAAGAGATCTCGCACACTTGTATTCATACCAAGGATGATTGCAAATAAAAAAGTAACAAGAATTGAGCTTGAGAAATATGCATCAGACTCTATGAAACTCTCCAACCCTTCACTCAGATTGGATTGCATAAAAGTGGATTCAAGATTGGAGATAGATGGATTCAACGTAGACATTCGTGGGACCAGTGGTGGGGGCGCAGGAATACTATACCTCTGCGGAGAACAACTGTCTGTTCCATTTGATCTGATACGTCTTTTCAAGAACGTCTTTAAATATACAGATAAATCGAACAGCGGAAAAAACAGAATGTATTCTGCAAAAGACATGGATATATCTGAAGAAGATGAAGTGCGTGCCTTTGAATTCCTCGAATCGAAATTAGGAGAGAAGCCGTATTGCTATATGTCCCCACTGAAGACTGCTAAAGATACTCTGGAAAAAAATAAGGAAAACTATCTGAAACTTAGTATCGACGATAAGGCTGAAATATTGGCCCAGATTCTTAAGATGTTCCACTGTAATGCGGAGAATGCAAATCTCAAAGAAATAGGTGGTCCGGGTGTTGCAGGCCGTCTAGTCTTGTCCTCCAAAATATCCCAATTCAATTCAGCATACCTTGTGAACAAATCACCCACAGGTCTGTTTGAAAATAGAATAGATTTGATGAAAATATGACCTGGAGGATCGTAGAGATTTCCAGCAATAGCAAACTGGAACTCAAACTCAATTACATGGTGGTTCGGAATGAAGAAGGAATCAAAAAAGTCTTCATTCCAGAGATTGCTGTGCTCATAATAGAAAGCACAGCAGTCTCTATGACCGCGGCACTGTTATGTGAATTAACCCGTCAAGAAATAAAAATAGTATTCTGTGATGAAAAACGCAACCCATATGGTGAGATGACTCCGTACTATGGGACATCCGACTGCGTGGAAAAAATAAAATCACAAATATCTTGGGACAGAACAACGATAGATATAATATGGGCTGAAATAGTGAAACATAAAATAGTCAACCAAAGCAGAATTTTGGAAACCATCGGATTCAAACACGAAGGCTCCATGCTTCTTGACTATTCAAAAGAAGTTCTTCCAGGAGACACCACCAATCGCGAAGGACACGCGGCAAAGGTATATTTTAATAAAATATTCGGAGAACATTTTTCAAGAAGAGACGACGATCCGATCAATTCCGCACTCAATTATGGTTATACGATACTTCTATCTGCAGTCAATAGGTGCATTGCTGCCTTTGGATATTCGACGATTCTCGGCGTATTTCACAGCAATAATTCCAATCCCTTCAATCTGGGATGTGATCTTATGGAACCATTCAGAACAGAGATAGATAAACAAGTCTTATCGATGAAATTCACATTATTTGGACCTGAACAAAAAAGAAAGATACTGAACGTCCTGAACAACATCGTGACCATAGATGGAAAAAGGAACTATGTTCTAAATGCCATACGCATCTATGTACAGTCTTTCTTTACAGCCATGGAAGAAAGAAATCCTTCTAAAATAAAGTTTCACGAGACGGCACATGATGAGGCAGAGGTTCATGAGGGTTCTGGTATTCTTTGATTTACCTGTTGAAACTAAAATGGATCGGAGAAACTACTCTAAATTTCGTAAATTCCTATTGGAAGATGGATTTGTGATGATGCAAAAATCAGTGTATTCCAAAATAGTCCTCAACGGTCATGCCTCTGAGCTCGTTGCCGACAGAATAAGAAATCACAAACCATCAGATGGAAAAATACAGATTCTCACTATAACTGAAAAACAATTTCAAAGCATAGAATATGTCCTAGGAGAACCCCAGAATGATATCATCGATTGCCAAACAAGATTGGTGGTACTATGATACTCTCGCATCCGACTTTTGAAAAGATGATTGAATTAGAAGAGAATAAAATAACCGTTCTTGCTGTAGAAAACCCTGTCCAACTATCATCCTATTTGTATGAATTTAAATCCCAAATCAACGGATACGATGGAGGATTCTCATTATTTGAGGACAATGAGGAAATCCCGTTGTCTGCAGTAGATCTTATAATCGATCCATTTAACCTTGATTTAAACTCCAAGGAAATAATAAATGGAGTGAGTTATAAAATCAAATCCATCTTAAACAGTGAAGAATACTATTTGTCTACACAAGAACTGTTTTCTGAGATTTCAAAATTCTCGTTCCAAGTATTAGGGGAGATAGATTATGATCTAATCGGATCTGAGATCAACATCCCATCGATTATAAAATTAATATCCCCTCATTACGACAATTGCAACAAAAATGTTCTAGAGAATGTATGTCAGTATCTTCACATATCCTCAAAATTTACAAAAACACGCATATTTTCTTTCGTTAATCTGAAAACGTTTCTAAGCCATTCTCAAATCGAACAACTTTTCAAATATGTCATGTATGAAAAGATTCAATTATTTCTTTTTGAATCATCACCTTACGAACACTCTGAATATTTAAATGAGACAATAATTGACTCGGATCTATGTGAAATTACACTCAAATAATTGTCAAACTATGAGATATATGCCCTCAGTACCCGGATTTGAGGCTTGAGAGTATTGACAAACTTGAGTGGTAACTCACCAAAAAATCCAACTGGATAAACTATCTTTGGCTTGAGAGTATTGACAAACTTGAGTGGTAACTCACGTCAGGGGGATGGGTCCCTATCGAAAAGTTGCTTGAGAGTATTGACAAACTTGAGTGGTAACTCACAGCAACGTTAACCCATTTAAGCGGAAAAGTGCTTGAGAGTATTGACAAACTTGAGTGGTAACTCACCCCTTAACGACCCATCAAGGATAGTTATTAGCTTGAGAGTATTGACAAACTTGAGTGGTAACTCACGTCTGTCCTTGGCGGAGAGGAGATACCTCCGCTTGAGAGTATTGACAAACTTGAGTGGTAACTCACCGAACTCTTGGATCCTGCGTGTCTGCGTGTGCTTGAGAGTATTGACAAACTTGAGTGGTAACTCACTATCTCGTTCCAATCCGATGGTACGCGCAGGCTTGAGAGTATTGACAAACTTGAGTGGTAACTCACTCCTGCCTGGACCAGGCGTTCTGTGCTCTGCTTGAGAGTATTGACAAACTTGAGTGGTAACTCACATACTCCTTCACACCCACGTTTGAGTAGGTGCTTGAGAGTTTTCACAATTTGAACCTTCCATCATCACAATTCTGAGGACATGAACCAATCGATCACGTTCACAACCTCGATCCCATCCTCCGAACCGAGCCCGTAATCATCCAGTGTCAGCACAGTCTTAGGATAGTTGTCCCTGATGGACCCCAAAGAATACAACTCCCTCTCACGGGTACTCTCTGCAAGCATCGTCTGACATACCTGATAATATTCCGTCCTCCCATCCTTGGAGGCGGTGAAATCCACTTCTCTGTCCTTAATGGATCCGATGCGCACGGTATATCCGCGACGGACCAACTCCAGATAGACCAGGTTCTCCAACGGCCTGCTTATGTCCGCCATCCCGGACCCCTTCAGCGCCACGTTCCTTATCCCCAGATCGGAAGCGTAGAACTTGCCGTTGGTCTTCAGTATCTTCTTCCCAACGATGTCGTACCTCTCCGCATCGTAGAACAGGAATGCCTCGGAAAGCATCGAGACGTACTTGGAAACCTTCGCATTCCCTATCTTCAGCGTGTCGGCGATGGAATCGATGTTAGTGATGTTCCCAATATTCGAATAGAGGAATCTGGCGATGGCTTCCAATGTACGCGCGTCCCCCCGCTCCAACCGTCTGAGGATATCCTTGACGAGGACGGTGTTGTAGATCCCCATCAGCTGTGCGTCGCAGAACTCCTTCCCCCTGGATGGATCCACCTCCGGAAGGGCACCGAACCTCAGGTACTCGTTGAACCTCTGTCTACGGTCCCCGGGATGGAGCTCCACATACTCACAAAAGGACAGCGGGGTCAGTGATATCTCCACATACCTTCCGGATATGTGGGTGGCCAATTCGGATGAGAGCATGTGGGAGTTGGATCCGGTGATATGGATATCGCACCTTTTCGTGACTATCAGTGCGGATATGGCCCTCTCCCATCCGATGACGTTCTGGACTTCGTCGATGAACACGTATTTGATCCCAGAATCGCCGATCCTGCCGACGATCGCATCCAACAGTTGTTCAGGGGTTTCCAAATCCATGTATTCCTTGGATTCCAGGTTGATGGATACGATATCCTCATCGGGGACACCGGAGGTCCTGAGCTCATCGGCGTACATCTCCATGAGGGTGGATTTGCCACAGCGCCTCATCCCCGTGACGACCTTCACGACATCCGTCAGGCCACGGCCGTTGCGCAGCATCTCCATCGGTCTCTTACGTACGATCCTCTGGTCCATGAATACCATAACATGGAATCCATGTAAATATTTTCTGTTAACATAAAAATTCTATAATAATTGATAAATATTTTTTGTTAACAAAAAATCTGTACACACATCTGCAGGAGACATTCATTGTCTGACCAGTATGAATTGACAGAATGTGACGAAAATTCACAGGAGGGATCGGGTTTGGATTACCCTTGTATGAATCGATCGAGTCCATCGAAATCGGTCATCGTTTCCCTAGGATCTCGATCAACTCGGACAGGGTCATTTCATCCCCGTTCGGGATGCGATGGATCATCCATTCCATGTCCACACCTTCCATGACGGATCGTTTGAGATGCCGATCCACCTCTTCGATCCTCTCAGATGGACGATATCGGCAATGCGTACACCCCATCCTTTATCGGATAGGCCTTTTCCGTCAGACACAGGATGCAGGACGGTCCGACGGCATAATCCGAACCTTCCAGACGTGAGAACGACCTCACATCGCCGGAATCGTACGTCATCCCCGCCTTGCATTCGACCAATGTAAGGACACCGTCCCTCAAGATGACCAAGTCCACCTCGTTGCCGTTGGAGTCCCTGTAGTATGAGAATCCGGCCTTCTCGGAGTTGTTGCTGTAGGATTTCATTATCTCGTTGATGATGAACGTCTCGACCATGTGCCCTCCAAGGTATCCGATCCTCAGCGTCTCCGGGTCGAAGATCCTTGCCAGGTAGCATGCGAGTCCTGTGTCCCTGAAGTACAGCTTGGGACGTTTGGTTATGCTCTTGACATTGGATCTGGGAACGAACGGTTGCAGCAGATACACTATCTCGCCTGCGACCAACACCCCTATCCATGACTGGACGGTCTTGATGCTTATCCCCAGGGCGTTGGCGATATGGTCATAGACGAGCTCCTGTCCGGTGATCGATGCGATATACTCCATGAAGCGACGGAACTGAAGCTTATCCTTCAGGTTGATCACCTGGGACACATCCCTCTCGATGTATGTCTCCACATAATCGGAATAGAACCTCGATGTGTCCATCCCGGGTTGCCCGTACAGCTCCGGATATCCCCCGCGGACGATCATCTTGAACACATCGTCGACGGGGATAACCTTCTCGATGGACCTGAGAATGTTCCTCTCGAAATCCACCCTGAAAGGTTCCTCCTTCCTTCCAAGGATCTCGTTCATGCTCAGCGGGGACATGTCCACGATAGACACCCTTCCGGCCATTGATTGGCTCACGTTCTCCATGAGGTTGTACATCTGGCTACCGGTGAGGATGTACATCCCGTTATTCGTCCCCCTCTCGAACTTCTCCCTGTCGATGATGCCCTCGATCACATCGAAGAGCCCTGGAGCGTATTGGGCCTCGTCGATGATCAGCGGCGTGGGATGGACCCTCAGGAACATCTCGGGATCTTGGATGGCCAAGGCTCTCTCCCTTCCGTCTGCCAGGGACACGTAGTTGAATCCCTTCTCCCTGACGATCTCCCCGCAGATGGTGGTCTTGCCGACCTGCCTTGCCCCTGTGATGAGTGTCACAGGCTTGTAACGTATCCCGTACTCGATGGATGGGTAGATCGTCCTGGGTATCATGATAGGTGGATGGTCGGAAGCGTATAAGAATATTCTGGAGTACAACTAAAGAAATTTCCAGATTTTATGGTTTATTCCAACTCTGCGATATTTCTGTCATATACGTCATTGCCGAGTTGGAACTAGGATGACCATTTCTGATCGGTAACATGCAGATCTGTTCGTCTCCGACCCGCGTTTCGAGGCACGGTTACTCTATCACTTCCGTCTTCCCACAGACCCGCATGATCGGAAGAGGATCCAGGATACGGACCTTGCGGGGGTTCCGCACGGATCAGTAATTGAACCTTCCGAAATACCCCTCGATGAACGCCCTCAGATCCTTCTTCATGTTGGACTTGTACTTCGAGTTCTCCATCAGGGACGTGGTGGCCATCCTCCTTACCTGCCAGTTGACGGCATCGATGACCATTCCGCGTATCTCCGGAGGCAGTTCCGTCTCCGCACACAGTTTGTTGAGGGCGTCCTTCTTCGCCTGGGTCATGCGGCGGGTCTTAGAATTGACCAGGCCGCCCAGCACCACGAAGGGTTTGATGGCGTCGTTGTACATGGACTTGGCCGCGAAGAGCGTCTTCCCCTCACCGTCCTTCAGGGCCGTACGGCAATCGTAGTAACGGTCCTGCACGGAGCGGCACTTGTTGTACATGTCCTCCGCATCCTTCGCATACTCTATGGCCACTCCCTGCAGCGATATGACGGCGAAGAAATTGGTCATATCCGCGTTGAATTTACCGGTCAGGGGGGTCTCCATGGCGGAATCCACCGTCTTCCCGGCCAGATCGAACCCTTTCCTCCTGAACGCCTCGCAGACGTCCACGTATCCGTCCTGCACCTCGGGCTGCAGGAGCATGAGGTCCCCCGTGACGTTCGATGCTATGAGTCCGGGGATCTTCTCCCTCCAGACGGCCAGGTCCTTGGACGATGCGGCTCCGACGGCCGAGGCCCATGCGGAGAACGCCTCCGCATATTCCTTCCTGCCTATGAGGCCCTCTCCGGAGGACAGCAGGGCGCAGGCCTCCTCGGCGGACGGCTTCCCGGACAGGTCCGCCCTGATCAGCATGCGTCCGCATCCGGGACAGTAGCAGCGCACGAGAGCGCTATCGAAATCGACGTCCTTTCCGCACTTAGGACACACGGTCTGGGTACTTGCCATGTTGGCACATGGCATGCGTGGGATATAACCGTTTTCGAAACATCAGTAGAAAAGGAACCCGGGGACGGATGGAGACGTCCCCGGGAGGGAAGGGGCCTTACGCCCCTGGAAGGGTTTGGATCACATCATTCCGGGGGGCATTCCTCCGGGTGCTCCTCCCTGGGGAGGCGCCGGGGGTGCCCTGCGGGCGGCGATGACGTCGTCGATCCTGAGGATCATGTTGGCGACCTCGGTGGCGGAGTTGACCGCCTGGGTCTTGACCCTGAGGGGCTCGATGACGTTCTTGTCGAGCATGTTGACGGGCTCTCCGGAGTCGAGGTCGATACCGAAGTACTTGCCGTCCTTGTTGTTCTCGTGGGCGGACTTCATCTTGATGATGACGTCGATCTGGTCGAGTCCGGCGTTCTCGGCGAGGGTCCAGGGGACGACCTCCATGGCCTTGGCGAACTTCTCGATGGCGAGCTGCTCCCTTCCGCCGACGGAGGCGGCGAACTTGGCGAGCCTGATGCCGAGCTCGATCTCGGGTGCTCCGGCACCGGCGACGACCTTTCCGTCCTCGAGGGTGATACCGACGGTGCGTACGGCGTCGTTGATGGCCCTCTCGACCTCCTCGATGACGTGCTCGGTACCGCCGCGGATGAAGATGGTGACCGCCTTGGGGTTCTTGCAGCCGGTGATGAAGGCCATGCCGTCCTCTCCGACACGCTTCTCCTCGACGCATCCGGCGGTTCCGAGGTCCTTCTCGGTCAGCTCGTTGACTTCGCCGCAGATGGTGGCGCCGGTGGCCTTGGCAATGGACTCGATGTCGGACTCCTTGAGCCTCCTGTATCCCATGATTCCCGCCTTGGTCAGGTAGTGCTGCACGAGCTCGTCGATGGCCTTGGAGGTGAAGACGACGGTGGCTCCGGTCTCCTTGATGTGGTCGACCATCCTCTTCATGCCGGCCTCCTCCTCTGCGAGGAAGTCGTTCATGCGGGAGGGGTCGGTGATCTGGATCTGGGCGTCGATCTCGGTCTTCTTGACCTCGAGGCCGCAGTTGAAGACGGCGATCTTGGCGTCCTTGGAGATCTTGGGCATCCTGGAGTGCACGAGCTCCTTGTCGATGACGACTCCCTGCACGAGGTAGGTGTCGGCGATGACGCCTCCGACCTTCTTGGTGATGCGGATGTTCTTGGTGTCGACCCTTCCGTCCTCGTCGGCGACGAACTTCGCCGCTTTGACGATGATGTCGGACAGGTGGCTCAGGTCGCTGTCGTCCCCGACGTCCTTTCCGGTGAGGGAGGTGTCGGACACGGTCTTGAGCATCTTGTCGTTCTTGGCGTCGACCGCGATCTCGTTGAGGATCTTGACGGCCTCGGCGGCCGCCATGTTGTATCCGTTGGTGATGACGGTGGGGTGGACGTTGGCGTTGATGAGGTCCTCGGACTGCTTGAGGAGCTCTCCTGCGAGGACGACGGAGGTGGTGGTCCCGTCTCCGCACTCGGTGTCCTGGGTCTTGGCGACCTCGACGACCATCTTGGCGGCGGGGTGCTGGACGTCCAGCTCCTTGAGGATGGTGACACCGTCGTTGGTGATGACGACGTCGCCGATGGAGTTGACCATCATTTTGTCCATTCCTTTGGGTCCGAGGGTGGACCTTACGGAGTCCGCTACGGCTTTCGCGGCGTCGATGTTGCTGAACTGCGCCTCTTTGTCCTTGCTCCTCTGGGTCCCCTCTTTGAGAACGATGATAGGCTGGTTGCTGTTTCCGTACATAGGATATATCACCTATTTTACGAGGTATAGTTATTATGCGCTTCTATAAAAACATATCTGTGTAACCACAGGTTTACAACCGACACGGGGAGTGACGTCTGGCCTCCTCTCGGAAGGCGTCCTCCACGGTCAGACCTCTGGATGCCAGCATGGTTCTTATATTTTCCAGTGCCACATCCGAACCCCGGACATGCATCCGGTCCGTCCTCTTAGACAGTTCCGGACGGAGGTTGAAACGGTCCAGGACCGCCCTTCTCACACCTGTGGAGGCGATCGCGTCGCAGAATTCGACCTCATGACCCTCCAGATGGTCCAGGACGGGCCCTATGAGGGCATAGGCGTCCACGCCGGCGGCGGAAAGCTCCCTCAGGGCGCGCAGGCGCGCCTCCGGGAGCGGCGCCCCGGGCTCCAGCATCTTGGACCTCCTCTCGTCGAGACCGGTGACCGTCACCCCCACCTCCCCTTCCATGGACGACAGGAGGTCGAGGTCCCTCAGAACCAGGTCGGATTTGGTATGGATATGTACCCTGTACCCCCTCGCCTTCAGGATCTCCAGGCACCTGCGGGTGAGCATGAAGCGGGCCTCGGCCCCCTGGTAGGGGTCGGTGACGGTGCCGATCCCGATGGTGCCGGTTAGTCCGGGGAGCTCCTGTACCAGACGGTCGGCTATGTTCACCTTGACCCTGACCACACGCCAACCTCCCCATTGGACATGGGTGACCTCGGGGGCGTAGCAGTATACGCAGCCGTGCTCGCAGCCTCCGTATGGGTTGAGGGCGTACTGTATCCCCGGGAGACCGGAGGGGGAGAGGGCGCGCCTGCATGCGACCGTGGTATAGAGGCCGTCCCACTCCTCCCTGTTAGGGTACTCGATGAGCTTCGAGTCGCGTTCCATCCCGAACCAGTCCCTGATGTCCGTCCCTCCGTATCCGAGTGTAATCGGTCCTCGATATAAATGGGGTGGGACGTCCCCGTCCCCATGATATCATATAATTATTATCGCAATAGAAAAGATGCGTGACAGCAGCATCCATGCGGCGGCGGTGCGATGGGATATACATCCCCATACGGGGACGTCCCAGTGTCGGACATCGCCGTCGGACGATGCACCTCCGCGGCGGATGCCGCGGAGGGATCGTCATGAAAAACGTATTCACGGAAGGACTATCGTCCCGACAACCCTGAGCTTGCCGCCCTCAAGGTACATCACGACGCCTTCGTCCCCCGGTTTGTGGATGATCTGTCCGTCGAATGACATCTCCACGTCGGCATCCTTGCCGGACGCCTTCTCGATGCGGGCCGGGACCATCTGCATCCAATGGCCCACATGGACCATCATGCCGTCCTTCAGCTCGCCGCGGTAGTACTTGTTGTAGGTGACCTTCCCCGTGACCTTCTGGGTCATCTTGATGGAGGGGTCGGTGGAGCACACGAACCCCCTGTCGAGCTCGTCGCTCTCGATGCCTTTGAGGGCGAGACCCACATGGTCCCCCTTGACCCCGTCCTGGGCGTCGATGTCATGCTTCTGGATGGAACGGAGGACGACCTCCTTCTTCACGGGCCACACGGTCATCTTGTCGTGGACCTTGAAGTACCCGTCCGCCACGGACCCGAGGACGACGGTCCCCACGCCCTTGACGTTGAAGTGGCTGTCCACCGGACAGGATCCGCACGTCCCGTCCCCGGCCGTCCTCTTCTCCGCCTTCGCCATGTCTATGAGGGCGATCCTCATGGCCGTGGGGTCCTCCTCCACGAACTCGTAGCCCTCCAGGCAGGTCCCTGCGATGAGGGGTTTAAGCTGCTCCGGCTGGATGTAGTTCCTGAGGACGATCCACCCCTTGGACCTCTTCTGCGAGTCGACCATGACGATGGTCTCCCCCAGGAAGGAGTCTATCTTGTCGACCGTGAGGATGACGAACTCCGACATCTCGGTGGCGTAGAACAGGGACGACAGCTTGTCCGGGTATTTCGACGGCTCTATGAGCGTTATGGAGTCGGAACCCTCCTTGACCTCGTAGAAGGTCATGTCCGACACGGTCCCTTTCTTGCCGATATCCGCGGCGAGGCCGGGCGCCCCCACCGCTGCGACGTTGAGGTTCCCCATTCAGATCTCCGATCCCTTGATGAGCTCGAGGCCCGCCTTCTTCAGGACGTCCACCGCCTTGGCGGGGTCGTCCACCCTCATCAGGAGGCCTTCGACATCCTTGCCGGTGAAGGCGTATCCGTACTCGATGTTGACACCGGCCTCCCCGAGGGCGGCCGCGGGTCTGTAGAGGGACCCGGGGACGTCGAAGATCTTGACCCCGACGAGCTCGGTCTTCTTCACGATGACACCCTTGGCGGTCAGCCTCTCGGCGGCCGCGTCGGGGTCGTCCACGATGGCCCTCAGTATGCCGAACTCGGTGGATTCGGCCAGGTTGCAGGCCTTCATGTTGACCTTGCAGTCCTCCAGCGTCTTGGCCACGGCGGCCAGCCTGCCGGGTTCGTTGTTAACGAAGATAGAAAGCTGTGTGATTATGCACTCGTCCATTCAAAACACCCTCTTGTCGATTACCCTCTTGGCCTTCCCGTCGAACCTGGGGAGCTCCCCGGGGGCCTTCAGTTCCACTTCCACAGCGACGTTGAGATATTTCTTCAGTTCGCTCTCTATGTGGGCGCGCAGGGCCACCATGTCCTCGACCTTGTCGCTGAACGCCTCGGGCCTGATCTCGACCTGGAGCTGCATCCTGTCGAGGTCCCCTTCCCTGGTCACGTAGATCATGTACTGCTCCCCGACCTGCGGGATCCTCATCAGGGTGTACTCGATCTGCGACGGGAAAACGTTGATACCCCTGATGATGAGCATGTCATCGGCCCTGCCGGTGATCCTCCCGATCCTCGGCGAGGTCCTGCCGCACTCGCAGGGCTCGACGTCGAGGTGGGTGATGTCCTTCATCTTGTAACGGATCATGGGCATGGCCTCCTTCTGCAGCATGGTCACGACCATCTCGCCCTCGTTCCCAGGCTCCAGGGGCTCCCCGGTCTCGCGGTCGAGGATCTCGACCAGCATCAGGTCGCCGCAGATGTGGGCGCCCTTCTGGGCCTCGCACTCGCTGAACATGGGTCCCGCCTGCTCGGAGGTCCCGTAGATGTCGTAGCATTTGATCCCCATCTCGTTCTGGAGCCTGGTCCTCATGGACTCGGACCAGGGTTCGGCCCCGAGGATGGCCTTCTTGAGCTTCATGTCCCTCTTCCAGTCGATGCCCATCTCCCTCGCGGTGGTGCAGAGGTGGGTCAGATAGGAGGGGGTGCAGGCGATGACGGTGACGCCGAGGTCCTGCATCATCTCCAGCTGTCTCTGCGTGTTCCCGGTGGAGGCGGGGAGGACTGTCGCACCGACCTTCTCGGCCCCGTAGTGGGCCCCGAGGCCTCCGGTGAAGAGTCCGTACCCGTAGGACACCTGCATTATGTCGCCGGGCCCGATGCCGGCGGAGGTGAAGGACCTGGCGAGGGCCTCGGTCCAATAGTCGAGGTCGTGGCGGGTGTACGCCACGAGGGTCGGCTTCCCGGAGGTGCCGGAGGACACATGGTACCTGACGATCTCGTTCTTGGGGGCGGTGAACATCTTGTCGGGATAGTTGTCGCGGAGGTCCTGCTTGTACATGAAGGGCAGTTTCCTGATATCATCCAGACAGTTGATGTCGAGGGGAGATACGTTGGCCTCCCTCATCCTGTCGTGGTAGAACTTGTTGAAGCTGTAGAGGTTGTTAACAAGTTGTTTCAGTTCGTGGTATTGGAGCTGCTTGAGCTCCTCGTATGGCATTGTCTCGATCCTAGGGTTCCAGAACATAATCAGTTCCCCGTACTGGCATTCGCAATGCTTTCATATTATTATAATTGATTCGGACGGACATGGATCCCGATACCCAGAAGGAAGCCTGGGACAGACTCTACTCCTCCCAGGGCAGACCGTGGAGGGGCGTGGCAGACATATCTTGGACCGGCATAGGTCCGGGGACCAGGGTCCTGGACCTGGGATGCGGCAACGGGAAGACCTCCGAGGCCCTTCTGGAGAGGGGATGCGAGGTCACCGGGGCGGACTTCTCCGAGGCGGCCGTGGAGTCCTGCATCAGACTGCTGGGACATCGCGCGGAGTTCGTGACCGCCGACTGCCGGGACCTCCCGTTCCCCGACGGCTCGTTCGACGCCGTCGTGGCCGTGCACGTGTTCGAGCACGTGCCGGCGGAGGACCTCGGGAAGGCGGTCTCGGAGGCGCTCCGGGTGACCGTCCCCGGGGGGAGGATATGCATCCGCTGCTTCGCGGAGGGGGACATGCGCTCCGGCGGGAGGAAGGAGGACGTCAGGAACGGGATCCTCTACAGATACTTCTCGGAGGACGACATAAGGGGGATGTTCCGCGGGGAGGACGTGATGTCGGTGGAGCATGTGGACGAGCCCACCCGCTTCGGGACCGTCCGCAGACGCTTGGAGTGCGTCATCGGAAAAGCATCCTTTTAATAGGGCACGCATATCCTCGGGACGGTGTCACATGAACCTAGACGATTTCGCACCCGAGCCCAAGAGGGCGCCGGTGCCCGTGAAACATCTGTGCATCGCGGCGGTAGCCCTCGGAGCGATATCCGCCGTGGCCATATTCCTGAACAGCTGGGCGGCCGTCGTTTTCGGAGCCATCGGACTCTTCCTGGGCGGATTCTCCATGAGCCGTGCCATGAAGCGCGTGCAGATCGGCGAGATCAAGATGCCGTTCGTCTACATAGCGGCGCTCGGGCTCCTCCTGTCCGTGATCGGGTTCATCCTCGGCTACGCCGACGTGATAAGTGGTCTCTGATATGGCATTGTACAGAGGGAAATACCAGCTCGAGGGGCTCGCGAAGATCTCCCCGGAGATGGACCTGGACCTGGCATACGACATATGCATGTCCTACCGCGGGATGTTCCCCTGCGAGATGTGCGGGAAATGCTGCCATCAGCCCAACATCATAATACGTCCGGAGGAGGTGGACCGCGTGTCCACCGCCGCCGGCGTGGACCTGTACACCTTCATGACCCGGTACGTCTACCAGACGTCGGACGGGAGGATCCTCATAAACAAGAAGGAGGACGGACCCTGCCCGTTCCTGGGGAAGGACAGGAGATGCACCATATGGGAGGACCGTCCGGAGATCTGCGACGACTTCCCCTATCTGGTCTCCATGTTCGTGTCCCGCGTCTATCTGGCACTTACGAATCCGGATGCGGACATACTCGACATGGTCGGCTACATGGATAAGAAGTGGCCGTGCACCAAGGAGATAAGGTCCACCATCACAGAGAAGGTCGAGGAGGGCCGCAAGGTCCGCGCCGGCCGTCTCAATGATGCCTGATGAAGACCATCACGTAAGGTATATACGATTCCGGGCGGAGGACATGTCCCTCCCCCGGTATGCGTATCTTCTCGCATCCCTTTATCACAGAAGAGATCTCGTCCCCGGCGGAAGGCTCTGTCATTATATCCTCGAGACCGTGGACGGAGAGCGTAGGCACGCGTATGGAACGGGCATCCTTTTCCGCATCGTAACCGTTCACCGCACGCATCTGGTTCTTGAAGCCTATCGGGTCGGGGGGTTGGATCTCCCTGATAGCACGGCCCTTCCTCTCCGCTTCCTCGAAGAACCCCGAGTTCCTGAGCAGGACATTGAGGACCTTGGCCACCGTCCCCCCGGAGACGGTACCGTCCGCATACCCGTCCGCCAGATATTCCAGTATGTAGGCCGACCTGGCGGGGCGGTACAGATAACATGCCACGATCGTCAGGGTCCTCACCCTGTCCGGATACCTCGCCGCGAGGTCCAGGGCGATATGGGACCCCATCGACCACCCGAGTATGTTGGACTTGAATATACCCAGATGATCCAACAGGGCGATGACGTCGTCCGCCATGTCCTCTATCCCGAAGGTCCCGGAACAACGTGTCCTTCCCGCTCCGCGGTTGTCCACCGTTATGACGTCGAACCTGTCGGACAGCATGGGCACGGTCTTGTTCCAGAAAGAAACGTCTCCGGCCAACCCGGTTATCAGGACGATGGGCTCGCCCTGTCCGACACGCTCGTAGTACATCTCGATCCCGTTGACCTTAGCAAATGGCACGATACCCTCCATCCTGTTCGTCCGATTTATCACTTAGTATAGGAACAGCTCCACATGTACGACACCGAAGCAGGATGTATAGTCGGACGAGAAGCCGTACGTCTCCGTCCCTCCTCCGGAACCGACCGACACCGAGTCCCCGCCGAAACCGACCGACACCGAGTCCCCGCCGAAACCGATCGTCATGAGGTAGGCCCCCGGCCTCCCGAACACCCCGTCCAGCAGCCTCCCGAAATACGTCTCCGCCGAACCGTCCCCCGCGGCCACGGATGCGGCGGTCAGATCCGCGACGGGATGTATGCGTCCGTCCTCTATGTCCATCCCGAACTCCGTACACGTCACCTTGGAACGGAACGCCTCGTCGCAGAAGGACGAAGCATCGTAGTCTGGTACATACCCTTCCTGCGCCGTGCCCCCGGCCAAAACGGCCACGGCGATCCCGATGAGGGCTATGAAGAACATGGCGTCGACGACGCCTGTGAACCCTTTGCGGTTCAGTACCATACCGTCACCTCGAACACCGTCGGTACCATACGGCCGTCGTCGGACGGCACCGAACGCAGGATGCGCGAACTGGACACGTCCCCTTCGGGGGACCCGAACGACCATACGGCGGAAGGCTGTCCTGTCCCGTTGCCGCTGCAGGTCAGGACGACCCCGTTCCATCCGTTGCGCGAGATCTGTCCCGCCACCGAGGGTCCCACCCCCTCGTCCGAATACTCCCCGCCGTCCAGTGAGACCGACGATACAGCGTTCCAGTCGAAATCCGGGAAATCCACACGGTCGTCGGCCATGCTGTATGCGAAGAATGCGACGAAGCACGTCAGTACGATGCATACGGACACGGCCGAGACCATGGCCTCCATGAACCCTATGTCCCCTCTCCTATCGCCTATCATGGGGAGGGGGTGGCATCGGAGGCCTTTAAAACCAGCCTATTACATGCAGTCAGTCAGTACCCCTCAGGTACGCCCCGTAGTTTATCCCGCCACACAGACCGGTGAGGTCGAGCTTCGCCTTCACGTTGTTCCCGGCGAAGGCCTTGGCCACCGCCGCGGCGATCCTCTCGGGACGCTTCCTCACGTCTATGCCCACGGAGTCTATGCCGAAGGACCCCAGCTGCCTGAGGTACGGCAGAAGCATGAGGTCGGTGGAGTTGAGTACATGTGCCAGACCGTGGCAGTCCCTGTAGACCGGGAACCTGTATCCCTTCTCGTCCTCCAGTATGCCGTTATTCAGACCGGGGTCGCGGGTGCACATGAGTTCCGTCCTGCCGAACACCATGACCTCCAGTCTCCCGGGGTGGTGATGTGCCAGATATTCAATCTCCTGATCCGACAGCTCCGTGGAGAGGGTGGTCTGGTAGAAAGGCATGCTCACACGGGAGTTGAACACGTTCATGTTGTAGCTGGCATATATGCGCTCGTCCCCGCGGGGAATGTACTGTCCGGGGGTGTGTACCATGAAAGGTCTCGAGGTGTCCGGCCTCCAGGACGGGTCGAACCTGGGGGCGATCGTCACGATCTCCTTGCCGGCACCGTCGCATATCTCATGGGCCTCGGGAAGGGAGTCGCACTCCTCGTAGTATATCCTGTGCGCATAGGGGAGGACCGCCTCGAGGTTCCTGACGGAACCGACGTAGAAGGACATCTCAGGCAGGTCCCTCTTCGGCCTCACGACCTCCTTCAAACGGGAATGGACGGGCCTCCTCTCCGTCTGACCGTCGAACCGGGGAACGTCCCCGACCATGTTCTTTATGATGTCTATACGGGGGTCGTAGGTCCTGTACACGTCGTATGTCCCGTCCGGTATGTCGAAGGGGGAGGCCGTCTTCCCCACGGAGCTGAGCTTGAAGCCGCCCACCTTGACATCCCCGTCATAGATGCTGATCCCGTCGCGGACGTTGACCCCCTCGTCCAGCTCGGATGTGTCGAACTTCCTCTTCTTGAAAGTGGCCCTGCCGAGGCGGTACCCGCGGTTGTCCGCATACTTCATCTGCACGGGGGAGACCACCCCTCCCAGATATCCGTCGCAGTAGCCTCTGTTGAACACGGTCTTCAGAAGGTCGAGGTCCTCCCCGTACTCCGACGGGTCCGCACCCCTGTTTACCGACGAATACACCTTGGATGCGAGGTAGGCGTACGCCTGGCTCCTCATCCTCCCCTCGATCTTCGCGGAGGTGACCCCTATGGAATCCAGTTTCTTTATCCAGTCCACCCCGTAGAGGTCTGCGCTGCTGAGCCTGAAGGACGTCTCCCCGTCCATGGTGTACTTCTTCCTGCAGGGCTGGGCGCACTGTCCCCTGTTCCCGCTCCTCCCGCCGACGAGGGAGGAGAAGAGGCATCCTCCGGAGAGGCAGTAGCACAGGGCCCCCTGCACGAAGACCTCCGTCTCCACGGGGGAGTCCCTCACGATGTCCTCCAGCTCCTCGAACGTCAGTTCGCGGTTCAGGACCGCACGGGATATCCCGTTCCTCTCACACCATTCTAGCCCCTCGCGGGAGCATATCCCCATCTGGGTCGATGCATGCTTCTTTATATCCACCGAGTGCAGGGACTTCAGGAGACCGAGGTCCTGCACGAGGACCGCGTCCGCACCTATGTCCACCAGGAAACGGACGAACGAGACGGCGTCGTCCATCTCCGAATCCTTGATGAGGGTGTTCACGGTGACGTAGACCTTCACACCGTTGTCGTGCGCGTAGTTGACGGCGCCCTCAATCTGCTTGTCCGTGAAATTGTTCGAGAAAGCCCTCGCCCCGAAAGACTTGCCTCCCAGATACACGGCGTCGCATCCGCCTTTTACAGAAGCGACCAGTCCCTCGGGGGAACCGGCCGGCGAGAGTATCTCCATACCCTTCTCCACGACTATCTGCTTATAAACGTTTGCCGAGGAGTAAACACTACATGTAACGGTGGGCCATTAAATCCTCCGCCGTTCGTCGTCGGAAGCATGAAGGATATCAGACAGCCGAAGAAGAGTTCGAAGAAGACCGACGGCCCCGCCCCCGGGACGGCATGCATGGACAGGTCCGGGAACCTCGTGGTCAGCTGCAGGGGCTGCGACCAGTTCCCCGATGCGGGGTCCCCCATGTGCATAAGATGCATAACCTCAGCCATATCCACTGAGGGCGTCTCGGACAGGATACAGCTCAAGGCCGGGAAGGACACGGACATATCGGGACAGGCGGCGGAGGTCCTATGCGATCTGGCACAGTTGAGGAGGGCCACCCTCCCCACCAACGGTACCAGGAGATGTTCCGCCTGCATGCGTTCTCCCGTGAGGGTCATGGGGGATGCATGGGCCGACTTCACGGACCCGTCATTCGCGGCGGCCTGCGACCGCCTCTACAGTCTGGCAGGGGACGGGCCGGAATGCGCGGCCTGCCTCCAGAGGACCCACTCCGCCCTCAGGATGGCGGAGGACAACATGGAGAGGGTGAGGGAGAAGGCTGCGAGGATCGCCTCGGGGAAGGGGGTCGCCTGATGTTCGCCAAGCGTGCGGAGAAGACGGCATCTGCATGGGGGATGACCCAGACGGACAGATTCCGCGGGGATACGGAAAGGAGGAAGTTCGTAGCCGGGAACAACAGCGTCCCCAGGTCCCGTCCGGTGATATCCCGCAGCACGTTCATGGAGGACCGGAGTGACCTTGCAACACCTCGTCGGAAAACACAGAGCCAGAGGGAGGGTTCAGAAGGACAGGGCACCCACCCTTATGACTGGCGGAGAATGTGTGGGAGTGGTAGTCCGCGACAGTGACGGATTCCTGACCGTAAGGAGATTCACGCCGAGGGAGGCCTACCGTCTCCAGGGATTCCCGGATTGGGCGATCGACAGGATTATGGGATTGGGTCAGAGCGAGGCTGCCATGTACTATCAGTCCGGAAACTCATTGGGCGTACCGATGATGAGAGAAGTGTTCCGTACCATCGACGAGGCCGACATCAGAAAAAGGTGATTCAGCGTACTTCGGAAACGATTTTAGAAATGAGGGTCCTGGAAATCCAGAAACTTCTGTAGATCTCCTGGCCTCCTTTCGGGGCATCGGTTTGGCAGGTTACACTTGCGGCGTGTATTTTGAAAAAGAATGTACCCGTATCCTTATCAGTGAGAAACCTGTCGTAGATTCCGTTTCTGATTTTGTCACGGGTATCAATCCAAACTTCCCTGGCCGATTCCATTTCATCATCGGAGAATTTGTGGATTACATACCCTTTGAAGATGGATGTTTCGGGACTTCCATGTGTTACGACGAAGAACACATAGGTTGGTTCGAGCAGTTTTCTAAAATCCGATGTTTCCCACTCTTCTTCGATAATCTTGTGGTAATCTGTGACTTTGAATGAGGATGGGTTCTTGGCAATACCAAACTGATCTACCCTCACCATCTTGTAATCGTATTTTAGGGCATCAATCTCCACTCCGCATTTATCAATCATCCTGTTGATTATGGATCTTACGAAGGATTTGCCCGTCATGTTCACACCCAAATCAAGTTCAGAATTGATTTCGGCACAGCTCTTACCGACGAATCCGTCAAGCGGAGAAAGATTGAGTTCACACGCTATTCTGGAGATGCGTTTCATTTAAACATCTCCTTGTCGAAACCGATGGACCAGAGGATGTCTTCGATTTCAGCTTTGGTGGTCGCGAAGTGCTCCAAACTGTCGTTCTCAATTGCATCCAGTATTACCTTTTCCTTGTGGTTCAAGCGGTTGTGGATTTCTTCATCGAGGGAGACCATCTGCATCTCCTCGTCAAATACAGTTTCGAGAAAGTGATATTGGGTGTATTGATTACTGGCAAGACCCAGTCTGTGGATACGATCCTTCGATTGGAGAAGGTGAATCAGGTTGTAGCTGTACTCGAAATAAACCGCATCATGACACACCTGATGCAAAGATACCGATTCGGCCAATGTCTGGGGGTTGGTAATCAGAACCTGGTATTTTCCGGCTTTGAAACCATCGATTACGTCCTGTCTGTCCTCGGTTCCACCATATACGTTGCAAACAGAGATTCCCTCGTCTTCGAACAGTTTGGTAAGGGTGCGGATTGTTTTGATGAAGATGCACCACACGATTACGGTTTTTCCAGATCCTGTGAGGTTCTTTACTAGATTGACGCAGGCTCTGGTCTTGGATGTAATCAGTTCCCTGGCACCCTCGACGGTTTGGAAATTGTCAAGTTTGTCATTCTCGAAATCGTCGAAGAAAGACGATAACTCCATGGCATTCAAAAGAGTCTCGTTCAGCATGGCGGGGTTCGATTCGAGTTGGAGTACGCGAATCATCAGAGCCAGCGGATTCATGCGGATCTGGTGCAACTGACGGAACAGGATGTTCTCTTCTTCGGATGCCGCTACGCGGATGATATTGTCCATGTTTGCCGGCGGAACGTTGAGTTTGTTCTTGGTGGTACGGCAATAGAACGGCTGAAGTTTTTTGTTGAATTCAACTACATCTTCCCCTTCGAGCTCCGAAAGGTCGCGCGGTTCGAAGATGAAATAGTCGTCGTAATCGGTGTTGTAGAGGATATGCAGGAAGTTGTAAACATCGGAGTAGTCGTTGGGGATGGGCGTACCAGTCATTACGATGGTGTACTTCGAATTCTTCGAAACAGGCATAACTCCGGTCGCACGTTTGCCGTTTATGGCCTTTATGCGGTGAACTTCATCAAATACCAGCATGGTTCTTTCATCGATGCGGTTCTGAACGGCATCGGTCAATTCGGGATTGTGATCGAAGCTTTCGTAATTGAGGAGGACGAGATTATACTTCCCCAAATCGAATCTGACATGATACTGGATTGTGTTGCCCATCTCCCTCAATTCGGAGCTGGTGACATAATTGAGCGGGAGTTTGTTCCCGAACACCCTTCTGAATTCCGAAATCCAGGAATCGAACGAGTTCAAAGGTCCAATGACAATCAGTTTGTCCACACCAGCCGTACGGTTCAGATAGGCAAACATCCCCAATGCAGTAGCGGTTTTACCCGAACCCGGGACGGAGAAGTTCGCACTCTTCTTCAATCTAAATGCGAAATACGAATCCCATAGCTGTTCGTCGCGGAGATCGTTCTCCGTAAGGGTTCCGACCTCTTTTTTGAAGATGTTGAAATACTCCTTGTGTCCGGAATCCCTCTGTTTTATCGACATACCCAGCAGAGCCAATTGTTCCATGGATGTGTGGGCGGTGAGGTATTTCATGAACTCGTTGCTCTTGGTAACTTCGTAGCCGCCCTGTTCGGCTTTCTTCCGGATTTTATCCATCAACGTACTCACATTATGATTGGACAGTCCGGGTTTCAGAATAAGAGTATGGCCGTTGGTTTCCTCGACGAGACTCTGGATTGCAAGGTTGAATTTGAAACGGCCAGGGTTCTCGATGGATTCGGGGAGAGTGAGATGAATTCTGTTCTGCGAATAATCGAGATAGTAGGATTCTTTGAGGAATTCTTCCGGGTCCTTGAAAAGCGAACCGCGGTTGAATGACTGTAGGTATTTGTCGAACGACTCAGGCGGATCCATCACCTTTACATCAGGATTCGTTCCGTTCCACATCGTGTCGAATTCTTCTTTGGCACCGGTAATCTTGCCCAAGTCGAATTCGCTGGACAGCCAAGATGCAGTGACTTCGAATTTCTCGTAATTCTTTTCGAAAGCTTCTTTCGTCTCGTTGTTGGAACCGTTGAACGTAAGCGAATTACCTTCTTCGTCTTCCGCATATCCAGATTTCTCATGGAATAATCCATTGTGACAAAACGCGAATTTTACTTCCACCAATCCGCATTTCATCAGATAAGCCAGATTCGATAGGGTAACGGTGTCTTCCAGGCACAGTTCCTGGCGCATCTTCTCGCGAACCATATCGTCGAGGTACTGGTAGCCCATGTATCCTTCGCGGATTACATTGAATGTTTCTTCGGAGATGTTTTCGGAGATGATTAGTCTGAATTTTCCGTTGTTCTTACCGAGATAATAGATTCCGGTGCAGTATTTCGCGATAGCATCGAATGCAAAATAGCACGAAATTCTATCGAAACGATTGCAGTTGCTCATAACGGGGATGTAGAACAGCTGCGCTATATCATCCCTGAGTGAAATGTATTTCGGTTTAAGAGCAACGGATTTCAGTGTCAAAGTTTACCCCTGAGCTCTTCGATTTTATCCGTAAGCTGATCGAGCAGTCCCCTCAGTTCGTTACGGTCTTCTTCGTTCATTTCGAGAATCGACTCTGTGTGAATGGCATTGAGGGTCGAGATTGCTTCTTTTGAGTACCTGATTGGTGCCTTTTTGAGTTTCTTGGACTCGACAGCCTTCTTCTGAGTATTCACTGGAAGGGTCAGTTTTTCCTTCAGATCCTCGCGGTTGCGGATTCCGTCGGCAAGGTCGTTATAGTTCTGGATTGGTTTCTCCTCAAGAGCCTGAATGGTTTCGGTAACTGCTTCTTCGGTTTCATTCAGGTATTTCGTGAGATCGCCGTTCTCCACAACATCCTTGATGTCCCTCATAAACAGATTAAGTCTCTTGGTAGCTCCGACGCTGATACTGGCGAATATGCGGAGTTTGACATCATCCACGAGATCAGGGTTCTTCTTTCTTACTTTTTCGAGAATAGCGGGTATTTCGAACAGTGTTCCCTGAAGGTCCATATCTTTTGCGATGTAGTATTTGCCGGGCGTACCCTGGAAATCCAGGTACTCTACCATCAAATCGGCGAGAGCCAAATCCTTCTTTACATCGTTCACGGAATAATCATCGAAAAGTGCCGCGTATTCCTCGACAGTAAAGGCTTTCTCGATGCGGATTGACTTGTAGACTCCGAACAGTTTGTCAATCGGATCGTATTTGACTTTCTCGTCCACACCCATCTGGAGTTCGAGTTCCAGGGATTTGATGTACTTATAGTCGTTCTTGTAGTCGTAATCGAGGATGATTGTCTCGAAGAACTGCTCCTGGTTAGTCTCCTTTTCGATTCTGCGGAGACAGGTGAATCTTCTGTTGCCATCGACTACGCGGCCGTCTTTAAGGGTGACTCCAGGATTGTCCTGTCCACGGGTAGCGATACTCCTCTGTGTCTTGACGATAGCATCCTCTTTCGATTTGACGACCAAATCTTCGAAAATCTGATTGTATTCGTCACGGTCGGTGGGAAGCTCGCGGTTGTTCTCGGTACAGTAACGGACAATCTCGGTCGAGATACGGTCGTTCTGATCGTTGTAGTAGAGGTACTTGAGCGGAACGCGGTAGACCTGGAAAGTCTCCGATTTCCTAGCAAGCACGACGGTCTTGGTTTTGTTTATGGGCATTACGCCGGGAAGATTCTTGATGTCATTCTGATTCATTTCTCAGGGCCTCCATATATGTTTCATCATCGAGATAAGCTGCATCCGTCTGAAGGTTGTAGATGCAGGTCGAAATTTTAATCTGATTTCTTATCGCACTCATATCGGCACGGATGCCGTATTGCGAATCCAGTATGTCCTGTAATTCGGCCACGGATGCCGTTCCGTCGTTGTTGTACACAAGATAACGGATGAATTCGGGTGCGGTCGGGTTGAAACTGGTCGCATCAGTAGGGATGAAGTAGAAACGATGCCTGGCTAAAGTCTGGTGGTTAGCCTGCGATGCAATCAACATAGCATCATAGAATGCCAGATCGTAATCGTCATCGTCTATTTCGGGAATGCCGATGGTCATGTTCTTCAGCGAATACGGGGTAACGAACTGCTGTTTGCACAACTCGATTATCCTGTTCCTGTACTGGACAAGAATGGATGCGAATTGTTTGTAACGGGGCGAGTCCAGGTTTATGTATCTGTACTTGGAGACGGGAATCCAATGGAGGTATCTTTCGAGATATTCCACTTCCATCGAGAATGTGCGGTTATCCATTTTCTGTTGGAATTTCTTGCTATCGACGTAGATTTCTTCGCCGGTGAATTCGTTTTCAAGTATGCACTCCGTGAACGAAGAATATTTGCTACGGTAGTAGATTTCCTGCAAGGGCGTGAAACCCAGTTTGTGCATATTGATCTCGGTGAACTTGTCTTCGAGATTGTGGAGATCTGAGAATATCGATTTCGCATTCTCTTTGGTCACCCACTCGTATTCTGATAATCTGTCAACCAGTGTCTTTTCCTCTTCTTCGGTCAGAGGATTCTCGTTGACGAACAGATTCATATCGAGATTCTTCAGAATGGGTTCCACTAGTTTTGCAGGTCCCCCGCACCTTCTGGCATACAGGTTTACCAAACGATTGTAATCATAAACCTGAATGTCTCCCACAAAATTCTCGACAGCTTCCTTCAGTGTTCCCCTGATTAAGACACGGCCTTTGTAAAGCTTGTATGTCGTGTATTTGCGGATGAAATCGTGTAGCTCTTCGTAAGTGTCAATAAAGTAGGCACGAAGGTCTTCTTCGTGTGTCTTAAAGATTTTTTCTACCGATATGCCGTAATTGAATTCTTTGATGTCGTGAAGGATTGCACGTACTGCCTGGATATTGTCATGGGAGAGATATTTGACGCGGCCCGAGGCCTCGACGAATTCATCGAAAATAAAAATCCACTCGTTTTCGGAGGGGAATTCGGATTCGTGCGTCCCGGAATATTGTCTGTAAATCTCCTTGACACGGGATTTCTTAACCGAAATGTTGTTGATTAGGGCTAGCAGTGCGGATACGAACGATTTCGGATTCGTTCCATAACATGCCTGATAGCTTTTGATGTACTCCATCGCACGTTCGTGCAGATTAATCGTATCTTCTGAATTCGGCGTACGGCTGACTTCCAGCGTATCACTTTCCACCAGAGGGAATATGCGTTCCGTAATGTCGCCGTAACCCGGATCGAAGTTCACGAAGAATAGACGGCAATATGCAACAGATCTGTTGAATAGGTAGATGAAAACATTAGAGGACAGATTATACTGGCCGAACAGTCCGTCATCGGTTTTGTCTATGGAAAAACGCTGACTGAACTTCAGAATAGTCTTCTCGGCTTCCGCCTTGTAAATCCGTTCCAACTCGCTTATGTCCACATCTTTGATGAAGAAAGCATCCAATATCGTCTTGGATGTACCTTTACCCATAGCGTCGATAGCGTTTTCAACGACACAAGCCGGAGTATAGAACGGTTGATTGGATAAGAGGGAATACGTCCTTTCATCGACCTCGCGGACATATTCCATACGCATCAGATGTTTATCGTCCGCCATTCTCTCCTCGGCATCCTCGTTTTCCTCCTCTTTGAATTCAGGAGGGTTGCCGATTCTGAATCCTTTAGAACCGTTGACAAGACAGGAATTGTTCAGAAGGACGTTGAGTGCGTTATTGAATCTCGGATAGGTCTTTTCGGGGAATTCGCCCATCAACCTGAACAGATTGGCGTGTTCTTCGTTAGCAACGAAACGATAAAGGTTGTTGCACAATTCCTTGAACTCGGAGTATTCTGATGGAGGGATGTCCGTTTGGGCAAGATCAATCATTGGGATTCCTCCTCGATTTCCTTCAGCATCAGGCCCACACGGGTCACAATCGGGACAACCAGTGCGTTCCCCATACAGAAATACCTCTGTCTTTCCGTCATAACTCCCGCGGTCCAGTCATCGGGGAACCCGTTCAACCTTTCGCATTCCCTCGGTGTCAGAATCCGTAGCCTTTTTGTCTGCGGGTCCTCAATCAGGTGCGACGATCTGTTCAATGTCCCTTCGGATGTCAGCATCGTACGGCCAGCGATATCGAGCCTGTCTGGGAAGGGTATTTTTCCTTCGACATAGTTATATTCGGAACCGTCCGGAGCAGTACGTATGAGTTTCTTAGATCCTTTGAGGTACTGCCAATCGGGTATGCGGTTCTCCGGGAGGTAATACTTTTCTTCCACACCAGAATCGAGTTTCTGACCAAGTATTTCCTTGGGTCCGGAATAATCGACCTCGAAATCCCGGGTATATATTTTGTAATCGCGCATCACGCCGCATCTGCTGAACGGTGCGGCAAAGTTGTCCGAAATGTCGGTCAGTTCCAGATAATCATCCTTTGAAATGCTGTATTCATGGAGCGTTTTCTCCGCGAATTCAGGAGTAATGCGGAAAGTCCTGGCGAACAGGCCATCTTCGGAAACGATTTGCTCGGGGTTTTTGTCTCTGAGTTTTCCGACGAAATCCTGATCGTTACGAGCCGCGAATATGAAAATCCTTCTTCTCTTCTGTGGCATACCGTAATCCGCCGCATTGATTACGCGCCATTCGACATAATATCCCCGATCTGCCAGACATCTGAGGATTATTCCGAAATCCCTTCCGCGCTGTTTTGTCGGCGATTTGACCAGCCTGTCTACATTTTCGAGGAAAAGATATCTGGGTTTTCTTTTCTCGACAATACTGTTTATGGCCCACCAGAGAACTCCTTTCTTTCCGACAATGCCTTTCGCACCGGTACTTGCGACGGAATAGTCCTGGCAGGGAAACCCGCCTACGAGAAGATCGTGTTCGGGAACCTGATCCAATACAGTATTGATGTCGGCGTTTACCTTGGTGCCCTCGGTAAAATGAGAGTCGTAGCATCTGAATGCAAACTGCTTCTTTACAGTCCCTGGCTCCCACTGATTGGCCCAGATTGTTTGATAAAAGTCTTTGGATGCAGCTTCTAAACCGACACGGAAACCTCCGACACCGGCAAAAAGCTCCACGACACGCATACAGACGGAAAGGTTTTTTGATATTATAAGGATGGGATGTTATAGTCGTGAGTTCCGACATGAAATAAACCAATCCCAATGCCGCAATAGTGCAGAATCATCCGACGATTATCAAGGATCATTTCTCCGAATTAGTTACAAACTAAGGTTAAGACCGGAGGGTTTAAACCGGAGTTCGTATTATCGGTATCAGTGAAGAAAACTCCCGAACAGGTTCACTACAACATGAGTCGTATCCGCGCAAAGGATACGGGCATCGAAGTGAAACTGCGCAAGGAACTCTGGTCCAGGGGAATACGCTACCGCAAGAACGTCAAAGGCATAACGGGAAAGCCAGATCTGGCCTTTATCGGAAAGAAGGTGGCTGTGTTCTGCGACTCCGAGTTCTGGCACGGATACGATTGGGAAAACAGGAAGAACCAATTAAAAACGAACAGGGAGTTCTGGGTTGCGAAGATAGAACGCAATATGGAGCGCGATGCGGAAGTCAATGCCAAACTGGAAGAGGAAGGATGGAAGGTCATCCGCTTCTGGGGAAAGGAGATCGAGAAGGAGACTTCCCGTTGCGCGGACGAAATCGAGAAGGCTGTGAAGGAAAGATGAGCAGGAAGTACAGGTCCATTGACTTATTCGCGGGAATAGGCGGCATCCGCCTGGGATTCGAGAGAGCGTTCGGAGACGACATCTCCACCGAGTTCGTAAGCGAATGGGACGAGTACGCCCAGAAAACCTACAAGGCCAACTTTTCCACTCCTGCCGACGGGGACGGAACCGCCAAGGTCTACGGAGACATAACTCTGGAGGAGACCAAGGATGCGATTCCGGAATTTGACATCTGTCTGGCTGGTTTCCCCTGTCAGGCATTTTCCATGGCCGGCAGGCACATGGGATTCAACGACGATTACAAAGGCATCTGCCGCGGAACCCTGTTCAAGGATGTCGCGGAGATATGCGAGAAACACAAACCCGCTGTCATATTTTGCGAGAACGTCAAGGGTCTGACCATCCACGACAAAGGAAAGACCTTCGAGGTCATAACCAAGACATTCAAACAGATCGGTTACGAGGTTTTCCCCCAGATTCTTAACAGTAAGGACTTCGGAGTGCCGCAGAACAGGGAACGCATCTACATCGTGTGCTTCCGCGAGGATCTGAATATCAAAAGGTTCGATTTCCCCGAACCTACCGATTCCACGAAGTGCATCGACGACATAGTGGAAGAGAACCCCGTATCAGTGAAATACTACCTTTCGGACGTTTACCTCGACACCCTCAAAAAGCACAGAGCCAGACACGAGGCGGCGGGCCACGGATTCGGCTACGAGGTCAAAGACCGCAAAGGGATTTCCAGTGCGATAGTATGCGGAGGAATGGGAAGGGAAAGGAACCTGATCGTAGACGACAGGCTCACCGATTTTACCCCCGTCACCCACATCAAAGGAGAAGTGAACCGCGAGGGCATACGCAAGATGACCCCGAGGGAATGGGCGAGGCTCCAGGGATTCCCCGACGATTACAAGCTGGTTCTGGCCGATACCCATCTTTACAAACAGTTCGGAAACTCCGTCACCGTGAACGTGATCGAAGCAATCGCCAAGGAAATCAAGAGGGTACTCGACTGCAACGAAAAGGGTATTCCCGCATACGATAAGCCGAAGAGGGGCAAATTGATATGATGCCCAAAGGCGGCCTATCCGCAAACAAAGGTGAATGGAGCGAATTCTACACTTTCTGCTATCTGCTCAATGCGGGAATTCTGAAAACCGCCGACAAGAACCTCAACCCCAACGCATCGGCGTTCCTTCCGATCATCAAAATCATACGCAGGGAGGACGGAGCTGTAAAGGACTACTATCCGGACAAGGACAAGTCCGTCAGGATCTACATCAACGACGAACCCGTAAAGACCGTTCCCAAATCCGAATTCGAAAGTACCGTCTCCATGCTTTACCAGAGGATGAAAGACGGTACCACGGACGACGACGAGTTCCAGAAAACAATCAGGGCGTTCATGGGAACCATCCACTGTACCAAAATCAAGGCCAATTCCTCCGAGAAGAAGGACATCGAGATTCAGGTCCACGACACGAATACCAACCAAACCCCGATCCAGGGATTCTCGATAAAGAGTTACATCGGGAGCAAACCCACGCTGCTCAATGCCGGAAAAACCACCAACTTCACGTTCAAAGTGAACGGATGCGATGCCGGGCTGATGAAAGAGGTCAACTCCATCGAAACCCGCACCAAGATCGTGGATAAAATGCAGGCTATCTACGATGCCGGCTGTTCGCTGGAATTCGCGGAAATGGATTCCGACTGTTTCAGAAGGAACCTCCAGAAGGTCGATTCGCTGATGCCGCAGATTATGGCCCAGATGCTTCTCGCACATTACACTACCGGCAAGAGCAAACTTTCCGAAGTCGCATTGATGCTAGAAAAGAACGATCCGCTCGGTATGGACAACGGCGGATACTACATCTACAAGATGAAGACCGTTCTCTGCGCCTTTGCTCTGGGTATGATTCCGTCAGACCCATGGAACGGCATCGAGGATGCCAACGGCGGATATATTGTCGTGAAGGAGGACGGGGATGTTGTATGTTTCTTCCTTTACGACCGCAACATATTCGAGGAGTACCTTCTGGAATGCACGATGTTCGAGAGGGCTTCCACGACCAGGCATGAATATATGGAGATTTATGAGAAGGGCGGAGAGTACTTTATCAAACTTAATCTCCAAATCAGGTTCACTAAACCTGTCGAAAACAAATGTGATTCCACACTTGATTCGTATCTGCGATAAGATTAACGGGCAGCAGAATTAAAGCTGCTATTGCCGATTCTTTCCCATGGACATCCCCGAACTGAACGTTTCGTCAAGGGACCGCGAATTCAAACATTACGATAGAGAACTAAGAGAAACAATAGTCATAAGGTATCTTTTCGAAGGTCTTTCCCATAGGAGTCTTGATGAAAAAGTGCTCGGACTTGACAGAAATAAAAGCAAAGGCTACCAATCATGGGCCATCCTGAGACACTACGGATTGGGTGACGATTTTAAGGGCATATTCAAAGGGATGACTCTTGATAACGCTCTACATGAACTTCCTAATGATCCGCAATATGATGTTATCTATGATATAATATCCGGCACATCCGAAGAAATCAGTTTGGAACCTCACGAATGGGTTAAAGGATTTATCAAAACGCGTCTTGTTAAAACACGCATCAATCAAGACAAATTTAGGAAAGCAGTACTCGATGCTTACTCGGGATCCTGTTGCATTACTGGCATTTCCGAACCGCGGCTTCTGAGAGCCAGCCACATCAAACCGTGGAGAGATAGCAACGAAAATGAAAAGACCGATGTTTGTAATGGACTTTGTCTTAATTCGTTGCATGACGCTGCTTTTGATGTGGGGCTGATGACTATCGAACCGTTTAGCTACCTGGTAAGATTGTCCTCCAAAATCGAAGAATACATGGAACCGAAAGTTTACGAAGACTATTTCCGTAGGTATGACGGCATGGCGATTTCTTTGCCTGCGACGGACAATCGTCCTAAGTCGGAGTATTTGGACTATCACAAACAGCACATATTCGATAAGAACAAACAATATCTGAAAATTGAGCTGGATTTGTCTGAATAACATTAACAGGAATCATAATCCAGTGTCTTGAGAACAAATCCTTCCATCACCGCATCATCGATCGCTCTGTGCCTCATCCCCTCCAATCCCATGGGATCCCCGGGACACAACGCCCTGTATGCATCGATCGACCTTATCCACTTGTTCGGATAGTGCGATTCCTCCCTCTCCCTCAGCAGCCTATCCTGGAGCATCTTATCCGGAATCATATCCTCCTCCGCCAGGGAATGCACCCTCTTCGTCGCCAGCCCCATGATGTCATAGGGAACGGAACACAGCTCCTTCAGGTTCCACGGCTCATGGAACAGGAACTTCC
>ERZ857629.208-NODE-208-length-89265-cov-6.465564_pt1 | contig 89265 bp, 93 predicted proteins | sample MGYA00519700_ERZ857629 | MGnify/ENA primary metagenome ERZ857629 (study PRJEB31778, sample SAMEA3449351) | human gut metagenome | biome: human gut; feature: human-associated habitat; material: faeces | place: United Kingdom | collected 2010/2012 ... | reverse complement strand
TATAACAAAAAAATGTAGACAGTTTTTATGTGTCTACATTTATCTTACAAGTTCAATATTACTCTTAGTCCAAATTGTATTTTTTATTAAATTTATCTACTGCACCAGTCTTCTTATGCTTTCCTTGAGCACCAGTATAGAATGGATGACAAGCATTACAAGTATCAACTGTAAATGACTCTGCCTTTAATGTAGAAACTGCTTCAAATTCATTACCACAAACACATTTAAAAGTTACCTTTTTAGTTTCTGGATGTAATCCCTTTTTCATATTCGCATCTCCTTCCGCCATGACTTTTACTAAGCCATAGAAATTCGTTTCTTATGTATTATATCATATTTTTTTAAATATTCAACAACTATTCGTCGATTATTTCGATTTTAGCCCCTACTGAAGATAACTTACCAACAATATTTTCATAACCTCTCAAAATATGTTCAATATTTACAATCTTCGTAGTTCCTTCGGCAATCATCCCCGCAACCATCATCGCAGCTCCTGCTCTTAAATCAGTTGCTTCAACATCTCTGCCTAATAAATCAGACTTACCAAAAATAATTGCACTTTTATCAAATAACTTTATATTAGCGCCCATCGCATTTAAATACTTAATATGTCTCATTCTGTTTTCATATATAGTCTCTTCAAATAAGGACTCACCTTCACACTGAGTAAGTAACGTACTCATTGGTTGACCTAAATCCGTTGGAAATCCTGGATAAACAAGTGTCTTAACATTTACTGGTTTAAGTTTATCTACCTTATTAACAACTATTGTTGTCCCATCAATCTTAATATCACAACCGGCTTCCATAAGCTTCGTTAAAACAGACTCTAAATGCTCTTTAATAACACCTTCAATTACTAAATTCTTACCAAGAAGACTACCAATCATAATATAAGTTCCTGCTTCAATTCTGTCTGGTATAACCTCAACAATACCATCACCTAAAGTATCAACGCCTTCAATCGTTATCTGACTAGTTCCAGCACCATAAACCTTAGCTCCCATCGTACCTAAAAATGATGCTACATTTACTATCTCTGGCTCTTTAGCAGCATTATAAATATGCGTTACACCCTTTGCTTTAACTGCTGCAAACATAATATTAAGCGTAGCTCCTACACTAGCAAAATCTAAAAATATATCATTACCTTTAAGTTCTTTAGCATCAACAATATATTCCTTATTATCCTTAATCTTGACATTAGCACCCAACTTTTCAAATCCATTTAAATGAAAATTGATTGGCCTAGATCCTATTGAGCATCCTCCAGGATAAGAAATCTCTGCATGTCCATACTTAGCAAGCAAAACTCCCATAAAATAATATGATGCCCTTAATTTAGAAGCATATTCCTCGTCAATAACAGCATTCTTAGAATTACTATTATCAATATAAAGAGTATCCCCCTCAAATTTTATAGATGATCCTAACTTCTCCATCATCTCAATAAGTCTATGAACATCACTTATGTCTGGCACGTTATAAATAACGCATTTCCCATCAGTAAGCATCGCTGCTGGAATAAGTGCAACTACACTATTCTTAGCTCCACCTATTTTAATAGTTCCAGATAACTCATGCTTGCCTTCAATAATTAATTTCTTCATATCTCTTCCTCTTTACATAATTATCCAACTTTAATATATAATGACTGACTTTTTAAATCAACTAATTAAAGAATATTTTACATAAATTTACAATTGCTAAAATAAAAAGCAACACACTTCCAAAAACATTTGCTTCCTTTTTTAAACACTTCTTTGAATACTTGCCAGTCATAAGGCCAATGTAAGTTAAACATCCAGCACATGTACTAAAAATAATTGAACTTGCAATATAATGATTTGTTATACTAGATAATCCTAATCCTACAGTTAAACTATCTATACTAACACTAAAAGCCGTAAATAAAATACTAATAAAACTCTTTAAAATAACGTTATCTTCATTATTTCTAGTAACAAACATCATAATAGACAAATAAAAAAATACAGCAACCATCAAAAAACTAGGATCAAAATATAGAATATCTCGAATAAAAAAACTAAAACTATTCCCAAGCATCGGCATTACAAAATGAAACACTGCTACACATAAAGGAAGTAAAATAAATGTTCTCTTACCTATCTTCTGCATCCCAATACCAATCGATAATCCAAAAGCATCCATACTAAGAGCAAGACCAATAAAAAAAATACTTAACATTATGCCTCCTAGTTAAGTATATTATCTAAATTTTTCAATTATGCTCTTTACAAAAAATTTATATTCAACATCGCTTGTCGTTTCATTTTCTTCCATAAGACAAAGTGGAGGAAATAGAACACACCACCAGTTATCACCTTCTCCATCACCCAAAGTAACAACTAATGAATTATAATACCCACCATCATACACTATACCTTTATAAGTTTTACTTGGAAAATAATTCATTCCATAACTAACAGTAAAATTATCACTCATTAAATTCTGCTTTATTAACCCATTTATATTATCAAGTTCACTTGACACAATTTTTTCTGCTTCACTAACCGTACTAGCACTCACTACTTTATCATATAAATAATCTTCTAATTTTCTCTTTAAATTTAACTTAGTTTTAATATCACCAGGAGCATTACTATTACTAACTACCCTAAATCTAATTGATGAACTAGGAATAACAACTGATTCATTCTTACTTTTATTAAGTACGCCCACCGAAATAACAGCAGCTATTATTATTAACAATTTCTTCATAAAAAAATCACCTTTCACTTAAACAGTGGGTGACTTTCAAACTTTTTATTCATTTATAACAAAAATATATCTGTCTCTGCCAGTTAAATCTTTTTCTAACTTTACTTTAGCCTTAGGAAATGCTTCCTTAGCAAGGTTTTTTATTTCTTTACCATTATCTTCATCTATCTCAAGTGCTATTAAAAACTTCTTATTTAAATATTTCTTAGCTACTCCAAAAATTACTGGATAAAACTTTAGTCCATCCTTACCACCAAACAAAGCATTATGTGGTTCAAACCTTGTCTTCTCATCTAAAACATCTGTTTCTTTTAAATAAGGAGGATTACTAATTAACACATCATAATTGTTGAAAAGTTTACACTTATTAACATCCTGCTTTATAAAAGTTATCTTACACTTATTAAGTTTAGCATTCTTTTTAGCTATCTTTAAAGCACCAATACTAATATCAGTAGCAGTAATCTCTAAATCTTCCTTCTCTTTCTTTAAAGCAACACTTATACATCCTGAACCAGTACCTATCTCAAGCACAGAAGCCTTATTAAACTTATACTCATCAATATATTTAAGTGTCTTTTCAACAAGCGTTTCTGTTTCAAACCTTGGTATCAAAACATTCTTATTAACCATAATCTTATATCCATAAAAATCCACATTACCAATCAAATACTGAATCGGATAACCATTTTCAATCCTTCTAATTGGATAATCCATATTCTGATACTTCTGTTCTAAAAGACGCCAATCAGTTAAACTTATAAAATCTGGTCTTTTCATTCTGCATTTTCCATCTTAATTCTAGTATCTTCAGCAATTAATGCCTCAATAATAGGTTCAATATTACCATCCATAACTCTATCAAGTTCCATAATACTAAAATTAATTCTATGATCTGTAACTCTATTTTGTGGATAATTATAAGTTCTAATCTTCTCTGATCTATCTCCCGTACCAATCATACTCTTACGAGCGCTACCAGCTGCTTTATTCTTTTCTTGCTGTTGCATATCATATATTCTACTCTTTAAAACAACCATAGCTCTTGCCTTATTCTTAATTTGACTTCTTTCATTTTGGCAAGTAACAACAATACCAGTAGGAATATGCGTAACTCTAACAGCACTATCAGTAGTATTAACACCTTGTCCGCCCTTACCACTAGAACGATATACATCAACCCTTACATCTTCTGGCTTAATCTCAACATCAACATCATCAACTTCAGGCATAACTAAAACAGTCGCAGTAGAAGTATGAATTCTTCCCTGTGTCTCAGTTTCTGGAACTCTTTGAACTCTATGAACTCCACTTTCAAACTTTAATTTAGAATAAACATTATCTCCCTTAACTAAAAACTCAATCTGTGAAAATCCACCACTAGTTCCTTCTTCTTCTCTAGATACTTCAATCTTCCAATTATTTTTTTCAGCGTATCTACTATACATTCTAAATAGATCTCCAGCAAAAATATTAGCTTCATCTCCACCAGCAGCACCTCTGATTTCCATAATAATATCCTTGCCATCATTTTCATCCTTAGGTAAAAGAAGAATCTCAAGCTCACTTTTAATCTTTTCAAGAAGAGCATGTTTCTCGTCTAATTCCATTGATGCAATCTCATGCATTTCTGGGTCATTAACCAAAGACTTCAAATCTTCTATTTCTGCAGTAACTTTTTTAAGCTCATCATATTTCATTACAGAAGGCTCAATACTGCTCTTTTCCTTTGAAAGTTTCATCTGCTTAGAAAAATCACTTAATACTTCAGGATTAAGTAATTCCTCATTTAACTCCTCATATCTCTTTTTTAATAATTCTAATCTTTCTATCATATTAACCTCTTTCTTTATATAAGAGTAGGCTACATTAACTCTCCATCATTCTCTTCTTCAGAATCAATAATTACTAAATCATCTAAATCATCATCACTATCTAAATCATCCATAGATTCATCATCATAGTTCTCTTCTTCAGATTCCTCATCAGTATCCATATCTTCCTCATTCATCATTTCATACTCTTCATCGTCATCATCATCAATAATAACTTTAGTACTATGATTTATCTTCAAATCACAATATCCTTTATCTAATATAATAAATCTTTTATCAGTCGTAATAAGTTCAAAAAAGTCACCTATACCTTCTTCATATTCACTTTCAGGTAATCCCATAACTTTAATTACTTTTTTAAATAAATCTTGTATTTTAATTTTCTTTTTTTCATCGTTTAAGATTAAATATGCTACATCATCATAAGACAAAGTTTCCTTTTCTTCATCTGTAAGTTTTACCATAACTATATCCTCCTCTAAAAACCATTATATGTTTCACTAAAATAAATGATAATGGCTTTTTAAACAAACATAATTTTATCATATTATATTGCATTGTCAACAAAAAAATATACTTAATCAAAAGTTAACACTATCCTGTTGTTTATCTGTGTTTCACTTTCAATATTATAGTATATTTCTCTTCTCTTATTCTCATTATTTACACTAAGAACATCAATCTTTAAATTCAAATGATAATCTTGCTCTTTAATAATAATCTCACTAGTACTATTCTTAAAATCTAATAAATATCTAAAACTAGCATCTTCCCTAATAAGAACATCCTTATCTAAATCATAAATAATATTACCAAAAACTAGTAATCTATCATCTATCTTGCCATCAGTACTTAATACTAAATCTCCATCTTTATATAACTCAATTTTAATCATAAAACATCACTACAACCATTCTAGCATAAAAACAATCAACTTTACCATAATAATAAACGGTGAAACATGAAAAAACTTAAATTTTTATATAAATTAACTATCTTTTTTATGATAACATTTACAGTAATTATCTCTTGCCTTTACACATATGCCTACTTCAGTCCCAAAATAACCCTAAACTCTGCAAATGCCCTATCACTATATGATAATGAAAACAATCTAATTCTGCAAACTAGTAACAACAAAAAATGGGCTAATATAAATGAAATATCAAATGACTTATTAAACGCAACAATTTCTGTTGAAGATAAAAACTTTTATCATCACTTCGGTTTCGACTATTTGAGAATCTTAAAATCACTATATTTAAATGCTAAAACTAAATCTATAACAGCAGGGGCCTCAACCATCTCCCAGCAGTATGTTAAAAACCTATTTCTAGACTTCGATCAAACTTGGAAAAGAAAAATTAAAGAAGCCATGCTAACACTTAATCTAGAAGTACACTACTCAAAAAAAGAAATTTTAGAAGGCTATCTTAATACAATAAACTACGGTCAAGGGAACTTTGGTATTGAAAATGCTAGTAACTATTACTTTAATAAAAAAAGTAGTGAACTTACCCTAGAAGAAGCAATTATCCTCGCTGGCATCCCTAAAAGTCCCGAAAACTACAACCCAGTAAGTAACTATGACGCATCCATTAAAAGAGCAAAAATTGTTGCTGAAGCTATGTACAAAAACAAAAAAATTGATGAAGAAACTTACAAAAGTTTATTCTCTCAAAAAATTGAAATCTATGGTCAAAGAAAAACAAATAATATGCAAACCCTTATGTATTATTATGACGCCGTCTTAAATGAACTAAATAGTATTTCAAATATTCCCAAAGACTTAATAAAATCAAAAGGACTAAAAGTATATACAAACCTAGATATAAATGCCCAGCAAAAGTTAGATAACACTTTTAAAGAAAATGAAAATCAAGATAACATTGAACTTGCAGCAATAATGGCTGAACCTTCTACTGGTAAAATATTCGCTCTTGCTGGTGGTCTAAACTACTCTAAAAGTCAGTTTAATCGTGCAATCTTTGCTAAAAGACAAGTTGGATCAACTATTAAACCATTTCTCTACTATGCAGCACTAAACAACAACATGACTGAAGCAAGTACATTTAAAAGTGAAGAAACAAGTTTTGTTTTTGCTGAAAATAAAAAATACACACCCAAAAACTACAGTAACATCTACGCAGATAAAAACATTACTATGGCAGCCGCTCTAGCCTATTCAGACAATATTTATGCCGTAAAAACCCATTTATTCATCGGAACAGAAGAACTAGTAAACACTTTAAAAGAAGCGGGATTAAAAAAAGAAATTAATGCTTTTCCAGCACTAGCACTAGGAGCTGTTGAACTAAACCTACTAGACTACGTAGAAACATACAACACACTCGCAAATTATGGAACATATAAAGACTTATACTTCATCGAAAAAGTCGAAGACTATGAGGGTAACCTTATATATAAGCACAAAAGTGAAACCAAAGACGTACTAAACAAAGACAATGTCTTTATTATAAATGAAATGCTAACAAACACATATAATGCTTCTTTTATTGACTACCAATCACCAACAATAATCTCACTAAATAGTAGATTAACTAAAAAATATGCCATCAAAAGTGGTACAACTGATAACGACTATTTAGTAATTGGTTATAATCCAGACGTGTTAATGTTTGTATGGGCTGGTTCAGATTATAACGGAGCAGTTCCTAAAGCATACTCTTCTAAAATTAAAAATATTTGGTGCGATAACGTCGAAGAATATCTTAAAGATAAAGAATCATCATGGTATACTCCTAGTGATAATATAATTGCAGTTCCTCTAGACCCAATAAGCGGTAAGGTAGCAGAATCTAATAAAAACATTTTATACTATTTCAAACGTGGAACAGAACCAATCACAAACTAAAAAAACAAGCTTACTCAGCTTGTTTTTCTATCTTTATGATCATCTGATACAAATCTTCAAAATCAAAGTCTTCACTAGAAACATTATATCCTGCTTCCTTTAATTCGTTAACAAAATCATTATAAGCCTCTTTAACAGAATCTAAATTATTCTCTAGAATCTTCTTCTTTGGAGGTTCTACAGGTTTTTCTTCTTCCTTAACTTTATCAAGTGGAGCATCAAGACTTTCTAATGGTTCATCCTTATTAACACCATTATTAAATGGAGTAAACTCTTCCAATCTATCCATAGGTTCCATATTCATATTAGTAACTTCATCTTCTAAAGATGGATACTCTGGAGTATTATTACTAAAATTAAATAAATTAAATCCTGGACTAGGTTGTATTTCTTCTTTTTTAACATCTGGTTCATTTTTAGGATCTTCTGCCATTAAATCAAGAGTTTCGGTTTTCTCTTCTTTTGTTGGTTCAGAATTAAACATATTATTACTAGAATTAAATATATTCTCAGACTCATTAGTTACTGAAGTTTCTTCCACTGGAGTACCAACATCACCTAATTCATCATAAGACGGAACATGATTAAGAGTACTTTCACTTGCTGGATTACTTTCCTTCTTTATCTCATCATCTAACTGTCTAACAGTAAGTCTTTCAGAAATAACCTTATTTAATAAAGCTTTTTGCTTCTCAGGATCAGTTACACTAAGTAAACTTCTTGCATGCCTTTCACTAATCTTATCATTCATTAATGCATCTTGTGCTTCACTAGTTAAATTTAATAATCTTAACTTATTTGCAATTGTAGATTGTGAAACCCCAATCTTCTTAGCAAGTTCTTCTTGTGTTAAACCTTCCTTATCAAGAATCTTTTTATAACTCTTAGCTTCCTCTAGAGAATTCAAATTTCTTCTTTGAACATTTTCAACTAATGCAATCTCAGCGCTCTTGTTATCATCAATATTAGATATTATCGCAGGAACTTCGGTAAGACCAGCAAGTTGTGCAGCCTTATAACGTCTTTCACCAGCAATTATCTCATATTTATCCCCAAGTCTTCTTAATACAAGTGGCTGAATAATACCATGCTCTTTAATTGATGAAGCAAGCTCATTTAAAGACTTCTCATCAAAAGTAAGTCTAGGCTGAAACCTATTTGGAATAATATAATCTATATTAACATTTTGTATTAACGGCTCTCTATTCATAAAACAACCCATCCTATTCTAAATATATATTACTTTATTTTTCTAATTTTTGCAATAGGAGATTTACGTATTTTATCATAAACTCTAGGATATCCATTCGGTGTATCACTAACCTTTTCAACTTTAACTAATGTTCTTTCACCAGCATCATTAAGTAAAGAAAATTCCTCTTTCTCATTAATTTTTCCGCCTAAGAACTCGATAGCATAATTAGCATTATCAATTTCTTCTGTATTTTTACCCTTCATAGCAATAAAATAACCACCGACTTTACAAAAAGGAATTGCAAGTTCACTAAGAATACTCATATCAGCAACCGCCCTCGAAACAACAACATCAAATCTTTCACCAGATAAATAGTACTTTTCTGCTCTATCATTAACAACAGTAGCATCTAATTTTAACTTACCTAAAACATACTTTAAAAAAGTAGTTTTTTTATTATTACTATCCAAAAGCGTCAACTTAATATCAGGAAACATTATTTTCAAAACAATTCCCGGAAATCCAGCACCAGTACCAATATCAAGCACACTTTCATTACTAAATCTATAAACCTTATAAATAGTCAAACTATCATAAAAATGCTTTAAATAAACTTCATCAATATTACGAATAGCTGTCAAATTAGTATGCTCATTATAAGAAAGAAGTTCACTAGCATACACCCTAAATTTATTTATTTGTTCATCACTAATACTTAAACCTAAATTTTCTAAAGAACTTATAAACTCACTTTCACTCATTTGTTATACTCCTTCTTCAAATAAACAGCAAGTACTGAAATATCTACCGGATTAACCCCGCTAATTCTAGACGCCTGTGCTAAAGTAAGTGGTCTAACTAATTTTAATTTCTGTCTAGCCTCACTAGCTAAATTCTTAATCTTATCATAATCAATATCAGTAGGAATCTCTTTTTCCTCAAGTTTTAATAACTTATTAGCTTCCTGATATTCCTTATTAATATAACCTTCATACTTAACAAAAAACTCTGCCTGCTCCAGTACATCTTTATCATAGTCTTTAATTAAATTGCCTCTTAAATAATCTATAATTTTAACCTCTGGTCTCTTTAATAAATCATAAAGACTATAACCCGTTGATAAACTATCCTTTAAATAACTCAAAGCCTCCGGAAGTGTATTTTTACTAACCCTAGTATTTTTAAGTTCATCAAGAAGTGTATTAATTGCTTTTTCCTTAACAAGAAGTTTGTTATATCTCTCATCATCAATTAATCCAACTTCATAACCATACTTTCTAAGCCTTAAATCTGCATTATCATGACGAAGTATTAACCTAAATTCAGCCCTAGAAGTTAATAATCTATAAGGTTCCTTAGTTCCCTTAGTTACTAAATCATCAACTAAAACTCCAATATAAGATTCATTTCTTTTAAGTATTAATGGCTTCTTACCTTTTAACATTAAACCGGCATTAATTCCAGCAATAATACCTTGACCAGCAGCCTCTTCATAACCACTAGTACCATTTATCTGCCCGGCAGTAAATAAATTCTTTAATACCTTAGTTTCCAAAGAAGGATTTAATTGTAACGGATTAATCGCATCATATTCAATTGCATAAGCATACTTCTTAATAACAGCATGTTCCAAACCTACCAAACTATGAACCATTTCTTCCTGAACATCAACTGGCATACTCGTTGAAAATCCTTGTAAATACAAATCATCATAATATAAACTTTCTGGTTCTAAAAATAACTGATGACGCTCTCTATCTGCAAATCTAACAACTTTATCCTCAATTGAAGGACAATATCTTGGCCCAATACCTTCTGCATAACCACCATACATAGCAGATTTAGACAAATTATCTCTTATAATCTTATGTGTATCTTGATTAGTATAAACTATATAACACTTTTCCTGCTTATCTTTATCATAAAATGGTCCATTATCAAAACTAAAAGTCCAATAACAATCATCACCACACTCTTCACTAAGCTTAGAAAAATCAACACTACTTCTCTCAATTCTTTGAGGTGTACCAGTCTTTAATCTTTGAATTTCAAATCCATAATCAGCGAGCTTTCTACTTAAATTATTACTTCTTCTCTCTCCATGAGGTCCTTCATATTTAAAAGTATCACCAACTAATATCTTACTATTTAAATAAGTACCAGTAGTTAAAATAACCGCTTTAGAATTTATTGTATTTCCATTTTCTAATATTACACCGGTTACAGTATTATCATTAACAATTAAATCTTCAACCATAGCTTCCATAATTGTTAAATTAGAAGTATTTTCCAACTTTTCAAGCATAACTCTAGGATAAGTAACCTTATCAGCTTGCGCTCTTAAAGATCTAACAGCAGGACCCTTAGCATTATTAAGCATCTTAATTTGTATATGGGTTTCATCAGCAACCTTACCCATTAAACCACCTAAAGCATCTATCTCTCTAACAACAATACCCTTAGCAGTCCCACCAATAGATGGATTACATGGCATATCCGCAATATTCTTCTTATTAGCAGAAATTAAAAGTGTCTTTAACCCAATAACCGCAGTAGCATGCGCAGCTTCACATCCAGCATGACCACCACCAACAACTATAACATCATAATTCATAAATTCACCTACTTTCCTAAACAAAACCTAGAAAATAACTCATCTAATAAATCATCATCATAAGTTTTACCAATAACTTTACCTAATAAATCATAAGCATCTTTAATATCAATAGTATACATATCAATTGGAACACCAGTATAAGTATTATTTACTGCTCCATTTATACTAGCAAGAGCTTGCTTAACCAAAGATATCTGCCTTGCATTAGATAAAAATGAATAATCACTAGTCTCTAATTCATTAATCTTAAATAACTCAGTAATTTTATTTTTCAAAGATTCTAATCCGGAAGACTCAATAGTATTTCCATAAACTAAAATATCTTTATCAATACCATCATAATTATTACTACTATCTAAATCATTCTTATTAACAAAAACTAACTTTTTATCTTTTAAAGATTTTATAAATTCTAAAGTTTCATTATCTAACTTTTCACTATTATCTAAAACATAAATTCTCAAATCAGCATTTTCTGCACTTTCTAAACTCTTCTGTACACCAATCTTTTCAACCACATCATCGGTTTCTCTAATACCAGCAGTATCAATAAAGTTTAACACAATACCATCTAAAACTACTTTACCTTCAATAACATCTCTAGTAGTTCCGGGAATATTTGTAACAATCGCCTTATTTTCATCTAGTAAACCATTTAAAATACTACTCTTTCCAGCATTAGGTTTACCTATTAAAGCAATATTAATACCATTTTTAATTATCTTACCATTATTTGAATTACGTACTAACTCATCTAATTCTACACTTATTTTTTCAAGTTTTGGTCTTATAGTAGACTCTGTATACTCCTCGGCCTCTTCATATTCTGGAAAATCTATATTAACTTCAATCTCTGCTTGTAATGCAAGTAATTCCTTTCTAATACCATCTATTTTAGGAGTTAACTTACCACTAATTTGATTAATTGCAAGTTTTCTAGCCTTCTCACTTTCTGCTTCAATAATGTCTTCAACCCCTTCAGCCTGAGTTAAATCTATTCTACCATTTAAAAATGCTCTCTTAGTAAACTCACCAGGCTCTGCTAATCTACACCCATTATTTAAAAGAAGTTCAAGCACTCTATCAGTAGTTGTAATTCCTCCATGAACATTAATCTCTACAACATCTTCACACGTAAAAGTTTTAGGAGCTCTCATTACAGATACTAACACCTCATCTATAACTTCATCACCAGACACAATATGACCATAAGAAATAGTATGAGAATTCACTTTCTCCAAATCCTTACCCTTAAATATTGAATTAACTATTTTTATTGCATCTACTCCACTACATCTAACTATAGAAATAGCACCAGTTCCAACTGCAGTAGATACCGCACAAATTGTAGAATTATCCATGACAAAAACTCCTCTTCTAGTGCGTATTATAACACACTTCTCTTAAAAATAAAAAAAGACTATTTCTAATCTTTTTTTGGTTTTACAATAATATGTCTATTAGGTTCTTCACCTTCACTAATTGTCGTTACTCCCTTAAAATCAGTAAGAACATTATGAACAATACGTCTTTCATAAGAATTCATATTATCCATAACAACTTCTCTACCAGTATTTCTAACTTCACGTGCAATATTCTTAGCAAGTCTTTCTAAATGACTAACTTGCTTATCCTTATAATCAGAAGCATCTAAATTTAAATAAGGATATACACCAATTCTTGCAAAAACAGCAGCTTTACAAACAGCAGTTAGTGCAGTAAGCGTCTGACCATTCTTTCCAATTAATATAGGATTATTATTTGAATACATCTTAATATTAATTTGCTTATCTCTAATATTAGATTCAAACTTAACCTCAAGACCCATCTCAGTTAATAAAGTATTTAAATACTCTTTAATAAAATCTAAGATATCTGTATTTAAATAAACATGATATTTAGTAGTTCCTGCCTTAAAAAGTTTACCTTTTACCTCTTCTTTTGTATAAACAAAATCATTTTCAGTAACATTTAAATCTTCTAAAACTTTCTTTAATACAACATCTTGGTCTTTTCCCTCATAAACATACTCTTTCATATTAACTTCTCCTTTTACTTACAATATAATTTTGAATTACACTAAATCCATTAGTAACAATCCAATATAGTGCAATTGCTGTTGGTAAACTAAATGAAGCAATTGAGATAAACACTATCATAAATCCAGTCATAAACTTCATCTGTTGTTGTTGCTCAGTGCTACCTGCACTCTTCATATTAAATGATAAAGATAAATAAGTAGTTAATATAATAAGCAAAATCAAAATAATATAATAATAATTACCACTCTTTAAAGCAACCAAAGGTGTTGTACCTAATTGGAATGCTCCAAGATACTCTTCAAATATTGCAGGAATTCTGTTAATTGCTTCTAAAAACGCAAAGAATATAGGAAGCTGTATAAAACTCATTAAACAACTACCAACCGGACTAATATTATACTTCTTATAAATAGCAAGCATCTCCTGACTCTTCTGCATCATTGCATCATTATCAGTTCTATTTTTATACTTTTCTTCAAGTCTATTTAAATCTTTTTGAGCCTTTTGCATATTTTGACTTTGTTTAGTAGCTTTAATTGAAAATGGCATCAATATTAATCTAATAAGTAATCCAACAATCATTACGGATACACCATAACTCTTCACAAGTGTACCTAATTTTACAATTACCCAAGCAAGTGGCATTACAAATAATTGAACCCACAAACCATTATAATTTTTACTATCATAAATCTTAATATCTTCACACTTAGGTAAATTATCCAAATTAACATCTAAATTGTCTTTATATTTTTCATAAATACTAGCTAAATCATCATCACTAGGCTTACATAAAATATTTGATGGTAAACTCTGTCCAGTGACTTCATACACAACACGTTTTTTGTTATCATCTGCAATATATTTAGTACAACCACCAAGTAACATAATCATTGCACATAACAATATCATCTTCTTTTTCATTATTTCACCTTTTTTATTAAATTTAAGAAACAATCTTCCATTTCTCTATAATCTATTGTATCACAACTTTTCCTAATTAAAAGCACATAATCATAGTTTTGATTAAATTTATCATAATTATTTCTTATAATATTACGCAATCTTCTCTTATAAAGATTTCTTTTATATGCTTTTCCAAATTTAGTACCAATAGCAATCCCAATTCTTACATTATCAAGTTTCTTTTCCTTTTTATATAATACAAAAAAATTGTTACTTATTCCTTTAGAATTCTTAAAAAAATCATCAAATTCTAACTTACTCTTTATTCTAATTTCTTCTTTCATAACTCACCCATATAGAATAAAAACCACTGTACGTGGCTTATTTACATAAAACTTTGCGTCCTTTTGCTCTACGTCTATTTAAAATATTACTAGCTTTTCTTGCAAAAAAACCAAACTTTTTCTTCATTTTACGATTATTAGGTTGAAAAGTTCTCTTCATAAAAAATTGCACCTCCACATCAAATTTAGCGTTTTTATTATATTATATTAAAGGCTGCAAGTCAATAAAAAGTTAACCTTCAATTTATTAAAAAAAAATCAAATAAAAAAATCTAACAAAAAATATAATTTTTAAAATTATAAAAAAGCAAAATTAGTAAATCCTAAATTATCAAAAAGTGGAAAATGTTTATATCTTTTTTTATTGTTAATTGTAATTTGTGGATATTGTTGAAAACTCGCTCTAGACTATATAAATAAAAGGTTTGCATGTTGATAAAATGTTGAAAAAATTGTCGAATTTAATTTTTTTCATTTTCACTCTTTATTTTTCCACAGACTTGATTTAAAATAGAACTATCAAAAAACGAAGGACCGGGGTGAGGTAATGAAACATAATGTAAATTGGAATGATATTCTAGAAGTAATACAAAGCAAACTAAATCCATTATCTTACGATACCTGGTTCAAAGAAACTAAACTAATTGGCATTAAAAACAATACCATGCAAATAGAAGTTCCAATGGAATTTCATAAAAAAATTCTTAATCAAACATATTATGATTTAATCGAAGAAATAGTAAGTACAGTAACCGGAACATCTTATGACATAGAATTCTTATCTTCAGAAGAAATAAAACCTCTTGAAATTCTCGAATTGGATAAAGTAGAAGAGCCAGAAAATGAGAATTTAAATTCAAACCTTAAACCAGAATACACATTTGAAAATTTTGTAATAGGGGATAGTAATAGATTCGCTCAACTAGCAGCTCTAGCAGTAGCAGAACAACCCGGAAAAATCTATAACCCATTATTTATATATGGTAAAAGTGGGCTAGGAAAAACCCACTTAATGCATGCAATAGGTAACTACATAGTACAAAAATCCAATAAAAAAGTTTTGTACGTTACAAGCGAAGAATTTATATCAGACTTCATTGGTATTAATAAAAAAGACGAAAATAACTACGATATAGTAAGTCAATTTAAAGAAAAATACCGAAACATAGATATCTTAATGATAGATGACATCCAGTTCCTTGGTGGAGCGGCTAAAACACAACAAGAATTCTTCCATACATTTACAAATCTCTATGACTCAAATAAACAAATCATTATTAGTTCAGACCGTTCACCAGACGACTTAAAACTTCTTGAAGAAAGGTTACTAACAAGATTTAGATGGGGCTTAACAGCAAACATCGAACCACCAGATTTTGAACTTAGATGTAAAATTCTTAAAGATAAAATGACTGGACATGAAGTTGCTAAAATGGTCCCAAATGAAGTAATAGAGTACATTGCAACAAACTGTGAAAACGACGTTAGACACTTAGAAGGGGCTATAACAAGACTATATGCTTATGCAGCAATGATGGGCCCTAAAGAAATTAACCTTGAATTTGCCGTAGATGCCCTTAAAGATTACATTGGTAAATCAATATATATAACTAACGACATTCAAAAAATTCAAAAAGCCGTTGCTGATTACTACCACATAACAATTGAAGACCTAAAAAGTAAAAAAAGAACATCAAACATAAATTATCCAAGACAAATTGCTATGTATTTGTGTCGAATGACAACATCTGAAACAATCATAAAAATAGGGCTAGAATTTGGTAATCGTGATCATTCGACAGTTTTACACTCATATGATAAAATAAATAATGAAATTCAAAATGATGAAAACAACATAAGGCAAGTAATAGAGGATATAAAAAACAAAATTGTTAATTAAAAAAGTTTTACACAAACAATACACATCAAATTTTTCCCATAATTGTGGAGAAAAAAAGACTTATTAACATTTTCAACAGCAATAATAATAAAAAAAAGAAAGAAGGAATAAAAATGAAATTATTGATTGAAAAAAATATTATTTTAGAAAGTTTAAGTAACGTAATGAGAGCTATCTCACCAAGAAATATAATTCCAATATTAAACGGAGTATTATTTGAACTAACAGAAGAAGGACTATACCTTACTGCAAGTGATAGTGATTTAGTTATTAAAAACTTTATTCCTAAAGAAAACATTAAAAGCATCACAGAAACTGGAAAAACAGTAATTCAAAGTAAATACTTACTAGATATCATCAGAAAAATGCCTAATACAGATATTAATATTGAAGTACTAGAAGACTTAAAAGTAATAATTAGTACAGAAAACACTATGTATAATTTAAATTGTTTAAACATAGAAGATTATCCACAAATAAATCTAGAAGAAACAAAAAATCCTATCATTGTAGAAAGCGATGTACTAAAAAAGATTATTTCCCAAACAATATTTGCAATCTCAACACAGGAATCAAGACCATTACTTACAGGTTTAAACTTCAAAATAACTGGTAATGTACTAGAATGTATTGCTACTGATTCTTATCGTCTAGCTAAAAAAACTATAATCTTAGATAAAGAATATGATTCATGCAACATAGTAATCCCTGGTAAAAACATTAATGAATTTGATAAACTGCTTACTACAAATGAAAATGTGGAAATACATACATTTAGTAACAAAATTTTATTTAAATATAATGGATATTTATTTCAATCAAGCTTATTAAATGGTACTTATCCTAACACGTCCAATTTAATACCAAATGAATTTAGCATTATTTTAACAACATCTTTAGATAAATACTTCAGTGCTATAGATAGAGCAGCACTTCTTACTCAAAGTAAAGAAAAAAACATTGTAAAAATGGAAACAAGAAATAATGAATTAATCGTTTCTTCATACGCCAGTGAAATAGGAAAATCCGAAGAAAGCGTAGAAGTAGACAAAAACACATCAGAAGACATATCTATTTCATTTAGTTCAAAATACATGTTAGAAGCCCTAAGAACATTTGAAGAAGAAGAATTACTAATATTCTTAAACTCAGATTCTAAGCCAATTGTACTTAAATCAGTTAAAGACGAATCACTAATCCAATTAATACTACCGATTAAAACGTACTAAAAGTGGGAAAAAATCTCACTTTTTATTTTTTTGTGCATAATTCGACATTTTTCGACAAATTTCGACAAACCACCTGTGCTATAACTAAAAGCAAGGGGGTGAAGTACATGAAAGATTACAATATTAATAAAAACACACTTGCACTAATGCCATATGGTAAAAACAAATCATTAGTTTTTGAAAAACACAAATATTATATAGTTAACCAAAAAGTAAATAAACTAATGGATGAAAGTTGTCGTTATAATGGAAGCACCATTGAAGGAAGAGCTAAAGGAACAGAATCGTTAACAGGCATCTCTTATAAAGCACCAATTATTGTTAAAGAAGAAGAGAATATTATATTTTTTCCAACGTGCTCACCAAGGCTAAAAGAATGTTCTTGGATTAATGCAGGTAATATTAGTAATATCTATAAGAAAAAAGACCGATGTTTAGTTGAATTTTATAACAAAGAAACTTTAGAATTTGATATATCGTATAACATTATGAATAATCAATTAAGTAAATCACTATTATTAGAAAAAAAGTTTAAAAAAAGAGGCAAATAAAGCCTTTTTTTATTTTATAACCCATTAAATTATGATATAATAATAACTGTATATAGGAGTACGCATAAACCTATTTTGTTAAAAATTTGTTCTAAAAGAGGGTTAAAAATGAAAATCACTAAACTGAAACTTACAAATTTTAGAAATTATCCAAAATTAGAATTAGATTTTTCTAAATCAAAAAACATAATAATTGGTAATAATGGAAGTGGCAAAACAAACATCATAGAATCAATCTTTTATCTATCACTTACAAAATCCTTTAGAACAAACACAGATACAGCCTTAATCAAAGATGACTCTGACTATGCTGTAATCGAGGCAAAAATAAAAGATAGAATAACAAATACTTATAAAATAGTCATCAATAAAGAAAATAAAAGAATCACCATAGATGGCACTCAAATAAGTAAAATAGGGGACTATATATCAAAAATTAATACAATTTTGTTTAGCACAGAAGATATGAAACTAGTAAAAGATAATCCTAGTATTCATCGCAAACTAATTAACATGGAGTTGTCTTCGTTTGACAATGAATATTTAAAACTATTAAGTCTATATAATCGAGTTCTAAAACAAAGAAACACATACTTAAAATCAATGATGACTAACAGTATGATTCCTAAAAGTTATTTAGACATTCTCACAAACAAACTGATAGATCTAAATATTCAAATAAGTCAAAAAAGAGCAAAATTTATAGAGCAGATAAATACATACTTACCATACTATTTTGAAAAAATAACTGGTAAAACTCTATTAAAATTAAACTACATTTCAAATATTAAAAATCTCGAAAAATGTGAATTACAAAACCTGTATGATAAATCATTTCAAAAAGATTTAAATTATGGCAAAACCAATCACGGTATTCACTTAGATGACTATGCCTTTGAATTTAATGGTAAAAATATCAAAGACTACCTTTCAGAAGGAGAAACAAAAAACGCAATAATCGCTATGAAACTATCAGAAATTGAATATTGCAAAGTTAATCTAAAGAAAGAGCCGATATTATTACTAGATGATTTATTTAGTGAGCTAGACAAAACCAAAATTAACAACATTTTACAATATTTAGATAAAGACATTCAAATATTCATTACAACAACAGATATACACAAAGTTAGCAGGTCAATATTAAATAATTGTAATGTTTATAAATTAAGTAAAGGAAAGATAAAGGTGACAAAATATGAATGAAAATACTTATAATGACAGCGATATCCAGGTTTTAGAAGGTCTTGAAGCCGTAAGAAAAAGACCAGGTATGTACATCGGTACAACAAGTGTAAAAGGCTTGCATCATCTTGTATGGGAAATAGTTGATAATGCCGTAGACGAATCACTTGCAGGTTACTGCGACGATATCGAAGTTATAATTGATAAAGGAAACGTTATTGAAGTTAGAGATGATGGTCGTGGAATCCCAACTGGAACAAACAGTAAAACAGGTCTATCAACAATTGAAACAATCTTTACTGTACTACACGCTGGTGGTAAATTTGGTGGCCATGGATATAAAGTATCTGGTGGACTTCACGGAGTAGGTGCCAGTGTTGTAAATGCTTTATCTGAATGGCTAGAAGTAAGAGTATATCATGAAGGCAATGTTTATTTTCAAAGATTTGAAAATGGAGGACATCCAGCTGGACCACTAAAAATCATAGATACATGCTCTAAAGACAGAACCGGAACAACTGTAAGATTTAAAGCTGACCCAGAAATATTCACTGAAACAACTGTATATGATTATAATACATTAAAAACCAGACTTAGAGAATTAGCATTCCTAAACAAAGGTTTAAGAATAATCCTATCAGATTTACGTGATATTGAGCACAAAGAAGAGTTTTTATACAACGGTGGTATAATTGAGTATGTTAAGATGTTAAACGAAAATAAAACATCTCTAAATAGCCAAATAATCTATGTTAACGGCCAGGAAGATAACATTTCAATTGAAGTAGCACTACAATATAACGAAACTTACAACTCAGCAGTTTACTCATTTACAAACAATATTAATACATATGAAGGTGGAACACACGAAGATGGAGTAAAAAGAGCATTAACAAGAATCATTAACAACTACGCCAAAAAGAACAAATACCTAAAAGATAACGACGATCCATTATCAGGTGAAGATGTAAGAGAAGGTCTAACAATGATTATTTCTTGTAAGCACCCGGATCCACAATTTGAAGGACAAACAAAAACAAAACTAGGAAACGCTGAAGTAAGAAAAATAGCTGATGATGTCTTCTCAGAAGGCTTTGAAAGATATTTACTAGAAAATCCAGATGAAGCAAAACTTATAATGGATAAATGTATGACTGCCGCAAGAGCTAGAGTAGCAGCAAAAAGGGCTAGAGAACTTACTAGAAGAAAAAGTGACTTAGACGTAGTTAACTTCGGTGGAAAACTAGTAGATTGTAAAGAAAAAGACCCTACAGTTTGTGAAATATTCTTAGTCGAGGGAGATAGTGCCGGTGGTAGTGCAATCAAAGGCCGTAACTCAATGACCCAAGCAATACTTCCACTTAGAGGTAAAATATTAAACGTTGAAAAAGCAAGATTAGATAGAGCCTTAGGAAACGAAGAAATAAGAACAATTATTACCGCATTTGGTACAGGAATAGGTCAAGAATTCGACTTAAATAAATTAAGATATCACAAAATAATAATTATGACCGATGCCGATGTTGATGGTTCTCACATCAGAGTACTACTTTTAACTCTATTTTATCGCTTTTTTAGACCAATTGTTGAAGCCGGACACGTATATGCAGCTCAACCACCGTTATTCTGTATTAAGCACGGAAAAACGATTAAATATGTACTAAATGAAGACGAAAAAGCAGAGTATCTTGCGTCTCTTCCCGCAACTACTAAACCAGATGTTATGCGTATGAAAGGTTTAGGTGAAATGGATGCCGAAGAACTTAATGAAACAACAATGGATATTAACACAAGAGTTCTTAGAAAAATTACAGTTGATGACCTAATGCAAGCAGACGAAATATTCACTAGACTAATGGGTGAAGAAGTAGAACCACGTCGTAAATTTATAGAAGATAATGCTACATTCGTAGAAAATCTAGATATTTAGGAGGTATAAAATGGATCATAGTAGAGACAGATTAGAAGAAAATAACATAGTAAATGAAGTAAAAACATCCTTCTTAGAATACTCAATGAGCGTCATAGTATCACGTGCGCTTCCAGACTTAAGAGATGGCTTAAAACCAGTTCATAGAAGAATTCTTTACTCAATGTACGAATCAGGTTACACTCCAGATAAACCGCATAAAAAGAGTGCAAGAATTGTCGGAGATGTAATGGGAAAATACCATCCACATGGAGACTCAAGTATATATGAAGCAATGGTAAGAATGGCTCAAGATTTCAGCTACAGATACATGCTTGTTGATGGACACGGAAACTTTGGTAATATTGAAGGTTATGGTGCAGCAGCAATGCGTTATACCGAATCAAGACTATCAAAAATATCTTTAGAATTATTAAGAGATATCAAGAAAGATACAGTTAATTTCACACCGAACTTCGATGAAAGCGAAAAAGAGCCAACAGTTTTACCATCAAGATTCCCAAATATCCTAGTAAATGGAACAATGGGTATTGCAGTAGGTATGGCCACAAATATTCCACCTCATAACTTAAGTGAAGTAATAGATGGATGCATTGCATATATAGATAATCCAGATATCGATGTTCTAGGATTAATGAATCATATTAAAGGCCCAGACTTTCCTACAGGAGGTATAATACTAGGTAACAGCGGTATCAAACAGGCATATGAAACAGGAAAAGGCACTATTACCATTAGAAGTAAAGCCCAAATTGAAGAAAAAAATGGCAAACATTACATAATCATTGATGAAGTTCCATATGGAGTTAATACCTCAGAACTTAAAAATAAAGTTGCCGAATTAGTTCATAATAAGACAATTGAAGGCATTGCAGACTATCACACAGACTTAAAAGAAGGTATTAAAATAACAATAACTCTAAAAAAAGATGCTAATGCCCAAGTTGTTCTAAATAAATTATTTAAACATACACAATTCCAAACAAATTATGGAATAAGCTTCTTAATGTTGGATAACGGTGTACCAAAAACTCTTGGACTAAAAGAAATAATTGAAAAATATATTAATTATCAAAAAGAAATTATCGTAAGAAGGACCAAATTTGACTTAGATAAGGCCGAAAAACAAGTACATATATTAGAAGGCTTAAAGATCGCATTAGACAACATAGATGCCGTAATAAAAACTATTAAAGAGTCAAAAAGCGATGATGTAGCAAAAGAAGCATTAATGAAACGCTTTGGATTAACATTAATTCAATCTGAAGCAATTTTAGAGATGAAATTACGTAGATTAACAGGCTTAGAAAGAGACAAAATAGAAGCAGATCTTAACGAATTACATAAATTAATAGCTGAATTAAAATCAATTTTAGAAAGCGAAGCAAAAGTGCTACAAATTATTAAAGATGAATTAACCGAAATCAAGAATAAATATGGTGATGAAAGAAAGACATCTATTGATATGACTGCTATAGACTATATTGAAGACGAGTCCCTAATTCCCGAAGAAAACATCATGGTAACAGTAACAAAGAATGGTTATATTAAGAGATGTACGTCAGACACATATAAAATTCAAAATCGTGGTGGTGTAGGTGTAAAGGGAATGTCAACCAATGATGAAGATTTTGTGGAATACTTATTAAATCTATCAACTCATGACTATATAATGATATTTACCAATAAAGGGAAAGTATATAGATTAAAAGGATATGAAATACCTGAATTTAGTAGACAATCTAAGGGATTACCAATAGTTAACGTATTGCCTGTGGAAAAAGATGAAAAAATAAGTAGTATTATAAAATTAAATGTGGAAAACCAAGAAAAATACTTAATTTTAGCTACAAAACAAGGCTTAATAAAACGTACAAACCTAGAAGAATTCGAAAATATTAGAGCAACCGGAAAAATTTGTATAAAACTAAAAGAAAACGATGAACTAATAGGTGTTAAAAAAACAAATGGTGAATCCAATATCTTATTAGCTTCTTCTGAAGGTAGAATGAATGTTTTTGATGAAAATGAAATCAGGGTTATGGGAAGAACAGCCTCTGGTGTTAAAGGCATAAACCTAGGCAACGCTGAATGTGTAAGCATAGAAAATGTAAAAGATGATGACAACATAGTAATAGTAACTGAAAATGGTTATGGTAAAAAAACATTAATTTCTGAATACAGAAAGACAAAACGTGGAAGTAAAGGTGTAAAAGCTCTAAATATCACAGAAAAGAATGGAAATATAGCAAGTATTAAAAAGGTCATTGATGATTCAGATATCATGATTATTACTAATCAAGGAATTATAATTAGATTACCATTAGAACAAGTATCACAATTAGGAAGAGTTACCCAAGGAACAAGACTAATTAATCTAAAATCAGGACAAAAAGTATCATCTGTAAGCATTGTTCAGAAAGAAAAAGAACCAGAAGAAGACATTGTTGAAAAAAACGAGTAGTTTAACTATTCGTTTTTTTATGTTTCACGTGAAACATAAAAAGTAAAGGGAGAGTATTTTTCCACAATGTTTCACGTGAAACATTAAAAAAATAATAATATATAGTATAAAATCAATGTAAAATGCACTTATTATTAGTAATTTTTATTATAAAAACAGGATTTATAAACATAGTTTCACGTGAAACCTTTTAAACGAAGCTTTTAAAACTAAAAATAAAAATAGTAAATATAATTAAATACTTCAAAGATATCAACATCCAGATGTTTCACGTGAAACATCTGAGTATTCAATATAAAAAAATAATAGTCATCAACATAATTATGAAAAAATGTTTTTTAGATTAAAAGTTATAAACATAGTTTCACGTGAAACCTTTAAAATATTACGTAATTACTCCAATAACAACAACAATAAAAAAATCAACAATTAACATTTATCAACAATGTTTCACGTGAAACATTGATTAACAATAATATTAGTTGCATCAAAGATATAAGTATGATAACATTTAATTGTGCAATATTTATGCAATAAACTGGTCAGATTCGGAAGAAAGCAGCCACATTTGCCTCTAAATATGTGCACTTTTTTTAAGGAAAAATTATGGAAGAAAAATATATAGATGAATTAATAAAATTAAGCGAAAAATCATTAAAGAAAAGTGAAGTTCCAATAGCAGCTTTAATAATAGATGAAAATGGTAAAATTATTTCAAAAACTCATAATACAAGAAATATTAAACAACAAACAATTAATCACGCTGAAATTCTAGCTATCATTAAAGCAAATAAAAAACTTAAAAGTTGGAGGCTGAACAAATGTACGCTATATGTAACCGTCGAACCATGCGACATGTGCAAGTCAGTAATAAAAGAGAGTAGAATACAAAATGTATTTTATTTATTACCAAGATTACCAGAAAAAAATCAATATAACAAAACCATATTTAATAAATTAAAAGACATGAGCGAAAAAGAAGATAAATATCAAGAAATTATAAATAAATTCTGGAAAAATAAGCGTAAAATGATATAATAAATATAGGAGGTTTAAATGGCATATAAAGTACTTTACAGAAAATATAGACCACAAAACTTTAACGATTTATATGGTCAAGATTCAATAAAAGAAATACTTAAAGATTCTATAATAAACAATAAATTAGCACATGCTTACTGCTTTAACGGCCCAAGAGGAACCGGAAAAACCTCAACAGCAAAACTATTTGCAAAAGCAATTAACTGTGAAAATGCTAAAGATGGAATTGCATGTGGTGAATGCAACTCATGTAAAAATTTTAATGAGAACCCAGATATAATTGAAATAGACGCAGCATCAAATAATGGTGTAGAAGAAATAAGAGAACTTCGCGATAACGTAAAAATTCTTCCTTCAAATTCAAAATATAAAATATATATAATTGATGAAGTACACATGCTATCACAAAGTGCGTGGAATGCCTTTCTAAAAACTTTAGAAGAACCACCAAAGCACGTCATATTCATTTTAGCAACTACTGAAATTCAAAAGGTTCCAATAACTGTCTTATCTAGATGTCAAAGATTTACTTTTAGAAAAATACCTAAAAATATAATATGCGAAAGAATCTTATCAATTGCAAAAGAAGAAAATATTGACATTGACGAATCAGCTGCAGAATATATTGCAGACCTAGCAGACGGTGGAATGAGAGATGCTTTAGGATATTTAGACCAATTATCAAAAGAAAATAAAAAAATAACAACGGAGATTATTCAAAACTGTTTTGGTATCATAAGCGATTCAACAATAGAAGAAATATTTTTAACAGCAAAAGAGGAAAATCTAGAAAATTTGCAAAATATATTTAATGACATATCTAATCAGGGACTTGAAGTGAATTTATTAATTTCAAAAATATTAAATTATCTATATAATGAAGAAATAAAAATACTTCAAAACAAAGTTTCAGTATTTAATGATTTACAAATGATTAAAGATCTAGCTTTTGAAATATCGAACTGTTATCTAAAAAAAGATGCTCTTACTTTAATAAAAATAGTGATATTAAGTAAAATAAAAACACAAAATGGAGTAGAAACAATTAAAAATACAGATAAAATTATTTCCCGGGAAATAATTTCTAAAGAAATAACCAACAATGTGCCCCCTAAAATGAATCCTATTATAGAAATTCATAATAATAAAGTTCAGCCAAAAGAAATTACAAAGCCTTTAAAGACGGTAGTAATAAACTCACATAGTGATGAAGAAATAAATAGATTAAAAATGATAAGAATAAATAATGTATTTATAACTGCTAGTAAAATTAATAAAGAAACTTTTAATACAAACTGGAATGAACTAAAAAAAGATATTAAATATAAAAACAGCGATTTATATTCAAAAATTGAAGATGCAGAAGTAGAAATAGTTTCAGACGATATTACAGTATTATCACTAAATACAGAAACCGCAGTATATTTATTTAATTCAAATCTTGAAACTATTGAAGAAGAATATAATATAAAATTTAATAAAAAATATAAAATAATTTGCTTACTAAAACAAGAATGTACTAATGCAAAAAAAGAATATATCAAAAATAAAAGTAAAAAATATACTTATATGGAAGAAAACTTAGCAGAATCATCAGTAAAAGAAAACACTACTGAAGAAAATAACAATAGTGCACTTGAAATATTTGGCAAAGATTTAATAGAAATAAAATAGAAAGAAAAAGGTGAAAGATAATGAACATGCAAAATTTAATGGCACAAGCTCAAAAAATTCAAAATGATATTCAAAAAAAACAAAGTGAAATTAATTCAACTATATACAGCACACAAAACGAATTCTTAAGTGTAGAAATGTATGGTAGTAAGAAAATTCATAAAATAAACATTAATAAAGAAATAGTAAAAGACCAAGAAGATTTAGAAACTCTAGAAGACATGATTATGGTAGCTATTAATGAGACAGTAACTAAAATAGATAAAGACAAAGAACAAAAGCTTGGGGCATACACTAATGGATTAAACGGGTTACTATAATGATCTATCCTAAAGTTTTAGAAGAATTAATTGAAAATTTTAAAATACTTCCAGGAATAGGAGATAAATCCGCTGAAAGAATGGCACTATCAATTTTAAATAAGGAAGAAAGTGAAATACAAGGATTCGCTTCATCATTAATTATTGCTAAAAGCAAACTTCATCCATGTCCAGTGTGCGGATTTATAACAGATCAAGAGATATGCAACATATGTGACAATCCTGTAAGAAATAAAAATAGCATTTGTGTAGTAGAAGATTATAAAAGTGTATTTATGTTTGAGAAAATGGGAAAGTACCATGGCGTATATCATGTGCTTGATGGTTTAATCTCACCAATCGATGGCATAGGGCCGGACGATATAAATATTGATAACCTAATCAAAAGATGTAACAACTCAAAAGAAAAAACTGAATTGATTATAGCCTTAAAACCAACCATCGAAGGAGAAACAACTTTACAATACATAAATAAATTATTAAAAAATAAAAATGTTGAAATATCTAGATTATCTTACGGAATACCAGTTGGAACAGAAATAGATTATCTAGATGCATTGACATTAGAAAGAGCATTTGAAGACAGACGAAATTTATAGCATAACCACAAAACTTTATACATATATATTATTGGTGAAAAAATGATAACTAGACTTGTAAAAAAGATAGTATTTTCAATTTTATTAATTTATGGTTTCGATTTAATAATGCAAGGATTTAATATTTTAATTCCAATTAATTACTTTAATATATTAGTTATTGTTATGTTAGGCTTCCCAGGGCTTATAGCACTGGCAATAAGTTTCTTCTTCTTCATATAGAGGATAGTTATGAAACAAGATTTTATAGAATACTTAGAATTATGCATACGTGAGAAAAAACTATCTCATGCTTTTTTGGTTGAAACAAATATGCAAGAAGAACTATTAAATAATATATATAACTTTCTTATAAGTGAGAATCTTGTAGCAAAACTAAAAATAGAAAATAATACAGATATAGCTGTAATAGAGCAAGAAAATAATATTATTGATAAAGAAAAAATTTTAAATATTCAAAACAAATTTTTAACAATGTCTTTTAACAATACATTAAAAGTTTATTTCATAAAATCAGCAGAAAAAATGAATTTATCAGCTAGTAACAAATTATTAAAATTTCTCGAAGAACCAAACGATAATATAATAGGTATTCTTTTTACATCAGATATTAACATGATTTTGCCTACAATAAGAAGTAGATGTGAAATATTTAATACTCAAAAAACAAATATCAACGACCATGAAATACAAGAAATAACTGATAACTTAAAAAAACAAGTAAACAATTACAGATATGATATAATGTTATACATGAGGACATATAAAACTATAGAAAAAGAAAAACTATCTAAAGCATTAGAATCATTAATAAATCAAATTGACGAAATTCAATTAGACGACAAATACAATAGAATGCTAGAAATAAATAAAGCAATATTATGGTTAAATAGTTCTGTTAATATTGAATTAGTCCTAGCAAAAATTGCTAAAGCACTAGGGAGGTAAATATGAAAGTATGTGGAGTAATATTTAAAGAAAACAGTAAAGTATATAATTTTGATCCAAAAGATTTACCAATCGAAAAAGGAAAATACGTTATAGTAATTACTGAAAGAGGAGAACAAATTGGTAAAATCGCAACAATAGAAGATAAAGATGTCAAAAATACATTAAAAGAAGTTGTAAGAATGGCTACAGATAAAGATTATAATCAATACCTGATTAACTTAAGAGACGCCCAAGAAGCTTTAAAAGACGCTAAGGCAGAAGCGACACATTTAAATTTAAAAATGCAATTAGTGGACTCAGAATTTACATTTGATAGAAAGCAACTTTTTATAAACTTTGTCGCAGACGAAAGAGTAGATTTTAGAGAACTAGTTAAATTTCTAGCAGGAAAATATAAAACTAGAATTGAACTACATCAAATGGGAGCAAGGGATAAAGCAAAAAAAATTGGTGGAATAGGAATCTGTGGAAGAAAATTATGTTGTGCTAAATATCTAAATAAAATGGATACTATTTCTATAAACATGGCAAAAAATCAAAATATAGCATTAACACCATCAAAAATAAATGGATGCTGTGGAAGATTACTATGTTGTTTAGCATATGAAGATGAAACTTATAAAGAAAACAAGGAAAAATTGCCTAAAATAGGCAGTAAGATTAAAATAGATGATAAAATCGGTACAGTATTATCCGTAAATGTTCTAAGCAAAAAATATAAAGTTTCTTTTGACGACGAAGTAAAGGAATACAAAATTGATGAATAAAAATGCAACAGTTCTAAACGATTTATATGATACAGGATTTAAAATTTATCAAAATAATGAATATTTTAAATTTTCTTTAGACTCATTGCTTCTAGCAAAATTTGTAAAAACCGATTACAAAGATAAAAAAATCTTAGACCTTTGTACTGGTAATGCTCCTATACCTATAATTTTATCATCAAATAAGAATCTTGAAATAACTGGAATTGAAATACAAAAAGAAATTTATCATTTAGCAGGTGAATCTATTAAAATTAATAATATAAAAAATGTAAATATTATAAACGATGACCTAAAAAAACTGAAAAATTATTTCCCGGGAAATAATTTTGATATAATTACTTGCAATCCACCATACTTTAAAGTGGAAAAAGAGTCATTATTAAACAAAAATGAAATTAAATCAATAGCAAGACATGAAATACATATAACATTAGAAGAAATTATAAAAATTTCATATAGTATGTTAAAAGACAAAGGTAAACTATATATGATTCATAGAACAGATAGAATGATTGAATTAATAAACCTTCTAACAAAATATAAATTTGGTATTAAAAGAATTCAAATTATATATCCAAACGAACGTAGTAATGGTTCTATGATAATTTTTGAAGCTAAAAAAGATTGCAAACATGATGTCAAAATTTTGTCACCTATATTTACAAACATCTAGTAGGAGGAAGTTATGAAATTAATAGTTGGATTAGGAAATCCAGGAAAAGAATATACTAATACACGACATAATATTGGATTTATGGCTCTTGATAATTATCTAAAAAATCCTGATTGGAAAGAAAATAGTTATGCATATTATACTAATTTTAAAACAGATAAAGAGAATGTTCTATTCATTAAACCCAAAACGTACATGAACCTATCTGGCAACGCCGTAAATTATTTTGTTAACTATTACAAAATAAATAAAAATGATATTCTTGTTATTCAAGATGACCTAGATTTAGAACTTGGTAAAATTAAATTAAAATTTAATAGTTCATCAGGCGGTCATAATGGAATTAAATCTATAATTGAAAATTTACATACTCAGGAATTCTTAAGATTGAAAGTAGGTATATCAAAACCAGAAAACAACATAATAAACTATGTACTAGACAAATTCTCTAAATCAGAATTAGATAAACTAAATAATAGTCAGGAAATTATTAATAATATTATTAATGACTTTATCGACGGAGCCACTAACGATAAATTAATGAATAAATACAATTAGGAGTAAATTATGGAGATATCTAAAAAATATGCAGATATTTTAAATAATTCAGACATATCTGGTTTATCAGATGAATTAAAAATACAATATATAAAATATCAATATGAAAAAAATGAAAATGACACAATAGTCTTATGTAATTCTTTATATGAAGCAACTACAATTTACAACAGCTTAAGAACGTATATTGACAACGTTCTTCTTTTTCCAATGGATGATTTTTTAACAACTATGGCCCTTGCTGTATCTCCAGAACTTAAAGTTAAAAGACTTGAAACTCTAAATGCTCTTCAAAACGAAAACAAAAAACTTATAATAACAAATCTAATGGGCTATTTAAAATTTGTTCCTAATAAATCTGTTCTTCAAAAAATGAATATCATCCTTAATAAAAATGACAAAATTAATCGTGAATCATTCGAAGAACTTATTGATAAATATGGATACACCAAAACTTCAATTGTAACATCAACAGGTGAATACTCACTAAGAGGATTCATTATAGATATTTTCCCATATAACTATGATAACCCAGTAAGAATAGAACTCTTCAGTAATCAAATAGAAAGCATAAAAATCTTTGACGGAGAAAGCCAAAGAACAATAAATGAAATTGAAACAGCTGAAATCTACCCATATAAAGAACTAATCAGTAACAATCATATCTCAATTTTAAATTTATTAAATAACCCAACTTTAATATATTATGATAAAGAATTAATCTTACAAGGTTATAAAACTCTCACAGATCAAATAGTTGAATATAAAGAAAATAACGATATAAAAGATAAATTAATGTTTACACTAGAAGAACTAAAACCAACAACCGAAAAAAATCTTTATGCATTCTCAAAAACAGGCGTTTTAAACATAACAAGTGAGAATATTGAAAATTTCAATAGTAACTACGAACTTCTTATAAATTTTATTAAAAGCAAAGAAGATAATCACAACATTTATATTTATTCAACAAATAAAATAATACTAGATTTTCTAAATACTACCTTATCAAACAGTAACTCAAAAAATATCCATATAATAAAAGAAAAATTAAATAAAGGATTCACAATTAATGATAATATTTTTATTTCTGAAAACGATATTGAAAAAACAAGCCAAACAAAAAATTATCATAATCCCGTAAAAATAGGGCGCAAAATCAAAGATTTTAGCGATATTAAGCCAGGAGATTATGTTGTACACAGTGTTCATGGAATCGGAATTTATGGTGGTATAATTACTCTAGAAAAAAAAGGTTTTAAAAAAGATTACATTCTAATAAACTATGCAGAAAATGACAAAGTATATATTCCAGTCGAAAAAATAACCACAATTTATAAATACTCAGATGCTGAAGGGACCGCACCAAAAATAAATAAACTAAATTCAACATCATGGATAAAAACAAAAAACTCAGTTAAAAAAAGAATTAAAGACATCTCAGCTGAACTTTTAAAATTATATGCAGAAAGAGCAACATTAAAATCTCCAAAATATAATCACTTTGTTGAAGAAGAAGTATTTGCTAGTGAATTCAAATATACTCCAACAAAAGACCAAATAAAATGTTCAGAAGATATCTTACTAGATTTAAAAAAATCAATTCCAATGGATCGTTTACTATGCGGAGACGTAGGCTTTGGTAAAACAGAAGTAGCATTTAGAGCAATTTTCAATACAATTTTAAATGGCTATCAAGTTGCCTACTTATGTCCAACAACAATATTATCAAAACAACAATATGATAGCGCCTTAGAAAGATTTAAACAATTTCCAATAAATATAGCCATTGTCAATCGTTTTACAACAACAAAAGAATTTAATAATATATTAGAAGGTTTAAAAGAAGGTAAAATTGATTTAGTATTTGGCACTCATAAACTATTTAACGCTAAAATTGAATATAAATCACTCGGCCTACTTGTAATTGATGAAGAACAAAGATTTGGCGTATCACAAAAAGAAAAAATCAAAGAAATGAAAAAAAATGTAAACATATTAACACTATCTGCAACGCCAATTCCAAGAACACTAAAAATGGCAATGTCCGGATTAAAAGACTTATCAGTACTAGATACGGCACCTTCCGACAGATATCCAGTTCAAACTTATGTTGTCGAAAAAAACGATATGTTAACTAAAGAGTCCATATATAAGGAACTATCTCGTAACGGCCAAATATTTTACCTATACAATAATGTTAAAGGTATCGAAAATGAAGCAGCCCATATATCAAAACTAGTGCCAGAAGCACGGGTTTGTTATGCACATGGTCAAATGTCAAAAACAGAACTAGAAAAAATAATTGAAGACTTTGTTGAATATAAATATGATATTCTCGTATGTACAACTATAATTGAAACCGGCATAGACATACCAAACGTAAACACATTAATAATATCAGACGCTCAAAACTATGGACTAAGTCAGTTATACCAGTTAAGAGGACGTGTTGGTAGAAGTAACAAAATAGCTTATGCCTACCTAACATATACCCCAGGAAAAACCCTAACAGACACTGCGGTTAAGAGACTTAAAGCAATAAAAGAATTCACGGAATTGGGTAGCGGATATAAAATAGCCATGAGAGACCTTGCAATAAGAGGAGCAGGTGATTTATTAGGTGGCGAGCAAGCTGGCTTCATCGATAGTGTTGGTATAGACCTATACACAAAACTTTTAGAAGAAGCTATTAACGAATTAAAAGGAATCAAAACAGAAGATGAAGAAGATGATAGATCATCACTACTTGATGTAGATACACATATAAAAACTGATTATGTAACCGAGGAAAGCGTAAGAATCGAAATACATAAATTAATAAACACAATAGATAATAAAGAAACTCTCGAAAAAGTAAAATCAGAACTTGAAGATCGATTTGGTAAAATAGATGAAGACATGCTTATATATATGTATGAAGAGTGGTTTGAAAAACTAGCAAATAAACTAGAAATAAATCACGTAATTCAAACAAAAAATCAGATAGAGATTCAAATCCCAGAAAAATTTTCAAACAAAATTAACGGCGAAAAACTATTCTTAAAAATGTATAACATTAATCCTAAATTTAAAATAAGATACCAATTTAAAAAAATTATCATATCACTACCGATAATCAATCAACCTAAGCATTATATATATTACATTACTGAACTTTTACAAGAAATTATAAACGATATAGAATAAAAAAAAATAAATGTATCAAAATAAAATAGTGATAATATGAACGGAATTACTTTTATAAGAAAAATAGATGATCTAGGAAGAATTGTTATTCCTAAAGAACTACGTGGAAAACTAAAACTATCTGAAAATGAAAACATCCTTCTAAAACTAACTGATAACAAAATAGAAATTCAAAAATATTCGTACATTAATAACTATCAATTATTGATAAATGGAATAATAAATGTATTCTATGAAATATACAAGCTGCCAATTAGATTAAGTGATAACGATAAAATAATTATAGAAGTAGGTTCCACTAATGAAACCAAGGAAAAAATTAGTGAAAACATAAATTTTAACTCTACAATAATAGGTACATTAATAATATATTCATCCCCCGAAAATCATCAAGATACAAAAAAAATCTGTAAATTATTATCAAAAATTATTGAAATATCCATAACAAGCAGTTGATTTTCTACAAATATTATGTTAGATTAACATTATTAAACAAAGAAGGAAAGAGTAGTAATTAAAAACTAACAGAGAGTTCTTGGCTGGTGAAAAAGAATTAGATTTTTAATTATGAACATGGCTCCAGAGTTTAAACGTTAATCGCGTTAAAGATATAAGAGCATGATAAAATCATGAATTAAGGTGGTACCGCGGAAAACTTCGTCCTTAATTTGTGATTTTTTATTTGTTTAAAAATAGAAAAGAGGAAAAAAATGGAAAAATATTATATTTCAACAGCAATTGCCTACACATCTGCAAAGCCTCATTTAGGAAATACTTATGAAATCGTTTTAGCAGATGCTATTGCCCGTTTTAAAAGGCTACAAGGCTATGATGTATATTTTCAGACTGGCACAGATGAGCATGGTGAAAAAATCGAAGGAAAAGCTGTAGAAGCAAACGAGACTCCCCAAGAATATGTAGACAACATTGCCGCTCAAATAAAAGACATTTGGGATGTAGTAAACACAAGCTATGACAAATTTGTAAGAACAACAAATAAAGAGCATGAAGAAATAGTTCAAAAGATATTTAAAAAATTTTATGATAATGGAGACATTTACAAAGGAGAATACAAAGGACTTTACTGCACACCATGTGAATCATTCTGGACATCTTCACAACTAGTTGATGGCAAGTGCCCAGATTGTGGTAGAGAAGTACACGAGAAAAACGAAGAAGCTTACTTCTTTAAAATGAGTAAATACTCAAAATGGCTTGAAGATTATATAAATAAGCACCCAGATTTTATTATGCCAGAAGCAAGAAAAAATGAAATTATTAATAACTTTATTAAGCCAGGACTTCAAGACCTATGTGTATCAAGGACAAGCTTTAAATGGGGAATTACAGTAACCTTTGATGAAAATCACGTTATCTACGTATGGATCGATGCTTTATCTAATTACATAACATTCCTAGGATATAATCCAGACGGAGAATCAAGTGAGACCTTCAAAAAATACTGGCCTGCAAATGTGCATTTAATAGGTAAAGACATTTTAAGATTTCACACAATTTACTGGCCTATTATGCTTCACTGTCTTGGATTAGAAATGCCAAAACATATCTTTGGACACCCATGGCTACTATTTGCATCCGATAAAATGAGTAAAAGTAAAGGTAATATCGTATATGCCGACGATTTAGTAGAAAAATATGGAGTAGATGCTGTAAGATACTATCTACTTCACGAAATACCTTTTGCAAGTGATGGTAACTTTACAATTGAACTATTAGAAAACTCAATAAATAGTGACTTAGCAAACGTTTTAGGAAACCTTGTTAACCGAACAATTGGCATGGTCAATAAATATTTTGATGGAGAAGTTGAAAACACAAATATCACTGAAGATATAGATGACGACTTAAAAAATACAATCTCAAACAGCATTGCAATTATAAACAGCAAAATGGACGAATTCAAAATATCAGATGCATTAGATGAACTATTTAATATTTTTAGAAGATGCAATAAATATATTGATGAAACAACTCCTTGGATTTTAGCAAAAGACCCTGAAAAACAAGCGAGATTAAAGACTGTTCTATACAACCTAATTGAAAGCATTAGAATAGGTACTGTACTATTACAAGCTTTTTTACCAGAAACAGCAGAATCAATTTTCAAACAAATTAATACAGACAAAACAACAATTGACACAATCAAAACTTTCGGAAAGTACGATAGTAAAAAAGTTGGTACACCAGTAGTATTATTTCAAAGGATTGAAAATGATAAAACTAACAGATAGTCACACCCATATTCTCCCAACAGATGTTTCAAACTATCAAGAAATACTTGAAAATCTAAAACAAAATAATATTAAAAGAATAATTATAAATGGATATAATGATAAAACAAATAAAGAAGTTCTCGAACTAGTAAGCAAATATGAAAATGTTTATGGAGCACTTGGCTTTCATCCAGATAACATCAATGAACTAACTGAAGATTCTCTAGAATTTATCAAACAAAATCTAAACAACCCTAAAATAATTGCCATTGGTGAAATAGGACTTGACTACTATCATAATAAAGAAAATAAAGAAGACCAAATAAAACTGCTAGAAAAGTTTCTAGAATTATCAACTAAAACAAACAAACCAGTAATTATCCATAATAGAGAAGCAACTGGTGATTTAATTAACACCTTAAAGAAATATAAAACAAAAGGAATAATTCACTGCTTTAATGGAAGCAAAGAAACAGCAAACATCTTTCTAAAACTTGGATACAAACTTGGTATAGGCGGAGTGATAACCTTTAAAAATTGTAAATTAAAAGAAGAAATAAAAGGCTTTTCTCCAAATAGTTTTCTTCTAGAAACTGACGCCCCATACCTAACTCCAGAGCCTTATAGAGGAAAAACAAACAAACCAAAATATATGATTTATACCTTAAGAGCATTATCTGAAGCATTAAACATAAACGAAGAAGAACTATCTAACATCTTAGAAAACAACTTTCATGAGCTTTTTGACAATAATAACTAATTATGCTAAAATCAAAATAGGTGAAGCCAGATGAAAATAAGAAACGTTCTTAAAACAGCAAAAATTCTAATAATTTTAATTGTAATAGCAGTCTGTGGCCAAACAGGGATTATAGAGCAAGAAGTAAAAACCAGAAACAACAATTTAAATAAAACCCTTGATTTAACTGCAATGGCCTTAAAATTAGATGAAATTAATCATAATGATTTATATTATCCACTAGATACTTACAATGGAGTACTAACTGGCTATGCAGCAAATTGTCCTCTATGTGGTGGAACCCTTGGATGTACGGGTCAAAATGTTCTAGATGGAACAACAACATACCAAGATAAAGATTATGGTAATGTAAAAATAGTAGCTTCATCAAAAAGTCTTCCATGTGGATCTATCGTAAATTTTAGTTTAAATAATGAAAATATAACTGCAATAGTTTTAGATAGAGGCGTAACCGGAACAGCTCTAGATTTACTAGTTGAAAGCGAAGCCTATGCATTATCAAATGTAGGTAGAAAAAACATATCATATCAAATTTTAAGATTTGGTTATAACAGGTAGTTTGAAACTATCTGTTTTTATGTTATTATATACCTGTGATGAACTATGGAAAAAATAAACTACAAAAAAAAATATGGTCAAAACTTTTTATATGATGAAAACATTCTAGAAAATATAATTAAAAACACAAGCATTAATGAAGATGACCTCATAATCGAAATAGGACCAGGAAGTGGCAATCTCACAAAAAAACTGCAAACATTTAATGCACAAATAATCGCTTTTGAAATTGACGAAACCCTTTCAAAGCAACTGGATCTTATCAAAAATGATAAAACAAAAATTATTTTCAAAGATTTCCTAGAAGTGGATTTAACAGAAGAGTTAAAAAATATCAAATATAAAAATATTTATATCATTGCAAACATCCCATATTATATAACAACCCCAATAATAACCAAAATTATAAATAGTAAAATAAATCCACGTGAAATTATTTTAATGGTTCAAGAAGAAGTGGCCGACAGACTTTCTGCAAAGCCAAATAGCAAAGAATATGGATACATAACCGTATATATCCAAAGTTTTTATAACGTCACTAAATTATTTAAAGTTGGTAGAAACTGTTTCTTTCCTGTACCTAACGTTGATAGTGCAATAATTAAATTAACGCCAACAACTAAAGAAATAAATAACTTAGAAAAATATAACAGATTAATCGAAGACGCTTTCAAATTTAAAAGAAAAACGCTAAAAAATAACTTAAAAAACTATAATTATAATCAAATAAACACCATACTTGAATCTCATGGTTTTTCAATACAAAACAGAGCAGAGCAAATACCAATAGACATTTTCATCGAAATTTCTAATCAAATTTAGAAATTTTTTTTAATTTAAGCATATACTTTTTTAGGTGAATCATATGAATTTTCAAAAAGGAGACTTTGTAACCAGAAAAAGTTACAATAATGACACAATATTTAAAATACTGAATATTAAAGAAAATATATGCTACTTAAAGGGAATAAACGTCAGACTATATGCAGATGCTGAAAAAACAGATTTAGTTTTAGTAAATAAAAAAAGTGAAGATAAATTTGGCGAAAACATTGAAGACTTCAAAGTCCTAGATCGCAGCAATTACTTTTATATGCCACCCAAAATAATGCAAATAGATGGAGATAAAGACTATCTCACACGCTGTTTAAACTTTTATAAGAAATATAATTTACAAGCAATAGGTAAGGTATTGCAGGAAGAAGAACTACCATTAAAAATAGAAGGATTATTAAAAGAATACACACCAGACATAATAATCATAACCGGCCATGATGCATACTATTCAAAAAAAGGAAACAAAAACGATATAAATAACTATCGTAACTCCAAATATTTTTGTGAGGCTGTAAAAAAAGCAAGAAAATACGAAAAAGATAATAATAAACTAATCATAATAGCTGGTGCTTGTCAAAGTGATTATGAAGAACTTTTAAAATGTGGGGCAAATTTTGCATCAAGTCCAAAAAGAATAAATATTCATGCGCTAGACCCAGCAATAATTGCAACATCAATCGCTCTAACAGAAAAAGGAGAAGTAATAGATTTACTATCAGTACTAAATAAAACAAAATATGGAGCAGACGGCATAGGGGGAATTAAATGTAATGGCTTAATGTTTGTGGGGTATCCAAGATGATAGAATCAATTAAAAATCAAATCTTAAACCATTTAAACAAAGAAGTAAAAGTTGTATCCAAAGAAAATCGAAATAAAACTGATATCTTTTATGGCAATATTACAGAAATATACTCACATGTATTTATAGTCGATAATGGCATTGAAAAAAGAAGTTACTCATATTCAGACATTTTAAGCAACGACATTTTTATGACTTTTTTATAAAAACCATTGCAATTTAAAATATAATGGGTTAAAATTAAATTAGGTTAAAGATCTTAGAAGGAGTGAATGTTATGCAAATTACATCTGTAACTGTACGTAAAATTGAAAAAGAGGGTTCAAGAATGAAAGGTATAGCTTCTGTATTATTAGATGATGCATTCGCTGTACATGACATCAGAATCATCGAAGGTGACAACGGATTATTTATTGCTATGCCTAGTAGAAAAACTGCTACAGGCGGATACAGAGATATAGCACATCCAATCAACCCAGACGTACGCAAACAATTTGAAGATGCTATTATTGACGAATACAATAAGGCTGAATAATGCTAAGAAATTAGCATTTTTTTTATTTAAAATAATATACTTAAGCAGGAGGCAATATGGATAAAATAATAGACGTACCTGCATTAAACCACATAATTAAACTTACAGATCGCAAAAACATTATTATAAGTGGTATAAAAAAAATAAACAGCTTCGATGAAAAAGAATTTGACCTAGACAGCATAATGGGAAATATTATAATTAAAGGTTCAAATTTAGAAATGATAAAATTAGATACAATTGAAGGAAACGTATCAATCAAAGGCCAAATTAACAGCTTCACTTACAGTGATACAAATGATAAAGAATCTTCTATTCTAGCCAAACTATTTAAATGAAACAACTAATACCAATCATATACACAATAATCTATTCATTAGTATTCAGCTTAATATTACATAGTATCAAAAAACATAAACCACTTTTCTCTAGCATAACATTAATATTCTCAACAACATATATAATCCTTTTATATCATATTAATAATGGTAATTTTCCACTTTTACTTCAATTAATCTTCTTAATAAACATAATTCTTTGTCCAAATTATGTAAAATTTATAAAAAAGCATAAAAAATAAACTTCTAATAATTCAAAAAAATCAAAATAATGCTAAAATAAAAATAGGAGACTAAGATGGCAAAGAAAAAGACAAAAAGAAGATTACTAGTATATTCATTATTTATCTTGGCGGCTATATCATATATTGCTGTTTTTGGCATTGATCAATGGGGCAAAATATTAAACAACCGTAAAGAAACAAAAGAATTAAAACAAAAGTATCAGTCTCTATTAGAAAAAGAAGAAGAACTAAATTCGGAAGTTACTAAACTTCAAGATGACGAATACGTAGCTAAATATGCTAGAGAAAAATATATGTACTCTAAAGATGGAGAATATATTATAAAAATAGCAGAATAATTGACTAATCTTTGATAATTTGCTATTATTGTACTAATCCGGGGTCGTATGGTTTCGACAGAATATATATTTATATATTTGCAAGTGGTATGCTATGCCTAAAATAGCAACACAGTTAAAATAACTGACAAAACTAATTATAATACTGCTTTAGCATTTGCCTAGTTGCAATTAAAGCACTACCTATCAATCTTATTTCTGCGGAGACAATAGGTGGTTCATATTAGCAGAATATACTTTAGTATTTCTTCAATACTAGAAAGAATCCCTAGAAGATATTCAATATAACTTTGTTAGTTTGCAGATATTGAAAAATTAATAAACTGACTAAACTTGTAGAAGGTATATAAATAGTATTTTGGACAGTGGTTCAAATCCGCTCGGCTCCACCATTGACGATTCTGTTCGAACTATTCGAACATTTAGATAGATATCAATCAGAAATGATTGATTTTTTTGTTTTATAAGAAAAAATCATAGAAAGGTTGGTGTCTATGATAAAAATAATTAAAGAAGAAATTGAGATTGATGAATCATTAGTTTCTAGATTAAATGTTATATGTGACTTTTGTAATACTTCACCTATTATAGAAAATGGTAGTATTAGGCATATTGAACATACTAATTTAACTTATATAGAGCCACATAGAATTTTTATTAATAATAAACTCTATCTAGCATTTAATTATTCAAATGAAATCTATATCCATAATCTTGGTAAAAAAATAAAATTATCAGAACTAGAACAATATATAAAAGAAAACTAAATGTTGAATTAAAAAGATAATTCTCGCAAAAACTAAAAATTTGAATTTTAATAGTAAATGCACGAATTAATTAACAAATTTGTGCATTTTTATATTGAATTATAATAAAAAATGTATTATTTTATTAACTGATGAAGAAAATTTAATATTTTTCATTCACGTAAAAAAGTGACGAAAATACATTTTTTTTAAAATTATAAAACTAAATTCTCATCGTTATTAATGTTATAAGTGATTTTATTTTTGTTTCATTTGTCATTTATAACTTTCTGATTTAATCTCATCAGTGCTGATGAGATTATTTTTAATTATTTATTATTTTTCTTTAAAAGACTTAGAGATAAGTTAATTGATTATATCGAAGAAGTAAATAAATCCACTAATGACTTTAAAGAAATAACTAGCTACTCCTTATCAGTAGATAAAATAAAAGAAGATTTTGAAGAAAATCATAACTCTATTGAAGATTTAAGAAAAAGAGTTAAATTACAAAATGAAGAAATAAAAGATTTAAGATGTGATTTAAATAATAAAGATAATGAAATATCATCATTAAAATCTATAATAAAAGATTTAAAAGATTCATTAGACTATTGGAAAGATAAATTTCAAAGAGTAGTAAAATTTATTCACGATAAAATACATGGTATATTTGGTGATAAAGACGATAAATATAAAGAAATGGCTGATAATTTATTTATAAATGGCATTATGGATGAAAAAGAATATACTAGTGTTATTAATAAAAAAGATAAAAATCGTGATGATTTTGAGAGATAATTTATAATTATTAATTAAAAAAATATAAAACAATGATATAATTAAGAAGAAGCAATGAATAAGTTATTATTGCAAGTTTATTAAGAGGTGTAAAGTTTTATATGGGACAAATTGATAAATATTGGGATAAAATACATCTACAATATAATTCAACTTATGATAATTGGTTAAATAAATATGTATATTTATTTAATAAAAATAGTAGGATTATAGAATTAGGATGTGGAAGAGCATATTGTAGTAAATACTTATTGGATAACGGATTTAAAAATATAGTAGCTTGTGATATTTCACAAGAAGTGTTAAAAATGGTTAATAGTTCAATACCTGAATTAAAAACGTTATTATTTGATATGAGTAATGGCTTGCCTTTTAGCGACAATTCAAAAGATGTAATAATTGCTGATTTAAGTTTACATTATTTTGATTTAAATACTACAAATTATATATTTGATGAAATATATAGAGTATTGGCAAATGATGGACTATTAATTGCAAGAGTAAATGCCACAAATGATAAATTACACATTCCTAATAATTCTAAAGAAATTGAGAATAATTTCTACTATGATGGAAATATTTATAAAAGATTTTTTGAATATAAAGATTTTGATTCTCTATTTAATGGGTTTGATGTATGTAATTTAGTACAAGAAAATATGAGTAGATACGAGAAGCCAAAAATACTATGGGAATTTTGCATAAAAAAATCACAAATTAAGAGAGGATTAAAAAAATGATTGATACAGGTTATTTATTTAGTAATGAACCAGATAGACTTTTTGTAAATACAAGTTTAGGTTGCACAGCAAATTGTGCATATTGCTACTTACCGACATTAAATTATTCAAAAGGGAAAGCATTAGACACATATATTACTGCTGAGGAATTAATTAAACAAGTAGAATCATATAAAGGATATAAATCCGGTAAGAATGGAACATTAATATCATTTGGATGTTATTCAGAATGTTGGGATGAAACTAACAAACCACAAACTATAAAATTAATCGACTATTTTTTAAAAAAAGGAAACCAAGTACAGTTTTCTACAAAAAGATTTGTTGATTATAGGGATTTAATAGAAATGGGGAATAACATTAAGTATTACGGTCAGCTAACTATTTTTGTATCTTCAGCTACAATAAGTGCTTGGGATAAATTTGAAAAAGGAACAACTGAACCATCGCAAAGATTTAAAAGTTTTGAAATTACTAAAGAACTAAATATTCCTGTAATACTTTATATAAAACCTGTCTTACTTGACATAACTATAAAAGATATAAATAAATATATTGAAGTAATAAAAAAATATAATATAAAAGAAGTAGTAGTTGGAAGTATAATAAAAACAAATGGAACTGGAGAAGTTGCACCATTTGTTAAAGATAATTCTATGCATACACAGCCTATAGAACAGGAAAAAGATATTATTGATTCGCTTTCAAAAGTATGCAAAGTATATACTAAAAGCACCCATGTGTTAGATAATTTTAAATAGATATTTTACTTTTAAAGTCAATAATTGTTTGTTTCAGTTTGTTTATGCTATTAGGAGTTATACATTTTTCTTGCCATAAGAAATTGTTATCTCCTAATTTTTCTAATATTAATTTTCTTAAGAATTGACTAGGTAAGCTATTAACTTTATATATAACTTTTCCATCTTTTTCGCTTTCAATGTATATATATGAAAATTGATTATTAAAGTCATAATTTGCTAGTATATCACACTCTATGTTATCTCCTAACATTTTATTTAAAGTATTCTTTATATCTAATTTATTGTTAAAATATGGAATACAATGCAGATGAGCATGATCTATACTTGCACCAGCATAACCTGATTGTGCAGAACCATGTTCAAAAAATAAAATATCAGTATTATAAAGATTCTTATAGATTATTTTTAGTTTTTCTTTAATCTTAATAACATCTTCTTTTATTTCTTTAGGCATTTCATAGAAATTTAGATAATGATAGTTAGATATAATTAAGATATGACCAATAGTTAATGGAGAAATATCGACCTGAACATATATGTTTTTGTTTTGAAATAAAATAGTATCATTGGTTGGTAAATTAGCAAGTCTATTATTTTCAAGCCTTGAGTTTATGCAAAAAGGACAATTTTTCGAATAATTCATAATTCACCTCATTCAATGCCATTATATATTATTTTTATATAATGGTCAAATTGGCTAATTTGGTTAAGAAAAAAGTAAAAAGTATTGAAAGAAAATAAAAAATTGATATTATTTTTATAGTGATTGATATAAATCAATTGTCTTTATGCGAAAGAGTTGTAAACCACTTTGTCGTTCGAAATAGAAATATTCAACCATTATGGTTGTTTTTTTTAATAAAATATTGAAAATTGCTAATAAAAAAGATAAAATACTAATAGGAGGTAAATATGAGTAGAACATTAAGAAGCTGGATTATCGCAATTGTTATTATAATAATTCTATTAATTCCAATTTATGTTGACTACTACAAAAATAGCCGTATAGGAACTATTAAAAGTTACAACAGTTATACAGAACTAGTAAATAAAAATAGTTTTTCAGTTATTTATGTAGGAAAAGATGTTGATACAAAGGTTGATACTTTAAAGAATCTTAAAAAAGAATTCAATACTAGTGAAACTTCTGCTGATTTTAAAACAATTAATGTAGAAAATATTAGTGATGCTGATAAAGAATCATTTAAAAAAGCAAACATTGACTTAACAAAGACAGCATGGGTTTTCCTAAATGAAAAAGAAGTAGTATACCAATCTTCAGAAGATTTAAATGAAAAACAACTAGAAACTCAAATTAATAAATACTTAAACAACATAATTCCTGAAGAAGAAGTAGCATATAAAACAGTATCAACATATGACGAATACATGAAAGTAATTAAAAGCAAAAAAGTTATAATGACAGTCTTTGGTAGAAATTCATGTTATTGGTGTAATAAATTTAAACCAATTTACAATGAAGTTGCAAAAGAACAAGGCGCAGATATTTACTACATAGATTCTGATTCATTCAATAAAGATGAATATAACAAGATTCTAAACTCAGGATTAAATATCCCAGCTAAGTGTACAGAAAGCAAAGAAAAAGACTTACCACTTTCATCAGGCTTCGGTACACCACTTACAATCTTTACTAAAAAAGGTAAAGAAGTTGATTGTATTGGTGGATACGTTAATAAAGCAAGCCTTGAAAGTAAATTAAAAACAGTTGGAATGATTAAGTAAGGAGAAAAATATGGCTAGTACTTATGATTATGTTAGAGAATTTAAAAAGAAATATCCAGCAACAATAAATTGGTGGAGAACAAAAAAACACGCAGATTTAGTTGATAGAAATTTAAACCCAGGTGAATCTGTTATATATGCATTTGCTGCTCAAAATAATAATGATCACGGAAGCATTTTTGATACAGCAGTTCTTGCATTGACATCACAAAGAATTATTGTAGCTCAAGATAGACTGATTGTTGGCTATAAAGTGAGTTCTATAACTCCGGAACTATATAATGATATGCAAATAAATGCTGGTATAATTTGGGGAACAATAACTATCGATACAATGAAAGAAGTAGTTTATTTCTCAAACATATCAAAAAAAGCACTTACTGAAATTCAAACAACAATAAACTCTTATATGTTAGAGGAAAAGAAAAAGAACTCATAACGAGTTCTTTTTTCAAAAGAGGTACCTATGAAAAAGATTATAATACTTATTTTAATAATAATTATTCCATTTGCCATATTTATTGTAATTTCAAATACTTCAATAAATTATGAAACTAAATATATTATAAATGAATTAGAAGTTACCGAACAATATAACAAAGATAATCAAACATATTTATTTGTAATAAAAAAAGATAAAGTAGAAATACCTTATCTAATTACTCACGAATATATAAAAAAAAGAAAACTTATAACAAATATAAAAGTTGAAGAAAACTGCTATACAATAAATGTTTTTGAAAACGATTATAAATTGTGTGTTAATGATGGTTTAATTGGAATAGATGCAAATACAAATAATGAACAGCCAATAAATATGGAAGGCAATATCAAAATATATAAACACAGAGAAGAAATCTATATTTGGAATTATAAAGGATATTACAAAGTAGAAAATGCTAAATTAAAAAATATATCCATCTTAAAAAATGATAATTACGAAAATAAATTATCTGCTTCAAATGATAAATACTTAATAACCGCCAACTATGATGAAAAATATGAATTTACAAAATTTTATATAATTAACAAAGAAAACAATAAAATTAATGAGCTTACATCAGAAAAACCGATTTCTTCAAACGCATACTTTCTAGGAGCACATAACAATAAACTATATTTATTAGATCCTAAATATAAATATGAATACGAAATAGACCCAAATAAAAATAAAATAGTCATAATAAGCAAAGATGGAAATGGTGTCTACTATGACAAAGAAGAGGTAAAAATATCAATAAACAAGCTAATCAAAGAAAAATTAACTTTTCCAGAAAATAATCCATATAATTATAATTTAGAAGAAGATAAATTAACTCTAAAAATCAATGGACAAACAATCGCCTTAACTAAAGATAAAACTGATATTATCATAAAAATAATCAATGACACTATATATTACTTATCAGAAGGAACTCTTTATAAATACACATTTGGTAGACAAACAGAAAAATTAATATCAAACACAGAATGGAAATTTAACACATCAAATCAAATATTTATTTTTAATTAACAAAACTTTCTAATACGAATACCCTATATTAGGAAGTGATAAAATGTTTAATTATAGAAACCAAAATGATGAAATCTACTATGAATATTACACCATTAAAAGAGGAGACAACCTATATCAAATAGCAAAAAGTTATAACGTTAATCCATCATTGCTAGCAGCTTTAAATGGCTTAGACTTAAATGAATTCATATATCCAAATCAGATTATAATGGTACCTAAAAAGGACTTTTCATACTACATAACAAAAGATGGAGATACACTGGCATTAGTGGCAAACACTTTTGAAACAACTGAAAACGACCTTCTTAAAAATAATAGGACAATATACCTAAGAGAAGGGCAACTTATCGTAAATAAAAATTCATAAAAGAAATAGATTTAATTTCTTTTCTTTTTGTGCTAAAATTAATTTAACAATAGGAGAAGAATATGGTATTTAAAAAGCCCTACGCATTTTTAATAAAAAACTTTAAAGTTATTCACATCATTCTTTGTGTAATAATTCTTTTTATCACGAATAAATTTAATAGTTTAGTAACATTTTTTGGCAATTATGCAACGAATTCCATCAAAGTCGTTGAAGGCACAGCATCTACGTACATATCAACACTATTTGTTCTAGCAACAATTTTTGTTATAACATTTTCAGTAATAATGATTATTTTAATGAGGCGTAAAAATAAGCCATTTACATTCTATATATTAACCGCAATTTATTATATACTAATATTAGTATTATTAATCGTCGCAGCTAATACAATAACTTCGTTATATGACGCAACAATGTCTCAAAAAACATCGAGAGCTTTAAGGGATATATACCTTATACTATCATTCCCAAACTATTACTTCATTGTAATGTACATTATAAGAGGTATTGGGTTTGACATAAAAAAATTTAATTTCAGCAAAGACCTTAAAGAACTAGAAATTTCAGCCGAAGATAATGAAGAGTTTGAGTTTGTTCTTGGCACAGACACCTACAAATATGAACGAAAAGCAAGAAGAATTATTCGCGAATTTAAATACTACATTCTTGAACACAAATTTATCTTTACTATAATAGGTGGAGCTCTAGGAATAACTCTACTAATAATTATAATGGTAAACATCAATATTAATCCTACCCATCGTACTGGCAAAGCAGTAGTAGTAAATGGATTACAAATTAAAGTAAATAAATCATACATAACTGAGTACGACTATAATGGTAATCTCATAAACAACAACGAAAAATATGTTATAGTGGATCTTTCACTAAAAAGTATTGGTAAAGAAAAAGTTCTAAATAAAGACGAAGTATATCTTACATATGGAAATAACAAGATATATTTTAAAAACACTTTAAAAGATTACTTCATCGATTTTGGAAAAGCATATAATGGCAGTGTAATATCAAAAGACAAAGAAGAAAGAGTAACGCTAATATTTCCTATCTCTAAAAAAACGAATACTAAATCATTTAAATTAAATATTCTAAACTCAGTATCAATTAACAATGAAAATACCTATACATACGAATATTCTAAATTTAAAATAAATGCTAAAAATATTGATAAAACTATTATTGAAGAAAACAAAAATTATAATGAGATAATGTATCTAGGTGAGACAACATTCAATAAATCATATATCATAATAAAAAGTGCCAAGATTGTCCCATACTACGAATATGAATATGAAAATTGTACAAACAATGAATGCAAAACTTATATAGGAGTTGAAAAAACAGAAAATAGTGCCCTACAAAAGTTATTAGTTGTAACTTATGAAGCAGAATTAGATAACACATTACCAATAATTAACACTTTTAACTCTAATAAATATAGTTCATTATTTGATAAAATGTTAAAAATAAGATATAAGAACAATGATAAAACATATATTTATAGTGGAACGGCAAAAACAAATTCATACGTAAGAGATACAGTATTCATCACAGTACAAAACGAAGTAGCAAATTCTGAAGGAAAAGAGATATTAATTCAAACTAGAAGTAGCAAATATTTCTTAAATTTAACGTAATTTATTGAAAAGGTTATCCATATCTGGTATAATCTTTCTTGTAAGGGGCTTTAGCCAAGTGGTAAGGCAAGGGACTGCAACTCCCTGAGCACCGGTTCAAATCCGGTAGGCCCCTCCATTTATATATGAAGTATCCTCTGATACTTTTTTTATTTGACATAAAATTAATAGATAGATATAATTAAAGCGGTGAAAAAAATGAAATCATGCGTAGTAATCTACAATCCAAATAGTGGTCATACTTTAAAAACAAAACACTTAAAAGAATATAAAAAAATATTAGAAAACCATGGATATTCTGCAAAATTTATTGGTACCGAATATAGAGGCCATGCTAAAGAGATTATTAGTCACCTAGATAAGTGTGATCTAGTCATTTCCATGGGTGGAGATGGTACATTTAACGAAGCAGTAACTGGCAATCTGCAAAGAAAAGAAAGACTAGTCCTAGCACATATTCCAGTGGGTACAACCAATGATGTTGGGGTCATGTTTGGCTACGGAAAAGACATCAAAAGAAACCTATCACTACTACTTAATGGTGTAACCAAAGAAATGGATATCTGTATCATTAATGGACAACCATTTGTATACGTAGCTGGCTTTGGCAAATTCATGCATATTCCTTATCAAACAAGCCGTAAATTAAAGAAAAAATGGGGATACATGGCCTATCTTATTGAGGGGGCAAAAGACTTCTTTAGTCCGACAAAATTATATAAATTATCATACAAAGTAAATGGTATAGAGAAGACTGGTTACTATTCATTCATGCTTATCTCTAATGCCAATAGAATAGCTGGTATCAATAATTTCTATAAAGATGTAAAATTAGATGATGACACATTTGAAGTACTATTCTGTAACTTTAGAAGAAGAATAGATATCATCAGAACATTTACGATGCTTCTTACATTAGATGTTACTAAAGTTTCTGGTTTAGAATTCTATCGTACAAACCACATTGAACTTGAATTTGAAGATTACCCCAAAAAAGCATGGTGTATAGACGGTGAAAAACTAGACAGAGCCGTTTTAAAATATGATATCTCAAATATCCACAATTTTAAAATTATGATGCCAAAGAAAAACATCGATAAAATATTTGTAAATAAAAAATAAGCCACATATTAATGTGACTTTTTTCGTAGTAGATACATCTCCAAAGAAAACAATATAATCGAAGCACAGCTTATAAATAGACTAATACCTAAATTTGGGATCTTATAAACAAGCTTAATATCATTATTACCTGTAGGAACATCAAAACCCAAGAAGGCATTACCAATTCTAAATGTACTCGTTTCTTGTCCATTAATAAAAACATGCCATCCATCATCATATGGAATAGAAGAATAAATAGTTCCTTCCTTGCTATTAACATTTAAGTTAATAACATCTTCTTTAAAATCTAAAATATTTACTTTTACAGATTCTAACTTTTTAACAAATTCATTATACTTTTCTTGATTTAACTTATACACATAAAAATCGTATTCATAATAATTATTAAAACCCACATACAAATAAGATTTCTTCTCTATACTCTTATGATTAATAATATATTTCTCGTTATAATCATTATATGAAGTAATGTTAATATCTTCCAAATTATACACATAACTATAATCATCAGTATTATAATATAAATCTCCATCTATTAACATAAAATCTATATAACTACTATTATTATAAACATAGTAATTATTCACGTCTCCCTTAATTTCATATCTAATAATTACATGTTCATCATCCCTATAAAACTCTTTTCCACTGCTAAGATCAACTTTTTCGAGTACATCATCCATATTAGTAGTTCTTTTAACAAAATCATTCTGAACATTAAATGGATTATAATTATTATATTCCCAAAATTTTATATTACTATTAACAAAATAGAATAAGCTGGCATTGCTATTAAAACTATTTAAGTTATAACCATTAACTTCACGAGAAGTATAATTAGCTTCATCTTCTAAATCACCAACAAAATAACACACATCATTTATCAGACCATAAATAGGTGTATTCTGTTTATAATAAAAACTATTTATTTCATTACCAGGTTGTCCTAAATTATGCTGTAATATTGCAAGATTCTCATAAATCATTGAACTAAATGACGTAATCCCATAATATCCATACCAAGACGGATCATTAAATGAAAGCATATTAGTAAATTCACCACGGCAAAACTTATTATCCACATTTTTTGTAACACTTAAAATATCCTTTTTCTCATTATAGTCCTTATAAAAACTCTCCTCTAAATGAGATATATTCCAGTTAGCATTAATTGAGCCAACAATCTCTAAAGAAACAACAATCAGAAATAAAGCAGGAACAAATCTTTTCATATTGGAATAATACTTACTTAAAATAATTAACAAGAAATAAATAATTCCAACCACAACATTAAGTAAAACCATCTTTCCAGTTATATTCTCAAACTTCAAACTATATAAATATAAAAGTAACAAAGATAACCCCATCATAACTGCGGTAGAAATCAAATACCTAGGTTTAATATCCTTTATTCTGCGAAGTCCATAAGCCGCAATAATAATAAATAGAAAACTATATACAAAAGAGTATCTAAACGGCAAATCATTTGGTACATGAAAAGCATGCCAAATAAAATCAATCTGTCCTATATAAAAACTAATAAACAAAACTACAAGACCACCCAAATAAGCAAATTTAGTCTTAAGACTTAATTTATCATCAAATATAAATAACCAAAAAGCCAAAATAGAGAGAACACCACAAGCAATATTAGGCGCATTACTAACATCAGAACTCAACACCGTTGGCACTACACCACTAAAATGTCCTGCCCAAAATTCTGCAAAATTAAATGCATAATACTGACTACTTGGAAATATATCACTTGTCGCACTTATACTAGAAAGCCCATTAAACATTGGAACCAAAAACCATGCACAAACCCCAGCAGCAATCAAACTATTAATTCCAAACATTGCACACTTAAATAAAATCTTCTTTAAATCAAACTTATCAGTATATTGCACCATGAATATAATAAAATATATAACTAGAAAAATGCAAATCATGTAAGCAATAAAATAATTAGCAAACATCATAACACTTAGACTAAGAACATAAACAAGTGGTTTTCTCTGTATCAGCATTCTCTCTAACCCATAAACAATAAGTGGCAAAAATACCATTCCATCAAGCCACATAATATTCCAGTAATAAGCCACAAAATAAGCGCTAAAACTATAAAGAAGTGAAAGACACACAGTAAGTACATTTGAAAGCCCAACCTTCTTTTTCAAAAACATATACATAAAAAGTGTACTAAAACATAACTTCACAAGAACAATAACACTAAAAGAAGTAAGTAATTCTCTATGACTAAAAAGAATCATCAAAATATTAAAAGGACTAGACAAATAATTAAAGAAATTTCTATAAAAAGGAAGTCCCATACTCATATTAAATGAATAAAGCAAACTAGAATGACTTTTAACCCTATCAAATAACTCACCAAGCATTGGTCCATACTGATGAAAAAAATCTATCGTAAGTAAACTCTTCCCACCAAAAGGAGTAACGCCTTGCAAGTAAAGTAAAATAGATATAACAACTAAAGACGAAACAAATGCCAGCATATACCCCCAATATTTCTTAAATAAAGCCCTGATTTTCATAAAATCACCTAGAAAAAGTATACCATAATAAACTCACATTTACTATTTTTCTTGCAAAATACCTTGATTTGTAGTATGATTTATGCGTTTGTTGAAAGAAGTGAATTATATGGAAAAAATTATTAATGTTGCAGTAGTAGCTCACGTTGATGCCGGGAAAAGCACCTTAGTAGACGCTTTATTAAACCAAAGTGGTGCTTTTAGATCAAACGAAGAAGTAAAAGACTGCGTAATGGATAGTAACGATCTAGAAAGAGAAAGAGGTATAACTATCTATTCTAAAAACTGTGCAATTAGATATAAAGACTACAAAATTAATATCGTAGATACCCCAGGCCATGCTGACTTCTCATCAGAAGTAGAACGTGTTATCAAAACAGTTGATACAGTAATCTTACTTGTTGACTCTGCAGAAGGTCCAATGCCTCAAACAAGATTTGTTTTAAAAGAAGCCTTAAAATATAACTTAAAACCAATCCTATTTATAAACAAAATTGATAAAAAAGACGCTAGACCAGAAGAAGTAGTTAATATGACATTCGATTTATTCTGTGAACTTAACGCAAGTGATGAACAATTAGACTTCCCAATCATATATGGTACTGCAAGAGATGGTATTGCTAAATATTCACTAGATGATGACAGCACTACTATTGATCCACTTCTAGAAACTATCGTAAAACAATGCAAACCATTTGAAGGAAACGAAAACGACGACTTACAACTTCAAATTTCAAACTTAGGTTATGATGATTATATTGGCCGTTTAGGAATTGGTCGTATTAATAAAGGAAAAATCAAAAATGGTGAACAAGTTACCCTTGTAAAAAATGATGGTAGTGTAGAAAACTTCCGAATTTCAAAATTATATGTGACTGAAGGAATTAAAAGAGTTGAAAAAGACGTAGCTTACTATGGCGATATCGTAACTATTGCTGGATGCGCAGACATATCAATCGGAGATACAATCTGCAAACTAGGAACAGTTAATCCTCTAGAACCAATTGAAATTGAAAAACCAACCCTAAGCATGAACTTCGTTGTAAACAACGGACCATTTGCTGGTCAAAGCGGAAAATTCTTGACATCTAGACACTTAAAAGAAAGACTAGAAAGAGAACTTGAAACTAATGTTGGACTAGAAGTAGAAGAACTAGAAGGCTCTGATGGCTTTAAAGTAAGCGGTAGAGGAGAACTACATCTATCAATCCTTCTTGAAAACATGAGACGTGAAGGATACGAATTATGCGTAAGTAAACCAGAAGTACTATTTAAAGAAATAGACGGTCAAAAATGTGAACCATATGAATTAGTTATCGTAAATACTCCAAACGATTATTCAAGTACAATAATCAACAGCTTACAAGAAAGAAAAGGTCTTTTACAAAAACTAGAGCAAGAAGAAAATTACACTCACTTAGAATTTGAAGTACCAACAAGAGGCCTTATAGGATACCGCAGTAACTTCATCACTGAAACAAAAGGTGAGGGAATCATGGTGCGTAGTTTCTCATCATACAAACCATACGCTGGAAACATTCAAAACAGAAAAAATGGTGTACTAGTTAGTATGGAAACAGGTAAGAGTTTAGGATATTCACTATTTAACTTACAAGATAGAGGACAATTAATTATTGGCCCAGCAACAGACGTTTACATTGGTATGATTGTTGGTATTAACAACAGAGATAACGACCTTAACGTAAACCCATGCAAGAATAAAGAAATGTCAAATACAAGAAGTAAGAGTAGTGATGAAGCAATCGCTTTAGTACCACCAAGAACATTCTCTTTAGAAGAAGCACTTGAATTCATTAATGATGATGAATACGTTGAAATTACACCAGCTGTTATTAGATTAAGAAAGAAAATATTAGATCCAAAAGATCGTTTCAGAACAAATAGATAATCTGCCTAGTGCGGATTTTCTTTTGCAAGTTTTTCATACTCCCTTTGCAAGATATCAACCATTTTCTTTAACTTTTCCATCTCAAAAGCATCATTATCACTTTTAATTTTTGACTGATGTACCTGCCTTTGCTGATTAAACTGTTGTAAAAAAGCCGCATTCGTCTCCAGAATCTGACCTACTAACATAAACCAGTTGCCAATCGAGTTCTGCTCCAAAGCCGTAAACCCATCAATTAAAGCAAACCCAACTAAAGTGGCAAATAAAGTTCCAATTTTTGACTCGGTTTCTGAAGGCAATCTTTCCATAGTATAAGTATATGCGTCTTGAATAAACTTTATATAAATGATATAATTAATGTGGAAAAGAGGTAATAAAATGAATTTAAAAGGAACAAAGACAGAATCCAATCTTCAAGCAGCATTTGCTGGTGAAAGTCAAGCAAGAAACAAGTACACATATTACGCATCAAAAGCAAGAAAAGACGGATATGAACAAATAGCAGCTATCTTTGAAGAAACAGCAAACAATGAAAAAGAACATGCTAAAATGTGGTTCAAAGAACTAAATGGTGGAAACATTCCAGATACATTAACAAACTTAAATGATGCGGCAAATGGTGAAAACTACGAATGGACAGACATGTATGAAGAATTTGCTAAAACAGCAAGAGAAGAAGGCTTTGAAGATATTGCCAAAAAATTCGAATTAGTTGGTCAAATAGAAAAGCATCATGAAGAAAGATACCGTAAACTAATAAATAATATAGAAAATAAAGTTGTATTTTCAAAAGACGAAGATGCAATATGGATTTGCCGTAATTGTGGACATGTTGTAATCGGAAAATATGCTCCAGAAGTATGCCCAGTATGTAATCATCCACAAAGTTTCTTTGAACTAAAAAGTGAGAACTACTAAAACTCGTTAAGAGTTTTTTTCTTTGCCTAAAAAAAAGCAAGCTATTGCTCACTTTCTAACCTATATGATGGTTTAAATTCTTCAGATAACAACCCTGCAGCCTGAATTCTTCTAAATTTACCTTCATTAATTATATAATCAAATTCACCGATAAATTCATAAACATCGGGATTCATTCCAATTTTGCTTTCATTATATTTATAATAAGGACTGCTTTGACCAAATGAGTTAGCAAGCCCATTTAAATCAAGAAAATCATAATCATTTTTGTATCTATCTATTATTGCTTCATACATATAAAACATAGGATTAAACGAAATAAATTTACTATCATATCCACTCGCAATTATACTAATTCTATTTTCAAATTTCATAAGCAGTGCCGCAGCAATATACTCATATTTTTGCTTCTTTAAATTATTTGTTGCCTGAACTACTTGTTGTTTAATCAAAATCAAATCTCTATCAGATGCCATCTTCTCTTCTAAAACTGCCGGACTATTATCTGTTTGTATCTTCTCATTACACTCATTATTATGCTCAAGTTCTTTTTCATAAGCTCTTTGAGTTTGAATTAAACAAGCCTCATAATCAATCTTAAGAAGTACTAGTTCAGCATTAGCACCGGTATTTCCTGTAAATATATTCAGCATATTCCTATAAAAATTAATATTATAAGTAGTATTTCCTTTTATATAATCATATAAAAGTGAAACATCCTTGTTACTTGCATCCTCTAAAATAAGACCACTGCTAGTAGAAGTATTAAGAATATCCTTCACCTCATCAGATAAATTGTCTCGATTATACGTTTTTAAGTTAATATATGGACTAATTCGTGGAAAAATAAAATCCAATGGTTTAATTTCTCGTCTCCTCTTAAATCCTAAACTTTTTAAATCATCAATAATCTTAACATTTTGGTTATAATTGGCCGCAAAACTTCTTTTAGGATTTAACTCACCAATAATAATTTCTGGATTAATTTTAATAAAGGCACATCCTTTTTTATTATAATAACTAACTACCTCATTAAAAAAATCTTTAAACAAACTAGCATTATAATAATCAACTAAAAAGCCCTTAGGTGCATAAGCATACCTACCATGCTTAATCTTCTTTGTTAATATAAGTGATCCAGCAACTATATTGTCCATATCATCTTTATATCCAATATAATCATAAGAAAATCCCATCTCACCCATTAACTTAGCATAGTTAACCGTTTGGGCATAACTTCTAAGTGGATGATTATAAGCAAAATTTTCAAATTCATGAATTGATAACTCAACTAATTTCATAAAAATCTCCTATAATCAATTATATCATTAAAGTGTCAAATATAAAATATTAACTTGCTTGCAATTAACATTTATTTTATAATTTTCTTATAAAGAAGGTATGAAAAATGAAAATTACAAATTTATACGCTAGAGAAATTCTAGATTCAAGAGGAAACCCAACTGTAGAGTGTGAACTTACTACAGAAAACTTTACTGTAAGAGCAAGTGTCCCATCAGGTGCTTCAACTGGAACAAACGAGGCCCTAGAACTTAGAGATGGTGACTCAAGATATCATGGCAAAGGTGTAACTAAAGCCGTAAACAATGTAAACACAATTATTAAAAATGCCATAATAGGTAAAGAATTAAACCAAAAAGTTCTAGATAATTTACTTCTGGAACTAGATGGAACTAAGAACAAAACAAACCTAGGAGCAAATGCCATTTTAAGCGTATCCCTTTGCATTATGAAAGCAATTGCTAAATCCCAAAGCAAAGACATTTACGAACTATTTGATGGCCCTTATACAATGCCATACCCAATGATGAATATCATTAATGGTGGAGTTCATGCTACAAGTTCTTTAGAAATTCAAGAATTTATGATTGTCCCAAATCAAAGTACTTTTAAAGAAAGACTAAGATGTGGTGCTGAAGTATTCCAAACTTTAAAAAGTATTTTAAAACAAAATGGCTTTTCAACATCAGTAGGTGATGAAGGTGGATTTGCCCCAACATTTAAAACAATTGAAGAAGCCTTAGACTACATAATGCTTGCTATCAAAGAAAGTGGATACATTCCAGGTAAAGATGTAAACATAGCACTAGATGCAGCTGCAAGTGAATTTTATAAAGACGGCAAATACACAATAAACAAAAAAGAACTTACTAAAGAAGAACTAATAAATTACTACATAAAATTAATTGAAACATATCCAATAATTAGCATTGAAGACGCCTTTAGTGAAGATGACATAGACTCGATAAAGAAACTAACTGAACTAATTGGTAACAAAATAATGCTAGTTGGTGATGATTACTTTGTTACAAATATTGAATATCTTCAAAAAGGAATAACTGAAAAATACAATAACGCCATTTTACTAAAAGCAAATCAAATAGGTACAATAACTGAAATGTTAGAAACCATAAAACTAGCTAAAAACTCTGGCTTTAAAACAATTATTTCCCACAGAAGTGGTGAAACAGAAGACACATTTATCTCTCAAATGGCAGTTGGCCTAAACCTGGGTTACATCAAAACAGGCTCACTATGTAGAGGAGAACGTATTGCAAAATACAACGAACTTCTAAGAATTGAGGAAAAAGTAGGCCACTAAACTTGAAATAACCCATAAAATATGGTAACATCTTTATTAGTCAGGTGATTTTATGGAAACTATTTTATTAATTGTATCAGTATTACTAATCGCAATTGTCCTACTTCAAAGTGGCAAAGCAAGTGATGCTAGTCAAATAATATCAGGAGGAAATACAGAACTATTTGCTAATCAAAAAGAAAGAGGCTCAGAACTAGTAATCAGCCGTCTTACATTAATTCTTGGTTTAGCATTCTTTGTATTATCATTCCTAATTTATATTAGTTAAGAAAGTGCCTAATTGGTGCTTTTTTTAATTTAATATATAAAAATATGATAAAATATAATTGGAGGACTATATGAAAGAAGAAATTATTAACTATTTAAGCAAAATGCATGATGCTCAGACACTTATCCAAATAAACGATGCCCTAAATTTACACAGTGCAATTGAATTAAAAGATTTACAAAAAGCTTTAGACGCCCTTATCGAAGAAAACAAAGTTTACAAAACTAAAAAAGAAAAATACTTACTTTTAGAAAATTGTGAATATTTAAAATGTGGAAAACTAAGCATTAATAGATCAGGAAATGGCTTTCTTCTTTTAGATGGTGACGATCTTTATATCGATTACAAAAACCTTAATGATGCCGTAAATGGAGATGAAGTCCTAGCTGAACTTATTAAATACAAAGGAAAAACCGAAGGCCGTGTAATCAAAATCTTAAAAAGAAACACCAAAAACATCATTGGTGAATATAGTATAAGAAAAAACAAACCAATATTAATCCTAGATGACGAAAAGTGCAAACTTCTAATAGACCTAGATCCAAACACTACCAAAGATTGCGTTTTAGGTACAAAAGTCCTAGTAAACCTAGAAAAAGAACTAGCACCTAACCACTATATAGGTAAAGTTGTAAAAATAATAGGCCATAAAGACGATCCAGGTGTTGACATCAAAACTATCGCCTACAAATATGGCATCTTTGAAGAATTCTCTAAAGAATCAGAAAAACAAACAGAAGAACTACCTATTATGGTTGAAGAAAAAGAACTAGCTGGAAGAAAAGACCTAACAAACGAAGTGATCTTTACAATTGATGGAGATGATACCAAAGATATAGACGATGCCGTAAGTATCAGTGCAGAAAACAACCTTTACACACTGGGTGTTCACATAGCAGACGTAAGCCACTATGTTACAAAAGATAGCCCACTAGATAAAGATGCCTTCACAAGAGGAACAAGTTCTTACTTAGCCTACAGTGTTATCCCGATGCTACCTCATAAACTATCAAACGGAATTTGCTCATTAAATGAAGGCGTAGTAAGACTAACAATCTCATGCGTCATGCAAATAAATGCTAAAGGAGACGTTGTAAACTATGATATCTTCCCAAGCTACATCAAATCATGCAAAAAAATGACCTATAAAAAAGTTAACGACATTCTTATGAGAGACACCTATGACGAAGAATATGCACCATATGTTTCAAGACTAAAACTAATGAATGAACTAGCACACATCTTAAGAAAAAATAAAGAACGTAGAGGCTACATCGATTTCTCAATTGAAGAGCCAAAGATAATCTGTGACAAAAATGGCAAATGTATTGACGTAGTAACATATGATAGAGAAGACGGAGAAAAATTAATCGAAGACTTCATGATTGCAGCCAACGAAACAGTTGCATCACACCTTTACAACATGGACTTACCATCAATATATCGTGTTCACGGCACTCCTAAAGCCGAAAAAATCGACTCATTTATTAACCTCGTATCATTAAGTGGCTACAAACTAACTGGCAACTTCAAAAATTTTACACCGACATCAATGCAAAAAATACTAGCCCAGTTGGAAAATGTACCGAATCATCAAATATTTGCTTCGCTACTACTTAGATGTATGCAAAAAGCAGTATATTCATCAGAAAACATCGGCCACTTTGGCCTAGGGAGCAAATGCTATACTCATTTTACAAGCCCAATAAGAAGATACCCAGATCTTTTACTTCATAGATTACTTCACACTTACCTATTCGAAAACAAAATGGACATTTCAACAATAAATTATTACGAAAACTGCTTGCCAGTCATGGCTGAAAACTGTAGTCAAAGAGAGCAGGCAGCAGTAGACGCAGAACGTGAAGTAGATGACATGAAAATGGCTGAATACATGGAAGAACACATTGGTGAAATCTATGAAGGATACATTAGTGGAGTAACTAACTTTGGTTTCTTTGTCGAACTCCCAAATATGATTGAAGGACTAGTTCACATTAACACCCTTGAAGGAGATTATTACAACTACTTACCAGAACTAATGGCACTTATAGGTGAACGACACAAAAAAATATATAGACTTGGAAACAAAGTAAGAGTTAAAGTAGTAGGTGCAAGCAAAGAAAGCAAAACCATTGACTTTATATTACTGGAGGATGATCAAAATGGAAATCAAAAACCGCAAAGCAAGATATAACTACTTCATACTAAAAGAAATCGAATGTGGAATAGTCCTAACTGGTACTGAAATCAAATCCCTAAGAAAAGGCAGTGCTGACATAAAAGATTGCTACGCCAAAATCAAAAACGATGAAGCATTCTTAATAAATATGTATATTGCTAAATATGATGAGGGAAACAGATTTAATCATGATGAAAGAAGAACAAGAAAACTTTTACTTCATAAAACTGAAATCAAAAGACTTAAAGAAGAAACCCAAAAACAAGGTTATACCTTAATACCACTAGAAGTCTATATTAAAAACAATCATGCCAAAGTATTGCTGGGGATCTGCCAAGGAAAACATAACTATGACAAAAGACAAACAATTAAAGAACGAGATTTACAAAGAGAGGTTAGAAATGCGTAAAAAGATTTTTATCCTTTTTTTAATATTAATTCCTATTAATGCCTTTGCCTTAACAAGAGCTCCAATCGATATTACAAACGAAACAGTAACATCCTTAAGTCAAGCCTTAAATGAAGAAATTATCACCAGCGAACAACTTATAAACATTTACTTAGAAAGAATAAACGAGTATAATGCTCAATATGACGCTTTAATAACAATAAACGAAAACGCTATAAACGAAGCTAAAGAACTAGATGAAGAAAGACAAAACGGTAATATTAAATCAGCTATTCATGGTATTCCAATCATTGTAAAAGATAACATTGACGTACTAGGAACAGCAACAACTGCCGGATCAAAAGCATTAAGCGACAACTATCCAAATGAAGACGCACTTATTATCCAGAAATTAAAAGAAGCCGGTGCTATAATAATCGCTAAAGCAAACATGAGCAAATTTGCCTTCTATGCAAGTTCATCATCAAGTGACTATGGCACAGTAAAAAATGCCTACAATCTAGCCTACTCATCATATGGTTCAAGCGGTGGCTCAGCAGTAAGCGTTGCTCTTAACTTTGCTCCAATTGCTATTGGAACTGACACAAACGCATCAGTAAGACTCCCAGCTCAAGCGGCAAGCCTTATCGGTTATCGTCCCACGCTGGGCTTAATCAGTAGAACAGGCATCATTCCATACGACCCAGAAAGAGATACACCAGGCATTATTGGAAAAACTATTGAAGATATTATAACCATAACCAACATTATTAAAGGAAAAGACGAAAAAGATAACAAAACGTATGATTCTGAAAATTTAAAAATTACGGATATAACCCAGCATAACTTAACTCTTGGAATATCAGAAACCTTCTTAAATGGTAGTAACGACAATACTCTTCCTGAAAACAAAGAAATAAATGCAGAAGTCAAGAAACTTTTAACAAATGCTCTAGACAAAATAAAAGACTCTGGCATTGCCATCAAAGTAATTGACAACTACTACACAATTGATATAGATAATGAAGTTGCAAAGTCTTATAGTGGCTATCAATTCTGCGATAGATTTAACGAATATATCTTAAATCATCAAGGAACCATAAAAACATTTGAAGAACTAGCGGCACTTGCTCCTGGACTAGAAGGTTATGTAGAAGACTGTAATTCTAAAATGAACCAATCATACAAAGATGAATTAAAAGAAAACTATAAAGATTATATAGAGGGCATTATGGAAGAAAACAACCTGGACGCTATCATCTATCCATCAAGTAAAAATAAAATTCTAGAATTAGGAACAACCGGGATAATCAATCTATCAGCTCATGCCGCTTCAACAATAAATTACCCAGCCATAACAATTCCAATCGGCTACGACAGAGACAATCTTCCATATTCTATTGAAATAATGACTAAAACCCAAAATGATTCATTACTATTATCAATTGCTAACAAAATAAATTCACTAAATTTATATGAATCAAAAAATCCACTACCATCATTATACGAAGTAGACGAAGAAGTAACAAAACTAATTCAAAAATACAAAAAGAGATACAATCAAAAAACGACTTTCCTAAATAAAAAATGGATTAATAAGGTAAAAAAATACTTCAAAAACTATCAAAATATAGAAAACCCCAAAAAAGAAGCAAAATTACTTAATCAAAATTATTATATATCAATTATTTTAACCACAATAATTCAGTGTATAATTGCAATAGCTATTTTAGCCATCTTACTACTAGTAAGAAAACACTTGAAAATTCAAAAAAAACGAAGAAAACGCCGAAAATAGGGAACCCGTTTTCTTTTTTTGTAGTATAATAAAATTGTCGGGCAAATAGCACGGAGGAAATGTATGATAAAATTTATAATAGTTGAAGATGAAAAAAAATATCAGGATATTTATAAAAATATTATTGATAAAATTATGTTTAAAAATGATAACAACTATGAAATACAAATCTATGAAAGATATACGCCCAAGCTCAAATCTGTTATAAAAGATCCAACTGACACTAAAATTTATATTATGGATATCGAAATTCAAGGAGATAAATCAGGCCTAGATATTGGTAGAGAGGTAAGAAAAGACGATTGGGATAGCGAAATATTATTCATTACTAACCATGATAAAATGTATGATACCGTATATGAAAGCTTATTTAAAGTATTTTGCTTTATAAGAAAATTTCACAATTTAGAAAACACTCTAACAAAAAAATTATCTTTAATCGTAAATCGCAAATTTGATAACCGCAAATTTTTCTATACAAGCGGTCAATCAGACTTACAAATATTTGCAAAAGATATCATTTATATTTATAGAGAAACAACATCAAGAAAACTCATTATAAAAACTACCAGAGGCGAATATGCCATAAACATGACATTACAAGATGCCTTAACCAAACTAGATGATAGATTTAGACAAGTCCATAGAGCTTGTATTGTAAACAATGACTATGTTCAAGAATACAACTGGAGTCAAGGATATTTTACTCTATCAACTGGAGAAAAAGTAGATATGTGTTCTAAAAACTTTAGAAAAAGCAAAGGCGAAATAAATGAATAATATATTAAGCTATCATTTTTGGATGGTATTTCTATCAGCAATTGTTATTAACTATGTATATATGATTACTTATCAAAAATTTTCGGACAATAAAATCAAATGTGTATCAGAACAATATCTAATACTAATTTTCACATCATTTATTATTACCATTAATAATCTCTATAATCCAATACTACCAATAAGAACATTAGTCAGCGCTGCAATATACTTTATTATGTATAAAATTATCTTTAAAGAATCTTTGAAAACAACATTTTGTAAAACTTGTTTAATGACTTTGGTATCATTTGTGTTAGACCCAGTCTTATCAATAACAATATCGTTTGCCTGTGAAAATATTCAAGAACTCAACGTGAATACAATACCAAAATTACTTATCACTTGCATCTTTTCATATACATACTACAAAATTTTCAAATATGAAAAAAACAGAAAAAGATTTAACTCTTTACTAAAATTAATGGAAGCTAATAAAAAAATATTAATATATTTTACAATATTAGTACTAGTCGCTCATGCATATAACGTCTTATTAGCTTATAACTACGTTGACTATAAATATTACACAGCATTGCTTATTCTTATTGTATTTATTTCTTATTTTTCATATATCTTTATTCACGAAATATTCGATAATACCTCTTTAACATTAAAGAATAAATATTTAAATGATAATCTGATAAACTATCAAAAAACAGCAGATAACTACAGAACTTTAAAACACAATCTAAAAAATGACTTGTTTATTATTGCTCGTTCAAAAGATAAAGAAAAAGCAATTAGAAGAACGTATGAAAAATATAATCAAGATGAAGAGTGGGTAAATAACATCAGTTCCATTCCATCTGGACTTCAAGGTATTATCTTCTTAAAAATGCAATTTGCAGAAAACAATAAAGTCAAATTCTATATGGACAACAAAATAGATTTTGAAAAATTAGATGAAAGTACAGCTCTTTACCTAGACACTTGTGAAGTAATAGCTATATGTTTAGATAATGCCATTGAGGCAAGCATAGATACCGAAGAAAAATTAATATGCATGGGACTATACAATGATGATGACTGTTATACAATTAACATCACCAATTCATTTAACAACTTTGTCGACGTTGATAAACTAGGTGAGAAGAATTATAGCACGAAAAATAGAAATAGTGGCATAGGTCTAAATTATATTGCAAATCTAAACAAAGATATAAAAATAAAAAGAATTATATCTGACACAAATTTTAAAACTATTATAACGATTAAAAAAGTCATCAATTAAGATGGCTTTTTCGTGTGTGTGTTAAGTACCCTTTCTATCTATATTTTTTTGGTACATCTAAATTATTACAAATTACTTAATTAATGATTTTGGACATTCTGGTTCATCAGCAATAACAGCAACACAGAATATTGAACTAATATGACTAGCAATAAATTTTAAAAAACTTCCTAACATAACTGCCTCCTTTCTTCCTACATAAAATCTATTCATTAAGATTATAGGTTTTATAATTATTAAACTCTTGATGCGTAATCTTATATATTAAAGGATTAATTAATAAACTTTGATAAAGTAAAGACGCTATCATTAAATTACTAATAAGATTAGAATGTTTGAAAGAGTAACAGCAATACACAAGCGTAATAATTAAACTAACAACTTTAAACAATAACCTTCTTTTTTTATTTACTATTGGCCTTTTCTTAGTATCCGCAGGAGAATAGAGCGCAAATACTAATATTGAAAAAGTCAATAATATAATTTTAGTAATTTCATTTATTGTAATAATGCTAAATATATACGGAATTAAGATAAAAGCTAGAATAGATACCACCCAGCACTCTTTAGTTGTATTAGCATGCCAACCAAAGCTCACACTTCTTAAAGGTATATAAAGTATTACAAACCACATATATTCTTTAAATAAACCAAGTAGACAAGCTATTAATGTAATAACTAAAATCTTAGTAAAAGTTAAATATATACCTTCCAGTGCATATCTCATAACCTCAACATCTTCATTTGAGTATTCCTTATTTCTTTTTGCTAAATTAACAATACTTACAATAAACTTTTCTTTCACTTCTTCACTTCCGTCTTAATCATAACAAAATAAAATAACAAATTTTAACAGTTGGACTCAAAAGGCTAAAAAAATGTTCAAAATATAAAAATTATAATTTAAAAAATGTCAAAATGTTTAATTAATACCCAAAAAACCACATTTTAAACAATTTATAAAAGTCTAGAATTATAATTTGTTAAAATATACATGTCATGCAAAAGATGCCGGAAAAAGCTTCCTAGCAATCTTTAAGTGATAATCTTGTGCACAAAGAAGGGAAGTAAAAATATGTTCAGAAGGAAGGTATTTAGCGTGAGAGGTACCGTAAAATGGTTTAACAACGAAAAGGGATATGGCTTTATCGAATGCGGAGACTTAGAAGATATATTTGTTCATTATTCTGCGATACTTAAAGATGGCTATAAAACATTAAATGAAGGCGACATTGTTGATTTTAAACTTATAGAAACAGCAAAAGGACTACAAGCAAACGAAGTGTCTACTGTCACTTTAACTACTACAATTTTGTAGTCTTTTCTTTTTTTTTATGGTATAATCTCATTAGGAGGATGAATATGGAATATTTAATTCGTGGAGAAAAAATTAAAGTAACTGATTCAATCAAAAATTATATTGAGGAAAAGCTAGGAAGACTAAACAAATATTTTGACGCACCAGATAGCATTAAAGCAACAGCTTTAATAAAAGTAAAGGATAACGAAGAAATTATCGAAGTCACCATTCCTACAACTAAATTTACACTTCGTGCTGAGGAAAAAAACAAAGACTTATATGCAGCAATTGACCTAGTAACTGATAAACTAGAAAGACAAATAAGAAAAAATAAAACTAGATTAAAAGCAAAATATAAAAAAGAAGTAGTCCCTGACTTCATCTTTGATTTTGAGGTAACAGAAGAGGAAAATGAAGATAAAATAGTAAAAAGAAAAAAAATTGACGTAAAACCAATGGATGAAGAAGAAGCAATCCTTCAAATGGAACTTCTAGGACACGACTTTTACGTGTTTAATAACATAGATGAAGAGTGCATTTCTGTTCTTTATAGAAGAAAAGATGGCAACTACGGTATAATTAATACAAAATAGGATGTAAAAATCCTTTTTTTTTGATATAATAATCACTTGAGAGGGTGATATTATGAGTTTACTAAAAAAACTTGTAGATACTGAATATAAAGAATTAAGAAGATTCAATAAAATTGCTGACAAAATTGAAAGTTTAGACGAAGAATATTCAAAAATGTCAGACGAAGAATTAAAAGGAAAAACTGCTGAATTTAAAGAAGCGCTTAAAAATGGCAAAACACTAGATGATATTATAGTAGAAGCCTTTGCAACTGCAAGAGAAGCAGCATACCGTAAAATTGGCGAAAAACCATACAGAGTCCAATTACTTGGTGGACTTGCTATTCATTATGGTAACATTGCTGAAATGAAAACTGGTGAGGGAAAAACCTTAACAACAATTTTACCGGCTTACCTAAATGCTTTAACTGGCGAAGGTGTACACGTAGTAACAGTAAATGAATACTTAAGTGCTCGTAATGCCGAGTGGATGGGACCAATCTTTGCATTCCTAGGACTAACTGTAGGCGTAAACCTAAGAGAACTTAGTCCAGAACAAAAAAGAGAAATCTATAACTGTGATATAACATACTCAACCAACAACGAAATCGGTTTCGATTATTTAAGAGATAATATGGTACAGCGTAAAGAAGACAGAACGCAAAGAGGTCTTAATTATTGTATCATCGATGAAATCGACTCAATCCTAATCGATGAAGCAAGAACTCCACTTATCATTTCTGGTGGTAAGTTCAATGCTGCAAACCTATATACAGAAGCTGACAGTGCAGTTAAAAAACTAAATGAAGAAGAAGACTTCACTGTTGACGAAAAAACAAAAACAGTTATGCTTACAGAATCAGGAAGCAAAAAAATTGAAAAATACTTCAAACTAGCCAACCTATACGACGCTGAAAATACTGCTCTAGTACATCACGTAAACCAAGCACTAAAAGCAAACTATGGAATGAAAATTGATGTAGACTATGTAGTTCATGATGGAGCAATCTTAATCGTTGACCAGTTCACTGGCCGTTTAATGCAAGGAAGACAATTTAGTGAAGGCTTACATCAAGCAATCGAAGCCAAAGAAGGCGTAAAAATTAACGAAGAAACAAAGACACTAGCAACAATCACATTCCAAAATTTATTTAGAATGTATAACAAAATATCTGGTATGACTGGTACAGCTAAAACTGAAGAAGAAGAATTCCGTGACATCTACAATATGTATGTTATTGAAATTCCAACAAACAAACCATGTATCAGAGAAGATATGGCTGACCTTATGTTTGCAACCGAAAAAGGTAAATATAATGCAATAGTAAACTTTATTAAAGAAGTACACGCTAAAGGACAACCAATCCTAGTTGGTACTATCTCAGTAGAATCAAACGAACACCTAAGTAAACTACTTCAAAAAGAACATCTACCACATGAAGTATTAAACGCTAAAAACCATGCTAGAGAAGCAGAAATCATCGCAAACGCTGGTCAAAAAGGCGCAATCACAATTGCAACAAACATGGCAGGTCGTGGGACCGATATTAAACTAGGCGAAGGCGTTAAAGAACTAGGCGGACTATGTGTAATTGGAACAGAAAGACACGAATCAAGACGTATCGACAATCAGTTAAGAGGTCGTGCTGGTCGTCAAGGAGACCCAGGATATTCGCAATTCTTCATATCATTTGAAGATGAACTTATGAGAAGATTCGGAACAGACAGAATTAAATCAATGATTCAAAATATAGGTTACGATGAAACGATGCCAATCAGATCAAAAATGTTTAGTAAGAGCATCGAATCAGCCCAAAAGAAAGTAGAAGGCAACAACTACGATATGCGTAAAAACCTACTAGACTACGACAATATCGTATCAGAACAAAGAAAAATAATTTACAAAAAACGTAACGAAATTCTTGACGCTGAAAACATGACATCAATCTCTGAAGACACACTAAGAGACTACGCTGATGAATTTGTAGATAGTCACATTGCTCCAGAAGGATACCTAACTGAAGTAGATCTAGATGCAATCAAAGACCACTTCAACAATGCTTACCTAAGAAAAGAAACAATCGAAATGGAAGAAATCAAAAACAAAAAAGAAACAGAAGTAAGCGATATTATTGGCGATAAACTAGTAAAAGAATTTGAAGAAAAATTAGAAGAAATCCCAGAAGAAGTAACAAATAACTTTGAAAGATTTATAAATTTAAAAGTAATCGACGATGCATGGATTGAACACATCAACTCAATGGAACACTTAAGAGAAGGCATCGGTTTAAGAGGATATGCTCAGGTAAACCCACTTCAAGCATACGCTTTAGAAGGTTATGAAATATTTGAAAAAATGTTAGATAACATTGACGCAAACATTACAAACCTTCTAATGAGAGTTGAAATTAAACAAACAATAGCACCTAGAAAAGCACCTCAAGGACAAACTAATGACGGCAAAGAAACTTTAAAAAGTACACCAAAAGTAAACGAAAAAAAGAAAATAGGCCGTAATGACCCATGCCCTTGTGGCTCAGGCAAGAAGTATAAACAATGTTGTGGTAAATAAGTTGATTTATAAGGGGTTGTGCAGTAATACAGCAGAAAAAAAAGTCAAAAAGATAGACAAAAAACAGCTCAAAACGCACACTTGTGTGCAATTTGTGTGCGTAAAATAAAAAATTAATGCACACAATTGATTTAAGCCTTATAAAACAAGGAATTTTTCAATGAACACAAAATCACAATAATCAGCATTCGTGCTGATTTTTTCCTCCTCTAAAGAAATTTAGAGGAGGAAGTTATGGGAAAAGTGAATGTAACAAAAGGAGGGAATTTATATCAATATAGATTTGAAATAGCTCCACAAAGGAGAGTTAGAAAATTTATTAACAAATCAGGTTTCAAGACAAAACAGGATGCTTATGTTGCTGGGATGAAAGCATTTAATGAATATATGAATACAGGTAAAAAATTTTTTCTTAATACATGTCATAAATTGGTAATACTTAAAAATATTTTAAAATTAGCTCTCATCCCCTTTCTTTATAAACAAAAAAAATAGACACGAAATTATGTCTATTTATTTCTCTCTAATACCATGTTAGGACATTTTTTTAGGACAGTCAACGGACAAAGTGAAATTTTTTAAATAACTGCTGTGCTGTAAAACTAAATTCCACCCTAATTTAAGTAGAAGTGGAATTTAGTTTTGTAACCGAGTTTTTTTTACACTTTATTATTATTAATTTTTTTAATGTAAGAAATATCAAACAAATCAAATTAAAGCAAACTATTACAATGGCTATCTTTATAAAATTATATTTTAATTGTTCTTTTATTGATGAGTGAGTTTTTTCATTTATTTTTAAATAATAGTTTTCAAATTCATCATCACTAGTGTACATATTAGATATTTCATAAGGTAATTCTGTTCTAAAATTTAATCTAACCTTATTTTCAGATTCAAAAAATAAAATACACACTGTTTTCTCATTACTATATATAATTATCCTTCGATTTTCTAATATTAGATTAGATTGAATTTCTACTCCATTTTCCTTTAAAAATTGAACTAAATTTTCTATAGTATCATATTTAGCAAATACTGATACTTCTCCAATAACTCGCTTACGAAAATCATTTTTATTTATTTGAATAATTGCATCATCATAAAAAGATAAATAATTATTATTTACAATTAAAGAATCCAAAAAGAGAGAATCCAACTCAGATACTTTTATTTTATCATTATATTGATAAATTCCAATTTCTCCATTTTTGTAGTTATATTCTTTTTTTAACAAAAATATCCAACAAAAATATAATGTAAGAAAAATAATTATACTCAATATGATAACAACAATATATTTCTTTGAAAAGTTTAACATAATAGCTCACCACTAATATTATACTATAAAAAATAGTCAGCAGTATGTATTATTTATATACTCAAATTAATTAATCTTGAGAACGAATGGATACATTGTGTGCATTTTGTGTTCATTGAGAAGAAAACACATAGTAAAAATAGTACAAATAATACTATTTATATATAACCTTACCAGAACCATTCATCCCTTTGAAAACATATAATACAGATAGTTTTACATAGTACAAATAATACTAGAAAAGGATGAACATGCGGAAGTGGCAAAAAGTACAAAAACTGTTGTGGAAAGTAGTAAAAGCCCAGTAATTATGGGCTTTTTTCGTACTCCAAAAACATCAGAATATACTTTAGATACTTTTTTGGATACCTTCCGGTGAGTATCTAAAAGTCATCTAGATACCCTTTTTAGTACAATATTCGCAATTTTTTAGTAAGAACTTAAAATGCAACATTTCCCTTATTTATAAGGGATTGTAAGCATTTTTGCTTTGATATAATATAAAATTGTGTCCATTGTCAAAGTAGCTTAGAACACAAATAAAAAAAGATAATACCTTTTTTAATTATCTTCTTCATCTATTGGTTTAAAAAATTCTCTTATATCAATATTTAATACTTCTGCAAATTTCCACAAAGTCCCCAAACTAAACGTTTGATAATATTTTTCACTTTCAATATTCATTATAAATCCATCACTATAATTACATAATTCTGCAAATTTATGTTGAGTAAGTCCTTTTGTTTTTCTTTGCTTTTTAAGGTTTTTTGCTACAAGATAGTAAACATAATTTTCATCATTTTTATTTATCAATATAGCATCACACCTTTCTAATAGTATTTTCTCACTTATTCGGTGAAAATATACTCACTCATTCGGTGAGATATGTGATATAATAAATGTGTAAGTTAGCCTATAACTTGCTAAAACAGTTTTTATTGGAAGTGAAAGGAGGTAAAATGGAAACAAAGTTTTGTGAATTTTGTGGTAATAAGGTAGCTATTGATGCTGTTTTATGTCCAAAGTGTGGTAAACAATTAGAAGAATTAAAAGCAGAAACATCTAATTCAAATCCACAAGTTGTTATTAACAATAGTAATACAATTAATGGTGCATACGGAAGAAAACAATGTGATAAATGGATAGCGTTATTATTATGTATTTTTTTAGGAGTCTTTGGTGGCCACAAGTTTTATGAAGGTAAAACTGGAATGGGAGTTTTATACCTATTTACAGCTGGCTTATTTGGAATAGGTTTAATAGTTGATTTTATAACTATTTTATGTAGACCTAATCCGTATTATGTTTAGGAGGAATAAGAATGGATAAAAAATTTTGTAAATTTTGTGGCGAAGAAATTGAAAAAGATGCAATGGTTTGCCCAAAATGTGGAAGACAATTAAAAGTAGTAAAAAAAGCAGAAATATCAACTTCAGAAAAAAGCAGTGAAGCTAAATATGATGAATCAAGTAAGTTTTATACCAAAGCATGGTTTATGTGGGTAATGCTTATATTCTTTGCTCCAGTAGGAATTTTCTTAATGTGGAAGTTTCATCCTGAAATGAAAAAGAATACAAAAATAATACTAACTATTGTATTTGCTATACTATTTTTGGCTATCGCATCTGGAGGAAATGGTGATGAAACAACAAACAATGACAGTTCAAACTCAAATAGTAATTCAAATACAGTAAGTAAGGTAAAAGTTGAAGTAATTGACTTTAGTGGTATGTCAGAAAGTGAAATATTGACTTGGTGTAAAGGAAAAAAATTAAATTGTAGTTTTAAAAGAGAATATTCAGATATTGTCTCAAAAGATGGATATATAAAACAAAGTGTTAATGCAACTGAACAAGTTACAGAGGGCAGTAAAATAACTGTTACTTATTCATTAGGAAAAGAACCTACTACTGAGCAAAAAAATGCATTAAGAAAAGCTGAATCTTATGCAAAAACTATGCATATGTCAAAACAAGGAATTTACGATCAATTAACATCTGAATATGGAGAAGGCTTTGATAAAGAATCAGCTCAATATGCTATTGATAATATTGAATGGGATTGGAATGCTAATGCACTAGCAAAAGCTAAATCATATAGAGATACAATGAGTATGTCTAAAAATAAAATTTATGATCAATTAGTATCTCAATATGGAGAAAAATTTACTAAAGAAGAAGCACAATACGCCATTGACCATTTAGATGATTAAAATTGATAGTCTATGATAATCGATTATAGATTATGTTATTAATATAGGAGATTGCCTAAAAGGTAGTCTTTTTCTATGATTTTAAGAACTTACTAAAAAATTGTGAAAAATCGTTAAAAAAGTATTTTAGATACCTTTTTAGATACCTTTTGCTAGGTTTCCCAAATGCTGTCGGAAGCTCCCCAGTGCATTCAATAGACGAAAAGAGCCACAAAATGCTATGAGAAGTTACCAAAATACCTACTGTAAAAAGCTATGTGAAAGAAACAAAAAGTACAAAAACTATTGTGGTAAATAACATATAAAATAGCAAAATTTTTATGCAGAAATTTATGCAAACAATATAAAGTTGGTATTCACACCAGCTTTTTAATTTGCCAATAATTAATAGAAGAAAAATAATTATAGACGAGATACTAGTTCAAAAAATCATTTGTTTAATAATGGAAAAAATAGTATAATAATTACGATAAATTAAATAAAACTATTTAGAAAAGGAGGGATAAATTTGGATAATAAATTAATTGGAAGTGAAAAGAACATCTTATTCTACTATGATGAAGAAGGTAATCCAAAAGTAGAAGTACTATTAGAAAATAAAGATGTTTGGTTAAATGCTGAAGCAATATCAACACTCTTTAATATAGACTGAAATGGAATTGTAAGACAAATTAACAATATTTATAAAGATGAAGAGTTGGATGAAAATAGCACATGTGCAAAAATTGCACATATGGGTAATGATTGAAAGCAAACTTACAATACTAAGTATTATAATCTTGATATGATTATTTCTATTGGCTTTAGAGTTAACTCTAAGAAAGCAATTAAATTTAGAACTTGGGCAAATAAAATAATTAAAGAATATATGATTCAAGGTTTTTCCTTAAATGATGAGAGATTTTAAAAGTTCAGAAATCTGATCAAGAGTATTTTAAAAGATTGCTTGATAGAATTAAATTAATCCGTACAAGTGAGAGAATGTTTTATTAAAAAATTACTGATATATTTGCTGAATGTTCTATCGATTATGATAAAAATTATGTGTCAGATTTTGATAGATTGCTAAATGAAACAAAACAAATTGAAAATAAATAAAGTAGACATCTTGTAAAATCACAAAATGTTATGGTGAACAAACAATTATGGAGGTATAAATGCAAACAAATCCCAAAATTATATTTAAACCAATAACTCTAGAAGAAAATATCAAAATAATTCAAAATTTTTACTTTGAAGAAGACGAAAAGTCAGAAATCCACAATTTATTATGCGAATATTTCCCAGAACTTCAAGATATCCACAAAAATATTTCAAAAGAGGAGATATCCACAAAAATTAGTGCTATAATTACGAACTATTACACAAGCAATTCACAAAATATTAAAGAAGCTTGTAAAAAATATAGTGCTATTTGGAATAAATACAATGACATCTATTTAAAAAAACTAGCAGACTATCTTAACATAAATTGGCCTATAAATATAAATGAAATAATTTGTTATGTTGGTATGTTGCCATTTTTCCCTAGAGATATAGATAACCACTCATTTTATATAAATCCACATTTAAATGAAGAAAAACTAACAGAAGCCTGTGCTCATGAAACACTTCATTTTTTATGGTTTATCAAGTGGAAAACCCTTTATCCAGAAATTCCTAAAGCGGAATACGAAAGCCCATACCTAGCATGGCAATATAGTGAAATGGTAACTGACCCAATTTTAAATAATACAGATTTCCAAGCAATATTTGATTTTACAGAAAAATCATATCCCGAATTTTATAAATTACAAAAAAATGGTAAACTTGTAATGGAAGAACTAAAAAAAATCTATAGTGCCAGCACTAACATTGAAGATAAAATAACAACCGGCTACGAATATTTAAAAAATCTAAATTTTAAAGAAATGGAAAAATAAAAATGGAATATATAAAATGGGTTATTATATACTTAATATTTTCTTTAATATTTGCCCAGTGTTTTAAAGAAACAAATAGGAGCATGAAAAACGCTTCAGCCTTAACAATTTTATTAGAAGTTTTTACCGCACTATTCGCCCTAATATTATCTCCACTTTTTACATACAAATTCTCATTAAATCCTCAAGTACTTCTAACTCTAAGTCTAGTAACTATTATTTATGCAGCAACAGATAGATTAAACATCGAAGCAAGATATGGCTTAGCTCCTTCAACATTCAGTATGCTTAAACAACTATCAACCGTCTTCTTAGTAATATTTGGTTTTGTATTCCTAAAAGAAAAAATCATCTTAACTAAAATCATCGGTATAATTATCATACTTCTAGCAAATATTCTGTTATCCACAAATAAAAAAGGAAAAGTAGAACTTAACAAATACTTTATCATGTGCATAATCTCAAACTTTCTTTTTGCTATTGCTATGTTTATAAATGTTAATATCTCAGAGAATTTCAACATCGGATTATACACTGTCATAACTGTTTTAATCCCGGCCATAATCATAAAAATTGCCAGCAAACTTTCATTAAACGATTTAAAACATGAATTCAAATTATACGACAAAAAGAAATTTATGCTAGTAAGTTTCTCCTGGGCCATAATGCTTATCTCATCAGTAAAAGCATACGAATACGGAAACATCTCCATTGTAGCACCACTTCTAACATTATCAATGGTAACAAATTCTATATATGAATATTTCATTGACAAAGATAAGAAAAGTTTAAGAAGAAAGCTTCTAATAAGTATTCTAATTGTTATTGGAATCATACTAATAAAAAAATAAGTAATAATATAGCAGTCTCTCCTAACTAAAATTTAGTAGATACTTACCGCAATGCGACCGCCATAAAGACCTAATATTTAATAAAAAAGGCGCAATATTAAAATCATAAATACAAAGAAAGGAATCTAACTATGAAAAGATGCTTCTGGTGTAACTTAAATAATCCATTATATATAGAATATCATGACAAAGAGTGGGGCGTGCTTAACTTAGATGAAGACTACCTTTTTGAAATGCTAATCCTAGAAATGTTCCAGGCTGGTCTATCTTGGGAGTGCATCCTAAATAAAAGAGAAAACTTCAAAAAAGCTTACGATAACTTCGATATAGATAAAATAATTAATTATAACAATACTAAAATAGAAGAACTATATAACACCAAAGGTATTATCAGAAACAAACTTAAAATAAATGCCAGCATCAATAACGCCATAATCTTCAAACAAATTCAAAAAGAATATGGCTCTTTCTCAAAATATCTCTTGTCATTCACAGATAAATATCCAATACACGAAACAGGCCTTACAACATCTCAACTTTCTGATTTCATCTCAAAAGATTTAATAAAAAAGGGGATGAAGTTTACCGGCTCCACAATCATATACTCCTATCTTCAAGCCATTGGTCTTATAAATTCCCACGAAAAAGAATGTTATCTGCATCAAAACTAAAAATGTGTCATCTTCTTGACACTTTTTTCTTACTTTATCATTCTAAAAAATATATGCAAAAAATATAACGTGTTATAATAAACTTGGAAAGTGATACCTATGGAAACGAAAAGATTTAATCCAAAATTTGATGAAGGTTTAACAAATGAGCAAGTTAATCAAAGAATAACTCAAAATCTAACTAATATTAATGAGCAACCACAAACTAAAACAATCAAACAAATCATTTGTAGTAATGTTTTTACTTATTTTAACTTTCTAAACATTTTTCTAGGAGCATCAATAATTATAACTGGTCTAATATATAACAGATTTTTTTACTCACTTAAAAACTGCTTATTCATGGGGACAATTATTTGCAACACTATAATTAGCACCTTTCAAGAAATAACTTCAAAAAAGATTATCGATAAACTATCATTTCTCGCATCAACCAAAACAACCGTCATAAGAAACTCTCATAAAAAACTTATCTCAAATGAAGAAATAGTTTTAGATGATATCATATATTTAGAAATAGGTAACGAAGTACCAACAGACTGTATCATCTTAAATGGCAAAGTCGAAGCAAACGAATCACTTCTTACCGGAGAAGTAGATCCAATTTATAAGGGTGAAGGCAAAGAACTCTTATCAGGAAGTTTCATTGTAAGTGGTTCATGTTATGCTAAAGTAAATCACGTTGGAAAAGACAACTACATTGCTAAAATATCTAAAGAGGCAAAATACAATAAAAAAACTAATTCAATAATAATGGGCTCATTCAATCGCTTATTAAAAATATTATCAATCTTAATTATTCCCATTGGCATTCTCTTTTTTGCAAACCAAATAACTATCACCGGAAGTGTATATGATTCAGTAATTGCCACAGTCGCAGCTTTAATTGGCATGATCCCAGAGGGCCTAATTCTTCTAACAAGTTCAGTAATGGCCGTAAGCGTTATAAGACTATCTAAATACAAAGTTCTTGTTCAGCAGTTATATTGTATCGAAACTCTAGCTAGAGTAAATGTCATTTGTTTAGATAAAACTGGAACCATAACAGAAGGCAAAATGAAAGTATATGACACCATAATAGAAACAGGTCATAATAAAAAAGAAATAGATAAAATTCTAGGTGAAATATGTGCCCATGCAGAAGATCACAGTGCTACATTTACCGCTCTAAAAAATACCTTCACATTATCTCAAACATCATGGAAAGTAAAAGAAACAATTCCTTTTTCATCAGAAAGAAAATTTTCAGCAGTATCCTTTGAAAATGAAAGTGCATACTATTTGGGAGCCCCGGACTTTATCCTAAAAGAAGACTATGAAAATGAAAAAACAAAAATTGAAAATTTTCAAAAAAAATATCGTGTATTACTTCTAGCAAAATCTAATGACAAAATAAGTGAGCATCCTAAAAAAGTAGAGAAACTTGCTTACATCCTAATCAAAGACGTTGTTAGAAAAGATGCCAAAGACACTTTAGAATTCTTTGAAAGAGAAGGAGTTGAAGTAAAAGTAATTTCTGGGGACAACTATAATACAGTTATGTCCATTGCTGAAGAAGCCGGCATTAAAAATATTAAAGGAATAGATGCCACAACCCTAAATGATGAAACAATTAAAGAAGCCGCCCTTAACTACAATATCTTCGGCAGAGTAACCCCGAAACAAAAAAAGCAAATTATTAAAGCTCTAAAAGAACAAGGCAAAACAGTCGCAATGACTGGTGATGGTATAAATGATGTTTTAGCTCTAAAAGAAGCAGACTGCTCGATTGCAATGGCGAGCGGAACAGATGGCGCTAGAAACGTAAGTCAACTTGTCTTATTAAATTCAGACTTTAGTAGTATTCCTCATATAGTCGCTGAAGGAAGAAGAACCATCAACAACATTGAAAGAAGCGCATCCCTGTTATTAGTAAAAACAATCTTTACAATATTACTAGTACTACTATGTATCATTCTAGGAAGCAAATACTTCTTCATTCCAATTCAGCTTACACTAATTACAACATTCACTATCGGAATACCATCATTCATCCTTGCGTTAGAACCTAACACAGACATCGTGAAAGGTAACTTTCTAATAAAAGTAATTGGTAAAAGTCTACCTGCAGCCTTAACTGTAGTCTTCAATGTTATTATCGTTGAAATGTTCAAATACGCCTTTAACTTACCAGAAGATGTTGTCTCTAGTTTAGTTGTCTTTTTAACAGGTATTTCAGGTTTCATCTTCTTATATAAACTTTGCGAACCATTTAACGCATTTAGATTCGCCCTTTGGATAACCCTACTAACCGGCTTTGAATATTGTGCAATATTCCAATCAAACTTCTTTAACATCAAGTCCATAAACTTTCAAATTTCTCTAATATTTGGAGTACTACTAATATGCTCACTTTATATATTTGATAAACTCAACAAAGTCGTAACAATACATTTGAATAAAATCGAAGCCAAAAATAAGGCTGCATAAGTGCGGTCTTATTTTTTACTTCAACCTAAAGTTGAGTAATCTAAACTTAAAATCAATTGAAAAAAAACACCTTTATTTTTAAAATTAAATCAGAAAGGAAGGAAAAATGAAAAATAAAATAATAACTAGCTTAATTAGTGGCCTATTAGGAGCATCTATTGTACTTGTATTTGTTTTAATTGCTAAGCAAGACATTGTAATTGAAAAGCCACTCCCAACTCCAGAACTAGCTGAAGGTTTAAGAGGAGAGTATGGCATAGATAAAAATATTAATGAAAAAACAATTGATAATTATCTAAACAGAACAGATACCGTTTATAGAGACGTTCGTATGCTTGTAGACACAGCATCATGGGAAAATAAAGGAGGAGATAGATACTTATCTGGATACATAAAAGGATTCGAAGTAATCCCAGCTCCATACCTAGCAAATTATAAAGAATCATACATTAAACAAAAAGAAAAAGAAAACGTAAGTGGACTTTATGTGGGAAACGCCTTATTTAAACTAACAGATGACGATAAATACATACCAAATTATGAAGAAAGTATGGATATATTAGAAACTATCTTCCCTAAAGACAAAAATATTTTCATTATATGTGGTGCGGGTGGTTACGCAGGCCAAGTAAAAAATATGCTTGTATCTCTAGGATGGGATAAAGATAAAATTCGTGATATAGGTGGTTACTGGTATTATGAAGGGAAAAATAAAGTAGAAGTTAAAGAAACTATAAATGGTAAAGATTATTACAACTTCAGTAAAGTACCATACTATAATCTAGATTTTAAAAGTCTTCACAAAATTACTGAATGAAAAAATTTACAATAATTATAATTTGTCTTTTCCTATCAGCATGCACAAATTCATCAAAATTTTCTATAGAAAAAGAATATTACAAAGAAAGCAAATATATAGATGTTAACAGTGAAGATATTAAAAAATTAAAAGAAAATAAAAAATCATTTATAGTTTTCACTTACAATAATTATTGTATGCTAGAAATCCCTTGCGATGAAATATTTAAAAAAGTAATGAATAAATATAATATTAGTTTTTTATATTTACCTTATGAAGAGATGAAAAATACGTTTATTTATGATGAAGTAAAACTAGCGCCATCAGTAATACTTATTAAAGAAGGTGAAATAGTTGCATACCTAGATGCAGAAAGCGATGAAGACCTTCTAAAATATCAAGATACTGAAGAATTTGAAAAATGGTTAACTTCTTACATAAATACCTAATGAAAGAAACTTTATTTTCTTTCTTTTTTTTGCTATAATTTCATTGAGGTACTAATTATGGATAGAGAAAACTTAGAACAAACAATATCCCAGTTAAAAAAGCAAATTGCAAATATTGGGAGGTCACTTTGACTTAGATGCCAAAAAGCAAAGAATTGATGAAATAAGTAAAGAACTTAACGATGAAAATATATGGAAAGATATTTCTAAAAGCACTGCATTAAATAGTGAACTCGTTAATCTTCAAAAACAAATCTCCACTTACCAAACTATAGTTAATGAATTAGACGATTATCTAGAATTAATTAACCTAGTAAGCAATGAAGAACTAAAAGAAATTAATCTTACAAAGATTACTAACCAAATAAACGAACTAGAAATAAATACACTATTTACAGGTGAATACGATGATGCTCCATGCTTTTTAGAAATCCATCCAGGTGCAGGAGGGACCGAAAGTTGTGACTGGTCAAGCATGCTCCTAAGAATGTATAAAATGTTCTGCGAAAAAAACGGTTACACATACGAAGAACTAGATTACCAAAAAGGAGAAGAAGCTGGCATCAAAAGCGCAACACTCAAAATAACTGGTCCATATGCTTACGGTTACTTTAAAGGAGAACAAGGCGTACACAGACTAGTAAGAATAAGCCCATTTGATTCAAACAGAAGAAGACACACATCATTCGCATCTGTAAACGTCACTCCTGAAATTAAAATGTCAAACGAAGTGAACATCAAAGATGAAGAAATACGAGTAGATGTATACAGATCAAGCGGCAAGGGAGGACAAGGCGTAAACACAACAGATAGTGCTGTAAGAATTACCCACTTGCCAACTGGTATTGTCGTAACCTGTCAAAACGAAAGAAGTCAAATTAAAAACAAAGCAACTGCTCTAAGCGTTCTTACAAGTAAACTAAAAAAACTCATGGAAGAAGCAAACACCCAAGAATATGATAAACTAAAAAATCATATAAATATCGAATTCGGTAGCCAAATAAGAAACTACGTTTTAGAACCATACAAACTAGTAAAAGACTTAAGAACTGGATATGAAACTGCGAATGCTGATGCTGTCCTAAATGGAGAACTACTACCATTTATGGAGAACTATTTAAGAATAAAGAGGTAAAAATGAAAAAGTATTTAAATATTATTATGGGATGTATCCTTATCGCCCTAGCATTTAATTTATTTATAATTCCCTATGACCTAGTTTCAAGCGGGATATACGGCCTAGGTGCACTAACATACTACTATTTTGATTATAGTGCTCCAATGTTTTTACTAATCATAAATCTAGCCTTAATTGGCATAGCAACACTATCAATTGGTGCAGAAAACACTAGAAAATACATGATACCAAGCTTACTAATCCCTATAATTATTTATTTTACTCAAAATATAACAGAACAAATAAACATCTATAATATAGACAAAACTATAATCACAATAACAGCAGGTGTCATAACCGGTTTAGGCCATAGTCTAATCTTCAAAGAAGGCTACTCAACTGGTGGGTTATTTCTTCTTCAAGACATCTTTAACTCTGTAAAAATATATAGACGCAAAACATTCACATATATATTTGAAACTATAATAATTATCCTTACTGGATTTATAGTAAATTTTGAAACATCACTATATTCAGCAGTTTTAATCATAATCATCAACTACATGGCAACAATGTCCAGAGTAGGAGCAAGTACAAGTAAAACTTTCTTCATAATATCAACCGAAGAAGAAAATATAAAAAATTACATCATACATGAACTTCACCATGATCTAACCGAAATTAATGTTAAAGGCGGTTTCACAAGCCATAAAAATAAAATAATCATGACATCAATTGATACCAAAGACTACTTCGGTTTAAAAGAAGGGATACTTCTAATTGATCCAAAAGCATTCATTTCAATTGTGGATAGCTATGAAGTAATCAACAAAAATTTAACAATTGGTCAAAAATATTCTGAATAGAAAACGGACGTACGTTTGACAATTCTCTCAAAATATGCTAAACTATAAAGCAATTTTAAGGGGGAATTTTTTTATGATGAAAGACATTACCAAATCAAAAAGACAAGAAACCGAAGATATCATTAAAGATTTAAAAAACAAAGAATCTCTAGAAAGAGCCAAAATGCGTTTAGATTGCCTAAGCATATTTGACGGTTATGAAAATTTTTCATTTTATTATGAACTTTTAATGAGTAACCAACAAGAATATATAAAAACTAAAAGCTGGGAACTTTTAAAAAGAAAAAACGAACTACAATTTGATAGATATAGAGCAGAAAAGGCACTGGAAACAGCAAGCGAAGAAGAAACTCAAAAATTAAATATTAAAATTCGTGCAATTTATAGAGAAATAAATTTAATTTCCAAAAGGATAGCGTTCCTAAATGAAGCAACATTCTCTCAATTACTTAAAGACTTTCAAGATGAATACAAACATGTAAGATTAAATGAAATTCGAAACATTGAAGAAACTCCAGTTACCAACAGAGATGAAGTTATATTTGGCGTACTTAATACTCCAAATGGCACTATGAAGCTTCAAAGCATAGCACTAAAAATCAGTGAACTAACGAAAAAAATAGTCGATGTAAGAACAAGAATAAACATTCCATATGGATATTTTCCATATTTAAACGCTAGACTATTTGAAGCTACTTCAGAGTTAAAAAAACCATTAGTTTTAAATAAAGAAGAAATATCAAAACTATCAAAAGCCGTAAGCAATTCTGAAAACGAATACTTCAAAGCCCTTATGAACCTAAAATTTTTTGAAGAACACAAGTTATCTTACCTTCTTTCCCTAGATGCAACTGATTTTAAAGAAATAAGACACTTGATTCCAGAATATAAAAAGTTTATTTCAGAAGACTTACAACTATTATATGCAAAAACTTACCGAGAATATATTAACAAAAATAGTAAAATATTTGGCGACAAAAAAGAAAAAAGAGAAACCGAAAGATATTTGATACGCCTTGCCCAAATGATTCTTACATCAATTAGACGTAATCTAATAAAAACATATGAAGAAATTGAAACAAAATTTGGTTATCGAGAAACAATAAAACCTTTATCATTAGAAGGAATTTTAGAACTTAAGGGAACGTTAAAACAAAGAACCGACGCAGCCTATGCCTACCTACTAGACGTAAAAGCCGAAATAGAATCAGCAAAAACAAGACTTGTTCAAATCAAAGATGGTATGCAAGACGCTATAAATGAATCATATGAAAACCTAGGTGATATCTCAGGTGTAAACGTAACTGAAGAAATAGTCCCAGTTAAAATATCAGAATATATATCTGTATATAAAAAGGTTTATAATAAGCATATCCTAAATGAAATAAACCAAGCTGTAGAAGAAGAACTATCTAAACACAATATAACTCAAAAAGGTGGAATCACTTTAACCAAAATAAACCAACATAAAGAAGACTAGTGCTTCTTTTTTTTAGTATCCATTTATGATATTATTAATATGTATTTAAACATAGACTTAATTAGAAAAGAGGCCCTCAAATGTTTGAAAAACTATATTTAAAATTACGAAATACTTACCGCAAAATAAGTGTAAAAATAATTAACAAATGGCACTACCATCACAAAAAACTACCAAAAAACGTTAAATACTTTGAAGGAAGTTTATATGATGCCGTCTATGAAAGTGCCTTAAAATATCCATACAACACAGCTATCGAATACGAAAATAACCAAATAACCTACAAACAACTAATTAAAAAAATTAACAAAGTAGCAAAAGCCCTAAAAGCCCTAGGCGTAAATAAAGGTGATAAAGTAACAATATGTATGCCAAACACTCCAGAAGAAGTAACCATGTTCTATGCAATTAACGAAATTGGCGCAGTCGCAAATATGATTCATCCATTATCAAGTGAGAAGGACATAGAATACTACCTAAACAAAAGTAACTCCAAAATAATGCTATGTATTGATATTGCCTACAAAAAAGTAAATAACATAATAGATAATACAGGCTTAGAAAAAGTAATCGTAACAAGTGCTACAAAATCCATGGAAAGAATAACTGCCTTCCTATACTGGCTACTCAAAGGAAGAAAAATAAACATTAAAGAAAATGAAAAAATAATGTTATGGGATCACTTCACTGCTAAAGCAAATCTATATAAAGAAGACCCATACGAGGAAGTAGCATCAAATGATCCTGCGGTAATCCTTTATAGTGGAGGTACAACAGGTAAGCCAAAGGGCGTCGTAATATCAAACTACTCATTCAATGCCCAGGCCCTACAAAGCAAATACACTGAGCCAGAAGCCTTAGAACCAGAAAATGCCTTTTTAACATTCTTACCTAACTTTCATGCATTCGGTATCGGCATTTGTACTCACACTCCTTTATACAACGGAATGCGTGCTGTCTTAATTCCCCAATTTAACGCTAAAAAATTCAAAAAATATCTAAGAAAATACAAATTCAACGTCCTATGTGGAGTCCCAACACTATATGATGCAGTATCAAAAATGAAATTTCGTAAAAATGAACTAAATACCCTAAAACTAGTAGTTTGCGGTGGAGATGCAATGAGCATAGACCTTAAAAAAAGAGTAAATGCCTTTCTAAAAGAATATGGTTGCAAGACAGAACTTAAAATAGGTTATGGTTTGACTGAATCTTCAGGAGTTGTATCACTTTCACCAGATGGAATACTAGATGAATCCGATGTTATTGGTTACCCATTTCCAAACATTGAATTTAAAATAATTGATATTAACACCCAAAAAGAAACTCCTCTAGGAGAAGATGGTGAACTAATCATCTCTGGTCCAAACATTATGTTAGAGTATTTAGACGAACCAGAAGAAACCAAAAACACATTATTACAAATGGACGGAAAAACATGGCTTCACACTGGAGATATTGCATGTGTTGACAAAAGAGGCTTATTCCACTACAAATCAAGATTAAAAAGAATGATTATCACAAGCGGCTATAATGTTTACCCATCACACGTTGAAGAAATTCTAACAAATCACGAAGCAATTTTGAAATGTGCCGTAATTGGTATCAAAAACGAATCAAAAGGCGAAATTGTCAAAGCATTTATAGTTCTTAGAGAAGGCTACAATAATCTTCTTACTAAAAGTAGCATTCAAAAATATATGAAAGAAAACTTAGCAAAATTTGAAATACCAAGAGAAATTAGATACATTGAAGAACTTCCAACAACTCTAGTTGGTAAAATAGCGTACAAAGAACTTGAAAAAATGGACTAAAAAAGAGCAGCACAAAGCTGCTTTTAAAATACAAAAAAGCCTAAATACTAGGCCTCATGATCATCTAAATCCATAATTAGTATGCCGGTATTAATCAAACTCGTTAACCCAACAAGTGAATAAACAATTCTTGGAATTATAGATTCTCCACCGAAAATAGCTTCAACTAAGTTAAAATCTAATAAACCAACTAATCCCCAGTTAATACCACCGATTATGGTAATGCATAGACATATCTTTTGTAATGTCGACATATTTAACCTCTTTTCTATTCATAGTATGGACTATCAAAATAAAAATATACACCAAATTATAACCTTCAAATTTTTTAAAATAAGTGCATAAAAGCAAAACTTAAAAATATTATTAGATAGGAGGTTAAATGAAAAAGTTTGTTGTATTTGTTTTATTAGTACTTATGATTACCGGGTGTGGTAAAAAAACAAGTGGTGACGTAAAAGAAAACTTTATCACTAAAATAGAAAAGAAAAATTCTTACTTAATGAAAGGAACAATGAATATTACCAGCAACGAAGACGTATTTTCCTATAATGTAACTGCAGCAAAAGACAAAGAAAACTACCGCGTAAATTTAGTAAACCAAATAAATAATCATGAACAAGTAATCTTAAAAAGTGGTGAAGACGTTTACGTTGTAACACCTAGTTTAAATAAAAGTTTTAAATTCCAATCAGAGTGGCCAGATAACGGCTCACAAGGATATCTAATTGACTCCCTAGTAAAAGACATTAAAAACGACTCAGAAAGCAAAAGCGAGAAAGTTGATGACGGCTACATCATAACCGCAAAAGTAAATTATCCAAACAATGCTAATCTAGTCAGTGAAAAAATCTATCTAAATAAAGATGAAGACATTACTAAAGTAGAAATACTAGATGAAAGTGGTAACATTAAAATAACCGTAAACTACACATCTGTTGATTTCAAACCAACATTCAAAGATGACTATTTCAAACTAGAATCCTTAATTGACAACAACATTCCCTTAGAAGAAGAAACTAGTAAAACAATAGACGATATAGTATATCCACTATACTTACCTAAAAATACATATCTAAACAGTAAAGACGTCGTATCAACAGATGAAGGAAATAGAGTAATCCTAACATTCACGGGAGATAGTCCATTTACTTTAGTTGAAGAAGTTTCAAAAGCAAGCGATGAATTCGAAATAATTCCAGTATTTGGTGAACCACTATTACTAAGTCAAACAATGGGAGCATTATCATCAAACTCACTATACTGGACAAGCAATAAAATCGACTTTTACATCTCAAGTAACAAACTAACCGGCACAGAACTACTAACAATCGCTGAAAGCGTATCAAGTGGAGCCCTTAGTGTTGCTAAAGAAAAATAATTACTGCGCATCAGCGTAGTTTTTTTGTCTAACACATTTTACTTTTACCTCAAAATATGATATATTCTTTAAAGTGATATTTATGAACAACTTATCCTTAGCATATTTAGGTGATGCCGTATTTGAACTTTACATAAGAGAATACCTAATAAACAAAAAAATCTATAAAGTAAATGACCTACAAAAAGAATCTCTTAACTACATTACTGCACCATCTCAAAGGAAAATACTAGAAAATTTAATTAACGAAAACATTCTAACAGAAGAAGAAATTGAAATAGTAAAAAGAGGCCGTAATGCATCAAGCCATAAAAGTAAAACAACTGACGTAGTAACATATCATATGTCAACAGGTTTTGAATGCTTAATCGGCTATCTATATCTAAATAACAAAGAAAGACTAAAAGAAATAATGGAGAAAATATTATGAGAGTATGTGGAAAAAACGTTTTTAACGAACTAGACAAAACTAAAATAAAAAAAGTATATCTAAGTAAAAATTTTCATGATGAAAAAATAATAGATTCCTTAAAAGAACATCATCTAAAATACGTTCTAACTGAACCTAATATAATGGATAAGATGATGAAAAACAACCAAGGAATAATTTTTGACATGCATGACTACGAATACAAAACACTAGACGCTATTGGTGATGAAAAATTCGTCTTAATTCTTGACCACTTAGAAGACCCTCACAACTTTGGAGCAATCATCCGTTCCTGTGAAGCAAGAGGCGTAAAAAACATCATCATCCCTAAAGATCGCAGTGTAAGCGTAACTGATACAGTAATGAAAACAAGTACAGGTGCTATCGAAAACGTAAACATTATAATGGTAAATAACCTAGTAGCAGCAATTAACAAACTAAAAGATAAAGGCTTCTTTGTTTATGCAGCAGAAGCCGATGGTGAAGACTATCGTAAAGTAGACTATGCGGATAAAATATGCCTAGTAATTGGCAGTGAAGGCTTTGGCTTAACAAAAATCGTAAGACAAAATAGTGATGTAATTATAAGTATTCCAATGAAAGGACATGTAAACTCCCTAAACGCATCAGTATCAGCTGGAATACTTCTATTTGGTATAGGTAACTAATGGAATATAACGACTATGAACTAAGCCAAATGTTCAACGAAAACGATGAAAATGCCAAAGACGTTATATTTGAAAAATATAGTTATATTATCGACATAATAATTAACAAATACAAAAAAACATTCTATGCTCTTAACATGGACTTAAGCGAAGTAAGACAAGACGCTAACCTAGCATTCACTGATGCAATCATTAGATATTCCTGCGAAAAAGAAACTAGCCTTCCAACATTTATATCAATTGTCGTTGAAAGAAAGATTCAAAACGCAGTAAGAAAAGCTGAAACAATCAAAAACAAGATGTACACATCAGCATATAGTTTAGATTACGAATATGATGCATTTCAAAAACCACTAACCGAAATTATTGGTGATACCAGTGAAGAACCACTAAATAATATGACTAAAAAAGAAGAATACGAAGAACTAGTCAAAAAAATAAATAGCATTCTTTCACCAAACGAAAATGACGTTTACAAACTATTAATTAGAGGATTTAACTATCATGATATTGCTAAAATACTAGGAAAAGAACCTAAACAAATTGATAACACCATCCAAAGAATTAGACAAAAAATAAAAGATCTAATAAATGAATAAAGGCAAAAGATTTAATTTGCATATAATTTAGGAGTATGCTATAATAACGCATGAGCGAAAGCTCCTTGCTTATATATTAGTATAAGCCAATAGACCAGAAGGAGGTAAATATGAAAAATTACGAAATGATGTTCATTGTTAAAACAACTTTAGAAGAAGCTGCTGTTAAAAATACTGTAAAAGAATTCTCTGATATCATTACAAGTATGAATGGCAAAATTACTAACACTAAAGAAATGGGACAAAGAGAACTTGCTTATCCTATTAATAAAGAAGTTAGTGGTTTCTACTATGTATTTAATTTCGAAGCTAATAATGATATTATCAACGAATTAAATCGTAAAGCTAGAATCAACGAAAATATTATTAGACACCTAATTATTAAATTAGACGAGGAGTAAAAATGAACAATGTTACTTTAGTAGGAAGAATAACTAAAACTCCAGAATTAAGAACTATTGCAAGTGGTCAAGTTACAACTAATATCACTGTAGCAGTAAATCGTACATTTACAAATGCTAATGGTGAAAGAGAAGCTGACTTTATTCCAGTAGTAGTTTGGCGTAAACAGGCTGAAAATGTTTGTAAGTATTGCACACAAGGTTCTCTTGTTGGAGTTACTGGACGTATTCAAACTAGAAGTTATGATGGCCAAGATGGTCAAAAAAGATACGTTACTGAGGTAGTAGCAGATAACGTAACATTCTTAGGAAGCAAAAATAATAATACCGGCAGTGCTTCATTTACTGAGGCACCTATTAACAATAACGTAAATCAAAGTCCAATTGAAACAACAGACGTAACTGAAGACCCATTTAAAAACTTTGGTTCAGAAGTAGTTTTAACAGATGATGATTTACCATTTTAGAAAGGAATAATTAAAATGGCTGAATTTTATCGTAAGAAAAAGAAAATTTGTCAAATGTGCGCTGGTAAAAGCGTAGACTATAAAGACGTAGCTATTATTAATAAATATATCAATGAAAAAGGCAAAATCATGCCAAGAAGAATGACTGGAGCATGTGCTAAACATCAAAGATATATTGCAATGCAAATTAAAAGAGCTCGTTTTATGGCTTTAATCCCATTTGTAAAATAATAACATTAAATAGCAGAAATGCTATTTTTTTTATACCAATAATAAAGTAAAGAAAATGTTAAGGTAGCACAAAATTCATTAATAGAATAATTTTAATAAAATATTAACTTGACACGGGGGGGGGTTGTTATATACTTTCTATAGAAAGTAGAGGTTAAAATATGAACCAAGAAGAAATAAAAAAGAAACAAAAAAGAGTAATGATTTATGTAATGATTGTTTCACTTATATGCGTTGTAGGTGTATCATATGCATTCTTTACTGCCGGAATGAGTT